>Ga0302319_10016218_pt1 | contig 13740 bp, 10 predicted proteins | sample Bog_T0_2_FD_203319 | JGI IMG/M metagenome (GOLD analysis project Ga0302319, IMG submission 203319) | Peat permafrost microbial communities from Stordalen Mire near Abisko, Sweden - Bog_T0_2 | ecosystem: Environmental > Terrestrial > Soil > Wetlands > Peat | place: Sweden: Abisko, Stordalen Mire...
TGTGTTCCGCCCGGTTTGTCGCCCAACCGTACATTGAGCCGAAATCGGGATCATGTATCGTTGGCCGGTCACACAACCATGATCGCGGTCCATGGCCGGTGATATGCCCAAGATGCTTTGCTGTACCATGTTTGCATGCCGCAACTCAGGTTCGTCACGTGTCTTCTGCTGCTCACCGCAGCGTCACAAATCTCGGGCCAGCTTCCCGGCTTCCCTCAAGTCGAAGGTGAACGGGTAGATGCGGATATGGCTCTTAACCGTGCACTGACAACCTCCTCCCTGACGGAAGAAGGCACGCCTTTCCACGCTGTGCTCGTCATCGGGAGCGCAAAATCTCCGGACTCAGGCCGTGTGGAGGTGTGGTGGGCCGCGAAACAAAAACACAAAACCATATTAACGTCGCCAACATTCAGCCAGACCCGAATCGTGAACGGTGCAGACGTGATGGAAACGGACTCCGGCGACTATTACCCCCGCTGGCTTGAGAACTTTGTCGACGCGATCCTCGATCCAATTCCGATGGTCGGGAACTTCAGGGGGCATGGCGGGGCTGTAATGCTCGGCCCGCAACTTACGAGAAGTTGTCTGCGGCGCGATGATCGGCGTGACGGAATTACGGACGTGATGACATGGGGGGAGATCTGTTTCAGTGGATCGAAGCCGCATCTTCAGTCAGTGCTGACGATGAATTACGGCGTTGAGTTCGGAGACTGGAAATCCTTCGGCAACAAAGAAATTGCTCGAACTTACAAGACCGACGTGCGCGACTATCAGGAGATTGTTGGCCATCTGACCACACTTGAGGAGCTGCGCGACACTCCAGAAGACTTATTTGCAGTTAAGACGCGCACCCCTGCTGATCAGCAGATCACGACTGCGTTTGTTTCAACGCAGAAAGAGGAGAGCCTAGTAGAGAATGCTCCCACGATTGACTGGCCCACAGTGCATGAAGGGAAGACAGAAGGGTACATGATCGTTTATGCGCGCACAGATCGGACCGGTCAAGTGCGGGAGAGTGCGAAGCACAACTCAGATCAACCGGGACTTGAAGATTTCGGAATGGAGCAAGCGCTGCGCTACAAGTTCAAGCCTCTCGTTGTTGATGGCGTCGCCGTGCAAATGGAGATGCCGTTGGTGCTTCACTTCACATCGAAAATAGCCGACCCGCTTCCGATGCTCACGGGCCAGGAACTGCTGAAGCAGATTAGCGGTTGCGACGCGAAGCTGGTATCTGAAATTCCGTCATCAGGACGCGCCACACCTACGAACATCTCGGTGAATGAGGAGGGCAAGCTGACAGGAGAGGGCTACGGACCAAATGTGGATGTGGGATTTCCGGCGGTGCTCGTCAAGGTCAAACTTGCCCTCGGCCTCGATTGTCATTTCGCGCCATTTTTGCGGAATGGCACGCCGTGGTACTACCACGGCGCTCTGCTCGTAGCTCACTAAGATCTGGAGATTATGTAATGAAGATTCATCGCGCGTCCATCGTGTTCTGCTTTTGCACTATGCTGTGCCACGCTCAGGCGACAAAGACAGACCAGGAACAGTTCAGTCAATTACGCGAGAAATACGACGCTCCGTTCGACAGGGCCTTGCAGTCCTTCGACTGCGCTGTCGATTTCAGCTGGAAGGAGCATTTCAAAGAGACGCCGCGCATAGGTGATGAAGGCACAGACGAAGAAATCGAGAAGTTGATTCAGCCGATTCGAAGCCGCGTGACGTTAACGCAACAGAGCGTTACCGTTTCCTCAGGGCTCACCGACGAAGCAGAGGCCAAGCTTCCCCACGGCGGCATGGCCGAGGGTTTGCTGAAGCATGCGGTGCAGAAGAGCCTCTACACTTGGCTGACCGCAAGCACTAAGGCGATTCTTGGAAATCCCGCGACGCTGGTCTCAGTCGAACAATCGAAGCACGGCTACAAACTTGCCTTCAAGGTACAGGGCGCCGATATCGAGATGGATTTTGATTCGGATATGCGCCTGCAAAGAGGGGGAATGAAGGCAAATCCATCCGACCAGATCCTCACATCGTTTGAGCCAGGTCCGCAGGGGTTCCTTTTGACTTCATTGACAATGGGTGAGGACGGGGGCCTCAAGCCGGGTAACCGGATAATCTACAGCTTCACCTACCAGAGCGTGGATGGCGTGGAGTTGCCCCGGCACGCCGTCGTCATCAGAGAAAGTCACCACGAGGTGTGGGAATACACGCTGAGCGGCTGTAGCGTGAAGGTGAGTAAATGAGCCGATGATTGCCGGTCAGCCAGCCTCGCGCGGGCGGTTGGTCGTCAACTCGGACTCGACGTGAGCGGGATCACGTCAGATCCCTTTTACTGGTACACGTTCAGCCCCCGAACATTCAATGTTTCAGCTCTCCGTCCGGGCTCACTACCGCCGCTGAGCAGCCCTGATCCAGAGCGATGTAGTCGGTACATTCATCAGTTTTGATTGCGGAAATGGGCCAGTCGAACAGATTGTACTTCGTGTCCCAGCGCCACACGATCGCATGGTGATCGGGGAACACAATCAATACGTCGTAGAAGTAGCTGAGAATCGCGACTTCTGAACGATGAGCAGAAACCTCTTGAGCAAGATCGTCGCGTCCGAGGGCATGCATATCGGCGGTGAAGATCCGCATGGCCTTATCGCTCATCGACGAATCCTTAACAAACATAAGCCACGCCCCGCGGTCGCGATGCTTTCCGAGGGAAGCCATGATCCACGGATTGTCGAGGACGATACGCTGGTATCGATTACCTTCCCGAAGAAAATTGTTCAGCCCGATCGCTTTTCCATCTTCGAGTGGGAAGATTGTCGCGGCAACAAGATTTTCGGGGAAGCTGGCAAGACGCACATCGGCTTGAAGAGCTTCCGCACCGCGGGGAGACGAGCCAAAGTGCAGGTCATTGAGCACGGATACTTCAGACCGGCGAATCGTGTACTTCTCGCGAAGACCGGCGAGGGCATCTCCTGCTTTGTCTTCTGAGCCGATCTGTTGCCATCGTTGTTTGATGGAGCCGTCCATCTCGAAAACAATCTGGTCCATCAAGCCTCTGCCCTGAAGACGGTCTTTATTGACAGCGCCCTCTGGAAGCAGCTTTTCAACCGCACGCGAAATATCGGCGTTGTAGGTGCGCGTTTGCTTGCCATCAACCCTGGATGTCCACGGAAGCATGAATGCCGGCTTGTGCGTGGTCTCAGCAGAAACAGTCTTGCCGCTTGAAAAGCGGACGACGACATGCACCCATACCCCATCGTCGGTCCAATTGGCACTGACGACGCGTGGAAGAGCTCTTCCAATCAAGGCCAGGTCGGTGAACGATGTTCGCAAGAATTCCTGTTGCCTCTCATCATTCGGTTGCCCCAATGCACCGAAGTGTTTTGCAGCATCGCTGGCATTTTGGGTCAACCATGCCCGAGTTATACCAAGATTCGACAGCGACGGCGAGCCCATTACCGGCGCGGTCAAAGCCCGAACCAGGGCCAGGACGTCGTCCGTACTGACGATGTCTTGAGAGAGCCCAGCCGATTGTGCCGGTGGATGAAGATCTTCGGAGGGGTGATCAGGATCGTATGCGACAACTCGAATTGAATTGTACTCAGCAGTGATTGTGGTTGGATCCCAGGTCCGCCTGAATACTCCCTTGTCGTTCCTGATCGTAATCAATGCCTGGGTAGTGCCATGGGGTCCTGCCCATGCGGGAGAGATTTCTACGTTCTCAATCTGTGGCGCTACTGGCTGCGCGTTCGCAATGTGAGGCGAGAGGAGCACCAAACCAAGGACCGCAAAAAGCGATTCGGAAGTTCGAAAGCGATAAAGCATGATGATTATTCAACCTAACGAAACACCAGCATACACCGGGCTGGTCAGCATTCACAGAGTGTGATCGGTTCTTGGTGGTCTGTCGGCAAGTGGGAATGCAACTCCCGTTCTTGCTTGTGGTCCGAATGCCGGATATCCATCCAGAGCACCGCGAGAGCCCTTGGCCCGACCACCTGGCAAGGCACGACGATCCTTTATCAGGTAGGACCGAGCTGACAATGCAGTGAGTCAAGGACTGGTTCTGATTTGGGTCTGCTTGAGTCCCAATGCGTTGTGGTGACAACATCTCCGCTGATTGGGACTGTAACCCGACTGCCTTTGTCCAACTTGCGTCCTCCCTCGCACGTCAACGGAGAGCCGATGTCCCCCCTCCATCCCGTCACCGGCCCGGATGGATGCGCAATCGTGGTCGGCATCTGATCATACTGGGGATACCAATGCGTGACGTCTTCGGCTCCATAACGCAGAACCACGCCCGAATCGAATATGACTCCGCGCCGACCGAGCGGACCCGGAACAGACTGGAGTTCACCATTCGAATGCAAGACAAACCATTCGTCCGGCGCAATCCAGAAATCCCCCGGATTCGCTCGCATCCCAACATTTGGCAGGTGAAGCACCACATCACTCGGATCACCTGGATCAAGCAATAATTTCGTCCCTGCGGGGACGACTCCCGCTGCCGTCTTCTGCGGGCCAGCCAGAACACACCAGCGTAATTTCCCCGAGGTATGGAGGTCTATCTTTCCCGCCGCACATTTCCAGCCTCGCAGCACGGACTCCCTAGCAAGATTTCCCCTCCAAAATTCGTTCCACCGGTGATCTGCTTCTCCCACTAACACGATCCCGGGAGACACTTCCTGCCCCTTCCCGAGTTCGGCGGTCAACAGATGTCCCTGAAGCTCCTTGTTCCAACGCACCATCGTCCCTGCTGCCAGTTGCAACCCGTCAATCCGGGCCGCTTGAGGCAGAGGCACACGCAGCATATTCCAGGCTTCCATCATCGCCCGTTCTCTGGCTTCTTCCCTTAACGTGATCGTCACCGCAAAGATAAACAGAACGACCAGCGAAAACAGCAACAATCTTCCGCCCCACCATCGCCGAGTAATCCAACCCACCCAAATCAACAGCAATAGCAAAGGCACCCAAAGTCGCCATGTTTCTACGAAGCCCGATAGAAACTCCCGCGTAATCGATGGCTCGGGAAACTGCATTGCTACCTCACGTGTACAAGAAACGAGGAGGTCAGACTCTACTCGCGGCGAAGTACTGCATCCGACAAGCTTATTAACAGAGGAAAAACTTGATGATCCTGCTACATTAGACACCGCTTAAGCAGATTTGTTCCCGAACGAGACGACCAGGCGTGCGCCATGGATGACCTAGGAGCGAAGGAATTCTCAGCAGATTTGCGAAGAGGAGTGTGCAACCGCGCACTATCGTAGTCGCGGACCATCAGGGAAGGTGAGGGACCAAGGTGATGGTGTTGGATGCGGGGGCTGGAAATCGGAAGTTGGGGATGGTCAGTTCGGTCTGGGTGCGGCGAACGAGGGTGTAGCGGATGAAGTGCAAGGGACGGTCCGGGCAGCGGGAAACCTTGGTGTCGGCAGATTGGTTTGCGAGATAAATGGGGTGATTCCAGACGGATGTGAGGCCGAAGTCAGCCGGATCGTTGTTGAGTGAGCCTTCCCATGCGCCGAGGGGGACATCGTCTTGGGAAGCCTGGGCGTCGCAGCCGGTGGTTGAGCCGGTGGTGCGGATAAAGGTGAGGTCAGGGCCATGGAGAGCCGAGCGGCAGAGAATGGACCGGTCGTCGTCGAAGTATCGGCTCATGACGGAGGGTGCGCAGATGCCAAAGGATGAGATGGAGAAGTTCTGATTCGGATGGTCAATGGTGGTGGCGTGTCCGGCCTGAACTTCGGTGAGGGAGAAATGAAGTATCAAGGTGTGGGGCGAAGTGCGGAGGCGTTCGTAGTCTTTGCTTTTGAGGTGCACTGCAAGTTCGGAGCGATAGTTGCCTGGGAGAACGTTTTGGTTATAGACGGCCTGCCAATCCGAGGTCCAGGAAGCGTCTTCGATGGTGGCGAGAATGTTGTCGATGAGGACGGCGTGGTTGGAAGCTACACCTTCCGCGTTCATCGGGAAGACGAGTTCGAAGATGCCGTCGTCAGAGCCCTGGCGCATGAATGTGCCGGAGGTCGGGGTTAGATGGACTGGATCAGCGGCGAGATGGTCAGGACGGGGATAGGCAGCCTCGACCATGGACCCGTTGGGCATGAAGATGGCCATCAGAGCTATGACAAGGGGAAGAGGAAGAAGAATGCCGCGAGCTAGCCAGGTCTTTCGCCGTGCGTATTGAAAGACAATGGCGAATCCGGCAACGACGAGCAGGACAGGAATGGAGAAGCGATCAGAATAAGGAGTGGAGACGCTGTTGGAGTCGAACCTGTTGGCCGCGTATGCAAGGGCTGCGACGGCGATGACAAGTCCGAGCAGGGTGAGGAGCGTGCGGGTGAAGTTCCTGGTGAGAACAGTCAACGTAAGCAGGGGGACGACGAGGATACCGGTGACGAGGATGAGGAGAAAAAGCAGGCCGGGCAGGGCAGGGAGAATGGGGAACCCGGCGCGGTTGAGTTCGATGCATTGCGCGATGGCGAATGGAAGGTAGAGAAAGACTAGAAGGAAGAGAAGCTTGGCGGAGAGAAGAGACTTCCAGTCGATGGGCCGCGTGATCCAGAACTGTCTATCACCGATGAGCGTTTCGGCGTGCACCATGCGCTCGATGAGAAGCCCCCAACTGAGGGGCATAAGGATGACGAAGGCGTATGCGAGCAGCCTGAGCGGTTCGTGAGCAACGTGCCAGGCAAAGGGCATGCTGTCGTTGGGATCGGAGATCCAGAGATAACGGTCAGTGAATGCCGCGGCGAAGACCACGAAGACGGACATGAGGGTCTCCAGCCAGAACTGGCGGAGGTCTTTGCGGAATAGATGCAGTGTCTGTTTCAGAGGGCACCTGCCGTGTGGGAAGCCGCTTCGCGTTGCCCTCCCGTTGATAGAAGACTGGGACTGGGCAACGTCGAAGTTGGCGACTTGGATTGGGCGAGGGCTATGAAGATGGCGCGGAGAGTCGTAGGCTCGATCCGGGAAATGAGGGGCGCGGGGAAGTGCTGGTGGATCGCAGCAATCTCTTCAGGGGCGTTATTGGCGACGACGAAGCGCAGAGAACCATCGCGAATCTCGGGCTGCCACCAGGTTGAGGGAATCGATGCTGGCAGAGCCGACTGGTAAGGGATGAAAACCTCGCGGAACCTGGCTTTTAGGTCGGGAATGCTTTCGGCAAAGAGGAGAGTTCCCTTTTCAAGGAAGCCTAGGTGCGTGGCGAAGTCTTCGATCTCGGCGAGATCGTGGGAGGAGAGGAGGATGGTCATACCTTCGCGTGCGAGAAGGCGGAGGACCTGGACAAGCTGATCGCGGACGAGGGGATCGAGGCCGGAGAGGGGTTCATCGAGGACGACGAGCGAGGGGCGGTAGGCGAGCGAGCTGACGAAAGCGGCTTTCATGCGCATGCCGCGGGAGAGGCGCTTGAGGCGGCGGTTGAGGGGTAGATCGAAGCGCTGGAGGAGCGAGGCTTCGAGGGCGCTATCCCATTTCGGATAGAGGGGGCGGACGAAGTTGAGGAACCGAGTGACGGTCATCCACTCGGGCATCTCCTGATTTTCGGAGACGTAGCCGATGTTGGTGAAGGCGTGGCCGCGAAGTTCAGTCGAGGGCAAGCCGAGGATGGTGGCGTGGCCGGCGGTGGGCGCGAGGATGTTCATGAGGATCTTGAGGAGGGTGGTCTTTCCTGCACCGTTCGGTCCTACGAGGGCGAAGACGGAGCCTGGTGTAATGCAGAGCGAGACGTCGCGGAGCGCGGTTTCGCGGCCAAAGGATTTGGTTAGCGCGGTGGTCGCAATGGCAGATTCCATGAAAGATTCCTGTCGGACCATCATACGGCCACGGGACGGGTACCCGATGTGACACCCGCATTGAGGGTGGAGGCCCTCCGGGGAGTCCCAAGGACTTTCGCTCAATACGGGCCGGGCAGGCGGGCGATTTTAGTGGCGGCGCGTGGATGCGGCCGAGTCTTGAGTTGATGAGCATGAAGACGGACTTATCGCCGATGTAAACGCAGCGATCGCCGAACATGTGGTAGACGGCGCCTACGCAGCCGGGATCACAAGCAACGGGCAAAGCCCATTATTGTTTATCGGGAACTCCTCGGCTTGCTGCGGTGTCTAAGTCATCAGAAGTCTCAGTTCCGGAGGCCGTGAATTTTACTAATGCTTCTTCGAGATCCAAAAGACGAGGAGGAAATTGTCCTATGACGGTCGAGAATGGTCATGCTTCAGGTCAACTGCGTGGCGAAATCAATGTAACTCCGATGATCGACGTTCTGTTGGTCCTGTTGATCATCTTCATGGTTATCGTGCCGGCGATGCCTCACGGCCTCGATGCGGCGTTGCCAAAGCGGTCGGAGGATCCGGCTAAGAGTCCCGACACTGCCATAGTGGTGCAGATCATCAGTGCCCGCGATGGACTGGTGAGCTACAAGATCAATCAAGATGATGTGAGCATCAATGACCTTGGTAGCCGCTTGAACGCTATCTTTTCGCTTCGCGCGAACAGAGCTATGTTCATCAAAGCGGATGACAAGCTCGATTTCTCAACGGTTGCAAAGGTCATGGATATAGGAAAAGGCGCAGGTGTGGACCACGTTGGATTGCTCACATCGAAAGACCGGCTTTAAATGGCTATTCGGGGTTCGTTGCCGATCCGTCCCCAAAACCGTTTTGGGGACGGGTAGCGGTGATACGACCGGAACTCAGGAAAGGGTGGCCGGTTGACTGCCCGAACCCCCAACGGCCTGGGAACGTACGTTCTCAGGCCGTTGTTGTCTTAGACTCAGGGAGCAAGGAAGTAGTAAATAGATGAAAGGGCCTGGGAGGTTGAGGATGGGATTCGAACTCGAGAACATGATTGGACTGCTGGAACGCACGCCGGCCGCACTCAATGCGCTGTTGTGTGGATTACCGGAGGTGTGGACGGAAACGAACGAAGGCGGAGATACGTGGAACGTGAGCGCCGTGATCGCGCACCTGATTCACGGTGAACATGAGGACTGGATGCCGCGGACCCGGCACATTTTGCAGTCGGGCGAGACACAGCTCTTTGTGCCCTTCGACCGCGACGCCCATGTCCGCTATGGCAAGGGCAAGACGCTAACGCAACTACTGGACGAATTTGTGAGAGTGCGAGCGAAGAGCTTGGACGAGCTGCGCGGACTGAAGCTCACGCCACAGGATTTCGAGCGGCGGGGAAGGCATCTGGCACTCGGCTCGGTCTCTTTGTCCGAGCTGCTGGCCACGTGGGCGGCACACGATTTGACTCATCTGCATCAGATTTCAAAGATCATGGCGCACCAGGTTCGAGAAACCGTGGGACCGTGGGCGAGGTTCTTGGGTGTGATGCGGTGCGCGGGCCACAGTGAAGCGGCTTGAAACCCACGGCTCGGCTCGAACAATCTCAGGCGGAGGCCTCGGTGAAACCACGGCTTCTCATTTGCGGACAGCTCCCTGCCGGTCCGATTCTCGCGCTGCGGTCGGGCGTCGCCGATTCGGAAGTATCGCGAATTTTGGAGCTACTTCCGTGTGGCCGGCGATTCAGGCACCGCTCTGCTAATGGGCGCTCAGGGATTAAGCTGTTCCCTATGGCACCGGCTGTTCTCTCAATCGCGCTCTATCATCGACTGCTCCGTCTCGCGCTCCGCTTGACCATGTTCGTAGTCATACTCATCGCTCTCATGGGCTGCGGCCTCCGCGTCTATACCGCCTATCTGGTACACCGTGCCGTCGCCCTCCTCGACGAAGCAACCCGCATCCCGGTTGGCGCTACTGAGGATTCCATTCTGCCCCTCGTCTCCAGATATGGCGGTAGAAAGTACATACCCTCGCCCCCTGAAGGCATCGAGGATTGCGCCAACAAAGCGGACTGCGAGTACAACAACGCACACATCTACGACTACTCTTACGACTTTGATCTCTCAACGCTCAACGTCTATTCAGGGCCGGACCTGAACCCCGGACGTCTCCGTCGCGCCTTGGCCGTCTTGATGATTCGGACTCCCAGCTTCTTGCGCGGACCACTCTCCCTGCGCTTCTGGATGGCCGATGTAATTATCCGCATTCATGCCGGGCGCGTCGAAACCATACATGGCGGAGTTTATGTGGAGGGTCGCCCCGCGTGGCTAGGCAATTCCTGGACGCTTTCCGCGGATATGCCCCCTGAATGGCGGCCCAGAAACTACGCTGTCGATGGGACATTTCTGGAGATGTGGAACGACGGTGGCACTGGAACGATTCACCATCTAACGCCCGCTGCAACACCTGAACAGTTTCAGGCCGCCCACGAATTTGATGCCCGTTGCCTCGCCGGCTTCATCCCTTGCCGCTGTCTGGACGACCTCAATCCCCGCGCATTCCAGTACATGAGCAAACATCCTGAAGTTGGCGATACGGTCACCACTCCTGGCTGCCCGAGTCCGCATGGACCCTAGTCCAGGCCGGCTTTAAGTGACATGTTGCTCCCAGACGATAGAATCTCCGAAGCAGAGAATTGAACTATGAAATCGCCCTCTACAGGAATCGCGATCGTTGCGTTATTGGGAGCGGCGCTGACGCCGCAGTTCCGGCAGTCAACGGGATGCGGCTTTGGCCAGAACCGCGCACAGGCACAAACGATGCCTCCTGTTACGAGGCGGACTACGCCAGAGGTCATCCATCTATGGGAGAACGGCGCGCCGGGATTCGAGAACCGCAAAGACGTTCCGGAAGTGGCGAGAGACTATTGGGTGCGCAATGTGAACAATCCTTCGATTACGGTGTATTTGCCGGCTAAAGAGAAGGCCACTGGGACGGGCGTGGTGATTGCGCCTGGCGGAGGATTTCGCCTTCTGGTAGCAACAGAGGGAGAGGAGACGGCAAGATTCCTAAACAGCATCGGTGTAGCTGCGTTTGTGCTCAAGTACCGGCTGCCGAATGACCACAACTCGCCATACACGATGGAGAATGTTCGCCAGGATGCGTTGAGGGCGATGAGGCTGGTACGCAGCCGCGCGAAGGAGTGGAATCTCGATCCGCACCGGGTAGGGATGCTGGGTTTTTCTGCCGGAGGGTACGTGATTTCGCTGATTGCCTACACGCCGGGAGAGGGCGACCCGAAGGCGGCTGATCCGGTCGACCGGCTGAACGGCAGGCCGGATTTTCAGATGCAAGTGTCTGGGGACGGCGATCTTCCGGATCGCCTTCCACCCGACTCGCCCCCAGCATTCCTAATCGTGGCCAATGACGACGAGACCGATAGCAGTCAGGCGACGCTCGAGTTGCTAACAAAGCTGCGTGCAGCCGGGGTGCGAGTTGAAGCGGTCTTTTTGGCCTGGGGCAAACACTCGTTCAGTATGGGCGAGCCAACCAACCTGGTGACAGTGAACTCCTGGCGGCAGCGAATGGCCGACTGGATGAAAGATAGCGGTTACCTGACGCCGCGCGCGGCGTCAGCCCGCGCGGGGCAGCGATAGATACTCATGGGCTCCACCGTCTCGATTTAGAGACCTGGGAGATCGTCACCTAGCGGGTTGGTATGAACCCGACTATAATCCACACTTGTCATGTGTTCGGCCCCTCTCAAGACCAGAAGAATCACTTTTCCGATAGAAATGGCATTTCAAGGGCACTGGCGGACGTATCAGTCTCGTCTGCTAGAGCGGCTTGATTTGTATCTCGAGGACAAGCGGCTACACGTCGTAGCTGCTCCTGGCTCCGGGAAGACTGTATTCGGCTTGGAAGCGGTCCGCAGGATTAATCAGCCAACCCTGATTCTGGCGCCTACGATCACGATACGCAATCAATGGGCTGAACGCCTTGTTCAGTATTTCATTCCGCAAGGGAGTCCGAAGCCTGACTGGGTTTCGACCGACATACGGCACCCTGAACTGCTCACGATTGTTACTTACCAGGCTCTCCACGCGCTCTGTTCCGGAGAACTCGAAGAGACCGAAGACGCATGCGTGGAAGAAGAGACTACCCCGGCGATAGAACCCCATAGCGGCAATGGAAACGGGAACGGCAAATCGGCAATTCCAGTTAAACTGCCGGAAGCCCTGTCAGGGTTCGGAACTCTTGTCGTCGATGAAGCGCATCACCTCAAGGCCGAATGGTGGAAAACTCTAACATTCGTCGCCGACCGCCTGAAGCCAACGCTGGTTGCGTTGACCGCCACGCCTCCTTTCGATGTCTCTCCGTATGAGTGGCAACGTTATGAGGATCTTTGTGGTCCTGTCGATGTTGAAGTAGCCGTTCCGGAACTTGTTCTCCAGGGGGATCTCTGTCCTCACCAGGATTACGTCTACTTCAGTACCCCCGCTTCAGCTGAACTGAAGACGCTCGTGGAATTTAGAGCGGCAATAGATGCCTTTGCTGATCGTCTTCGTCAGAATCGGGAGTTTGCCGCGGCCGTTGCGCGTCACCCGTGGATGAACGATCCGAACAGCTATATCGAAGAGATACTCGATGATCCTGAGTATTTATCGAGCATGGTTGTTTATTTGAATGCCATTGGCGAGCAAATACCGCGAGAGGTGCTGCATTGCCTGGCGGTGGATTCCAAGTCGATACCATCCTTTGGACTCGAATGGCTGGAGATTCTGCTCACTCATTGTCTCTACGCGGATGCAGAGAGATTCAAAGACATCGACCCCGTGCTAAGGGCCATACGACATGAACTTGGCCAGATCGGCGCTTTAGAGCGCCGCAAGGTCGTGCTCCGCAATCCTTCAGATCACGCAAAACTGCTGACCACATCCATCACCAAGTTGCACTCCATAGAGGAAATAGTGTGCATTGAATCGGGCGCGCTCAAGGATGATCTTCGATGCGTGATCTTGACCGATTTCATTCGCAAATCCGAGCTTCCCAGATATCCCGAAGAGACAGCGGAATTTGAAGACATCGGAGTAGTTCCAATTTTCGAAACGCTCAAGCGAGCCGGAATTCCAGATGTTCGTTTGGGCGTCTTGTGCGGATCTCTCGTGATCATTCCGGAATCGTCCAGAGAGCTTGTTATCCGGACAGCAGCAACAATCGGCATCGAACGAGAGGATCTTATATTTCAAGCGATGCCGTGCAACCCAGATTACCTGCTCGTTGTAATCACAGGTGGGTATCACCAGGGGTCTGTTCGCTTGATTACAGCCGCATTTGAACAAGGCGGAATTACCGTGCTGATTGGCACAAAGTCACTGCTCGGAGAAGGCTGGGATGCCCCGACAATCAACACTCTGATTCTTGCCAGCTTCGTCGGATCCTATGTCCTCTCGAATCAAATGCGCGGGAGGTCTATTCGCATTGATCCTGCATCTCCGAGCAAGGCGGCCAACGTATGGCATCTTGTTTGCGTCGAGCCGGGACCTTTTGGACCTGGCGACGATTACGCACTGCTCACGAGGCGTTGCAGCGCCTTTGTCGGAGTTAGCGCTACTTCTACAACGATTGAGAACGGCACAGAAAGACTGGGCCTGGGCCAGCCTCCTTATACCGAAGAACAAATTGCCGACCTAAACACCAAGACCGTTCATCGCGCTCTCGATCGCGAGGGGCTTCGCCGGAGTTGGGATGAAGCTCTTGCGTCGGGGCCATTAAAGCAAATGACAAATGGGCTGAGAGCCGACGAGAAGGCGCTGCCGCGAAGATTCATCCTTAGGAATACCATTGCGGCGCTGCTCTACCAAGCGGGAATGTGGTTTACTACAACCTTCTATGTGTTGATGAGAGCATTTGGACGGCTTCGTACTGATCAGGCCCCCCTCGCTCTCCTCGCTGTTAT
>Ga0302319_10016222_pt1 | contig 13739 bp, 13 predicted proteins | sample Bog_T0_2_FD_203319 | JGI IMG/M metagenome (GOLD analysis project Ga0302319, IMG submission 203319) | Peat permafrost microbial communities from Stordalen Mire near Abisko, Sweden - Bog_T0_2 | ecosystem: Environmental > Terrestrial > Soil > Wetlands > Peat | place: Sweden: Abisko, Stordalen Mire...
CCTCACCAACCAGAACGGCGCGGTGCTGGAGCTAAGCGGCGAGCAAGACGGCCTTATCGTCAGCCTGGATCTGAGCGGACTGGCGTTGTCGCTGAAGTAACCGCCGAAGCGTCTCAGTGTTCGAGTTAGCGCCTGAAGCGCGCCAACAAGTCGACTCCGACCCCATTTTTTAAAGACGAAATGGCACCGCGAAGACGATCGTCGCGTGAGCAACGGCAAGCGCTACGCACTATTGCGCCACACTGGAAAGCAGCAAAAAACAAACGTTCTTACTTAAGAAGTTCTTGGCCCTTCTCGGAGATTAGCTCAAATATTGAAATGAGACTGTTGATAGACAATTTGTCCTGTGGCTGAATAGCCAAGGTGTATTGGTGAAGGGGTCGTGTAGTTTGAAACTTCATGTCTTGAAAATAAGGCTCCAGCGTCACAACAGATGACCCGGTAATGATTTCTAAGAGGCGGTGCCAGAAATCTAGTTTTTCCGGGGTATTCGGCTGAAGCGGCTTTTCGATTATGGAAAGCGCATACGTCAGGGCGTAAATCTCATTGCACCGAGCCTCCGCCGTAGTCTGAACGTTGGCTGGATTCGACGGCAAGAACGGCTGAAAGCGGTTTATCGTTACCGCCATGAGTGCGCCAATCTTGGGTTTTTCCGTATTGTGGTCCGCGTGTATTCGCCAGTCTTTGTAGGCTTTATTAAGCAAATAATAACCCCGGACCATCGGGGTTATTCGGTTTTCGCGAAGTATTACGCTGTTCGGAATGACGCCCGCTGTCTGCAGAGAGCGGGCAATATCGGCCAGTAACTTGATTCGTTCAGAAATCTCGGTTTCTGAAGCATAAAATTGGTCCGTAATGTTCTGCACTCCCCTGAAGAAGGGGGGCGGCCCTTACCCCGTTAAGTACGCAGCAAGGCTGCTAGGCCCGAAAACAGGTCATTTTTGACCTTTTCGAAGCTATCCCGCAATTCTTCCGCTGTCACCTTGTGGTGGTTGTTCGTTTCTTTACGCGCCTCAAGAGCATCAATTCCGGGGCCGGAAAGATTAACGAACTTGATCAAATCGTCGTTTTCGGCTGCTGCTGCCATTTTGCTCTCTCCCGGAATCGCTAGCGCGCCCCCATCCGAAGGCTCGGCGTCGGTTTTAATTGTCGCGATTCGCCACGTTAGGATACCAGAGTCAAGCCCAAATTGGAAAAACGTTCTTGACTTACACAAAAATAATGCTATCCGCCGTTTTAGCAAGACTCAGTGTCACAAAATTACAACATTCTCAGTTCGGCGACCTACCGAACGACGTCCGGTCGCCCAATTGCACCAAACATCGCTATATAGGCTTGGTCTACCCCCGCATCCCCATCACCTCCGCCGCCGCACGCTCGCCCGAATCCCTCGCCCCATGCGCGGTCGAGAAAAAATCCGGCGAGGTAGCCTCGCCAGCGAAAAACAGCCGGCCGTCGACCGGCGCGGCGAGCACGGCGCGTTGGCCGGCTTGGCCGGGCAGCGCGTGGGAATAGGAGCCGCGCGACCAAGGGTCATGGGCCCAGCGCGATTCGGCGAGCGGTTTGAGGCGGCGGCGGAAGTCGGAGCCGAGCAGGGCTGCGATCTCGTCGATGCTGTGCGCCGCCAGCGCGCCAGGGCCTGCGTCTTCCAGTTCCTGCGCGAAGCGGCCGCCGAAAAAGCCTTCGATGCAGGGCTGGCCGAACGGGCGCAGATGGCAGATGCCCATCGCGGTGCGCATCGTGGCGCTGCGCAGATTGCCATCCCTTGGGAAGATCGTCGGGAGAGGCCAGCGCCAGCATCACCTTGTCGGCGATGCCGAGCGGCAGGCCGTGGGCGGCCGCCATTTTGTCCGGCAGCGCGGGATAAAAGCGCAGCGTCTCTATCCCCTTTTTCATCGCGTCCGGCCGCCTCCCCGGCCCTGACCGCAACGATCGTCTCGCGGTCGTCGCCGCGCCACCCGAGCATCGGCATCCCTGTTTTTCGCTCCGTGTCGAATGTCAAAAGCCTCGCGATCCGGCGATCGGCCTTGATCACGGGCAACATTGGCCGCGCGGGTAGCGGGGTCAAGCGATTGACGCTTGTCGCTTTCCTCGCGCTGCTGGCGGCGTACAACATTGTCGCGTTGCTGATCGGGGTCGGTCTGGATGATCGCGCCCGCGATGATGCCGCGCATCGGTTGACCTGATTTTGGCGGATGAGGGTAAATGGGGTCAGAGTCAAATTAGAAGAGCCTTGGCTGGCGGCCAGCACCGGCTACCCCCTCACACCCATCACCTCCGCCGCCGCCCGCTCCCCCGAATCCCTCGCGCCATGCGCAGTCGAGAAGAAATTCGCCGAGGTCGCCTCGCCGGCGAAAAACAGCCGGCCGTCGACCGGGGCGGCGAGCACGGCGCGTTGGCCGGCGTGGCCGGGCAGCGCGTGCGAATAGGAGCCGCGGGCGAAGGGGTCGTAGGCCCAGCGCGATTCGGCGAGCGGGGTGAGGCGGCGGCGGAAGTCGGAGCCGAGCAGGCCTGCGATCTCGTCGATGCTCTGCGCCGCCAGCGCGCCTTCGCCTGCGTCTTCCAGTTCCTGCGCGAAGCGGCCGCCGAAAAAGCCTTCGATGCAGGGCTGGCCGAACGGGCGCAGATGGAAGCTGCCCATCGCGGTGCGCATCGTGGCGCCGCGCAGATTGCCGTCCCTGGGCAGATCGGCGGGAGAGTCCAGCGCCAGCACCACCTTGTCGGCGAGGCCGAGCGGCAGGCCGTTTGCGGCCGCCACTTTGTCCGGCAGTGCGGGATAGAAGCGCAGCGCCTCGCTGGCGATCAGGCTGGTCGGCACGGTTATGATCGCCTGGCGGGCGGTCAGCGTGCCTTGCTGTGTCTCGATCCGCAGCAGCAGGCCGCTGTGATCGATGCGGCTGACCGCGGTGTTCAGAGCGATGGTGCAGGACGCGCCATAGGCTTTGATCAGCGCGCCATAGCCGCGCCGTACCCGCCAGTTGATCTCGGTGTCCTGATAGGCGTCCATGTCGAGGATCGAGACCTGGTCGAGCTCGCAGCCATTGATATAGGTCGAGAGCGCATCGATCATCGGATTCCAGCGGTTGCCGGGCTCGAGCGAATGGCTGGCGGCGGGGTCGTCGCCGCTGGCTTTGGCCAGCGCGGCGGCTGCTTCGGCGCGGTCATAGAAGGCATCCAGCGCCTTGATGAAATCGAGACGCTCGGCGCGCGGAAATCCGGCATCGAAACTCTGCTCGCGCCAGGGCGGTCTTGTCTTGTCGATGTCAAAGCCAAGCTGTTCGGCGATGCCGACAAAGGAATTGCGATCGGCCGAATGCAGCCAGCCGCAGCCGACATCGAAGGGAATGTCAGGGGAAGCCATGATGGTGTGGCCACGGCCGCCGATGCGATCGCGGGCTTCCAGCAGCAGCACCGAACGGCCGCCATGCCGGAACGCCGCGGCCGCGCCGAGACCTGCGGCACCGGCGCCGATAATGGCGACATCGACGGAGGATGGCAGGGGCATGGGGAGCTGGCGAATGGTGAGTAGCGAATGGCAAATAGATAGTATCGACTACGTAGCCTGCAAAGGCCCTCTATTCACTCCTAAAAAGAGACAATGGCCTAAAGCATTTTCTAGGAGGCCGCTGGTTCTTCACCTCTCCCGAAGGGAGAGGTCGGCGCGAAGCGCCGGGTGAGGGCTTACAGCCTGTCGATGGAGCAAAACCCCTCACCCGGATCGCCCTGGCGATGCTCTGCATCGCCTCGGCGATCCGACCTCTCCCTTCGGGAGAGGTGCACACCGCCCGTTTCATTCGAGCGGGTCGGGCGACGCCCGGTCCTGAACTTGCTATTCGCTATTCGTAATTCGCCTGCCCCTCACGCCACCGCTTCCTTGGCCTTCACGGCGCGCTTGCGGTCGTTGGCGTCGAGGAATTTCTTGCGCAGCCGGATTGATTTCGGCGTCACCTCGACCAGCTCGTCGTCCTCGATATAGGCCAAGGCCTTTTCCAGGGTCATCCGGATCGGCGGCGTCAGCCGCACCGCTTCGTCCTTCGAGGTGGTGCGGATGTTGGTGAGCTGCTTGCCCTTCAGCACGTTGATCTCGAGGTCGTTCTCGCGGGTATGCTCGCCGACGATCATGCCCTTGTAGACCTTGCAGCCCGGCTCGATCATCATCGGGCCGCGGTCTTCGAGCTTGAACATCGCATAGGCCACCGCCTCGCCCTGGTCGTTGGAGATCAGCACGCCATTGCGGCGGCCCTGGATTTCACCCTTGTAGGGCGCATAGCCGTGGAACAGGCGATTCATGATCGCGGTGCCGCGGGTGTCGGTGAGCAATTCACCCTGGTAGCCGATCAGGCCGCGGGTCGGCGCGTAAAACACCAGCCGCAGCCGGTGGCCGCCGGAGGGCCGCATCTCGATCATCTCGGCCTTGCGCTCGCTCATCTTCTGCACCACGACGCCGGAATGCTCCTCGTCGACGTCGATCACGACCTCCTCGATCGGCTCCAGCCAGGCGCCCGTATCGTCCTTCTTCAGCACCACGCGCGGCCGCGACACTGACAGTTCAAAGCCCTCGCGGCGCATGGTCTCGATCAGGATCGCCAGCTGCAATTCGCCGCGGCCGGACACTTCCATGGCATCCTTGTCGGAAGCCTCGACGACGCGCAGCGCGACATTGCCCTCGGCCTCGCGCAGCAGGCGGTCGCGGATCATCCGGCTGGTGACCTTGTCGCCCTCGGTTCCGGCGAGCGGCGAGTTGTTGACAATGAACGACATCGACACCGTCGGCGGATCGATCGGCTGCGCCGTCAGCGGGGTATCGACACTGGGATCGCAGAACGTATCGGCGACCGTGCCCTTTGTCAGCCCGGCAATGGCGACGATATCGCCGGCCTCGGCTTCGTCGAGCGGGGTGCGCTCGATGCCGCGGAAGGCCAGAATCTTGGTAATACGCCCCTGCTCGATCAGCTTGCCGTCGCCGCCGAGCACCTTGACCGCCTGGTTCGGCTTGATGCTGCCGGAAGTGATGCGGCCGGTGATGATGCGGCCGAGATAGGGATTGGCCTCCAGGATGGTGCCGATCATCCGGAACGGGCCTTCCTCGACGGTCGGCGGCAGAACATGGCGCAGGATCAGGTCGAACAGCGGCTGCATCCCGGCGTCCTTGGGACCATCCGGGCTCTCCGCCATCCAGCCCTGCTTGGCCGACCCGTAAAGGATCGGGAAATCGAGCTGCTCCTCGCTGGCATCCAGCGCCGCGAACAGGTCGAACACCTCGTTGATGACCTCGGTCGGCCGCGCATCCGGGCGGTCGACCTTGTTGATGATCACGATCGGCTTCAGCCCGACCTTGAGCGCCTTGGAGACCACGAATTTGGTCTGCGGCAGCGGGCCCTCGGCGGCGTCCACCAGCACCAGCGCGCCATCCACCATGTTCAGGATGCGCTCGACCTCGCCGCCGAAATCGGCGTGGCCCGGCGTATCGACGATGTTGATTCGGGTGTCCTTCCACTGCACCGAGGCCGCCTTGGCGAGAATGGTGATGCCGCGCTCGCGCTCCAGATCATTGGAATCCATCGCCCGCTCGACCACCCGCTGGTTGTCGCGATAGGTACCGGATTGCTGCAGCAGGCGATCGACCAGCGTGGTCTTGCCGTGGTCGACGTGGGCGATGATGGCGACGTTGCGAAGTTTCATAGCTCTTCTTCTGGCTCGGACCATGGTGGTCGCACGACCTCGCCGGAAAACCGGGACCGACTTTTCCGGATCGCGCTCATAAACCTGGAGTTCAAAAGGCGCATGACGCCTAAATGAGGAAGCCCGGCCAAACGGCCGGGCAAACCCACCTCATTGCATCGCAATATAGTCAGAAATCGCCGAAAAACAATGCGTTGTTTACGATTTGGAGAGCTGAATTTAGGGGCAGTACCGTTTCACCACCGGATTTGCCAGCTGTGGAGAGCTGCTCAACGCCGGCGGCCGCGGATCGCCGCCCAGATCAGCGCAACCCCGGCAGCTCCCACCGCCAGGCCAACGCTGACAAAGGGCATGACATCCGTCGCGTTTCGATGGTTAAACAGGGTGATGGTGCTAAAAAGGACGGCGCAGAGGCCGGGCAGCAGCAGCACGATCCCGACCAGAATCATCAACGCCGTCAGGCAGCCGTGGCGCGGCGGGGGTGGCGGCCCATTCACGGGCCCCGGCACGTCGCTCACCTTTGAAACTCCCATCCCTCATCGCACATCCGCGGCCATCCCGGCCCGAATGCCATCGATGCGGCCGTCGCGATAGAACAGATTATAGGTGTCGAACGGAATGATCTGGCCGTCCTCCGTGACGAAATGAATGCAGGAGCGCTTGACATTGCCGACGCAGAAATTGAAGCGGTCGAGAAACTGCACGATGGTGAGGCGGAACACGCTCTCATAGCCGAGATCGGCGGGCGCCTCGAAGGTCGGCAGGCAGCACAGGAATTCGCTGAGGCGCTGGCCGGTGTTGAGCGGGCCCGAGGACAGCGAAAACAGCTCGATGAATTTTTCCCGCAGTACCGGATGCTTTTCCAGGCTGATGGTGTTCGGCATGATGGCGACCAGTTGCTCCTGCGGTACCATCGAGGTCACTGGCAGCACCCTGTCGCCGCGGCGCAGGCCGTAGCCGATCGAGATGCTTTCGGGATTGCAGGGCAGCGGAATCATGTCATTGTCGCCGAACACGCCGCTCTCGACCACGCGCCGTCGGATTTCCGACAGCATGATGCGATCGCGATCCTTGTTGAAATTCGTATTGCGTCCGGCGTCCTGCACCGGCTGGAAGGTGACGCCGCGCACGCATTTCCAGCCGAGCGCGTGGCGGATGACGTCACCGATCTCGCCATCATTGACGCCGCGCTTGACGGTGGCGACCAGGGTGGTGGAAAGCCCGGCACGCTCGAGATTTTCCAGCGCCTGCTGACGGATTTTCCGCAAATCCGCGCCGCGCAATTCGACCAGCGCGTCGCGCTGCAGCGAGTCAAATTGCAGATAGACCTCCAAGCCGCGCTTGTTCTCCGCCAGCTGCGCGACAAAGTCAGGCTCGCGGGCGATGCGCAGGCCATTGGTGTTGATCATGACATGGCGGATCGGACGGGCGCGGACCGCGTCCAGGATCGCAAAGAAATCCGGGTGCAGCGTCGGCTCGCCGCCTGAAATCTGCACCAGATCGGGTTCGCCCTCGCTCGCGACCAGCGCATCGAGCATTTTTTCCACCGTGGCCAGCGGCGTAAACCGGGTCCGCGCCGGGGAGGACTCGGCAAAGCAGACCGGACAGGTCAGGTTGCAGTGTTCGGTGATCTCGAGCAGCGCCAGGCAGGAATGCTGCTCGTGATCTGGACAGAGCCCACAGTCGAACGGGCAGCCGAATTCGGTCGGCCGCTGCAACGCAAGGGGCTTGTCGCCGGGCTTGATGAAATCCTTGCAGCGCCGCCAATAGCCGGCGTCTGTCGAGACCAGGGTCGATTGCACGCCGTGCTGGCGGCAGCGCTTTTCATACCAGACCTCGTCGCCCGCGATCTGAATCTTGGTCGGCACCAGCGTCATGCAGGTTTCACAGAGCGATTGGGTCTGGCCCCAGAAGACATAGGGCCGCGATCTACGCAACGGCAGGTTCATGAACAACCCTGGCGCGAGGGGCCGTAGCCAGCATGACGGCGGCATATGACAGGATGGCAAACGACAGCAGATGAAACAAGGTCAGCGGGCCGATCAGGCCGGCATAGGGCTTCAGGAATTCCCAGAGGAAGCGCTGCGCGCCATAATATGCCAGCGCGAGATAGAAGCCGTTTTCGATCACGAAGCGGTTGTTCCGGAGTACGGCCAGGACATAAAATAGCGCAAAGGCGGCCATCGCGGCGCTCTCGTAGAGCTGCACCGGATGGCGTGCGATGCCGTCGCCGAAATCGTGGCCCCAGGGCAGCCTCGTCGGCGTGCCATAGGTGAAGTCGTCGAGGCCGGCACAATAGCAGCCGAGGCGGCCGATCGCGATGCCGATCGTCAGCGGCAGCGCAAAGCGCGCTCCGGTCCGCAGCGAGATGGCGTGGCGCCATTTGTAGATTTCGATGGCGAGGATGCCGCCCGCGATCGCGCCTTCGACCGATCGGGCGAGGCCGGCCCAGCCGGACAACCAGAGATTTAGCGAGCCGAACAGATAGGCGCCGAGGCCGGCGCCGAGCACCAGGGCGGCCAAATAAGGCAACGCCAGGGATTGCACCGGGAAGGCGAGGTGCCGTGCCCGGTGAAGCCACAGCGAAGCGCCGCCAGCTGCCAACCAGGCGGCGACGTCGAAACCCGCGTGAAGGGCTGCGCTGCTCATGCACCTTCGATGTTAGCGCGGTTTCGCCCAGGCTGGAATCGACATCTGTACGGCAAGCCAATCCCGGCCCCCTCACCCCGGATACACCCCGCGCAGCACGTCGTCGAAATGCGACTTCACCGCTTCGTTGCAGCGGCAGGCGCGGGCGGCAAGGGCTTCGCGGTCCGGGATCAGGATCGCGCCGCGGCGGGTCTGCAGCACGCCTTCCGCCTTGAAGCTCTGGATCACCCGGCTGACATAGCTGCGGCCGACCCCCAACAACGTCGCCAGCTGCTCATGGGTCAGCGGGACGCTGGAATAGCTGCCGGTCCGCTCCATCGCCGACATGATCCATTTGGCGGTGCGCTGTTCGATCGAATGGACCGCGTTGCAGGCGGTCGACTGAAACATCTGCGCCAGCATGCAATCGGCGTATCTCGCGAACACATTGCGCAGCGTGCGCGATGCCGCCTTGGCCGCATCGAGCCTGCCGACATGAAGGCGGACGAACGGTCCGCCGAACTTGACCATGATCCTGGTATAGGCCGGCAGATAGCCTTCGCTGACAATGCCGCCGACGGCGCCCTCGCGACCGACCAGAATGGTCTCGACGTCGCGCCCGTCCTCGTTGGCCACCAGATAGGAGGCGAGACTGGAGCCGCAGGGGAAGTGCACGATCTCGACGCCATCGCCGGGATTGTAAAGCAGGCTGTTGGCGTCCGCTTCCTCCTGCGCCAGATGCGGCGCGATCAGCGCAAAGTCGGCGGCATTGAGCCGCCGTAGCAGATTGTTGTGCGGCCGCTCGGCCGCATCCGCCTGGGGTGCGTGCGCCATCCTGGCAGTGCCCCGAAAGGTGATGAAGTCTGTGCACAAGTGAACAGACAACGCGGCCGGGCTGTGTTGGTTTCAGCTTCGGAACCGCCTCCCGCGTTTCACGATCTGACCGGATATCCATCTTGCGAAGCCGCACCAGCCTGCTGCCCATGGAACCCGCCGCATCCGACCGTATGCCCAGCGACGTGCTGATTGTCGAGGACGACCCCATCATTGCGGTCGATTTCGAGGAGATGGTTCTCGGCTTCGGCGTCGAAACGGTGCGCACCGCCGGCAGCGTCGTCAGGGCACTGCAGATGTTGGCCGACCGGCTCCCAGAGTTTGCTCTGCTCGATGTCGGCTTGATCCGCGAAAACAGCTTCGCCGTGGCCGAGCGGCTGCGTGCGCTCGGGATTCCCTTCGCCTTCATCACCGGCTATGGCGCCGAAGTCAGGCTTCCCGCCGCGTTCGAGCACGAGCCGAGGCTGTCCAAGCCCTGCTCCAGCGATGCGCTTCGCGCGCTGCTGCGGCGCCAGGGAAACGGCATCGGCTGAGGCCATCGCGGCCTTTTGCGAACTTTAAGGACCCGCGAAGGCGGCGGGCGTCATTTCAGCCGAGCTTCGGATCCAGCGTCGTCGACCACAACGCCACGTCGGCGCGATCGCGCAAGGTCACGGTCAACCGCCCGGTCGCGCCCTCGATCTGGACATGGCCAAAGAACTGCATGCCGGCCGATGGCGGCAGGTTCTGCTGGTCCTGGCCGGGCGCCTTGATGAACTTCACTTCGGGTCCGAAGGTGTTGTCCAGTTCGTTCGGCCCAAAGGTCCCGGCATGCAGCGGCCCGGCGACGAATTCCCAGAACGGCTCGAACTCCTGGAACTGGGCCTTGTCGGGATGGTAGTAATGCGCCGCGGCGTAATGCACGTCGGCGGTCAGCCACACCGTGTTGGCGATCCCGGCGGTCTTGATGAAACCCAACAGGTCGGCGATTTCGAGCTCGCGGCCGCGCGGCGGGCCGTCGCCCTGGGCGAAGGCTTCCGAGCCCTTTCGGTTGGCGGCGTCATCATAGACGATCAGGCTGAGCGGCATGTCGGAGGCGATCACCTTCCAGGTGGCGCGCGAATTCAACAGCGCGCGCTTCAGCCATAAGAGCTGATCGGGTCCGATGAAATAGGCGTCCGGGCCATAGCTTGGCTGCTGGTTGGGGCCATTGGGGCCGCGATAGCTGCGCTCGTCGAGCATGAAGACGTCGAGATGCGGGCCGTAGTTCAGGGTCCGGTAGACCCGGCCGGGCTCATTGAGGCTCTCGCGCAGCGGATACATCTCATGAAACGCCCGGGCGGCGCGGGCCGCCAGCAGCGGGATGTCGCGAACCTTGTAGGCGGCTGGAATTTCCTTTGACGCCGACCAGTTGTTCATGACCTCGTGGTCGTCCCATTGCACGAAGATCGGCACCTCGGCGTTGAAGGCGCGGACATTGTCGTCAAGCAGATTATATTGGTGCGCGGCACGGAATTCCTGCAGCGTCTCGGCGACCTTGGCCTTTTCCGGGATGGTCAGATTTTTCCACAGCGTGCCGTCGGCCAGCCTGACCTCGGCGGGGATGATGCCGTCGGCATAGATCGTGTCGCCGGAATGGATCAGGAAATCCGGCCGGTGGTTGCGCATGGTGGCGAAGGTGACCATGCCGCCGTCATCGGGATTGATGCCCCAGCCCTGGCCCGCGACGTCGCCGCCCCAGACAAAGCTGACGTCGCGCCGGTCAGCCGGCGCGGTGCGGAAACGGCCGACCAAGGGCTCGCTGGTCAGCGTGGGATGCGACAAATCGCGGAACCTGACCCGATAGAAAATATCCTGCCCGGCGGGCAGATCCTGAAGCAGCAGCTTGGCCGTGAAGTCGCTCTCGGGCAGCGCCGCGACCGGCGGCAAGACCCGCAAATTGCTGAACGACTCGGTCGTCGCCAGCTCGACCAGCATCTGCGACGGCCGATCGGCGCGGGCCCACACCACGCCACCATCGGCGCCGACGTCGCCGGATTGCACGCCATGGGCAATTTGCGGCCGGTCAGCGGCGCGGCTGAGATAGGGCATGGTGATGGAGCCCCATGCGCCGGCGCCGGTCGCGGCCGCGCGGGAAATGAAACGCCGACGCGAAAGCGGAGCGAAAATTGTCATGCGAGCCTCCAGGTTGCCCGGCAGCATGCCCAGAGGCGTTGACAGCGTTAGGAAGTTTCCATGACAGCTGGATTACACAGCGACGACGCGCGATAGCGGCCTTGGGCTGCTGAAACTGGCGCTGCCTCTTCTCCTTCTCCCCGCTCTTCTCGGGAGAAGGTCGGGATGAGGGGCTTCTCTCAACGCATTCGGCTCGTGGATAGTCCCCCTCACCCGGCGCTTCGCGCCGACCTCTCCCCGCAAGCGGACCGCAAGCGGGGAGAGGTATCCAAGCGCTGCCGAAATGGCTGATATTCGCGCCGACCCGCTGTCAGCTGCCGGTGGCGCGGAATTGCGCGCCGGCGCGCTGCAGGTTCTGCGGCATGTTCATCAGCAGCATCTTGCGGTCGGCCACCGCGTGGTGGAACTGCTCGAGCGCGATGTTGAAGGCCATCAAGGCGCCCTGCTCGATGGCGCCATGCTCGAAGCAGTTCAGCGTGTTGCGCAGGATGGTGTCCGCCTCGCTCTGCATCTGGTCGAGTTGCTCGGCGGAATCGCAAGCCCGCGCGGCCACGATCATGTCGAGCAGGCGCTCGCGCAAGGTGCTGTTGTTGTTGCGCTCGTCCTTCTTCAGGTAGCTGGCGAACCAGGCCCCGGCCGAGCCCATTGCCGACGCCGCCATCAGCCCCCACCAGATGAAATCGCTGTAGCGATCCAGAAAGCTCTTTTCCTCGCCGTCGATGAAGGCCGCGGCGCCCGGATGCACCGGAAGTACGGCGTCCTTGTCGGTATCGGGGGTCTCGATTTTCGCAGCCAGCGGAAATTCTTCCATCAACGCTTGCCGGGCGGCGAATAATTGCCGCGTGAAGGCGGCAATCGTCGCGTCCGACAGGCTCTTGCGGGCGACGATATGGTGCGAAAAGCTGATCGTCTTGACCTCGTCGTCGGGTCGCGCCGGCGAGCCGCCGAAGGCGCCGGCGGGAATTTCCGAGGCTTCATAGACCGGATGATTCTGCGCGATCGCCTCCGCCGAATCGATGCCGAGGAAGGTCGGCGTTCCACCGTCGCGCGACGATGCCGCGATCGCCTCCGTGGTGATCCGGCTGTTGACCGGTCCGGCGGCGAGATAGGCGTCGGCGCGCTGCGCGCGGATCGCATCGACCGCCTCCGAGGCCGGGAACTGGACGATGTCGACCTTGTTCGGATCGACGCCATATTGCTGCAGGATGATCTTGAGCAGATTGACATTGGCCGAGGTCCGGCCAACGACGCCGACGCGGCGTCCGGCCAGCTGCGAAATCTTGGCTATCCGGGGCCCGGATTTCTTGCTCTTCACGAACGGCGGCACCCAGAGCACTGCGACGTTCTTGCGCAGCGTCGCCACCGCCTGCGCGTTTTTCGGCACGTCGAGATCGCCGCGAATGATGGCAAGATCGGCTTTGCCGTCGGCGAGCGCCGCGGCGCTGGCGGCCGCGCTGTCGGTCGGGATCGGGCGCAGGCGGATGTGGCTGCGGGTATGCGCGAAGGACTGCGTCAGCGCCTGCACCAGCTTCAGGTCATCGCTGTTGGCGGGTCCGACCGCGATCCGCAGGATCTCCGGCCGCATCACGACATAGTAGGCCGCAGCCACGGCGCCGATCAAGGCCAGCAGTCCCGCCAGCGTGACCCACATCGTCTTGCGCTTGACCGGACGCGACGAGGCCGGCGGCTCGACGAGATCGAGGCCTGCGGTCATCGACCTGACAAACAACCGCCTGAGCGTCAAATTCATCTTGCCAACATGGTTAGGTTACAATCTTAGCAAATTTCCTGCCGACGCGGGGTTACATCTCCGTTATGGTTACCAGCGGCTCCAGCCGGGATTCGTAGCAGCCGATTGTGGCAGGCTTAGCGGCCGGGTTCGGCGCCAGGGTAGAGGCCGGCAACATCAGGAGGCTTATCATGGCGGAGCGACTTACGGCGGCGGCGCGTCAATCGGCCCTGCAGGGCTTGCCGGGATGGTCGGAACTGGCCGATCGCGACGCGATTACGCGGCGCTTCGTCTTCAAGGATTTCAACGAGGCCTTCGGGTTCATGTCGCGGGCCGCCTTGGTCGCCGAAAAGCACGATCACCACCCGGAATGGAGCAATGTTTACAAGACGGTAGAGGTGGTGCTCGCGACCCACGACGCGGCTGGGGTGACGGCGTTGGACATCCAGCTGGCGACCGCGATGAATGCAATTGCCGGCCAGCTCGGCGTGACCTGATCAGGCCGCGGGTCGGCGCGACGGTCGCGGCCGGGCACCGGATCAATTCTTGCGATGGACGCCTGCCGTCTCCAGATGTAGCCCGTGTCGTGGTGGCGAGCGCGGGGGAACCGAACCATGAACCCAGACTATAGCGTTGGTTTTGAACCCGCCGAGCGGCTGGCGAAAGACCGGGACAGCGTGCGCCGGCAGTTCTGGCGCAAACTGAAGCGCGT
>Ga0302319_10016223_pt1 | contig 13739 bp, 3 predicted proteins | sample Bog_T0_2_FD_203319 | JGI IMG/M metagenome (GOLD analysis project Ga0302319, IMG submission 203319) | Peat permafrost microbial communities from Stordalen Mire near Abisko, Sweden - Bog_T0_2 | ecosystem: Environmental > Terrestrial > Soil > Wetlands > Peat | place: Sweden: Abisko, Stordalen Mire...
CCGCCCCCGTATCGACGACCGCGGGTGCGCCGTTCAGCGTGACGGTGACGGCCGAGGACGCAGCCGGCAATGCCGCCACCGGCTATGCGGGGACAGTACACTTTACATCCAGCGATCCGGGCACGGCCCTGGTGTTGCCGGGCAATTACACCTTTGTGCCGGCCACGGACGAGGGGGTGCACATCTTTACTAACGGCGTGGCGCTGGTGACGGTTGGAGCCGGTAGCCAAACGGTGAATGCCACCGACACAGTGACTGGTTCCATTACCGGATTGGCGACCGTGACAGTCAACAAGGCGACTCCGACGGTAACGATGACCGCTGCCGGCGCGGCGATCAACGTGAACGGCTCAGTGACCTTCACGGCCACCGTGGCTCCCAACGCCGGCTCGGTTTCAATACCGTTCAAGGGCACCATGTCGTTTGCGTCGAATGGGACGACGATTGCGGGCTGCCCCACGCAATCCATGAACGTGAACACGGGCGTGGCCACCTGCACCACGACGACCCTTCTCGCGGGAAATGATGCGATTACGGCGACCTACTCGGGCGACTCAAACTACAACGCCAGCCCGGCCAGCGCCTCGACCACGCAGACCCTCAACCAGCTCAGTCCCACTCTCACCTTGACCAGTTCCGGTGCGTCGAGCGTGAACGGCTTGGTGACCTTTACAGCTAGCGTGGGCGGCGTGACGATTACGCCGATCGGTCCCACGGGGACGGTAAGCTTTACGGCCGGAACGACCGCGATCACTTGCGTCAATGGGACTACGGGAGTTGTGAACTCCGCCATCGGGGTGGCGACGTGCGCAACCTACTCGCTGACAGCTGGACAGAATCAGACGATTACGGCCACGTATCCGGGCGACCTTAATTACGCGAAAGCCAGCGGGACAACCAGCCAGAACGTCAACGCCGCGAATACCACGGTCTCCGTGTCATCGTCACTCTCGGGCGGCTCGTCAGTGAACCAGCCGGTGGCGTTTACCGCGACCATCGGCTACCCCAGTGGGCCACTAGTTCCCACCGGAACGGTCGTCTACTCCGACGGCGCCACGACGCTTTGCACGTTCCCGGCTACTGGAAGTTCCGCATTCACAGGCGGGGTTGTCCCGCCCTGCACGGTACCGCTTTCCTCGCAGGGTACGCACATCATCAAGGCCGCGTTCAATCCTTCCGATTCGAACTTCAGCGGATCGAACGGCACCTTCTCGCAGGTCGTCAACACGACCACGACCACGACATTCGCGGTGTCGTCGCCTAACCCCTCCGCCGTCAACCAATCTGTGACCTTCACGGCAACCGTAACGCCTCAATATCCCACAACAGCTTTCGCCGGTCAGGCGACGCCCACCGGGACGGTCGCCTTCACCTTCGCTAACCCAGTTCCCCCCACTGCACCCTCTCTTGCGGCGTGCTCCGCCGTCGCTGTTAGCACAACTAGCGGCGTGACAACGGCAGTTTGCTCCCCCCCGATCACGTTCACTGCGACCGGCACTTATAACTTGGTGGCAACCTACACGCCCACACCGGGCAACTTGAACTTCAGCGGCAGCGCTTCGGCCGCCACCGGGGATGCCCAGTCGGTCGTCACATCGACCACCAACGTCACTCTGTCGTCGTCGTTGCCGTCCCCTGCCGGGTCGACGGTCAACCAGCTGGTGACCTTTATCGCGACCATTGCCCCCGGCAATAGCGGAACAACGCTACCCACTGGCACGGTGGCATTCACTTATGCCTATCTTCCGGGCGCGGCTGCGACATTAGGTACTTGTTCGAGCCAGACCGTGAGCACCGTGGCACCGGTCACCGCTACGTGCACGGCCCCGCTGCCGTTGTTCGGATCCGCGACCATCAAGGCAGTGTATTCCGGGGATACCAACTTCGTACCCGGTTCCCAGACTTTGGTTCAGCCCGTTGGCCAAACCGCAACCAGCACGTCAGTGGCAGCGTCGCCCTCCAGCTTGTCTGTCAACCAGCCGGTGACCTTCATCGCCACCGTTGCGTCTGCTATCGCCGGTGCGACGACGCCGACCGGCTCGGTGGCCTTCAGCTATACGCCCAGCGGCGGCACGGCAGTACCCATAGCCGCTTGCTCGGCCCAACCTGTGAGCACGGTTTCCGGAACCACTACAGCCCAGTGCACGGGGCAGGCGCTGCCGACGGCGGCATCGACGGCGGCACCGTATACCCTCATGGCGGTGTATACCTCTGGGGACAAGAACTTCGCAACCAGCAGCGGGACAGCGCCTCTGAGCGTTGGGAAAACCACAACCACGGCGACTCTTGTTTCGGCGCCTAACCCCTCGGCTGTCAATCAGCAGGTCACTTTCACTGCCACCGTGATTCCAGCCTACTCCGGGGCTACCAAGCCCATCGGGACGGTGTCCTTCGCCAACACGACCAATGGATCTCCTGGAATTCCTCTTCAGTGTTCCCAGGGCAACGCCAACGCTCCCGTTGCCACGTCGGCAGGCGTAACCACGGCGGTTTGCAGCTACACTTTCAGTTCGAATGCGAGCTACAGCATCGCGGCGACCTACAACGGCGATTCGAACTTCTCCCCTTCGTCCTCCGCCGTGGATGTCCAGAATGTGGGCGCTGGTGCAACTTCTATTGCTGTGGTCTCGTCGCTGCCGACTGGTTCGTTTGTGAACCAGCAAGTGGCGTTCGGTGCAACCATCAGCTTCGTCAGCAGCGGGTCAACGATGCCCACGGGAACGGTGACCTACTATGACGGCGCCGCGGCGCTGCCGAATTGCGCCTTCACCGCGACGACAGCCTCTCCGTTCACGGGTGGAAGTGTCCCGGCCTGCCAGGCTGCGCTCTCCTCGCAGGGCTCGCATACAATCGCCGCAAAATACAGCGGAGATACGAATTTCAGCGGATCGAACGGCGCTTTCGTTCAGACCGTCAACACAGCCACGACTACGACCAACGTTGCGTCCTCGCCCAACCCCTCCAACGTCAACCAGGCTGTAGGCTTCACGGCTACTGTGACGCCTGCCTACACGGCAGGAACTGCCAATCCAACCGGGACGGTATCCTTCACCTACGCCGCCCCCATTCCAGCCAATGCGCCCTCTCTTGCGTCGTGCTCGAGCGTTAGCGTTACGACCGCGGCTAACGTTACAACGGCGGTTTGTTCCCCCATCACGTTCGTCGCGGACGGCATCTACACTGTGGTCTCGACCTACACGCCCACACCGGGCAACTTGAACTTCAGCGGCGGAGCCGGTCCAATATCCCAGGTCGTCGGTCTCGCGCCTACCACCACCACTGTGACATCTTTGTCGACAAATAACACGTCAACGGTGAACCAGCAGGTAACGTTCAAAGCAGCCATCAAGTACACTATCGCCGGTGCAACCTCGCCCACTGGAACGGTGACCTACTACGACGGTGCCACTCCGCTGCCGAACTGCACGTTCACCAGCACTGGAAGCTCCGTGTTCAAAGGCGGAAATGTCCCTTCCTGCATGGCTACGCTCTACACGACGGGTATACATCCAATTACCGCGCTGTACAGCGGGGATTCAAACTTCATCACATCGACTTCGACAATTCTCAGTCAGAACGTCACGGCGGACGTCACTACGACAGTGTTTACGGCTTCCCCCACCTCGACGCCCATCAACATTCCGGTAACGTTTACGGTTCAGGTTACACCGGCCGGTGCGGGCTCTAGCTCGCAAACCCCAACCGGCACAGTGGCCTTTACCTACAACGGAAACGGGGTGACTGGGGGTCAGCTTCCGGGTTGCACTACCGCGGCGGTGAAGTCCGGTGTGAATGGCACGGCTACGGCTTCTTGCACAGTCAATCTGCCCAACTCGGCCGTTTACACGATCATCGCAACATACTCTGGTGATATCAATTTTAAAGGGTCAACAGTGAGTTCGGCTAACTTCACGGTTGGCGCAACCCCGACCACGTTGAGCCTGTCTTCCACGTTGCCGACCTCAGTGGTGAGCCAAATCGTGACCTTCACAGCCCAGGTGGTCTCGGGCAACCCCGGTGCGGTTGCACCGAGCGGCACGGTTTCATTCACGTCAACGGACCCAAGCAGCATAGCGAGCCAGTGCAGCGCGCAGCCGGTCACTCCGGTTGAAAACGCGAAGGCCACTGGCTTCGATGGCATCGCGACCTGCTCGGTTCAATTCCCGATCACTGAGCAGTTCACAGCTCCCTTCGCGGTTTCCGCGGTGTACAACCCGGCAACTACTCCTGTTCAAGACTTCACGACCAGCAACAACTCGATTCAGCAAGCAGTACAAAACTACAGCGTGGCATTTTCCGCCCCGGTATCGGGCACGCCTCCGGCTCTTGCCCCGGTATTTGTAACCCAAGGGTATTCGAACACCAGTGACCCTTTCAATCCCAAAACGAGCATCACGGTGCAAGTGACCTCTTCCGGCTTGTTCAGTGATTCGTTGAACATCACCTGCACGGTTACTGCCAAAGTGGTCTTCTCCTTACCCGGCGGCCAGGCGGTCAGCGATCCGTCCTGCGCGGCGACTTCTTCAGCTTCAACATTATCTGGAGTCACCGGTTCCACATTGTCCTTCACGGTGACCGCTTCCGCAGCTGCTCCCGTAGGGTCGTATAACGTGACGATTACGGCCACCGACAACAGCGCGAATCAGACGAAGACGAACGGCGGGGCAGCGTATTCGCTTTCTGAAACGACCACAACGAACCCGGTTGTCTATGTTGTGGGCCAGTCGGCCCCACTGACCCTGGCGCAGGGAGCCACCGGAAATGTGATCCCAACATTTAACACGTCGACCGCTCCGTCGTCTGATAATCTCACTACTTTTGCGTGTGGAAGCATCGAGGAGCTTGTGAATGGTAGCCCCTCAGGAAATCCATTTTCGAGCGCGGGAGTTCTTACCTGCTCCGGCCCCAGCGGAGTGACGGTAGGCAGCAACGGTTTGACCGCAGTTCCAATTCAAGTTACTTTGATCACGACTTCGGCGCAACTCAATCGATCCAGTACAGTGTCTCTGGCAGCGCTTCTGGGCATCCCGCTGCTTGCCTTGATGGGGTGGTTTGGGAACAGAAAGTCGCCGCGCAGGAACTTCTTCCGGTTCATCGGCCTGATCCTGATGATGGTCGGAGTTACTTACGCAGTAACAGGCTGCGGGGGGAGCTTCAAACAGACGGGTAGCCAGCCCAGCAATAGCGGACTCGGCGTCGGGACCTACCTTGTTCAGGTGGTTGCCACGGACCAGGCTGGCAACAAGTACTTTGCGGTGGTGCCTTTGACCGTGAACTCGAATAATGTGACGCAGTAAACTGGCAAGCTGACCTTGTCCACGGTGAATCTTCAATGTCCATGAATTGCGCTTCCTGCGCAGGGGAGAATTCGTGAAAGCCAAAGCGCTGTTGCTTCTCGTCTCATTTGCATGCGCATCGACAGCCTGTTTGTTCGGACAAGTCGATTGCACGACGTCGAAGAAATTGGTTTGTGAGTTTCCTGTTTCCGCATCTACCCTGGCGGCAAATACCGTTGGAAATGTCCAAGGGCTATCTCCGACCGTTTTCGAACTTTCCGAGACCGCAGCGCGGCCATTCAACTCATCGATCGCCACTCAGTTGACTCAACTTCCCGTTCCCAGCGCGGCCATCGGCACCGTTTTCTTCAAGCAGAAGGGGAAAGATGCTCCGGTTTCCTTCGAAAATCTTGGTCCGATCCTCACCGACCGCCCGGATACAGTGGGCAAGAACCATCTCTTCGTTGGCTTCAGCTACCAGCACTTCAATTTCAATTCACTGGACGGCGTTTCCATGGGGAGGCTCCCTGCCGGCTTTACATTCAGCCAGGCTTCGGCGACTAATCCACTAGATACGCTGACCTTCTATGGCGCGGAAGGGAACAACGTCGGCTTTAAGCTCAATCAATACGTTGGAGTCTTGACATATGGCCTCACGAAGAACACGGACGTCTCGGTCGTCGTGCCTATCAATTCAGTTTCGCTCACAGCCACAGTGACCAATTTCCAGGCGTACGAATACGATTCCGCGTCCCGAACGTATACGAACTTAAGCCCTGCTGCGGGCACATCGGCGTATTTGACCGGCACGGCCAGCGGAATCGGGGATGTCACCATCAATTTCAAGCAATTGCTCATTGGAGGCGAGGGTCGTCCCGCGATTGCAGGCGGGGTTATGCTGCGTATCCCCAGCGGCGATGCACTCAGCTATCTTGGGTCGGGCGCGGTGGGCGGCAACGCGTACGGTCTCTTCGAGTACAGGAAACGCCTTGCTCCACATCTCAAGCTGAGCTACCAATGGAACGGCAACTCACAGGTGATGAATCTTCAAGTTGCGCCGAATACACGTCTTCCAGGTGGACTCCAATATGCCGCGGGAGCCGACTTCAAGGTGAAATGGTTTTTGACTCTGGCGGGCGATCTCTTGGGCAACCAATTCGTCAATACGCCGTCATTCACTGTGACTACTTTGAGTCCTTCGAGCACCCCGCCGCTGCCGGTGGGTGCTGGTGGTCCTACATCGATAACCTCCGCGACGGGGTTTACCAACACCTACACGACAATCAATCTCAGTGGGGGCCTGAAGGTGTACCTCGGCAAGGGCTTTCTTCTCTACGGGAACGTCCTGAAGCAGGTGAACAACGTGGGCTTGCGGAGCGATGCTGTCCCATTGGTCGGGATTGCGTTCAAAAAGTAGCTTCCAGCAAGGGCAGACTGGAATGCAGGCAGCACCTAGTTTTAGCCTTCAATTCCAGTCGGACACTTGCCAACCGAAGTCCGCCGAGCCTTTCGTAAAGCGGAATGTCTTTTGTTTACTAGGCGAGACGGACTTAACGCCGATCTTGGGAAGAAGGACTATTGTTTCCTCGCAGGTCAATGTCGGGAAATCCGGTGAACCGCCAGGCCGGCAAGACTGCTCACTGACTTCAAAGCTCTTGGTCGCTCCGCAGTCTCCCGCCCAGTCCTTCAACTTGCCTTGGAGTGTGCCCTTGAACAAAGCCTGGCATTCCTTGGTGCTCTTGCCAGAGGCCTGCACGAAAACGTTCTTATAGGCCTTCAATGCCGATTCCAAGGTTGCCCGATCCGGAAGAGATGGCACTTCATTCTTGGGTTCCTTGGGTGGAGGTGGGGGCGGGGGGGGCGGTTGCACTACTACTGCTTTGGGGAGCACGGTAATCGTCACGGATTGTATCGGGACGGAGCCATTGTTGGCGCTCAGCTGGTAGGTCGTCGTGTGATCCGGAGTCACGAAACTAATACCGGAGGGGGGAACCGTGTTTCCGTCAAGAGTCACAGACGACGCATTGTTGACTTGCCAAGTGAGTTTGACCGGTTGTTCGGCTTCAATTGAGGTATGGTCAGCTTTAAGAGTTCCTGTCGGCGTCACGGGATCCATGCGAGCGTCTATCGACGCATATTCATTCGCCTTCACCTCGGTTGTTCTTCCCGACAGGCTTACAAATCTGTCCAGCGAGACATCCACAGTGTGGGTTCCGGGTGTAAGAGCCTCGAAGGTATATTTACCGCTCGCGTTGGCCTCCGCGACCTTGCCTTTGTCCAGCACGGTGTGCGCGAAAGGATTGGTTGTAACGGTCAGATTGCCAACATTTGGGGGTGGAGGCTTCATGGCTAAAAGGGTGTAGGTATCGTTAGTTGTCGCCTTCAAAGATATGGTGACGGGTTTGTCGGCGGAATCTTCAAAGCCGGGAGCCGAATAGTGAACTTTATAGGTTCCCACCTCCAACGGGAGCGGGCTGCCGTTACTGACGGTCCCCTTATAGACCCCGCTGACGTAGACCTTAATTCTGGCAGCGTTCCCTCCAACCCCAGAAACAGCAAGGAAGCCGGAATTCCCAAGCGGCGTAAGCAGCGCTGGATCCCGGAAGGTTTCCCCAACTCCCACGGTGGTGTCATCGGTGAATGACGCAAAGTCGGCTTTTGAGACTATCAGCTTGTGCGGTCCAGGGCTGACCGGGACGGAAAGACTGCCCTGCGCATCGGTCACTCCCACGGACGTACCGTCGATGCTGACTTCGGCGCCCGGGGGGGATTTGGCGACAACAATGTGCGCCTGAGGTGGGGCCAGGGGTTTTGGTTGCAGCTTCCAAATTACGAGACCGGCAACAGCGACCAGAGCCAGACCCACCACGGCGACAGTCCAGACGGGGAATTTCTTTGGCTTCGCGCTGGCGATGGCCGATAACTGTGCATCGAAGGCGGCGCCGGAACCTGGCGTCGTCCCGGATTGCTCAAACGCCTTTTTAACCGACTGTCCGATGCGCTGCCAGTCGGCTTGTCGGTTTGGATCGGCGAACTCCAACACTTGCGTGGCGCTCTTCAAAGCTGCCAGTGCGCCTTGAGGGTCGCTCTTCAGCAGGGCAGAGCGCGCCGACTCGATGGATTTTCCTACAATTTCGTGAGCGTGCGCGGAGCGGGCGGCTTTAATCTCCTCCATTGCGCGCGTCAGATCGGCAGATTCCCCATAGGCGCGAACGACTGCTTGCAGCGACTCCAACCCGCCGGAAAAGTCCTGTCTTCGGGCTGCCTCCCGAGCCGCGGCAATCGCCTTGCTTGTTTCCTGCTTCTGCTCCCGGTCCGCCAGCAGAGCGGTCAAAAGATCCTGGGCCGGCGCGCTGCCGGGCGTTGCGGCTAGGTGCTCCTGTAGCAGTTGGATCGCTTCGTCCAGTTCACCGCGGTCCCGCAGACGTTCAGCGCGTTTCAGCGCCAGTTCCGTCTTGCGGGCAGTGACAACCTGCTGCTCCCGCACCTCCTCTAGAAGGGAGGACAACGATGTGTCTCCAGTCGTCTGAATGCCGGACTCCAGCACGCGGATGGCTTCTTCCAAGCGCCATTCGCGGGCTAGAGTGCGCCCCTCGGCAGCACAGTGGCCAATCATGGTTCTGCGTTCAAGGCTCGCCAGTTCGCCCCGTGCGAATGCCAGGAGATCGTCAATATCCGAGTGATGACCAAACTCAAGTTGAAACGACTCCAGAATTCCGATGGCCTTGTCGAATTGCTTTCCGTCCATGAACGCCTGCGCTTTGAGCAGCGTCTCGGCATGCAACTGGTCACCGCGCAGGGCGTTCAACTGTTGACGCAGGGAGCGTTCGTAGGAAACCAGCCGTTCCTCGCCGGGCATCTGGTCCAAGGCCTTATCGAGAATGGCTAGGGCTTCGAGAGGCGAGTTCGCAAAGATCTCTCTGGCTTGAGAGATGGCGACCTCCACAAAGCGCCTTGCCTCAAACCTTCGTGCTTCGGTGTCGGTCTCAGCTTTCAGCCGATGCAACATGGTCTCATTCGGCAACTTGGCGATGGCGCGATTGAGCAGATCCGCTGCCTGATCGTAGGAGTCTGTTCGCAGAAACTCCGCAACTCTTCGCTGAATTTCATCGAGGATGGTGCGACGTTCATCCTGTTCCCTGGCCTTTGCCACTTCCCGGCGCAGTTTGTCGGTCTCCAGTTGGGAAGGATCGATGCTCTCCGCCTCGCTCAGGAGTTTGTCGGCAGCCGCAAAATTCCGCGCCGCAATCTCCCTGCGCGCGTTCTCAAGAATTTCGATGAGCTTGCCGTGCTGCGCTTCTATCTCTGCCTGCCGGACCAGGGCTTCGTTTACGGCAAGAAGTTTCTTGTTCTGGGGGGCATCCTGGAGGGCCTTCGCCACAATGCGCAGCGCACCGGTCGTATCGCCCCTCTTCCTAGCCAGATCCGCATCCGCTACGGCTCTCACAATCATCTCGTAGCGGCGCTTCTTGCCCTCGACGGATTGAATTCTCTGCTTCAGATCCGCGGATGCAGGATCGAGCTTCTCCGCCTCCTTTAGTTGGGTCAGTGCTTCTTCGTAGCTCTCGGACAAAAGAGCTTCATCGGCGCGGGTCGTATACTCGCGGATCCGCTCTGCGCGCTTAAGACGGTCCTGATGTTCCCGAACAAATTTTCGAAGCTTTCTAGCCTGGGTGTTTGCCGGGTCGAGCTTGATTGCCTCGTCCAGAAGTTCCAGGGCAGGTGCATAGCGGCTTTCCGTCGCCAATCGCTCGGCGTCATCAAAGAGCTGAAACACGCGGTTCCGCTTGAGTTCTTCGATGACTTCGTGAAGAGCATCCCCGAAGTCCTCCGCAATCAGGTATCGATCGTCGGGATTCTTGGCCAGGGCCTTTTCCAGGATTCCATCGAGCGCAGGAGGATAGTCTTGAAGATAAGTCCCGAGTGAAGTGTGCGCCTCGTTGACGATCTTGTAAGAGGCTGTTGTCTCGCCCCCCGTGAAGGGTTCCCGTCCAGTCAGCAACTTGTAGAGCATGACACCCGCGGAGAAGATATCAACCCGGCCATCGATAGCCTCGCCTTTGAAACGCTCCGGAGCGATGTAATAGAGCGACCCTAGTATCTGGCTGGTTTGCGTGAGTGCGGCATTCCCCTCCGTGTCCTGGATCTTGGCGATCCCGAAGTCTATGATCTTCGCCACTCCGTCGGGCTGAACGATCACGTTGGACGGTTTTATGTCCCGATGGATGATTCCTTTTTCGTGGGCATATCCGAGAGCCGAGCATACCTGCTCAATGATACTCAGCTTGAAAATCAGGTCGAGTTGTCTGCCGGAAGCGATGATTTTGTCGAGTGATTCGCCCTCCACAAACTCCATGGCGATGAAGGGCAAACCGTCCTGCACACCCATTTCGTAGACGGCTGGAATATTGGGGTGCTTGAGAGTGGCGGCTCTGGCTTCTACCTGAAAACGCGCAAGACCATCCTCGAGCGCGGATTTGAAGGGCCTCTTGATGGCGACCCTGCGGCCAAGGTCTTCATCCTGTGCGAGAATGACCTCGCCCATGCCCCCGCGACCGAGCACCTTTATGATTTCGTACTTGCCGATCTTTCCCAAGGAAACTTTATCCATTGTCCTGTCCGAGCCTTTGTCGAAGCAGAAATGGGCAGCCGTTCTCGGGTGCATGGTCTCCGCACTCATCAAAACAGTCATGAATTCTTGGAATGCGAGAATACGCCCGCAAAGACGTTATCACGATAAGGGGTTGATCTCCAGTCAAATCGCAACAACTACGCCACATCAAGAATTTCGTAGGTAGAAAGCATCGGGCAGGCAACCACTTCGCCTGAAATGAGTTGTCGATTCATTGATGTTTCCGGTAGTCCCATTTTGCCCCAGCCTTGACGCTCCTATCGGCCGAGGGACGATTCCAGTGTCGATACATCCTTGTCGGCGTAGTACATATTTCCGTTGGCGGCCTGAAGGTCATTTTAGCCGAGGGCACGATTTGTATCCCCTTAGGAAATTATTCATTCTATTGATCGAAGCGAGAATGTCGCCCCGTATATTGAACCCCTGCGCCTGCTGCGGGCTGCGGATCTGCTGCCGACACGCGCGACAAGGCGATTGTCCTTCTCCTTCTCTACTCAGGGCTCCGGCTCTCTGAACTATTGCGGCGATTCAGGGCGTGCTTGAAGGCTCATCCGTTGCCTGCCCTGGTCGATCCCCTGTTGCGCTCTCTCTCGGGCTAAGGGACATCCGGCCACCAATCGGTAATACCGCAATGCCTGGGAGTATTCTCCTGCATGCAATTGGATCTTGGCACGCTCGAGATCCCGCTCGATCTCGGCATCGCCAAGATCGCAGGAGCCAGGCACAGGATTGGATACTTGAGCCTGTGGCTTCGCTTGTTTGCCCGCTCTCAATTCGGTCCTGCTTGGTTTTAATGCTGCGGGCTGTTGAGGCGCAACGGGAGGGGAATCGTGCTGGACCTCGACCTTGGACTGGTGTGGCGGCGCACTCACAACGCGACTTGGTGAGGTCTGGTTTGGCTTAGGCGCGTGCGAGGCTAGAATGACGGCTAGGACGACGAACGCAAGCGCTCCTAAACTTCCTACAATTATCCGATTACGTTTCGCAAGGATCTCCCGAAGCTTAGCTCGTCTCGGAAGATCGATCCAAGCACCACGTTGCTCCGTCGGGGTGTGTACTGCCTGGTTCGATAAAATCGGATCGTTAACCGCATACATACGCTCCTCGGAGACTAGCTGTCGATTTAAGATCTCCTGGTCCGAAGGTGGATTCGACAGATTGAGGAATTCCGGATCGAGCTTCGCAACGGTCTTTTCCCAATTGACCTCGCGAACAAAGCCTTCAATGGAACGGTTCGGAATAATCCCGGAAAGGCGTTCCATGTACGTCGAGAACCTGTCTTCCACCAGAATCCTACCCTGTGCCTTGTCGCTGGCAAAACTCGTCGCGAGGTTCTCCGGAATTGTGTCCAAATCTGCAAGGTGAATCAGGATGGCTGCGGACGAATCCTTTCGGGCAGGGTGATGCGTCAGACCACGGAGCGCCCATTGAATTCTACGGGAGCAGAGAATCGCATCCTCCCTGTTGGAGAATTCGGCTGCAAATACCCCGTTTGTTACAGGTTGAAGCACAGCGCCTGAAGCTCTCAACAGATCCGAGACCAGCCAAACTTCCGGGGAGGCGCTCTCCCACGATAGTTCTCCCTGCAACAGATCCTTTGAACTGCCCGAAAATCGCAGTTTGAGTACGGACCCAGTTCCCTGTGTCTCCGCGGCCTCCACGATGGGGATTTCGCAAACTGGAGGCTCGTTTATCTGGGTTTGATGTTCGTTAGCCACGATTGTTCGATCAACTGACATGTTCGATCAACTGACAGCCTTGACAACGCGCGAGGTGCAGCAGAAAACTGATTGCACCCCCTCGGGAGAGGTGATATTGTAGCAGCCAAGCAATACGATTATCCACTCCGAGCCCCGAAGTACAACAAAATCTGGGTCTTAGTGGGTGGCGCTCAGGAAGGGTCGCGCCCGAACAAAATAAAGGAATCCGTGATGAACGCACGCTTGACCGGTGGGCCAAATGAGCCCCTGCATCGTGAAATGCGGCTGACCATTGGAGTGTGTATCGCCGCTTTCATTTGTTTCAGCCATTCTGCCTTGGCGCGAGATTCATCCCTCACGGCGATTGAGCTTTACGACGGAGCCTCGGGACCGGCATATGTTCAGATCTCTGACGTCCTGATCAACGGCAAGGCCGAATTGCGGAGTTGTGCGGGAGCTGCAGCCGATACCAAAATAGACAAGTCCGCTTACAGCAAGTTTCCCAAGCTCATGCTTGCACCGGGAACCACTCTGGAACGGGATCAAGATGGGGTGCTTCGGTTGAGCGCAGTCGGTGGCAGGCCTGATTGTGTGGTGCCAGACAACGTGAAGTTCGAGCACAGTTCTTCGCTCACTGCTTCGGAACTCGCCGACAGGGCGGATTTAAACGCGCGAGGAGCCGTGGACGGAATACCGGCTCAAGCCCTCAAGAGAGGCGTAACGCTCGTTTTCGTGGCCGCATTCGACACTGAAATTGCCGAGTACCTCTTGGCCCAGCGAATTGGAGAAATTCAAGGCTGGAAGAGCTACTTGTCGAAATACCCTGCCGCACTGCATTCTGACTCGGCGAAACAGGCGCTGGCTTCCCTTTTTGTGGACTGCGCGAAACGATCGCTCGATTCCTACAAGAAGAGTGCTGATAGTGATTCCCCATCCTATGCCGAACTGAAAAATGCAAGGACGCAGGATGTGGCGGCAAAGGCGCTTGTTCCGGGCTTGGACTCCGCCCAGAGGTCTCTCGCAGAGGTTCAGGAGACACTTGTTAATTTGGCGGCGAAGGGTCAATCTGAACTCCAGGCATACAACCTGTCATTGACGTCCTCCCAACCCGGGCTTAGGCACCTTCAGAAG
>Ga0302319_10016228_pt1 | contig 13737 bp, 13 predicted proteins | sample Bog_T0_2_FD_203319 | JGI IMG/M metagenome (GOLD analysis project Ga0302319, IMG submission 203319) | Peat permafrost microbial communities from Stordalen Mire near Abisko, Sweden - Bog_T0_2 | ecosystem: Environmental > Terrestrial > Soil > Wetlands > Peat | place: Sweden: Abisko, Stordalen Mire...
GCGGAACGTTGAACCTTGGTGGCCTGCTGCCGCGAAAAATTCTTTAACGATACCGGTGTTTCTACGCCTTCGGCATTGCCGCGCGCATGCAACAGCTCCGGGCTCATGCTGGAGTCCAGGCCGGAGGTCAGTGTCGACGTCTCGGGTAAAGTACCCATCGCCACCCCAATAGCGGGTGATATGCCCGCTTTTTGACGGATCACAACGCGAACGCGCGGACGATCCTCTTTTGTTTGTTAAGGCTATTGGTGCGAGCGGGTTTGCGCAATTCAATTTTTGAGAGCAAATTTCTTCGCGCCTGCAATCTCGTCAGCAACGCGGAAAGTCTTGGTTTTTCGGCGCAGAAAATATGGGGATTGCTGCAGTGCAAAACATTGCCGGGCACTAATGCAGGGCCGGCTCCGCCAGAATTTCGCTTACTTCGCCATCAAAAAGGCGCGCCCCCAACCTGGCGAGGCGTGCGCGAGCGCCACGGCCAGGCGGCGGATTGGTCACGACGCATTCTATCGCCATGACTTTTGCGGCATCTCGCGCTACCCGCAACAAAGTCTCACAACAGGGTCCCGCGAATTTGGAATTAATCACCAGCACAGTGGGCAGGCTGCCTTTGCTTCGGTCAATGAGCGCCTTTACATCGGCCACCAGGGTCTTGCGATCCGTACTGTGGGCAAAGTGATAAGCGTATCGCGAAGCCTGAAGATCACGCATGAGTGACCGCGCCTGCGCCTTTTCTCCAGACGCAAGAATAAGTTGGATTTGCGCGGTCTCAGAAGTCCTAATCACCATGTCCAATCCGTTACCAAAGAACGCGAACATAAGGCGTCACAATGGCCAAGCGTGAGCATACGGTATTGGTTAGGCGTTGTTTTTGATTTTGAGCAAAGGGGGTAACCGCTCTGACTATGTCCGGCAAAACCCTGACAGAGCCGTTAGGCTTGCGTTAACCAGTCCTTGCTTAGGGCGTAGCGAACCAGCTCGACCCGTGTCTGAAAACCAAGCTTTTCCATGCCCCTAGCTTTATATGTTTCCACTGTCTTCACACCGATGCGAAGTTTTGCGGCGGCTGCCTTGTTGCTATAGCCCGAGGCGGTAAGCCGCAATACCTCGATCTCCCGCTCACTTAGGTCCGGGGTTTCGGGCGAATCGGTCCGGGCGGCGCGGGTGTTGGTAACGTCCATCGCCTTGCCCGCGACGGCGGGATCAATATAGAGGCCGCCTTTGACCACGGCTCGAATCGCGCGGACCAGTTCCTCCGCCGCCGAACGTTTCAGCATATAGCCCGACACGCCAATTTCGAGCAGCTGCCGGAGGTACCCGCGATCCTCATGAACCGTCAGAGCCACGATCTTGCATTGCGGACAGGCGACCCGCAGCAACTCGGCAACCTTGACGCCATTCAGCCCGGGCATGGAAATATCCAGGATCGCGATATCCGGCTTCAATTCGGTCGCCAAGCGCAGCGCCGTGCGCCCGTCTGCCGCTTCGCCCACAACCTCCAGTCCGGCATCCGCCATCACCAATGACTTGATGCCCGCCAGGACAATCGGATGATCATCCGCCAGAAAAACGCGGAGTGCGGCCGTGGCTTGCGGCTCCAGCATCATAGGGGCACCCGGACCAGCAACGTCGTGCCCCGGTCACGTGCCGTCTCGATTTCCAGGGTACCGCCGACAAGTTCGAGGCGTTCCTTCATCCCGCGAATACCGAGCTGCGGGGATGGTGCCCGATCGACATTCATTTGCCAGCCGAAGCCTTTCCCGTCATCTTCGACCACAAGCACCACTTCGTCGCGGCTTGCGCGCAGAATAATGCCGATCCTGGTCGCATTTGCATGCTTGGCGACATTGATAACGGCCTCCTGCAACACCCTGTAAATGGTATCCGCGATTGAAGACTCCAAAGCATGGGCACCAAGAGAAAGATGCAAGTCGAATAACAAGGCCGAGCGTTCGCTCCAGTCCTGCGCCAGCCTTTCGCATGCGCCGGAAAGGCTCTGACCCTGAAGGGGAATCGGACGTATTTCGCAGGCCAGATTGTTCATGTCGCCGTGTGCAGAAAGGGTAAGGGCTTTTAGCTTGTGCAGCCGGTCACGAAGTGCAGGGGTCACGTCGTTTGCTTTACCGATCGCATCGAGTTCCAGCTCCATCACCGTGAGATACTGCCCGAATTTATCGTGAAGTTCCCGCGCGATGGCGGCGCGCTCCGCTTCCCGGATGGCAACATGGCGACGCGTCTGCTCAAGCAGCTTATTTTGCGTATCGCCTGCGGACGCTTTGCCCCGCAATGATGTGCCAGACCCGGCCGAGGGTTCTGGCTTGACGCTGCGGCCGATGGACTTGGTTTCAGAGCGGGACATGTATCAACAACGTTGTTCCGGAACCGGGGGATGTTTCAACTTCCAGTAATCCATCGACAAGTGCAAGCCGCTCGCGAACGCCCAACAGGCCAAGGCGGGGCGAGGCCGCGGCATCTTTTTCCGGCACATCCCAGACAAAACCCTTTCCGTCGTCTTCGATTATCAGCCGTACCTCGTCGGGAGTCGCATCCAGAATCACCCCGACCTTGCTGGCCTGGGCATGCTTTATCACGTTGCGTATTGCTTCCTGAAGAACCCGGTATAGCGCTGTCTCGATTGCTGGGGGTAGCCTGCGATCATTGAGATTCAGGTGAACGTCGAATTTCAGGGATGACCGCTCGGCCCACTCTTCCAGGAATTGCTGCAATGCTTTCTGCAATCCCAGGTCGTCCAGGACAGTCGGCCGTATTTCCCACGCCAGCTGGTTCACTTCCTGTCCGACATCCGTCGTCAGATTTTTGAGTTTTTCGACGCGTTGTCTTATGGAATCGCTGGCCGCGGTATCGCGTCCGATACCCTCAAGATCCAGCCGCATGACCGTAAGATATTGTCCAAGGCTGTCATGGAGTTCGCGCGCTATCCGCTGGCGTTCTGCTTCCTGTTCAAGCACGGTACGCCGCAAAACCTGTGAAAGCTCGGCTTCCACCAGGGCGCGCCGGTCACTTTCCTGTTTGAGTTCCTGCGCCACCAGCTCCCATTGTGCGATGCGGTTGTCGAGCTCCACCAGCAACGCCTGCTGCTGAATACGGGCGCTTTCGCGCTGGCGTGACAGCTGGTCGGTGTGTTGCAGGACAATTTCCAGCAGCGACACCCGCAAGGCCTGCGCTGTGCGCAGGTCGAGAGTGCTCCAGGGCTCGGACCGGCCATAGACCTGTTCGGTCCAGGCCGCGAAGCTCTTGCGCGGATTGAGACGAAATCCATCCGGGCTTTTCTCGACCGGCTTGTCGGGATTGCCCGCCCAGCTGACCGTCTGCGCCACCTCCGGCCGGAACCAGATGACATAATCTCGCGGCGTGCGCGAAATCGACAGCGCCAGTATGCCGCTGGCCTTGTCGGCATACCGCGCCGCGGGGGGATAATGGGTTGACAATCGATCCGTCCCGAACACGCCTTCCGTCGCATTGCCATTGAGCCAGGAAACAAGCAGAGCCACCTCATCGCCGGGTGGTGTCTTGCCAAAGCCGCTGAAATGGCCATCGACCCACAGGCCCACGCCGCTGGCCTGTACATAGTCAAAAAGTTTGGGCTGGAAGCGGCGCAGCCCGTCGGCAAGCTCAACCGCTCCGGACAGATCGGCGATCAGCGCCTCTCCGATGGTTTTCTGCCGCAACCGCAAGCCCAAATCCTCCGCCTCGAGCCGGGTCTCGAGTTGGAAAGACGCCATTTGGGAGAAAAGTTCAAAGGCCACGCGGCGCTGATGGGTGGGAAATTTCGGCGTGCCGTGATGGCAGGCGATAAGCCCCCAAAGCTTGCCGTCGATGATCAGGGACAAGGACATCGATGCGATGACGCCCATATTCGCCAGATATTCCAGGTGAATCGGCGACACACTGCGCAAGGCGCTGTCGCTGAGATCGAGCGTCTGTCCCGCCGGCCATTGCGCGGATGCCACCAGCCGCGAAGGTTTATAACGGGCATCCGGGATGACACGGATGACATTGCGCAGATAAAGCGCGCGGGCTTGCAAGGGAATGTCGGAAGCCGGATAGCGCAGGCCCAGATAGGACGCAACGCCGGTGCCCCGCGCCTCGGCCTCTACCGAACCGGTTCCGTCCTCCAGGAAGCGGTAGAGCATCACCCGGTCAAAACCCGAAGCGTCGCGGATGGCATTCACGATTGCGCCATAGGATTTCGCAACGCTGTCGGCATTTTGAACGCGCTGGATCATCTCCTGTACCAGGGTCAGCGCATCGGCTGGATCCTCTTCCCGCTGCGATTCCAGTTCCAGCAGGATAAAGCCGCCGCTGACATGGACCACAAGGTCTATCCTGTCTGCGGCAGAATTTGAAAAAGACAAATGGAGGGGACGCGATTTCTGCCGCTCGGACTCTGATAAACGGCGTATTTTCTGGCAATCCGCGGCGGACAACAGCCCGTCAATGACGCCGCCAAGCAGATCAGGGATATCCGCTCCCAGCAATGCCCTGCAATCCCCGGCGGCTTGCACCACGCGCAGCGAAACAGGCTCCAGCACCAGCATCGCGCCATGCGGCTGGATGGAACCTGGGATGTGAATCTGCTCGCGATCACAATTCGTGATATCCGCTTCGCCAAACGCGATCTGCGGCTCAGACATCGGCGCGAGCCGCCATTTCCGCGCGGCGGGCGCATTTTTCAAACCAGCCGTCAAATGCCATGAATGTGTCCAGAGCGGACTGTTCGATGGCATCTGCCACCGGCAACGCCCGGGCGGCGCATTCCAGCACCTCAAGGTAATCCCGCCACATGACGCCGATCTGCCGGCCATAGCTGGCAAAAAACCGCGCCCCCGCCTCCGGGTCAATTGCCAGCCGGGTCCGCAAAATCTTGAGGATGACCTGCCCGCCCAGGGTTGAGCCTTCCAGGACATAGAGCGCCCCCAGACCGGCAGCCATATCCTTGAGCGGCGGCAGCGTATCGCATTGCGCCAATTGCGCGATGGAGGCCGCATCCAGGCCCAGGTACAGAAGATCGGCCCGCAACCAGGCGGCCTTGCAGCGCGCCGCCATGACGATGCCGCTGCCTTGCCAATCCACCTGCATCAACTGTGTTTCCAGGGGAGCTTGGAACCCCCACAGTGTCTCCAGCAGCCTGCGATAGCCGGTCATGGTGGATCCGCAATCCCCGAGCGCGAAGTGGCGCTCGGCGTTGCGGTGCTGGACCTGCGTTGCCTCCTGAAGGCGGCGCCGCATGCTTGCGGGATGATCAAGGGGCGCCTGTGGCGCGGTATCTGCTGCGGTGCGCATCGCTCTCACCCTTCCCGGCCGCGACATGGTAATTGACTGGCCATGGCAGCGCCAGACACCGCGCCGCGCATTTGCAGTGCCATCAACGGGCCAGAAACGTCATCACCGGCGCCAGGGAAATGGCTGGCGCTTCCTCCTGTGGAACATGGCCCAGGCCCGCAAGAGGCTGCAGCACGGCATCGGGCAAGTCCCGCACATAGTCGTTTGCGTTCGAAAATGGGATCATGTGATCCTTCTCGCCCCAGAGCAGCAGGGTGGGGGCCCTGATCCGCTCCAGAAAGGGCTGTGGCTCCGCCAAAATTGTCTGTTGCAGGCGCGCAATCATGGCCGCGCGCACCCCCGGCGCGAGCAACAAGTCGTAATAGCGAGTCACGGTCGCGCCGGTCAGGGCGGCGGGATCGCCATAGGCGGGCTGCAGATTCATGCGCATCAAAGCTTTGGGAAGCACGTAACGCATCAGGTTCAAAAGCACCGGCACCTGAGGCTTCCTGCCGTAATCAAATCCCGGACTGGCGAACCCATCCGGAGAAATCAGGACAAGCTTATCCACCCGGTTCGGCTCCAGCGCGGCGAATTTCCAGGCGATGCGGCCGCCGATGGAATTGCCGATCAGGCTCGCCCGCGCCACATGCAGCCTGTCCATGAGCGCCGCCATAATCTCGACACTGCGCGCATCGCTATAATCCCCGGACGGATCCGCGCCGGTGAGCCCGGACCCCGGCAAATCGAAGCGCACCACGCGATAGCGTGCCGACATTGCATCCGCCCAGCCATCCCATGTTTGCAGGCTGGAGCCGAAGCCGTGCAGAAGGATCACAACCGGCGCGCTTCTGGGGCCGGTATCGCGCAGGTGAAGCCGAATTCCGGCAATGTCGAGATAGCCACCCGGGCTGCCAAGATATTTGGTCTCCAGCTCGGCGCGGGATTTGTCGGGCGTCCAGATGCAATAGAGGCCGGCCAGAAGCGCCACAGCCAGAACAGACACGACAATCATCACGGCACGCGGCATGGCAATCCAGGAAGTATGACCATTGCAGTAACATCTTATGCCGGCAAAGGCATCCGCCGCCGGCGCGGCAGGCCCCGTGGGGAAGGATCATTGCATCCGCCCAATACGACAGCGGCCCCGCTTTTCAGGCGGAGCCGCTGCCAAGTGCGTTTCGCGGCTCTTCCTACTAATCCGGCAGCGGCGGCGCGATATACTGGTCTGGCACCGCATAGTGGTGAAGAACAGCCCACTCACGCCACTGGTCGACCACGGTCCCGGTCAGGAGAATACCGATACCCCCCACCAGCGGCGTCAGGACCGCGAACCACCAAGCCCAGCGATGAATCGATTCCATCGACGCATTGAAGCCCATGGTCCAGCGCCAGAACAGTCCGGCACGTTCGGCGGCGGTGCCGCGGTCAGCGATCTGGTCCAGTTCACGGTCACCGCCATACCGGCTGACGGCCAGTATTGTGGCGCCATGCATGGCGAAAAGCAGGGCGGACCCGTACAGGAAGGCGATCGAAAGACAGTGGAAGGGATTGTAAAACAGATTGCCATGCAGCAGCGAGAAGTTGTTGGTCCAGTCCAGGTGCGGGAAAATTCCGAACGGAACCGACTCGCTCCAGCTGCCCATCATGACCGGGCGGATGAAACCCAACACCAGGAACAGCCAGATCGCCGAGGCGAAGGCCCATGCGACATGCGTTCCCAGCCCCAGCGCACGCGCGCGGCGATAGGTGCGCGCCCACCACAACAAAACAGAGCTGGTGAGAAAGAAACCGGCAATCTGCCACCAGCCGCCATCGCTGAGTGGTACCAGGATCTGCAGGCCGTATTGCGGCCCCGGGGGTTTCAAGGCCAGCCAGGGCAGATGGAAAATGAATTTCAGCGGATCCCAGCCCACCGACGCCCACATATTGAGGCCGATGATTTCGATGGCCATGAAACCGCAGAACAGCGATGCCATGCCCAAGCCGCCAAGATAGATGGGCCCGATCTGGGCGTTGCCCAGCTTGCCCAGCCAGTGGATGAAGAACGGCTTGAGAGACCGGTCATAGCTGCCGGCCGGCAGGGAGACGCCCATATCGGCGGCCGCGCGAACCTGAACTTGCGTGAAAAAATTGTGGTAACGAGCCATGTTATTGTCTCCTCACATTCCCGGTCCGGCATAGGGCGGCGGCGTCCCGGTGCCCGGATCCACCAGCTGCCACAGCGGCAGCCACCATTGATCCCAGGCCTGCGACCAGTAGGGACCGGATATCACGATGCAGACGGCGCTGAAGAAAACCGCCGACAGCGCCAGGAACAGGCCCAGGCGGTGAATGCCCAACGGCCCGATCGAATAGCCGATGAAATCCCGGAAGAATGTGTCTTCATCCTCGGGTGTCTTCATCTCCTTGCCCTTGCCCGGATTGGCGGCGGACAGGATCAACGACCCATGCAACGCCAGGGCGAAGCAAGTCGCGAAGAAGAAGCTGATCGCGATCATGTGCGCCGGGTTGTAATGGAAATTGCCGAATTCATAGCCGGTGGTGGAAACCCAATCGAGATGGCTGAAAATTCCGTAGGGAAAGCCATAGCCCCACGCACCCAGCAAGACCGGGCGTATCACCACCAAAGTGAAATAGGCGAATATCGCAAAACCAAAAGCTGCGGGGACATGATAGCCGATACCCAGCTTGCGGCAGATTTCCACTTCCCGCAGCGCCCATGATACAAAGGAACAAAGCGCGCAAAGCGTGACGATCTGCCAAAGACCGCCCTGCTGGATCGGAGCCATGCTCAGTCCATAGGACACATCCGGCGGATTGATGCTGATCAGGAAGGGATTCCAGACCTGCTGCAACGCCGCGCCATAAAAGATCAGCGCCGTGCCGAGTGACGCGAACAGCGCGGTGGTCACTCCGAAAAAGCCGACATAGAACGGACCTACCCAGTAATCAAAAAGGTCGCCACCGATCAGGGTACCGCCTCTTACGCGATATTTTCTTTCGAAGCTTAGCAGTGCCATGTCTTTTACTCCGGATAACCGGCGTTATGCCGGTGTGCCGTTGAATGGGGTGCGTCAGACGGGACCGGGCGAAACCCGAGTCCCGTCTGATGCTGGATCATGCGGTCCTTCCGGACCGCATGATTTAGGCGAAGTGACTGCCGGTTATGACGGCAGACGCCTTCATCGGTGCAGACCTGGGACCTTCGATCCAGTTGAAGCGACTTGTACTCAACAGGATGAAGTGGATCAGCAACGCGAGAGCGAAGAGAAAGATCGCCAGCGCCACCAAAGCCCGGCGCGGGTCGAACAACGTCCATATTCTCCACATGTCATTACTCCCCGTTAACCGATGAACCGGGACACCAGAAGCTGGGCATAGTGCGCCCCCGTCTGAAGTTCCGAATACCCGTTGGGTCCAGGCAACCACGGACGCCACATCCACACGAGAACATGAGCGGCAATCGCGATCAGAGTGAAGATCACGAAGCTGGTCATGAAGATTCGGTGGAATTCCTTGGCTTCCGCTTCCGTAAGACCCGACAGGGTCCCCGTACGCTCGTCTCTATCAGCCATTTGAACACCTCCAAAAAGGCCGTTGCGAAACCGGGACGAATGTCCCGGGCATGTCCGACGCAGCGATTACCGATGCGCCGACTGGAAGACCGCTCGCGGCGGTCAAGGGGTGTGCGCGGGAGTCCGTCATGCGGCCTTCCCTTGCAAATAGTCCTGGTGGGCAGACTTCAGACGCGCCTGCGTCACCAATGTCTCGCCGGCCTGGCGGGCGGCGCGTTCCGCCGCATCGCGCAGGCGCTTCGCCGCCGAAATTCGCACCAGCACCGGCTGCGAATCGATCAGTTCGTCCAGCGTCGCCTTGGCATCGGCATCCCATGGCAGCTCCACATGGAAGCGCGCTGGCGTCGCCTCGACCTGGTCGAGCTGGCTGGCAAGCGGAATGATATTGAACAGGGCATCGAAAAGCGCGTTGCAGACCTCCTGGACGATGAAGGTCGCGCCGGAATAGCCCATGAAAGGCGTGCCGGTATGGCGGCGGATAATCGCGCCTGGGAAAGACGCCGGCACATACATCGCGCGTGAACCGGCTTCTGCCATATACATGCGCTCGTTAAAACTGCCGAACATGATCAAGGGCGGGGTTTTGCGGATGGCTTCGCGTACCGCCGCATTGTCGGGCTTCACCCCGGCCGAGCGTGCAAACGCGAAGCTGCATGGCAAACCCATGTCGTTTTCGAGGAAGTTTCGTATGCCCCGGGCATAGGTCTCGGTCGCCACAATCGCAAAACTGGCGGTGCCAAAGAAATCCTGTGTGACAGACCGCCAAAGATCCCAAAGCGGCTTGATGGTGGTGTGCTTCTCGCGCTCGATAAAGGGTTCCGGATCGAGGCCGGTCAGCTCGCCCAGCTTGCGCAGGAACTTGGTCGTCGAATTCAGACCTATAGGCGCCTGGAGATAGGGACGTTCCAGCTTTTCGCAGAGCTGGCGGCCGAATTCCCGGTACATGCAGATATTGACTTCGGCATCGGCCAACTTTTTCACGTCGGCCAAATGACTGCCGAGCGGGAACACCATGTTGATCTGGCAGCCGATCCCTTCGACCAGCCGCTTTATCTCGGCCAGGTCCGACGGCATGTTGAAGGTGCCATAGATCGGCCCAATGATGTTGACCAGCGGCTTGTCGCCCTCCTTGCGGGCCCGCATCCTCGGCATTTTCTTGGGGCCGAACTGGGTCCACAGCCAGGTCAGGGCGCGATTGGCACTCTGCCACTGGTCTTCGTCGATGGTGCGCGGCAGGAATCGCGCGATGTTGGTGCCTTCGGGCGTAACGCCGCCGCCGATCATCTCCGAAATCGAGCCGGTCACGACCACCGAGGGAAGATGGGGATCAAGCGTGCCCCAGGCGCGCTTCATCGCCGCCTCGGTGCCGGTCTTGCCCAGTTCCTCCTCGCCCAATCCCGTGACGACGATGGGCAGCTCATGCGGCGGCAAGGCGTCGGTATAATGCAGCACCGAAGTAACCGGAAGATTTTCGCAGCCCACCGGACCGTCGATGATGACCTGCAGGCCCTTGATGGCGGCGAAGGTATAAACCGCGCCCCAATAGCCGCCGGCGCGATCATGATCGAGGATCAGCATCCCACCGCCTCCTCGCTCTTGGCGGCAGCGGCCTGCTGCTTGGCGTATTTCGCCTTGAATTCGGGACGATCCTGGGGCGTCTCGGTCCAGACGCCGCTGGCATGGCCCTCGCCCACGCCTTCAAAGAATTCGCTCATGCGGTCGAAGCGCGCCTTGCCGGCGATGGCGGCGTTGGCCACCAGCGCCAGCGAACCGGCGCCCGCCGGTCCCATCAAGGGACGCGCGGAAATCAGGTTGGTGAAATACATCGCGGGAATGGCTTTGCGCTTGGCATGCTGGACCACCGGTGTTGTTCCGATGGCCAAGTCTGGCCCGAATTCCTCGACCGCGGCGATGTCGTTTTCCAGCGAGGCGCGATACTGCACCTTGACGCCCTTGACCTCCAGCCACTCCCGATCCGGATCGCTCCAGCGTGTCCGGGGACAGGCGGTGCCGACATAGGGCACATCCGCGCCGCTTTCGATCAGCAGCCGCGCCACCAGCAACTCCGATCCCTCATAGCCCGAAACGGTAATCCGGCCCTTGACCGGCGCGGCGGCCAGCGCCCCGGCAATGGCGCCCAGGGTTTTGTTTTTTGCCAGATCGATCTTGGACTGCGCGATGCCGCAGGCTGCTCCCACCGCATCGAGCCAGGCAGCAGTCCCGTCGCGCCCGACCGGGGCCGAGCCGATCACGGTGCGGCCTGCCGCTTCGAACTCGCGCACCGAGGCGGTGTAAAAGGGATGGATGGCCGCGACCGCGGCGCAGTCCAGCGCGGCATAAAGCTCGCGCCATTCGCGCGTCGGTACCACCGGTCCGGCCGCCAGGCCCAGAGGCTCCAGCATCATCCCGATGCCGACCGGATCGGCGGGAAACATTTCGCCCAGCAAGGTGATGGTCGGCTTGTCACTGCGGGTGCGCGGCGCGGCCACCGGGCCGGCCTCAACCTCGTTGCGGGCGAATTTCAGCATCGCGCCCGCCAGCACATCTTTGGCTTCCGCATGGGTCGGCACGCCGAAGCCGGGCACATCGATGCCGATGATGCGGACGCCGTTGATTTCCTTGGGCAGCAATTGCAGCGGCACGCCCGACGCGGTGGGCACGCAAAGATTGGTCACAATCACCGTATCGTACAGTTCGGGATCGGCCATCTTGAACACCGCTTCGCGGATATCCTCGAACAGCTTGCCGGTGACCAGGGTTTCGGAATTGAAAGGCACATAGCCCACGGTCCGGCGCGCGCCGTAGAAATGCGAGGTGAAGGTCAGGCCATAGACGCAGCAGGCCGACCCGGAAAGTATGGTCGCGGTGCGGCGCATGCGCAGCCCCACCCGCAGTGATCCAAAGGCCGGGCACATGCTCTGCGGCTGATCGTGCGGACCTTGGGGATAGTCGGCCGCATAGCGTTCCAGAATTTCAGACTTGCCCGCCGCCGAGGCCGCCTGATGCATGGTCTTGGCGCCGGCATGACAGCCGAGGCCATCGCCCGATGGCTGGGATTCCGAGGCAACCGGGTTCAATCCAGCCTGCGCTATCGCCGGGCCGTTCGACAAGGGCGCCGACGCGGCCTCGTCATAAACGATCTCGGCATCGGAATGGGTGCTTGGGACCATTATTGCTTCAAACCTCGTCGTACACGACTTCGAGCGTCTTCTTTTCCACGAATTCCGCGCCGCGCATGTCAGCCTGGCTTGCCGGCTCCAGGCGGTACGCGGCGCCCGTCACATCGGCGGAAAACAGACCCAGGAGACCGTCGGACGTGAGCGGCTTGGGCCGAACCGGCGGCGCTTCGGCGACATTGATCGCGAGCTCCTCGAACAAGGACGCCCATTGGCCGCCGGGAATGCCGATGATCTGGTAATTGGCGGATTTGCGGCGAATGTCTTCGTCCGCCGGTATCGCCGCCAGAACCGGAATTCCGACAGCCGCCGCGAAGGCCTTGGCCTCGCCGGTGCCGTCATCCTTGTTGATGACCATGCCGGCCACGCCGACATTGCCGCCCAGCTTGCGGAAATATTCCACCGCCGAGCATACATTGTTCGCGACATAGAGCGATTGCAAGTCGTTGGAACCGACGACGATGACCTTCTGGCACATGTCACGCGCAATTGGCAGCCCGAAGCCGCCGCACACGACATCGCCAAGGAAGTCCAGCAGCACATAGTCGAAGCCCCATTCATGGAAGCCAAGCTTTTCGAGCAGCTCGAAGCCGTGAATGATGCCGCGGCCGCCGCAGCCGCGCCCGACCTCGGGGCCGCCCAGCTCCATCGCGAAAACGCCATCGCGCTTGAAGCAGACATCCTCGATCCGCACTTCCTCGCCCGCGAGCTTCTTCTTGCTCGATGTTTCGATGATGGTGGGGCAGGACTTGCCGCCGAACAGCAGCGACGTGGTATCACTTTTGGGATCGCAGCCAATCAGCAGAACGCGCTTGCCCTGCTGCGCCATCATGTAGCTCAGATTGGACAGTGCGAAGCTCTTGCCGCTGCCGCCTTTTCCGTAAATCGCGATGATCTGGGTGGTCTTGGTGACCTCCCCGGTCGGCACGGGATCGGGCTCGATCGCCGCTTCCTCGCGCAAACGACTATGATCAATCACCACAGTCATGAACAACCCTTCCAATCAAGAATCATTTTGAGACAAGCTGAATCGCCGAACGCGGTGCGATAGGCCTGATCGGCATCCGTCGCATCCATGCGGTGGGTAATGAGACCATCCAGCGACAAGCGGCCGTCATCCATCGCCGCCAAGGTCACGGCAAGATCGTCCGGCTTCCATTCCGCGGCGACGCGGATGCGCGCCTCACGCATGAAGGAAGGCGCGAAGGCAAAGGAAAGAGACTTCTCGTAAAAGCCGGCCAGCACGATTTCGCCGCCCTTGGCCATGCGTGCGATCAGGCTGTCCAGAATATCCGAATCCCCGCTGACATCGACGATCACGCCATAGTCGCGGCGGTCATCCGCGCCCGGGTCGATTACGCTATAGCCGTCGCTGCCGCCCCGGCGCGCCGGGTTGGTTTCCCACACGGTGGGCGCCTTGTGTCCGGCGGCAAGGGTCAGCCGCGCCAACAGCCGCCCGAGCACCCCATGACCGATGATCAATTGCGGCGGAGCGCCGCCTGCAATCGCGTGCTGGGCGGTCGCAGCCAGCGCAATCAGAACACCCTGTTCGCGAACCTGCTCGCTGATGGCGATGGCGCGGCGGCTGGGCACGATCAGCCGCCGTGCGGCGCCGCCGAACAGACCGCGCGCATCCTTGAAGCAGGAAGCACCGGGCACAAAAACGGTCTGGCCGATCCGCGACCTTGCGTCAGCGCCCGCGT
>Ga0302319_10016229_pt1 | contig 13737 bp, 13 predicted proteins | sample Bog_T0_2_FD_203319 | JGI IMG/M metagenome (GOLD analysis project Ga0302319, IMG submission 203319) | Peat permafrost microbial communities from Stordalen Mire near Abisko, Sweden - Bog_T0_2 | ecosystem: Environmental > Terrestrial > Soil > Wetlands > Peat | place: Sweden: Abisko, Stordalen Mire...
CAGTGCGGCCTGATACTCGGCAGCGACGTCGGTCATCGCTTCGGCCCAGGCCGCGTCGGCGCCGGGTTTGGCCTGTTTGACCAACGTCTTGGCAGTCTCCAGCGCGGCGATCGTCGCGGTGGGGTCTGCGGCTGGGGCGGGGACGGGGTCCCCGACGGGGGTCGTCTCGGCTGGCGGCTGGCTGCGCTGGGACGAGCGGTTGAGCGCGTTGGCGTTGCCGCGCAGGCGCAGTTTCATGTTCAAGGACAGATCCGGCGGCAGCGACAGGCGCAGCGTGTCGATCGCGGTCAGCGCGAAGGCGGTGCTCTGGGCGACGGCGAGCAGGGTCTCCGGCGCGGTGCGGCCGGCGATGGTCTCGCTGGCGGCCTGGCGGGCGAGGGCCTCGGGCGCGCCGCCGGTCATCAGGAACGGCGTGAGCAGCGCCAGGATAATCTGCGGCATGGCGCTCATGGGATCAGGTCGCCGGTGCGGATCGGACGGATTTTCGGCATTGTTTTAATGCCCTTTTTGAGACCTTCCTCGTATTCGCGGCGGTACATCAACGCGAGGCGGCGGCCCATGTAGGCCTCCTGCTGCGGCGTCGGGTTTTCCGGCAGGATCATGCCGCCGCACGGCAGAATGCCCTCGGTGTTGGCGATGTCGAGGCCCTCGTTTTCCTTGTCGCGCTTGCGCTTGGCCATGTGGGCCTCGGCGATGGCGAGGTCCTGCTGGGTCCAGACGACTTTCGGGGCCGGCGGGAGGTCGGATTGGGGCGGGGCGAGGTCGGCGCGGACGGCATCGGCGAGCGAGTCGATGATCTCGGAGGGGTGGGGGGCGTGGGTCCAGATTCGTTCGACGTGGGCCGGGGCTGGGGGTTGCGGTTTGGCCTGGCGGCGTTCGAGGGCCTTGAGCAGCGTGTCGAAGGTGCGTGCGGCGTTGCAGGCGGTGCTGATGTGGCGGGTGGAGTCGCCTTTCGGGTTGCGGCTGTTCATGCCGATGCGAAAGCAGGCGGCGGCGGCGTGGTAGGCCGACAGCGCCTGGACGCCGAGCATGACGTCGATCTCGTCGCGGGGGCGCAGGGCGGAGAGGGCGAGCAGGGCGGCGTGCATGCGCCGGTCTGAGTAGGGCTTGGGTTCGGCGGGATCGAGCGGCAGGGTGCGGAACAGGGTGCGCACGGCCTCGCGGGTGAAGGAGGGGTTGAAGGGGCCGGTTTCGGAGAAGATGGCGTAGGGGTTGGGGTGTTGGGTTTGGGCTTCGGTGGTTTCGCGCATGTTCGGTGTTTGTTCTAAAAAGGCAGGAATTGGGGGTGGGGTTTGGGTGCGTCAAGGGGGTGGTGGGGAATTTCGGGGGGTGTGCGGGTGGGGAAGGCTGTCAACAGGGGGATCGCGGAGGGACACGGAGGGGGTGGTCGGGGGCGCCGAACACGTGACGAAGCGCGAATATGGCTTGTTCGTGCACCACCGTGGTGCTCTGTGGGCTGCGTGGTAAGACCTTAGCTTGTTGCGGTCGAACGGATATTCGCGAACCGGCGACGGCGGCGGCAAAACGAAATCGGCCTGGGATTGGATTCGTTGGGCGACACAGGTGCGCCGGGGGCGTCAGACCGGGCGGCCGGGCGGTTTACTGGCACCGCGGGGCAATTTGGGATAGTGTGTGAACCATGCCCGACGGATTATATGAACGTGATATCCTCGCCTGGTCTCAGCACCAAGCGGACCTGCTGCGCCGGGTGGCGCGCGGAGAGAGGGTGAACGAGGTGGACTGGGCGCACGTCGTCGAGGAGATTGAAGACGTGGGGCTGTCCGAACTCAATGCCGTGCGCAGCTATCTGCGGTTGATGCTGGTGCATTTACTGAAGGTGCATGGCTGGCCTGACAGCGCGGCGGCCGATCACTGGCGGCGCGAAATCATGTCGTTCCAGTCCGACGCGGCGCAGCGCTTCGCGCCGTCGATGCGTCAGTTGATCGATCTGGGTGCGCTTTATGTCCGGGCGGTGAAGGAGCTGAAGGGGGCAAAGTTCGACGGGATGGAGCCTCGCCCGTGGCCCGAGGCGTCACCGGTTGGCCTGGATGCGTTGCTGAATGAGGATGGCGACGTGCTGGAGGCGCAGTTCAAGACGGAAGGTCAGAGACCGTAGCGGATCGACGGCGCGCGCGTGACCCGGGCGCTGCAGCAGCCTGAAGATTGGATTGACCATTTCGCTTGCAGTGGTTTGTGTACTAGATTTCTGACATTGGCCAACTTGGCGCTCCCGAAGATCAGCGGCTGCGGCGGAGACTCGGGGGATCAGTTCGGCTACTACTCTGGACCATTGACATCGCAACAGCAGGCGGATGTTGCGAACAATGGCTTCGTGCTTACCCTGGTCGGCCGCGTGATCCAGGGCACTGCACCAGCATACACGACGGTCGCGCCTGTCACTATTGCAGGAGCGGACTTTGATACTGGGGTTGTGAGATGGGAGTTTGATCTTGGTCTGGACGCTAACGGAAATACGGTGGTTTCGTTGCCGACTACAGTTAGCGTCGGTCCGGGAGGAGTCATTGAAGAAACAGGAGCCAGCTATACTTTGACCGTTGCGGGCAACGGGTACAACACCTACCAACTTATTGAGGCTCCCGACGCATCGACCGCAAGCCTTTTCGTGGACGGTGTCGAAGAATTTTCCGGTTTCACAGGAGAAACAGCTTTCATACATGACCAGGGCTTGGTGTTCTCGGCCTATAGTGGCGGCCAAGGCAATTTCAATCTGGTCAGCCTCAGCACCGACTCCACGGTCCCCGTTCCGGAACCTGCGTCCTTGTCCTTGCTTGGCATTGGGTTGGCTGGGTTGGCTGTCCGTCGGCGGCGGACACCGCCGTCGTAAGGGCAGGTTGTGGGAGCGGCGCTTTCAGACCAAGCGTTCGAGCGTGTGGCGGGCGGCGTTCCCGCCCGGCGCTAGTAGTCCGGCCCGGCGTAGATTTCAGCCACATCGAGTATGATCCCGGGCGGGTCGAGCCGGATCACTCCGACATTGACTGCTCGTGAAACGATCTCCTGCCCCGCGCGGCGGGCGTGATGGATGATTTCCTGGCGGCGAGAGCGCACAACCAAGCAGTGCTGGATCGAAGGAACGCGGAAGTAATCCGCCAGTTTCTCACCGCTGTCCACAGACTGGGTTGACGGGGACAGCACCTCCACCACGATCACGGGATTGGTCGCGGCGGTGGCATCGGGTGAAACGGGAGGACCATAGTTCACCCCGGCATCCGGCCCGTAATCAGTCTCGGCGTCAACCTCAATCGTCATTCCGTCTGCCAAAGCCTCACAATCAAGACCGGCATCGCGGGTCGCGCGGTCCAGCGCCGCCCAGACGCGGCTCTTGAGCCGAACGTGTTGCGCACGCTCAGGCGGCATTGCCACCGGTTCGCCGGCGATGGGCTCGTATCGCTGCGTTTGGCCTTCTGCCCAGCGGTGGAATTCCTCACGGGTCAGGCGTTGCGCCATCTGAACCTCCTGTAAGATCCAAGCATGACATGAGGCGCCGAAGAAAGGCCGCCGGGTCGCCGTGCTTCCAGAGCCATGTAGCGACTATGTTGACACGTCTGCGCGGAAACGCTAGTATCGACATTGTCGATATGGAGGTCGAAAATGCGGGTGCTGGTGAAAAAGTGGGGTAACAGCGCCTCGGTTCGGATTCCGGCGGCTGTGATGGAGGCTGCAGCGCTGTCCCTCGATCAAGCGGTTGACATCCGCGAGGAAGCCGGCCGTGTCATTATTGAACCGGTTCGAGCGCAAGAATTTGACCTTCCCGAGTTGCTGGCTGGTATCACGAATGAGAATCTGCATGAGGAGATTGACTTTGGTCCTCCTGTTGGGAGGGAACGTCTCTAGGTGGCACCGGGGCCGTTTGTTCCGGAGGCGGGTGACATCGTTTGGATCAACTTCGACCCTCAGGCGGGACATGAACAAGCCGGGCACAGGCCCGCGGTTGTGCTTAGTCCGGCGGCCTACAATGCCAAGGTTGGACTGCTCGTTTGCTGCCCGGTGACGACGAAGATCAAGGGCTATCCGTTCGAAGTTGCACTGTCCGGCGCGCCACCGAGCGTTGCGCTCGCAGATCAGGTAAAGAGTTTCGATTGGCGGAGGCGTAATGCAATGAAGAAGGGCAGCGCAACGCAGTCCGAAGTCGCGCTTATCCGTGCCAAGTTGCGCGCGGTGATCGGGACCTGATTGGCAATAATAGCGCTGCCAACCAAGTCTTGTCAGTCTGGGCGGTGCTCTACACCGCCCCCTCGGCCCGCAGCGCCTCGACCGCCTGGGCGTTCAGGCCGAGCCACTCGGTCAGGACGGCGTCGGTATGCTCGCCGAGGACGGGAGAGGCGCGGATCGCCGGCGGCTTGCCGTTCACGCGCACGGGCCAGCCGGGCATCTTGAAGTCGCGATGCACCGGGTGGTGCATGACCTGCATGATGCCGCGATCCTCGAAGGTCTTGTCGTTGTGCAGTTCCATGGTGTCGAGGACGGCGCCGGCTGGGATGCCGGCCTGCCCGACGGCGCGCATGGCGTCGTGCTTGGTGTGGGTGCGGGTCCAGCCGGCGATGATCTCGTCAACCTCGTCCTGGCGCTTCACGCGGTCGGCGGGGGTGGCGTAGCGAGGGTCGCCGATCAGGTCTTCGCGGCCCACCACTTTCAGCAACCGGTCCCAGTGTTCGGGATTGGCTCTGCTGGTCATGATGTAAACGTAGTCGTTGGAGCCGCCAGGGGCGCAAGGATACAGGCCCATCGGGGCGTTGGTGATGCCGGGGACCTTGCTGCCACCGCGGCCGACGACCTGGCCGGTGCGGCCTTGCGTCGCGAAGTTGATGCGCATGTAGTGCATGATCGCGTCCTGCATGGCGACCTGCAGGCGGCATCCCTGCCCGGTTTCCTTCCGCTTGTAGAGGGCGCCGAGGATGGTGATCGCCATGGTCATGCCGGTGCCGGTGTCGCCCAGGGAAATCCCCGGCCGCGTCGGTGGGCCGTCGGGCTCGCCGGTGACGCTGAAGGTGCCGCCGCAGGCCTGGGCGATCATGTCAAACGCGAGGTTGTTCTCGTAGGGGCTGCCCTCGCCGAAGCCTTTCACCTGCGCGTAGATGATGGACGGGTTCAATTCGCGGACGACGTCGTAGCCGAGGCCGAGGCGCTCGATGGCGCCGGGGGCAAAGTTCTCGATAACGACGTCGGCCTGGCGGATCATGTCCTTGACCAGCGCGAGGCCCTTCGGCGACTTCAGGTTCACCGTCATCGAGCGTTTGTTGGCGTTGAAGACGTGGAAGTAATACGGGTCGTCGTCGGGCTGGCCGGGGCGGAGGCGGCGGCCGGGGTCGCCCATTTTCGGGTTCTCGATCTTCACCACGTCGGCACCGAGCCAAGCGAGGGCCTCGGTGCAGGAGGGTCCGGCCTCGAACTGGGTGAGGTCGACGATTTTCACGCCCGAGAGGAACTGGACGTTGGCGACGGCATCGGATTGGCCTGGCATGGGTGCCTCCCTTGGGTTCCGGCGCGGCCTTTGGGGGCCGATTGGACGAAGCGTGCCACAGGGCGTGCGCGCAGGCCAGAGAAGCGAGCGGCCGCGCTGCTGGCTGAGCCCTGCGATCCGTCGGATTCCTTTACATTGCCCGGCATGCCGCTGACCCCGGCATTGCATAAAGTATTGTTTCCAAATACGTGAGCACTATGGCCGGTATATTGCATTTACCAAAGCAACGGCCCTGAAGACGCGCTCCGGGCGCGCCGGCCGGTGGACATGCGAACGATGCCAGCACCCGCTTACACGCTGCGCCGCGTGACCCGTTTGGGCACAGCGGCGCTGGCCAGTCTCGTCGCGATCATCCTGTGGGGCGTCACCGTTGCGCCAGCCCGCGCGAGCGTTGCCATGGCCGACTGGTGCTTCAACGTGAACGGCGACACCAACAGCTTCTGCAACGGGGCGGGGTCGGGCGCTGCGTTCATCAACGCCAGTGGTTTCGACACGACCCTGGAGCCGGGTGTCAACACGCTGGGTTCGGTGACGATCACCTTGAACCCGGGCGCCGGTCAGTTCGCACTCGCCTATATGGACTACGACGTCAACTACGCCAAGCTCGGGTCGTTCGCCGATTCCGGTTCGGTGCACGACGCGCTGCCGGCCGGCGTGAGCTATGAACTGGACGATCCCAACACCAGCAACATTTTCAGTGATTTCGCCGCCAATACGCTGGGCAACTTCGACAACGTCGGGACGCCGTCGGGGCCGCCGAACGAATGCTGCGACGTATCCTGGGCGCTTGGTGCCGGTGGTATCGATGTTCCCGCCGGCGGTTCGGCGCAGGTCACCTTCACCGTCAGCACCACCGCACCGGCGTCCGGCTTCTATCTGCAGCAGACGAACCAGGGCGATAACGAGAGCATTTACCTGACCGAGGCCACGACGGTTTCTCAGCCTGGCGCGCCAACCCCTGAACCGGCGAGCCTCGCGATACTGGGCAGCGCCCTGATCGGAACCGGTGTGTTGCGGCGTCGGCGTCGCAACCGCCCGGCCGCGGGTCACACCATGCAGGCCTCGAACACGCGCAGGTAGTTTCCGCCGAGCAGTTTGGCGACGTCGGGTTCGCTGAAGCCGGCGGCCAGCAGGGCCGCGGCCAGCGCCGGCAGCCGGTCGTAATTGGGCAGCACGCTCGGTCCCAGCAGCCCGCGCATGTCGCTTCCCAGCCCGACATGGTCGATCCCGACGGCGTCGACCATCCGCGCCATGCCGGCGGCCATCGAGTCCAGCGTCGGAAAGATCGACGCGGGCGGCCAGACGCCGACCACGCCGCCAGTCTGCGCCACGAGGCGGGCGTGTTCCGGCAGCACCAGGCGGGTGAAGGCGGTGTGGCGGGAGGTCAGCGACGTATGCGACAGGACCAGCGGCTTCGTCGTGACCGTGACCGCTCGGGCGACGAGATCGTACGTGCCGTGGGCGACATCGACGACGATGCCCAGCCGGTTGCAGCGGCGGATGACGGCAGCGCCGGTCTCGGTCAGGCCGCCATGCAGCGGCAACTCGGTCTGGATGTCGCCGAGTTCGTTGACGCGGTAGTGCGTCAATTGCAGGTGGCGCAGCGACCATTTCCTGTAGGCTTCGTCCACCCGATCGGTCTGACCTTCCAGGAAGTCACCGCCCTCGGCCGCGATGATCGCCGAGGCGGTGCCGGCGCGGGCGGCGCGCAGATCGGCGGCCTTGGTGATCAGAGTCAGCCCCTGCGCCTGCACCATCTCGTGCAGCCGCCCGAAGGCGAGTTGGCTGTAGGTGTAGAGTTCGCCCGGGTCTGGCGCGCGGAAGGGATGCAGGCGGCCGTCCGACAACACCTTGTGGGTCGGACCATCGGAGACGACCGCGAGGCATACCGCCGCCATGCCGCCGGCCCGCATTGGTTCGGCGACCGGGGCGAATGCCTCGCCGCTGCGCATACGGTCAACATTGGCGATGCCGCCGGCGTGGCTGTGCAGATCGACGGTGGTGCCAAGGTCCACAGCGGCGCGGGCTTGGCGTGGGGTGACCGCGGCCGCGAGGCACATCAGCGGTCCGGCCGCGAGCGCGGTGCGGCGGGTGACGCCGGCCCAGCCCGGCGGATCGAGCGGCGTTGCGTCGGTGAGGCGATAGACGCTGTCGGTGCCGGGGTGCAGGCGCCACACGCCGGACAGGCGAAGCGGGCCGGCGCGCAGGGCGACGGCGGAGCGGGCTTCGACGGTGATGCTGCCGGTTGGGGCGCGCGGCGCACAGCCGAGACAGCAGCCGGGCTCCTGCGTCAGGAGAAAGCGGGCGGTTCGGGCTTGGCCGGGAAACAGGACCGGGTAGCCGGCGACGGTGACGCGCTGGCCGTCGGCCGCAGCCGGGGGCGCCCCTTGGTGCGCCCCAGGGTGCGCCGCTGGGGTGCCCAAATCATCCCAGCGGAGCTGCTTTGGTCGGTGCGGCGGATTGGTCGCCATCTGCTTTCCTTTGCCGGCCTGTTCGGCCATTGATCATTGCGGGCTGCTGATTGATAACCGCCCGGTCCAAGCGAGGCATGCCATGTCCAAGAGCAGCGAAACAATCATCTACCACAATCCGAATTGCGGCACGTCGCGCAAGGTTCTCGGACTGTTGCGCGACGCAGGGATGGAGCCTCGGGTGATCGAATACCTGAAGACGCCGCCGACGCGCGCCGAACTGGTCTCGCTGCTGGAGCGGATGGGCAAGACGCCACGCCAGATCCTGCGGCGCAAGGGCACACCATTCGACGAACTCGGCCTTGGCGACCCGGCGAAATCCGAGGACGCTCTGCTCGACGCGATTCTGGCGCATCCCATCCTGCTGGAGCGGCCGGTGGTGGTGACGCCGCGGGGCGTGCGTCTGTGCCGGCCTGTCGAAGAAGTGGCGGCGCTGATCGGGTGATCTACGGCGGGATTTAGTGCGGGTCGTCCTCGATCGACGGGGAGGGCGGTTTGTTTGCCAGCAGCGCCATGACGCGCAGCGCAGAGGCCAGCGGCCGGTCCGGCTCCCGCGTCGCGTCCACCGACGCCACCAGGGCGGAGAGGGTGAGTCCGCGCGCCTGCGCCAAGCGCTGCAAGGCCGACCAGAACTCCGCCTCCAGGGCGACGCTGGTGCGGTGGCCGGCCAGTGAGAAGCTGCGTTTCACCAGACCGCTCAGTCGAATCCTCCCAATCGGTGGTCCAGACATCGTATGTGTCGCGGCGCATTCCTATCGCGGTCACGCACTGGTTACCGGTTGCGACCGGTCTGGCGGTTGGATCGCCGGTGCAGCTTGCGCGGTCGGTGAACGTCCCGCACAATACCGCTCAACCCAGGAGGAACAGTGTTCATGACCAGGCTCGGCAGTGCCGCGTTGACAGCGTTCGGGCTGATCGGTTTTTCGGGTATGGCGGCCCTGGCGCAAACCACGGTGGGTGTGACCGCGACCGAGATCAAGGTGGGGCAGAGCGCGCCGTTCAGCGGTCCGGCGAGTGTGTATGGGCAGATATCGACCGCCGAATCCGATTATTTCAAGATGATCAACGAACAGGGCGGGATCAACGGGCGCAAGATCAACCTGATCGCGCTGGATGATGGCTACAGCCCGCCGAAGACGGTGGAGGTGGTGCGCCGGCTGATCGAGGATGAGCAGGTGGCGATCCTGTTCCAGACGATCGGGACCGCTCCGAACGCGGCGATCCGCAAATATGTCAACGCAAAGAAGGTGCCGGATATCTGGCTGGGTTCCGGCGCATCGATGTTCGTGACTGATCCGTCGGCGTTTCCGTGGAGCATTCCGTTCCAGCCGAGCTACCGGCTGGAGGGGCAGATGTATGCGAAATATATTCTGGAGCATAAGCCGAATGCGAAGATCGGCATTCTGTATCAGAACGACGATCTGGGCCGTGATTATGTGACCGGGCTGAAGGACGGGCTGGGCGCGAAGTTCGGCTCGATGGTGGTGAAGAACCTGTCGTATGAAGTAACCGATCCGACAATCGATTCGCAGATTCTGCAGTTGCAGGCCTCGGGAGCGGATCTGCTGTATGACGCGAGCACGCCGAAATTCGCCGGCATGTCGATCCGCAAGGTGGCGGATATCGACTGGCACCCGCTGCATATTATCGATTCGAACGGGGCCGGGGTGAAGCCGGCGCTGGAGTCGGCCGGGTTTGACAAGTCGGTGGGCGTGATCACCGCGCAATATCTGAAGGACGCGACCGATCCGGGCTGGGCGAATGATGCCGGGATGCAGGAATTCCAGGCCTGGCGGGCGAAATACGCGCCGGAGAGTGATCCGGCCAACCCGGTGTGGGCGTATGGCTACACGATGGCTCAGGCGCTGGTGGTAGTGCTGAAGCAGGCCGGTGGGGATTTGTCGCGGGAGAATATCCTGAAGGCGGCGACCAATCTGCCGGATACGACGAAGCTGCCGATGGTGCTGCCGGGGATCACGATCAGTTCGAGTCCGACGGATTACCGGCCGATGAAAAGCATGCGGCTGAGCCAGTTCGACGGGAAGATGTACCAGCTTCTGCCGATCGAGTAGGTTTTTCCCCCGGCTTGGAGTGGGGCCGGCGGGCGGGTGCGCCGGTGGGACTCGATTTTCAGAAGTCGCAATCGAGCTTTTTGACAAAAGAAGATCGTTGCGTGGGGTAGTGGCCTTCGGCGAGAGTCGTGTCGCGCGGTCCTGGATAGCCACGCCGCCAAGCGGCGGCTCGCAATGATGACAAGCGGCGGCTCGCAATGATTAATAGACTTAGTTTCGGCAAGGCACGGCCGTTACTTATCGGGAATGGGATCGGCGACGTCCTAGCCGTGCACGGCTGCGGATCGTGCAACGGATGACGCTGCCACCGGCGGCACAGCGATGCCGGAGGGCGGCGGTATGGCGAGGACCTCGCGCACCCGGGAGGCCAACTGGGCCGGATTGAATGGCTTGCGGAGCAAGGCCGTGCCGGCGCGCTCGCTCAGTTCAACCCGCTCGTAGCCGGTGGTGTACAGGACCCGGATGCCGGGGTCCACGTTGCGGGCCGCATCCGCCAAGGCGCGTCCGCTGACGCCACCCGGCAAGCCGAGATCGGTGAACAGCAGGTCGATGCCGCCATGATCGGCGATCAGGCGGAACGCCTCCATCGCATCGGGCGCTTCCAGCACCGCGTAGTCCATCTCGCGCAGCGCCTCGACACAGGTGCCGCGCACGCTGGCATCGTCTTCCACCACGAGGATCGTCGGCGGACCGCCATTCGCGCGGCGCGACACAGACGGTGCGACAGAAGGCACGGCATAGCGGGGCAGTAACAGACGCACTGACACTGCGCCCGACGCCGGGTCGGACCGCAGCAGGCAGCCGCCGGCCTCGCGCACGAAGGCGCGCGCCATGGTGAGGTCGGCGTCGCTGCCATCGTCGGCTGGCAGCCACACCGACACGGTGCCGGACGCGGCGGCCTCGCTGATGTCGATCTGCACCGCGTCACCTGGCGGCAGGGTGGGGCAAACCACCAGGGGCGCTGCATCGGCGCGCACGTTCGACACGGCAATGGTCAGCGTCGCGCCATCGCGGAGCTGATCGCGCGCATTGACACTCAACGACAGCAGCGCGTTCTCCATCTGATCCATATCGGCCCAGATCAGCCAGGGCACCTCGGGCCGCACGATCTCAAGGCCGATGCGGTCACCGAGGGTGCGACGGAGCAGATCGGAAAGGCCATTGAGAAGACGGTCCACGTCCACGGCCTCGGGTTCCGGCGCCGGCTGGTGCGAGAACGAGAGCAAGCGCCCGGTCAGCACGGCTGCGCGCTGCACGCCCTGCAGCGCCGCATCGGTATGCCGCTTCAGACGCTCCTGCCTTCCATCAAGACGGCGCGCCACCATCTCCACGTTGCTGCTGATGACCGTCAGATGATTGTTGAAGTCGTGCGCCACGCCCACGGCCAGGCGGCCCAGCGCCTCCATCTTCTGCGAGCGCCGCAGCGCCTGTTCCATGGCAGAACGTTCCTGCTCCGCGCGTCCAAGGGCAGCGCGGGTGGCGGACAGCACCTTGACCGAATGCCGCCCGGCAAGGACCATGCCGGCGATGCCCACTCCAGCCCCCGCCCAGGCCTGACCTGTCAGCCATCGTCCCAGCAGCGCCGTCATCACGATCCCGGCGATCCAGGTGCCCGCCGCCACGGCATCCTGCGCGCGTCGCTGGCCGATCTCATCGCGCCGTCCCGGCAGCCGGACACGGCGTGAGACAAGGTCGGCCCAACGAGACTGAGGCAGCGACATGTGGGTCATACACGGCAAAATTTGGCACAAGCGAAGCGGCCTCGCCATGCCGGGACGCTACCGATATGGTCACGCCAGCGTGAGGATCGCATTTGTGCGCAAACCCTTGTAACCGCCCACCGGACGTCCCGTATGGCCCCTTCCGTCGACCGCGTGCAAAGCGACACCACCATTCCGCGGGAAACGCGGGTGGTGGTGATTGGTGGCGGCATTATCGGCGTCTGCACGGCGTTTTTCCTGGCCCGCAAGGGTGTCCCGGTGGTGCTGTGCGAAAAGGGCGAGATCGCCGGCGAACAGTCCAGCCGCAACTGGGGCTGGTGCCGCAAGATGGGCCGCGACCCGCGCGAGGTGCCGCTGGCGATGGAGGCGCTGCGGCTGTGGCCGGAGATGAACACTCTGGTCGGCGCCGAGACCGGGTTCCGGCGCAGCGGCATCGTCTATCTGTGCCAGACCCAGCAGGAGCTCGACAAACGCGAGGCGTGGCTGGACCAGGTGGGCAAGCCGTATCAGCTCGATACCAAACTGCTGACCCGCGATGAGACGATGCGGGCGCTGCCGGGGCTTGCCGGATCGTGGCTGGGGGCGCTGTCCACACCGAGCGACGGGCGGGCGGAACCGGCGCATGCCGCGCCGGCGATCGCCGAGGCTGCGCGGCGGCTGGGGGCCACGATCCTCACCCAGTGTGCGGTGCGCGGCGTCGAGACGCTGGGCGGACAGATCTCGGGCGCGGTGACCGAACGGGGTGTCATTGCGTGCCATTCGGTGGTGCTGGCCGGGGGGGTGTGGTCGCGGTTGTTCTGCCGGCCACTGGATCTGCGGCTGCCGCAGTTGAAGGTGCTGTCCTCGGTGATGCGGACCGAACCGCTGGCGGGCGGGCCTGAGATGTCCACCAGCGGGTTCGGCTTCGGGCTGCGCAAGCGACTGGACGGCGGCTACACGGTGGCAAGCTGGAGCGGCAATGTCGCCGATATCGTGCCGGATTCGTTTCGGTTCTGCCGGGATTTCCTGCCGGCGATGTGGCTGCGCCGCGGCGACGTGAAGCTGCGCGTTGGCAAGCGCTTCGTGCAGGAACTGGCGCAGCCGCGGCGCTGGAAGCTGGACCGGCCGTCACCGTTCGAGGCGGTGCGGATGCTGGACCCGCCGCCGCACCAGCCGATCCTCGACCAGGCGCGCACGCATGTCACAGCGGCGTTCCCGGTGTTTCACACGATGCGGGTGGCGGAGAGCTGGGGCGGCATGATCGATGTCACGCCGGACGGCATCCCGGTGATTTCCGAGGTGGACTCGCTGCGCGGGTTTTTCATCGCCACCGGCTTCACCGGGCATGGCTTCGGGATCGCGCCGGGGGCGGGGCGGCTGATGGCGGAACTGGTGACGGGGGAGACGCCGGTGGTCGATCCGACGCCGTTCCGGTTTAGCCGGTTCACGGATGGCAGCCGGCCCAGGCCTTCGCCGCTGGCGTGACTGGGGTGCGGGGCGCGGTCTGCTTCGAACAGCAGGGCGCCAGCACGGCCGTTCGGCGGAGTCTTGCGGATTTTCCGCGTCCGACATTTCGCGGTATGGTGTCGCCGGAATATCGGAGGACATGCCATGACCAAATATCTGCACACCATGATCCGAGTCAGTTCGCTGGAGGACAGCATCGCCTTCTTCGAGGTGCTCGGCCTGCGCGAAATCCGCCGCCGTCCGGATGAGAAGGGCCGCTATACCAACGTGTTCCTCGCCGCCCCCGGCGATGAGGCGGCGGCTGTGGAACTCACCTACAACTGGGACCCGGAGCCTTATACGGGCGGCCGGAATTTCGGGCATCTGGCTTATGCGGTGGAGAACATCTACGACACTTGCAACGCCTTCATCGCCCACGGCGTGACGATCAACCGCCCGCCGCGCGACGGACGGATGGCGTTTGTCCGGACGCCGGACGGCATCTCCATCGAGTTGCTGCAGGCGGGCGGGGCGCTGCCGCCGGCCGAACCCTGGACCAGCATGCCGAA
>Ga0302319_10016231_pt1 | contig 13736 bp, 9 predicted proteins | sample Bog_T0_2_FD_203319 | JGI IMG/M metagenome (GOLD analysis project Ga0302319, IMG submission 203319) | Peat permafrost microbial communities from Stordalen Mire near Abisko, Sweden - Bog_T0_2 | ecosystem: Environmental > Terrestrial > Soil > Wetlands > Peat | place: Sweden: Abisko, Stordalen Mire...
ACACCCAAGATCCCGTGTTTCATATCCGTCTCCTGTTGCATTTGATTTGCGTGAATCCTGCGACTTCATCCTCTGCAACGGTCATGCCAGCGGCACGAACCGGCGTGGGCGGGGGAAACCGGGGGCGAAAGGGCACTTCGCCCAAGGCTTGCGCGCTCGCCGCCCGCCTGCCGCACCGCTTTTTTCATGTTCGATGCAGTTCTTACAACACCGCCGTGCAGTCAGCGCCGACGTTGGGGCAGTGCGGTGTGGGTCGTCGGCGTTGCCCGGCGTGACGGCATGCCAGGAGCCTGTCTCTAATCAGTTTCATGGCCGCGAGCGCGGCAGATTTCCCTTCAATCGAGGCGGAGCCGACGTGGTTTGGTCTAGACCAAATGAGGAGGCGACAACGACGAGTGCAGGGCAATCTGCCCGCTGCCGAAGGGTTGGCCAGGGGAGGGGCGTCTGCGGCGTTGCATGGCTGGTCCATAGTGCCCACTATGGACGGCGCCATGCGCCTTGCATCCGCTCCCTCCTCTGGCCAACGCGGCTCATGAAACTGACTCAGACAGGCTTTTAGATGATCACTGCGTGAGGTTGCGTCAAATGGCTTGTTCGATGCGCCGGGCGTCGCCACGCCGGGCGTCGCCACGCCGGGGGTCGCCACGCCGGGCTGCGTACATGGTGATTCTACTGTGCGTACTCGGCGTGCCGGCGCGATGCCCGGCGCAGTCACCTGACCAGCCGTTGCAGGAGATCGTCGTCGTTGGCGAGCGCGCCGGGCCGGGGTTGTGGCGCGTGCACCGGGGCGCTGCCAACGTATGGATCCTCGGCACCGTCTCACCGCTGCCGAAGGACATGACGTGGCAGTCGGCCCAGGTCGAACGCGTGATCGGCGACTGCCGCGAGGTGCTCGTTGCCAAGCCGTTCTCACTCGGAGTTGCGCGGGCGCTGTGGCTGCTGTTCACGCAGCGTGACCTCTTCATGATTCACGGCGGCCGCAAGCTGCACGACGTGCTGCCTGTGCCCTTGTATGTCCGCTTCGCGGCGCAGCGCGCCCGCCTCACCGGCGATGCCGGCAAATGGGAGCGCTACCGCCCGCTGATCGCAAGCGCGTTTCTCGAGGACGCGGCGATTCGCAAGGTCGGCTTGTCGAACCGGCTCGATCTCGATGACGAGGTGCGCAAGCTCGCGCGCAAGCATGCCGTGCCGCTCGACGAGATCCGGATCGCCGGCGTTCACGATGCGCTCGATGTGCTGAAATCGCTGCCGCCGCAGACCGAGGACACGTGCATGGCTGCCGCGCTCGGCACGGTGGAGAGCGGCCTGCCGAGCCTCGCGGCGCGCGCCGACGCGTGGGCGCGGGGCGATGTCGAGGCCATCGAGCGGCTCGGGGAGTCGCCGGAAACGATGGCCTGCTGGAATGCGCTCAACCTCGGCGGCAGCGCACTCGATTTGATCACGCAGATCGAGCGCACGTGGCTTGCAAGCATCGAGCAGCACTTGAGCGGTGGCGGCAATACGTTTGCGGTGATGCCGATCGATATGCTGTTGCAGCACGGAGGCATGATTGATGCATTGCGTTCCGATGGATTTGAAGTCGAAGCGCCGTAAACTCGGTGACTCTCGCCATACCCAGGTGTCCTACACCATAGCCAAAGGAGTCGTCACATGATCGAGAAGACCGCGAGTGTGCATTGGGAAGGCGCCGGCAAGAAGGGCGTCGGACAGATCAGCACCCAAACCGGAGCGCTGAGCGCCTATCCGTACGGCTACGGCAGCCGCTTCGAGGACGATCGCCGGGGCACCAATCCCGAGGAGCTGTTGGGAGCGGCGCACGCGGCGTGCTTCACGATGGCGTTTTCCTTTGCCTGCGACCAGGCCGGGCTGGCGACGCAGTCGGTCGCGACAACCGCCAGCGTGCGATTGGTGCCGCAGGGCGGCGGATTCCTCATCGACCGGATCGCGCTGCGCCTCGAAGCCCAGGTGGCGGGTGTCGATGACACGACGTTCCAGAAGATTGCGGCGGAGGCGAAGGCAAACTGCCCGCTGTCCAAAGCCTTGGCGAGCGTTCCGGAAATCTCGCTCATTGCGGTCCGCCGATGAGACGCTCGTCGAACTCGACCAATTCGCGAGTCGTGCTCCTCCAGCCGATCAAATGCGGGTGAATATGTCAAAGGAGGAAGTGCAGATACCGAACCTCCATTTCCGAAGCGGCTAAGACTCAAACATTGTGGTAGCCGAATTCCATTGAAGGCACGCACACCACAGTAGAAGTGGTTATTCGGATTGACAAGGCCGAACCCGCGATCAATCAACCGGTGTACCATTGCCAGCGCTACGTTGGTTCCTCTGCGTTCAATCAGCGTTGCGTCCGATTCATAATCAAGATCGAGGGGATGAGCATGCGAAGACAACCACCAGGTACGGCCCAAGCGGCCAACGGCTGCCTGATCGACACGGGGGTATGTCGCCCGGGAACTACCGCAGCTGGCATGCTCTTCTCCCTGGTTTGCGCCTCCCCTGTCCTCCCAGCGGTCGCTACCGCGCAGGATGTGCTCGTACCCGCCCCGCCATCTTCATCAAACGACGCATCCGAGGCGTTCGCGCCGCGACCATCGCCGAAAGGCGTCAGTCCGGAAGCCTGGGCTCATATCAAACAGCAAGTGGAGGACCAGATCTATGCGGTGCGCCCAGACCCGCACGACGCTGATTCCTGGCTTGCGGAGAACTCGGCACAACATCTGTCCGTGCGATTAGCGCCGGATGGTGTGTCATTCACCCCCGAAAATCACGTTGACCGCAAGGGCATGGGCGGACCATCGGGCATGGCCGCAACACCGGCGGCGGCGCCTTTTCGCCTGCGCTCACACCTCGACGGGACCGCAACGCAATCGGTCAAGCCGGTTGTCGCCGGTAATCGGATCGAGTACCGGCACGGCGCCTACACCGAGTGGTACGTCAACGATGCCAGGGGCTTCGAGCAAGGCTGGACGGTTGTTTCGCCAATATCTGGCAATCACGCTTCGCACATTCGTATCGATGTGCGCGGCGCGCGCACCGTTGCCGAGGGCGCTGACTCGATAAGGATTGAGGATGAACACGGCAAGCTCCGCTATCGCTACGCAGGTCTACAAGCGTGGGATGCGGACCATCGCTTGGTTCCGGCCGCCCTGCACCGGACTCGAACCGGCGGCATCGATGTTTCATTCGACGATCGAGGCGCTCGCTATCCGATCACCGTGGATCCGACGTTGACGACGGCGCAGGAAGCGGCACTCACCGAGTCGGCCGGCGGATTCGGCTCGCAGCTTGCGGTGGGAGTAGATGGCGACACGGTCGTGGTGGGCGCGTACTCGGGTGGCAATAACTCGCAGGGGCAGGCTTTCATATTCAGCCGCAACCAGAACAGTTCAGGCGCCTATAGCGCAGGTGCCTGGGGACTCGTGGCGACTCTGAATGACCCTTATGCGACGGCCAGTGACGAATTTGGCAGCGCGGTCGCCATCCAGGGCGACACCATCGTGGTCACAGGGAATCAGAACGGAACGTATGTTATACCGGCACTGCATATCTTCGAACGCAATCTTGGGGGGGCCAACAACTGGGGAAAGGCGTTCAGTTACCTTGGAACGACTCAGCAGAGCAACGCATTTTTCGTGCCGGCCGTGTATGGCAACACGGTGGTGGCCGGGGTCACCTCATTCCAAGCCACTCCTCCCGTAGGCAGCGTTGTAATTTTCGATCGGAATGCGGGCGGCAGGGGCACTTGGGGAGCCGCCACCATTCTCACTGACCCACAGAATCAAGCGCAAGATTACTTTGGCTTTTCCGTCGCAGTCAACGGCAGCACCTTGGTGGTCGGCGCGTTCGGAGCGAACAGCCAACAAGGACGTGCTTACGTCTATTCCCTCACGGGCTCGTCCACGTGGAGCCTCAGTGCGACGCTCAGCGCCACTCCAGCCAGTGTTCTTGGCTACTCGGTCGCGGTGAATGGCGACACCGTGGTCATCGGTTCCGGTGGTCAGGCCTTCATCTATGGCCGCAATCAGGGAGGCTTTGGCTCGTGGGGATTGGAGATGGCATTGAAGGACCCTGTTCCTGGCGGCGTCGATTTCTTCGGATGGGCGGTGGCGGTCGACGGCGATTTCGTTGTTGTGGGATCGCCGCCCGCCCAGGGGTCCACCGTAGGGGGCGCCGCTTACGCTTATGCCCGCAATGCGGGCGGCGCGGGGATGTGGGGACTGGCTGCAACCGAGACCGTCCCGTCGGTGACTGACTTTGGAACGTCGGTCGCAGTCAGCGGCGACACCTGGATTACCGGCTCCGATTCCACCGTGGCCTACATCTATGATCTCAGCGGTGGCTCTACTGGTACCGCTACCAGCATTCTTGATCCGAGTCCAAATTCACAAGATAAGTTTTCAAATGCGATCTCCGTGAGCGGCGATACTCTGGTCATCGGCTAGAGCAGCTCCAACGGCAACCAGGGCGCGGTTTACATCTTTGGACGCAACTCGGGCGGCGCAGGTTCATGGCAATACGTCACCCGGCTTAGCGACCCTGCAGCGATCGCCAACGACCATTTCGGATATTCGGTCAGTGTTGACGGCGACACCATTGCCGTGGGCGCGTATGGCACCAGCAGTTCTGCGGGCGCCGCATATGTCTTCGGCCGAAACAAAAACGGATCCGGCGCTTGGGGGCAGGTCCAATCGTTTTTCGGCGCTGCCCGCAGCGAGCAGTTCGGCAACGCCGTGGCGGTGAACGGCGATACACTCGTTATCGGCGCTAATGGACTAGGCTCCGCCGGACAGAAAGCTTATCTTTACGAGTACACCGGCGCAGGGGGTTGGACGTCATACGCAATCTTGAGTAGGCCTGTTGCCGTCAATTATGGTGCTGCCGTGGCCGTCTACGGCGACACCGTGATCGTCGGTGATTCCGGTTCCAACGGTAACGCCGGTGCTGCCTACTTGTATAGCCGTAATCAAGGTGGTGCTGAAACCTGGGGAATCGTTTCGACACTCTTCGATCCAACGGGCGTGTCCAACGACGACTTCGGTGCCTCGGTCGCCGTGAATGGCAGTACCGCGGTTGTGGGTGCGCCTGGCATTCAAGGCAGCCAGGGCAAGGCTTATGTTTATGGCAACCAAGCGGGCGGCTGGGCATCGACGGCCACATTAAACGATCCGTCCGCGTCCAATTCCGACTACTTCGGCGGCGCGGTCGCAGTTTCCGGCGATGCGATCGTCGTAGGAGCCCCATATCATGCCGTGAATGGCACGAATATCGCTGGCGCAGCCTATGTGTTCAACCGCAATCAAGGAGGCAGCAACGCGTGGGGTCTGATTGCCACGCAGACCGATCCCAGCCCTGCGGCCCTCGATGGTTATGGCCTTGCCGTCGCAGTGGATGGCGAGACAGTTGCGATTGGGACGAACCAAAAAGACACCGCGTACCTGGTGAGTATCCAGCAACCGACGGCGGCAAAGGACGCGAGCATCGTCTGGTACAACAGCGGCCAGACAGTGCTGTGGAACATGAACGGTGCAACGATCGCCTCTGCCCCAAGTTTAGGCACGGGTCCTGCCGGCTGGAGCATCGTCGGCACCGCAGACTTCAACGGCGATGGCAGTCCTGACGTTCTGTGGCGCAATACCTCCGGCGCCGTGGTGATCTGGTTCACCAACGGCAGCACCGTCACGTCCGCTCTGAACCTTGGGACTGTTCCCACCAGCTGGACCGTGGCCGGCACTGGAGACTTCAACGGTGATGGTAGCTCGGACATCCTGTGGAGAAATTCCAATGGCGACACCGTCATCTGGTACATGAGCGGCACCGGCATCGCCTCCTCCGCTGATCTCTCCACGGTGCCGACCACTTGGACCATCGCCGGCACGGGCGACTTCGATGGCGATGGCAATGCGGACATTCTCTGGCGCAACAGCAATGGCGATACCGTGATCTGGTTCATCAAGGGCGGTGCGATCAACTCCTCTGCGGATCTTGGCGTGATACCACTGGCTTGGAGCATTGCCGGTGCCGGTGATTTCAATGGCGATGGTCATCGCGACATCTTGTGGAGAAACACCAACGGCGATGTCGTGATCTGGTTCATGAACGGCGGCACGATCAGCTCATCGTCCGATCTCGGCGTCGTGGCATCGGCTTGGAGCATCAACGGCGTCGGCGACTTCAATGGCGACGGCAAGGACGACATTCTCTGGCGCAACAGCAACGGCGACACGCTGATCTGGTTCATGAACGCCGGATCGATCGCATCGACGGGGGATCTCGGAGTCGTGGCGTCTGGCTGGAGCATCGTGGGCGTGAGCGGGAATTGATGGGCGGCGTTTTCTCGGCAAGCCTCGCGTGCGCTGAAAGTCATCGACCCAGGCGTCGTTCAAGCGCATTCAGGATCTCGTCCAGCAGGTCGACGCCGCGGTACGCAAATCCGGTGTAGATCTGGATGAGATTCGCGCCGGCCTCGAGCGTCGCAACGGCATCCGCGGCGCTCATGATGCCGCCGACGCCGATGATGGGGAAGTCTGCGCCGAGTGTTTCGCGCAGCCGGCGGATCATCGTCAACGACGCGCCGTGCAGCGGCGCTCCGGAGAGGCCTCCCCTGCGGTCGGCCGGCCAGCCGGAGCCCAAGCCCGAGAGGTCGGTGGTCGTGTTGGTGGCGATCACGCCATCGACGCCGAGGGCGCGCAGCTGGCCGCCGATCACACCCACTTGGGCCGGGTCGAGGTCGGGAGCGACCTTGACCAGAAGCGGAACGGTCCTGCCGCTCGCCGCGGCCAGGCGTGCGCGCTCCGCGAGCAGTGAACCGACGATGCGTTCGAGCCCGGCGGGCCCCTGCAGCTCGCGCAGACGCGCCGTGTTCGGCGAAGAGACGTTGACGGCGATGTAATCGGCGCAAGCGTACGCCCTGCGCAAACAGTCGATGTAATCGTCTTCGGCCCGTTCGAGCGGCGTGTCGGCATTCTTGCCGATACTGACGCCGCGCACGCCACGGTAATGGCTGCGGGCGAGCTGCGCCACGAGGTGGTCCACGCCGGCGTTGTTGAACCCCATGCGGTTGACGAGCGCGGCGGCCGCACGGACCCGGAACAGCCGCGGCTTCGGATTGCCCGGCTGAGGCCGCGGCGTCACCGTGCCGAGTTCGACATGGCTGAATCCGAGCGCGCCGAGCGCATCGAGATAATCGCCGTTCTTGTCGAATCCTGCGGCGAGGCCGACCGGATGGGCGAAGGTGAGCCCGAAACAGCGCACCGCGAGACTTGGATCCGGCCGGGGAGCCGCCCACGTTCCGCCCATGAGCCGCATGGCATCGAGCGCCAGGCGGTGCGCCAGTTCCGGATCGAGACGTCCGAGCAGCGGCATCGAAAGGCGCGCGAGCCGCGAGGCGGCCCGGTGCCCCACCGTGGCGGATCTCACTGGCGCACCACCACCCGCACATCGCCATCCCGGCGCGTCACGGTGACCGCCACCTCGCTGCCGTGACGGTGCATGAGCACGTCGGCCGAGCCGCGGCCGAGACGCAGGTTGCGCAAATGCAGCTCGTCGAGAAACTTCGGCAGGACGGGTTGGTAGAAAATGATTTCGCCGCTGCGGCCGTGCAGTTCCAGGCCGAGCGTCGCCTGCAGCAGCGCGAGCAGCGAGGCGCTCGCCCAGGCCTGCGGCGCGCAGGCGACGGGGTACTGCGTCGGCGCATTGCGCTGGCGCCTCGAGAATCCACAGTACAGTTCCGGCAGCCGCCGCAGATCCATGTAGGTCGCGGCATCGAAGAGCGCGGTGAAGATCGAGGCGGCTTCCTCCTTGTGCCCGTAGCGGGCGAGGCCGAGCGCGATCAGCCCGTTGTCGTGCGGCCACACCGAGCCATTGTGATAGGAAAGGGGGTTGTAGCGTGTCTCCGCCGTGCTCAAAGTGCGGATGCCCCAGCCGCTGAAACACTGCGGTCCGAGCAGCACCTGCGAGACGCGGTGGGCGCGGTCCGCCGCGGCGATGCCGGTCAACAGCGCGTGCCCGGCATTCGACGCCACCACCCGGCAGGGCAGTTTGTCGCCGTCGAGCGCGAGCGCATAGGTCGAGAGCTCCTCGCACCAGAACCGCTCCTCGAATTTGGCGCGCAACGCGTCTGCCTGGGTGCGCAGCGCCTCGGCGCGCGCCGGGTGTCCCAGGTGCTCGGCGAGCGTGGCGGCGTGCCGCTTGGCACCGTACACGTAGGCCTGCACTTCGCACAGCGCGATCGGCCCCTGCGCGTAATGTCCGTTGGCGTGAAAGACCGCATCCTGCGAATCCTTCCATCCCTGGTTCGCGAGTCCCTCGCGGGTCTGGCGGTGATATTCGACGAAGCCGTCGCCGTCGCGATCGCCGAAGGTGTCAATCCAGGCCAGTGCGGCTTCCGCGTGCGGCCACAAGCTCCTGACGGTTTCGATGTCGTTGGTCCGCTCGAAATACTCGCCGAGCACCAGCACGAACAGCGGTGTTGCGTCCACGCTGCCGTAATAGCGTCCGAACGGCACCTCCCGCAACGCCGCCATTTCACCGAAGCGCATTTCGTGCAGAATCTTCCCGGGTTCGGCGTCGCGTTCCGGATCGACGGCGGTGGCCTGCGTCGCGGCGAGAAAGCCGAGCACGCCCTTGGCGATCAGCGGGTCGCACCACAGCATCATGAGCGCGGTGATCAGTCCGTCGCGGCCGAACGGCGTGCTGAACCACGGGGTGCCGGCGTAGGGATAGGGGCCGAGCGGCGTGTCGGTGACCAGCATGTACAGATCGGAGATCGCACGGCGTGCGGTCTCGTTAAACAGTGAATTGGAACTTTCGATGGCCGCGGCACGTCCGCTCGAGCGCCGCAGTTCGCGATGCGCGGCGCGCATCCGACGGTAAAAGAGCATCCCCTTCCACTCGAGGTCTCCCGAGTCGACCACGCCGACGCGCAGAAAAATCCGCCGCGATTCATTCGGCGCTAGGGTGACTTCGAACGACGCATTGTCCGCGGTGAGCCGATCCGGAGCGGGGTCGAACTGCACATGGGTGACCCGCTCCACGGCGTCGAGGCCGATGTAGCGCAGCACGACCGCGGAATTGCTGATGCGATCCGCGCGCGACCGTCCGCGGGCCACGCGAGTGGCTCCGCGCACTTCGAACAGATCGGCGAAATCCGCCGCAAAGCACAAGCTCAGCAGGACCTGCAGCGGCCGGTCGCCGTAATTGCGCACGAGGAGCCGCTCGTAGCAGGCGCTCCTCCAGAGGAAGCGCAGCCGCTGCAGATGGATTTGTTCGCGGCGCAGTGCGATTTCGGCTCCGGAAAACAGGTCCGGATTGCTCAGATCGGCGCTGAACGCCACGTTGTCGTCCTGCGTCATGGAGCTCAAGAGAAGCGGCCGCGCATCCTCGAGCAGCAATTCGAAGCGCGACAAGATGCGGGTGTCGCGGTGATAGAGCCCTTCGGAATTGCCCGATGCGCCGGCCATGTCGCCGCGCTGGTCGAACACGGCGAACGTGTCGCCGTGCTTCAGTGTGCGGGTGCGCCGTTCATGCAGCGTGGACTGCGCGGCGATGTGATATTTCGGCGTTGGTGCTTCGATTTCCGATGCTGCGCTCTGGCGCCGGTAAGCGGGTGCGGTGGGACTCAAGCGCGTGCTCCGATGGCTTGTCGTTTGAGGCTATTGGAACTGAATTGGTTTCCGTTCGTCAAAAATGTTTTCACGCCACCACGAACGAGGAAGGTAAATCTTGAAGATTGCGCAAGTCGCGCCGCTCGCCGAGGCGGTGCCACCGAAATTCTACGGCGGAACCGAACGCGTGGTCGCCTATCTGACCGATGCGCTGGTCGAACTCGGGCACGAGGTCACGCTCTTTGCCACCGGCGACAGCAACACCAAGGCAAATCTCGTGCCGATCTGGCCGCGTGCACTGCGGCTCGACCCGCACGTGCGCGATCCTCTTGCGCCGATATTCATGGAGTTGGAGACCGTGGCGCGCCGTGGCCAAGAATTCGACCTGATTCACGCGCATCTCGATTACTGCGGTTTTCCGCTGTTGCGCCGCCTCGATGTGGCGTCCGTGACGACCCTGCACGGGCGGCTGGATCTGCCGGAACTGCCGCCGCTCTACCGGCTCTACGGGGACATGCCGGTGGTGTCCATCTCCGATTCGCAGCGATTGCCGCTGCCGCAGGCGAATTATGTCGCGACCGTGCACCACGGAGTCCCGAAGGATCTGCTCGCCAAAGGCACGGGCGCCGGCGGCTATCTCGCCTTTCTCGGCCGCATTTCGCCGGAGAAGGCGCCCGACGCGGCGATCCGCATTGCCGCCGCGGCCGGCATGCGGATCAAGATCGCCGCCAAGATCGACCGCGTCGACCGCGAATACCATGCATCCACCGTCGAGCCGCTCCTTTCCCAGCCGCACGTCGAGTTCATCGGCGAAATCGGCGAGCACCAGAAGGGTGAGTTTCTTGGCAATGCGGCCGGTTTGATCTTTCCAATCGCCTGGCGCGAACCCTTCGGCATGGTGATGATCGAGGCGATGGCATGCGGAACGCCGGTGATCGCCTTCGACAACGGTTCGGTCCCCGAGGTCATCGAGCATGGCGTCACGGGGTATATCGTGCGGGACGAAGCCGGCGCGGCGGCGGCGGCGCGGCTGGTCGGCTCCCTCGACCGCGACCGCATCCGCGGCGAGTTCGAGGCTCGCTTCACCGCGCATCACATGGCGGTGAAGTACCTCGCTCTCTATGAGGCGCTGCTGGCGCCGCGGCGCCGCCCGAAATTTCAGCGATTCGAGAAATCGAGCCGCCAGCCGCCGGTCGAGTCGCACAGCTTGGCGATGCCGCCGTAATCGAGGTGCATGCGCATGAATGCGTCGGGCGGCAAGTCGAGTGCCACGGTGAGGAGGGTGCGCAGCGGGCCGGCGGGCGCGACCACGAGCAGCACGGGGTCCGCGCGCGCCTCGAGCGTTTCCCACGCGGCGGCGACGCGTTCATGGAGGGCTGCGTAGGACTCGCCGCCGGGTGCGGCTTGATTCCAGATGTCGCGGGTCCACACGTCGGTCTGGACGCGCGGTATCTCGTCCCACGGCAAGCCTTCCCATTCGCCGAAGTCGAGTTCGCGCAGCCGCTCCTCCACCACCACCCGTGAGGCGCGGACGGCCGCAAGTGCGTCGGCGAGGCGCCGGCAGCGCTGCGTCGAGGGCGTGACCACCGGCGCTCCCGCGGCCGCGCCGAGGCGCGCCGACACGGCTGCGATGTCGCCCTCGCAATCGGGCGCGAGCGCGACGTCGAGCTGCCCGTAGCAGATGCCGGGGCCGAGGTCGGGGCGGGTGTGCCGGATCAAATATATGTCCACGAGGCCAATGCTCCGAGATAGAAGCTGACCTCGGTCAGCTGTTGCGTCGCGCCCAGCAGGTCGCCGGGAAACGCGTCAAAGCGCCCGCGCAGGCCGGCGGTGAATGCCATGCGCGCGATGATGGCTGCGGCGAGTCCGATCAACCCGGGCAGGCCGAGCAGTGCGGCGGGGCCGAAGCCGACGAGCAGGGCGAACACGACGTCGGCGGTCCCCAGATGCCGCATGCCGGCCCCGTCGCGCGTGGCGATCACGGTCACCACCAGGGCACGGCTCGCCATGTGTCCCATGATGACGATGAGCCCCAGGGCGGTGTTGGCCGGGACGGGGAACGTGAGGTTTGCGGCCGACAGCGCCATGAGCGCGTTGTACTTCAAGAGCAGCAGGAAGACGAGGCCGAGCGCGCGGTAGGCCGCCGCCCGATCGTCGGTGCGCTGGCGGCAGAGCGCGGCGCAGAAATTGGCGAGCCCCGCCTCGTGCAGCGCACCCGTGGCGAGCACCGTGACGAGCATCGAGAGCACGACGGCGACGCTCGTCGGCCAGACCGACGCCGCAAGCCAGTACGCGCCGCCGCCGAGAGCGCCGACGACCACGCCCACCAGCGGCATGTAGCGGGCGGCGGCGTCGGCTTGGAGTTCGGCGCCGGCGACCCAGGGAATCGGGAGGCGCGTGAACGTGCGGAGCGCCACGAGGAACAGGCGCCACTGGACGCTCATGCGCGCTTGCGCCTGTCCGGCTCCGCCAGCGCACCGCGCAGGTACCGTCCCGTATAGGAATCGCGCTCGGCGGCGATCTCTTCCGGCGTGCCGACCGCGATGATCCGGCCGCCGCCGTCGCCGCCCTCCGGCCCGAGATCCACCACCCAGTCGGCCGTCTTGATCACATCGAGATTGTGCTCGATGACGATGATGGTGTTGCCCTCGTCACGCAGCCGCTGCAGCACCGTGAGGAGCATCGCGATATCGGCGAAGTGCAATCCGGTCGTCGGTTCATCGAGAATGTAGAGCGTGCGACCCGTGGCCCGTTTCGACAGTTCCTTGGCGAGCTTCACGCGCTGCGCCTCGCCTCCGGAGAGCGTGGTCGCGCTCTGGCCGAGTTTCACGTACGACAAACCCACCTCGAGCAGGGTCTGGAGCTTCGGCTGAACGGTGGGTACGGCGGAGAAGAACGGCAGCGCGTCCTCGACCGTCATCTCGAGCACCTCCTGGATGTTCCTGCCCTTGAAGCGGATCTCGAGCGTCTCGCGGTTGTAGCGACGTCCCTTGCACACATCGCAGGGCACATACACGTCGGCGAGAAAATGCATTTCCACCTTGATGACGCCGTCACCGAGACACGCCTCGCAGCGTCCGCCCTTCACGTTGAAGCTGAAGCGGCCCGGTTTGTAGCCGCGCGCGCGCGCTTCCGGCACACCGGCGAAAATCTCCCGGATGGGGGCAAACAGCGCGGTGTACGTCGCCGGATTCGAGCGTGGCGTGCGGCCGATCGGACTTTGGTCGATCTCGATCACCCGGTCGATGAATTCGAGTCCTTCGATCCGCTCGAACGGCGCCGTGCCGGCGGAGGCGTGGTTCATCTGGGTCGCAACCGCGCGAAACAGCGTGTCGTTGATCAGCGTCGACTTGCCGGATCCCGACACGCCCGTAACGCAGGTGAGGAGTCCGAGCGGGAATTCGGCGGTGAGATGCTTCAGGTTGTTGGCGGTGGCGCCGATCACGCGCAGCATGCGCTTCGGATCGGGTGTCCGCCGTATGGCCGGAACCTCGATGCGCAGCCGGCCCGAGAGATATTGGCCGGTGATGGAATCCGGGTTGGCCGCCACTTCGGCGGGCGTACCCTGCGCCACGATGCGGCCGCCGTGCACGCCCGCGCCGGGGCCCAGATCGACGACGTAATCGGCCTGGCGGATCGCGTCTTCGTCGTGTTCGACCACGATCACCGTGTTGCCGAGATTGCGCAGCTCCATGAGCGTGTCGAGGAGCCGCTGGTTGTCGCGCTGATGCAGGCCGATCGACGGTTCATCGAGTATGTACATCACCCCGACCAGGCCGGAGCCGATCTGGCTCGCGAGCCGGATGCGCTGCGCTTCGCCGCCCGACAGCGTGTCGGCGCTGCGGTTCAGCGTGAGATAGCCGAGCCCCACGTTCGCGAGAAAGCCGAGCCGGTCGCCGATCTCCTTGACGATCTTCACCGCGACCTCGCCCCGCCACCCGGCGAGCTTCAGCGACGCGAAGAACTCGACCGCGCGCTCCACCGGCAGCGCGGATATCTGCGGCACGTTCCTGCCGTCGACGAAGACGTTGCGCGCCGCGCGGTTCAGCCGCGTGCCGCCGCACTCCGGGCAGGGACGCGTCGAGCGGTAGCGGGCGAGTTCCTCGCGCACGGTCGCCGATTCGGTCT
>Ga0302319_10016237_pt1 | contig 13734 bp, 13 predicted proteins | sample Bog_T0_2_FD_203319 | JGI IMG/M metagenome (GOLD analysis project Ga0302319, IMG submission 203319) | Peat permafrost microbial communities from Stordalen Mire near Abisko, Sweden - Bog_T0_2 | ecosystem: Environmental > Terrestrial > Soil > Wetlands > Peat | place: Sweden: Abisko, Stordalen Mire...
GCGCTCGCGGCCGGTTTCGCGCCACTTGCCGTGGGTACCGAGACGGACGGTTCAATTGTTTGTCCCGCTTCCGTGAATGGTGTGGTGGGTCTCAAACCAACGGTTGGCGTGGTTCCCAGCGACTTCATGGTACCCATCAGTGCGAGTCAGGACAGCCCCGGACCAATGGGTCGCACTGTTAGCGACGTGGCGCTGTTGTATAGCGTCCTTTCGGCGCAGGCGCCGCAGCAATTTTTGCACACACCGACGTTCGCGGTCGCGTCGAATTGGCGCACTTACCACGCTCAGACTGACCGCCTCTTTGACGAGGTCATAGGTGAACTGCGCGACGCGGGTGCCACCATTGTCGAGCGCGAATTACCGATTCCGGGAAATGAGGAATACGCCGACGAACGGACGGTCTTGTTTGCGGAACTCCTGGATGACTTGGGCAACTATCTCGAGGCGCGTCCGGGCGAGGGTGTGCGTTCACTCAGCGACGTTATAGCGTTCGAAGACGAGCACTTCGAAGAGGAGCAACGCTTCTTCGAGCACGAGAATTTTCTACACGCTGTGGCGACGGGTGGTCGTAGCGGCAGCGTGTACCCCGAGGCGCGGTCGCGCAACTACGCGTGGGCAACCGAACGTTGTCTCGGACCAGGACTTGAGGGCGTCGACGCGTTGCTGTCGCCCGCGTACGGACCGAGTTGGAAGAACGATCTGACGGTGGGCGGTCACCCCGCAATTTCGAGTGTGGCAACGACGCCGTCGGCGATCGCCGGGTGGCCCATCATGTCATTGCCCATTGGACTCTTGCAGGGATTACCGGTGGGCATGGCCTTGATGGGTCGAGCGAACAGTGAGTGGTTGATGCTCGACGCGGCGCGTTGGATCGAAACGGTGCTCAGACACCGGACCGACTGGACCGCGCCCTCATTTCGAGGTACGCAGCGCTTCTAGCGCACGCGTTCTCGAATAGTGGTCACTTCTGCGGTCGAAGCAGAGACGGCCTGCGTTAAGTTACGAACGTGCCAGTTCTTGGAGACTACGAACCGAGTCCCGCGCAGTGGGTTCGCGATCAGGTCGAGGAGTATGAGGCGTCCGGCGGAGCGCGCGCGCACACGCTGCGCGACAGCGATATGCCGATCATTATTTTTACGACACGGGGAAACCGTAGCGGCAAGGTCCGCAAGACACCGGTCATGCGCGTTGAACACGACGGCGAATATGCTCTCGTCGCCTCGAAGGGTGGGGCGCCGGAGAATCCGGTGTGGTTTTACAATCTGCAAGCGCACCCCGACGAGGTCTCAATTCAAGACGGCCCCGAGCCTATTGACGTTGTTGTTCGCCAGGTGAGCGGCGAGGAACGCGCCATCTGGTGGGAACGGGCCGTCGCCGCGTATCCGGCCTACGCGGAGTACCAGGTCAAGACCACGCGCGAAATTCCAGTCTTCGTCGCGGCTCGAAAGTAGTTCATAGGCGTCACTTCACGTCGTTACACGGCACCACATGCATTCGCATCGGTGGTGACGTTTTCGCGTGCGAAACGCGAAGAGGGTCGGTAAGGTCCCTGTGCCGGGGGTTTTCCCCACGGCGAGGAAAGGTTGGACGAATGGGAAGTGAAGGACTCCACGAGCCCCTCGAATTACTCGATGAGGCGACGCTTGATTATCACCGTGCGATGACGTCGTTGTGTGAGGAATTTGAGGCCGTTGATTGGTACAACCAACGCGTCACAGCGACGAAGGACTCGAGTCTCGGTGCGATCCTCGCGCACAATCGCGATGAAGAAAAAGAGCACGCAATAATGCTGCTTGAGTGGCTTCGTCGCCACGACGCCGTGATTGACAAAAACCTCCGGACGTATCTTTTTACGACGCTGCCTGTTACCGAAGTTGAAAAGCAAGCCATGGGCGAAGAGGGACCATCGTCGACGACTGCGAGCTCGGGGTCACTCGGCTTGGGCGCTTTGCGGGGGTTGGACGCATGAACCATCTCTATCGAGATCTCGCCCCCATTTCCGAACCCGGCTGGAGCGCAATTGAACAAGAGGCAACGACGCAGTTGACGACGTATCTCGCCGCACGCAAATTGGTGGATTTCGTAGGCCCACTTGGTTGGACGCACTCGGCGAGCAATCTCGGACGCGTGAAGGGCATAACCGCGCCCAGCAGTGCCTTGGCGGCGTCACTTCGCGAAGTGCGACCTCTCGCTGAACTTCGTGCTCCCTTTGAAGTTTCGCAGCACGAATTGCACGCGATTGATCGTGGCGCCACCAAGATTGATTTTGACGCTTTGGATGTAGCGGCACTCGTCATCGCGCAAGCCGAGAATGCCGCGGTGTTGGCTGGTTGGCCAGAGGCGAGCATCCCTGGTATTGCCGGAGTCGCCGTCGGCGAGCCGATTCCCCTTGGCACCGACTACGCGCAGTATCCAAAGGTTGTTGCTTCAGCCGTCGAGCGCCTGCACTCGGGCGGGATAGGTGGACCTTACGGCATTGCGTTGAGCCCAGAGTCGTACCTCGGCGTGGTCGAATCCACCGAACAGGGTGGCCTCATTGTCTTCGACCATCTCCGGGAAATACTTGGAGGTCCCATAGTTCGAACGACCGGCATCGATGGTGCCGTGGTGATGTCGTTACGAGGGGGCGACTTCGTCTTCGAGTCTGGCCAGGACCTTTCAATTGGCTACCACTCACATGACGCGAACGCTGTGCAGTTGTACTTTGAGGAAAGTTTCACCTTCAAAGTGAATACTCCCGAGGCTGCGGTAATCCTTCACAACTGAGCGGGAGGGCCTCTCGGACGCAACGCTCTGCTCGCGACGGTCGTTACGCTTAAGTGTTCATTCGTACGAGCGAGTCACCGACGCCAAAACGCGTCCAGTCCATTTTTTGCCCGTTAGTTCGTAGCCGAGGAACTAAGGGGCCACGTCACGCCGGTCAATTGTTCTGACACGTCCCAGAGAAGAGCGGCGAGCGTGGCGTCGAGTGCTTGGGGGGATGGACTATTTAGTGACGGGTAACCGCGCAAGTGCTGGAATCCATCGGGTCCCACGTATGATCCGCTCGGTACGTCCGCGACGGTGGCGTACAACGTGGGCAGGGCTCCCATGGTCCCTTTTTGCGCGATCAATTTGTTCGCGACGGAACTCAGCACGTTCATGATTGGATTGCTGGTGTGCCCTTGCAAATTGGTGGCGGCGTAGCCGGGGTGCACGGCAATCGCGCGAACTTTCGAGTTGGCGTCGCGGAGTCGTCGCGCAAGTTCGAGGACGAAGAGAAGATTGGCGAGTTTTGACTGAGAATACGCGTCCCACGGTTTATATTTGCGAGTCTCCCAATTGAGATCGTTAAGCACAATTCGGCCTCGACGATGAAGGTCCGACGAAACCACAATGATTCGATCAGTGACTTGAGGCACGAGGAGGTTGGTGAGCGCGAAGTGGCCGAGATGATTCGTGCCGAACTGCATTTCAAACCCGTCGACAGTTCGCTGTTGTGGTGTTGCCATGATGCCGGCGTTGTCAATCAGAAAGTCAATCGTTCCCGTGGTGCCCTCGGCGAACGATCGCACTGAACGTAAGCTCGCGAGGTCGAGTTCTCGGACGTTGACGTCGCCAGCCATCGCCGAAGCGGCAACCTGGCCCTTCTTTACGTCGCGTACCGCCAAGGTGACCGACGCCCCGGCACGGGCGAGTTCGAACGCAGCGACCTGTCCAATGCCGCTGTTGGCCCCCGTCACGATGGCAGTGCGCCCGCGCAGGTTGGGCAGGTCGGAGGCGGTCCAGCGTAACGAAGGCATGGTGTCAACTTATGGGTCACGGGCTGGCCCCGTCACCGTTTTTGGTATACCTTCACGGCGAGGGGTGACTGACCCTTCATAGACCACAGGTATGGCGCCCGGCCCGGCGCGAAGCGAAAGTCGACTCAGGAGCCCCAAGAAAATCGAGACGAGACTGTCTAGTTCTGGAACGATACGGTATCGTTTTGTATGGCCGTGGAGAACGTCTCGTCAATCGCCGATTCGACCGGTGATCGTCATCGTGGAGGACGACGTCTCGACAGTTCGCGCGACGACGAGCTGCGCCGTGCCACCCTTAGTTTGCTCGCGGAAATTGGCTACGAACGCCTAACCATGGACGCCATCGCAACGAGCGCTGGCGCTGGCAAGGCCACGCTCTATCGACGATGGTCAGGCAAGGCTGAGCTCGTGCTTGACGCCATTGCCTGCGCAAAAAATCGCGTGACTTTGCCCGATACAGGATCGCTCTACGGAGACCTCATGGCGCTTTTCGAGCAGGGCCCAGAGATTGACAGCGAATTCGACGCGCAAGTAATGGTTGGCCTCGTGAACGCGATGGCACGCGACGACGAACTTCGTGCAGCGTTCCAAGAACTGATGATCACTCCAATTTTATTAATTCTCACTGAGATATTCCACGCAGCGATTTCGCGCGGTGAGATTGCGCCGGTGGACAATTTGGAACTGGTTGTATCCATCGTCCCGGCGTATTTCTTGTACCGGCACATTATTTTTGGCGACGGATTTGATACGGCGACCTTCATCTCCATCGTGGACGACATCTTGTTGCCGCTCGTCCAGTTCAAGTCGCCGGTCATCACTCGTCCTAAGCCATCAGCCAATTAACTCACTGAGAGGAAACCAATGTCCACCACTGACGCGAGCAAGTTAACGCAGAGCAATACCGAAGGAAAACACCTAGGTCTCGCCCTCGCGGTCATCTCGGCGGCGCAGCTCATGATCGTCCTCGATGCCACCGTGGTAAACGTCGCGATTCCCACAATCCATCGGGCGCTTCACTTCAGTGCGAGCAATCTTGAATGGCTGATCACCGCGTACTCGCTCACCTTTGGTGGTCTCTTGTTGTTTGGTGGGCGCACCGGCGACCTCTACGGAAAACGTCGAATGTTCATGGTCGGGGTGGGTATCTTCGCGCTGTCCTCGCTTTTGGGGGGACTCGCCACGAATGACGTGTGGCTGATATTTACTCGAGGCCTCCAAGGAATCGGAGGCGCAATAGCGGCACCGACGGCGCTCTCGCTGATCGCGACGAACTTTCCCGAAGGCTCGGAGCGCAATCGAGCGATGGGCGTCTACGCCGCGATGTCGGGCGGCGGAGGGGCACTGGGGCTTCTCCTGGGTGGCATTTTGACGAGTTACGTCTCGTGGCGATGGATCTTTTTCATCAACGTCCCCATTGCGGCTCTGGTGTTGTTCCTCGCGCCTCGCGCACTGAACGAATCGCAAGCGACATCTGGCCACCTCGATGTTCCCGGCGCGCTCACCGCGACCGGCGGCATGTTGGCTTTGGTGTACGGACTCTCCAACGCCTCGAGCCACAGTTGGACGAGTATCTCGACCATTGTTTCGCTCGCGGTCGCGGTCGTGCTGCTCGTTGCTTTTGGATTCGTCGAGCGCGTGAGTAGAGAGCCTTTGATGCCGCTCAGTATCTTTAAAAACCGTAATCGAACCGCCAGTTACGGCCTGATGCTGTGCATTGGAATCGCCTTGTTCTCGATGTTCTACTTCCTCACGCAGTACCTGCAGAACGTGCTGGGCTACAGTCCAATTCGAACGGGCGTGGGTTTCTTGCCAATGACGTGCGGCATAATTCTTGCCGCGGGCACGGCGTCGAGATTTGTCGGGCGATTCGGCATTCGCCTGCCACTGCTCATTGGGCCGGCGGCGGGAACCATTGGCCTGTTGTGGATAACGCGACTCACGCCAACGAGCAGTTACCTTGACATTCTTTTCCCACTCATCGTGATCGCGTTAGGGATGGGTTTTTCCTTCGTGCCACTCACTCTCACGGCCGTGGCCGGCGTAAAGGCGAATGAGGCGGGTCTGGCTTCGGCACTACTCAATACGATGCAGCAGGTCGGAGGTGCGCTAGGGCTCGCGGTACTCGCGACCGTCGCCATTGATGCGACGAACAGTCGATTGCACGCGCTGCACTCATCGACACAGAAGGCAGTGAACTTGGCGACCGTCCACGGTTACACGACAGCCTTCCTGTGGTCGGGCATCATTTGCTTCGTGGGATTCCTCATTTCGGCATTTTTCATCCGGGTGCCGTCGGGTGGTTCCGCAGAGATCACTTCGGGACCTCGCGCGATGAGCTGAATTGGAGAAATCGACCAGACGTGCCTCGAACGAGGAAGGTAGTCCCGCTTCCTAGTGAGTCGTCAGTGCGGTAGTGGTGGTCCCAGGGAAGCAGGATCCAAGAGTTTGGAGAATTTGGCGAGTTCCTCTACTAACGCGAGTCCTCCTTCGATGTTGGATTCCGCGCCCGAGTTTTGGTTGAGGGCACCGTCATCGATGCCGTCCGCGACACGACCATTTTCTTGGTCGTAGACCGCAACGTGCGCGGTGTTTCGACCGTGGAACCATTCGCGCGCAAGTGACGCCTTTGTTTCGTAGTTCGGGTCCTTCGTCACCACTCCTAGCGCGACCATCGTCGCCACCGCAGTCGCGACGTCATAGGCACTTGTCGTGGATCGCTCGAAGCCTGACTCAATGGCACCTTCGAAGACGCTGGCCGCACTTCGAACCGCGATGTCGAGTAGATCACTTCTTCCCAACACGAGGCTCGCGCGCGCGAGGGCGATCTCTTGGGTATGGGCCCAAAGATGAGGGGACCCACGCTCGTCGGGGGAATTCATCAACGTCTCGCCGTCGCGCAGGGCGATAATCTCCTCGCACCATCGCTCGATGAGTTGGCGCCAATCCACGTCAGTCGTATCGATCATTTCCGTCGCTGCGAGTACGTGAAGCGCGCGCACGTCCGGGGGTGCGTCCGAGTCAACGAGAAACGAAGTACCTCGTCGAAGAGCGGCGGTGATCCTCTCATCTTCGAACTGGTGACGCGCGCGCGCCAGCGCGAGCATGGCTCGAGCGTGCCAGAAATGTCCGCCGGCGAGCGACGTGCGCGACTCAGTGTTGATCGATCCCTCCCAATCGCGTATGAAGTTGACCCACCTGCCATCGGGTTGTTGCATCGCGAGAACGAAGTCCAAGAGTCCTTCGCACCATCGCTGCGCCCATTCAAGCTTCGTACGTGACCACAACGCGCAATAGAGTTCCAGTCCTCGTGCGGCGTCGTCAACGCACGCCACACCCTCGAAACCTGCTTCCCGCGCTGTCACGAGGGCACCCGAAGGGTCGGCGTACACACCAATCGCGATGGCTTTAGGTGATATTGAAGGCACCGCCCGCGTGAGGCTGGCGATGTGTCGAATCAATGCGTGGCGCCACCGGACGCCGAGTTGGTCAGCGACGATCGACGTGACGCCGAAGAATGCGTGAGCTCGCGCGCGAGGTCGAGGAATGCCCGACCCGACTTCGGCCAGGTGGTCTCGCGGCCGTAGAGGTACGTTGCGTGCTCGAGTCGATTCTTGAATGCGGCGTCGTCGAGAATCGAATTCACCGCGCCGGCCAGTTGCTCGGAACTGCGAAAGTCGACGAGAATGCCTCGTCCATCCGCTAGTGCCTCTATGGCGTGGAGGTAGCGCGTAGAGACAATTGCTTTACCCGCGCTCAGTGCGTAGGCGAGGGTGCCACTCGTTATTTGGTTGGGGTCCAAATAGGGCGTGACGTAGACGTCGCTCGCGAGCAGGAGTTCAACTATGTCGCGCAGCGTCATGTAGTGATCTATGAAATTGACGTGTTCTTCAATCCCCAGAGACCGAATGAGATCTTGCAACTGGTTTCGGTAGACCTCACCTTGGGCGCGAAGAAGATCCGGATGCGTCTGGCCCGCGATGAGATAGAGCGCGTCGGGATGGTCGCGAATTATGTCAGGCATCGCCGCGACCATGAATTCGAGACCCTTGCGTGGATCGACGAGTCCGAAGGTGGAAATCAAGATCCTGTCCTTGAGTCCCATCTTGGCCTTAAAGGTGTGACGGCCGCTGGGATCGATAACCGGCGTGCCGTGGGGGATGACGTGCACCCTCTTCTTCACGCCGTAGATCTCGGCCAGGAGCGATTCAGCGGTGTAGGACATCACGACGATTTCGTCGCTGAATTGACAAATGGATCGGACGGTCTCTCGAATGCTCTCTGAAGGCTCCGGGAGGACTGTGTGCATCGTTGTAATGACGGGCTTCTTCAACTCGAGGAGGAACGACCACAAGTAATCGTGGTAGACGCTCTCGTGTTTTCCGTCCGCGCCTATCTCGTCACTCCAAATGCCATAGAGTCCGAATTCGTGCTGAACCAGAACGACGTCGACCGTCGAGTCGTTGATCTCGCGCGCCGCTTGGCGAAAGCTGCTCTCGCGGTCCTGACGGATCCTCCAACGAACGTTGGGCTTGTAGGCGCGCAGTGCGCTGGGTTCGTCGATGGCCGCGACGTGGCAGGTCACGTGAGGGTCGACCCCACGGATGGCTTCGAGTAAATCCGCGCTGAACGTGGCTATCCCACACCGTCGGGGTGGTGCCGTGGAGACAAAGGCGATACGTATTTCTCCAACATATCTGGACGCGATTAGAAATGCGCACCGAATTCGATTGTCCGATGGAATTCGAGGAAACGCCACTAAAGGGGGCGAGGGCGTTTTGGGGCCGTTCGGGCGCGAGGTGGACGTGAAAACGCGGTTCGGGCAAACGAAAGCTGAGGGTTGAAACACGTTCTTCACGTTCGATGAACGGGTAGTGCGCGAAAAAAAGGTTAGTGTGGCACGGATGTGGGGCACAATCTTGCGCGATGAATCGCGTCGACACGCGTCTTTTCTCGTGGTCGATTTGATAATGCCCCGTCGAAAATGGCGCGAGATACACGCCCCGCATTTTGAGAATTTGACGAGGACGTCTTGGAGCCTTTCGCACTAGTACCGCTGCCGCTGTTGATAGAAGCGGACGTCGACAACCCGCACGAGGTTGAGGGGATTTTGAACCCCGCGGCCGCCCGGGCTCCTGACGGCGAGCTCTACCTCTTTCCTCGAATCGTCGGCAAGGGAAACTACAGCCGAATTGGCATAATGCGCGTCATCTTTGACGCGGACGGGGAACCGGCGGGCGTCGAGCGTATGGGCATCGCGCTCGAACCCGAAGCGGACTACGAACTACGAGGCGAGGGAATGGGGGGGTGCGAGGACCCACGAATTACGTTCGTCGAAACAATCGAACTCTACGTGATGACCTACACCGCATTTTCCGAACGCGGTCCTCGAATCGCAATCGCGGTTTCTCGCGATTTGTTGCAATGGGAGCGTCTCGGTCTGGCTCACTTCGAGCCGGAGGGCAATATCACCTTTGACGTCGATAACAAGGACGCCGTCGTTTTCCCCCGACCGGTGCCTAACCCTTCGGGCAACCTCGACTTCGCGATGCTCCACCGACCCTACTTCTCAGGACACCAGGAACAAGAGGCCATTCGACTGGGTGAAGAACGCAATCTGGACCTGAGTCGCGAAAGCATCTGGCTTTCCTACGGTCCCACGCTTCGCCACGACGATCCCGAGGAATTGACACGCTTCGCGTCGCACGTTCCTTTGGCGACGCCACTCGCGGAATGGGAGAACGTCAAAATTGGCACGGGAACGCCCCCAGTGTTGACCCCAGAGGGCTGGCTGGTCGTCTACCACGGGGTCAGTCGGGTTCACGATCCCGATGTGCCTGAAGAGCGCCTGTCCTACGCGGCGGGACTCACGATTCTCTCCGAGCACAACCCTCAGGAGATTCTTTACCGCACGTCCCAGCCAATCCTCAAACCGGTGCCAACGCCGGGGCCGCGAGGAACGACTGCCGACGTCGTGTTCCCGACGGGCATTGACCGTCGCGACGACATTGGTCGCCCCGACCGCTTCGACGTCTACTACGGGATCAACGATTTCCGTATTGGCGTTGCTCGGCTCGAACTCGGCGTCAACAATTTCGCGATGCCAGCGAGCCAGCAGCAAGAAGACGAGCCGTCGCCCATCGCGCTCTGAGAGTCGCGTGAGCGCTCGACGAAAGGCATCGTATCTTCGCTCGTCCGCGACGCCTGAGTCTCGTACGACGCGGCCTCAGGCGTGAAGATTAACCAACGAATTTTTTGACGTCGGCGATGAGTTTGTCCTCGACTTCGAGGCTCCACGCCGAATCGGCGATGTCGACGACCAAGAAGAGGTCCGAAACGAGGAACGTCTCAATCGCCGCGACGCCGAGGTGCTGAAGCCACTTGCCGACGCCGAATCGAACCGAGAAGTCCGCGGGGGAGCCGGTGATGGTGATGGTGAACGCGCGATCGGCGTCGACGACGTCACGAAGGAAGCCGTCCTTCTTGGCTTGAATGACGGTGCCCTTGTCACTTGCGGCCGATGACTGGACCTTGAAGCCGTCGTCCGTCAGGTACTTCTCGATGTGGGCCTCGAGCGCGCTGAGGTCGGTGCCTTTTCCTTCGAAGTGTTCTGTCTTGTCACCTAACATGGTGTCCTCCTACATGAGTTGTCGAGTAACGACTTCAAGGAGCCTAACGATATTTCTTAAACGGTTTCTAATAGAAAACGCAGAACTCTCCTACTGTCCTCGGGCGTGTCAACTCCGTCATTTGGCTCGTCGAGTGCCGCGAGAGTGTATTTTTTGTATTCGAAAGGTGAGCCTGTACGGGTACGCATCGCCTTGTCGAGGGTACCGTCGCCTACATCCAGGCTGAGGTGGACTCCGTGATGTTGATCAACCAGCAGGCCATGGTGAAATAGCCCGTGACAGCAGTGAGTTCAACGACGCCGCTTGACCCGAAGAATTCGACAGCCTTCGAGAAGACGTCGTCATCGACGCGGTTCGAGGTAAGCAACTGTTGGACGAACTGAAGCGCCGCATCTTCTTGTGGGAGAAGGTCCGAGGGCGCGATTTCGTCATGGAGTGCCTCGATTTGTTGCGCCGCGATACCGAGATCGCGGGCCGATTGCGAATGTATGTCCCATTCAAATTTGTTCTTGGTCCTCGCCGCGACGAAGCAGACCACCAGTTCGTGGACTCGTCGATCCAATTCTCCACGAAAGCGGAGTTCGGAACCAAGTGGTTCTACCACTTCGAGGATCCGCGGCGTGTACAACAGTGGGACGAACGGACCGACTACTCCTTTGCGGGGTCCATTGATAAGACCATTCGCCAACCTTCGTTGGTGTTCGGACATCTGTTCTTGACCGAGCAGGCCAAGTCGTTCCGCGTGCTTTCCTTGGTCGTTACTCGCGTTCGAGTCTTGTGGGGAAGTAGGGATCACGGCGAACCTTTCTCTACAGCACTGCGCTACGCGGAGTGCCACGCCGATTCGCTTCGACTGGCGCGCCAGGCGACGTAGGCGACCGCGGTGACACCGACGGTAGCGATGAGAAGTGGTGCGAATATGTCGGCGTGCAGAACCAGTACCGCGCCGACGAGGCCACCGATGAACATGCTCAGCACCGCGATCAGTCGCCGCTCGTTTATCGCAGCGAGACCCTTGACGTCGCCCACGTCTGCGATCATGCCAGTGATGGTGAGGGTCAGCACGGTGGTCGTGAGGTCGGGCACCGCGAGTTTTCGCGCGGCGGAATTTTGAAGACCCATGGCGATTCCAAGTAGCGCGATGAGCGTGTAACGGTACCCAGCGCTCGTATGGTACGAGGTTTGTGCCGCGACAAGTGCACTTGCGAGGAGCAAGGTCGCCTGCAGTGTTGACGTGCGAGCGAGGAGCAGTCCTCGATGAACGGGTTTCTTGGCGTAGAGGCGTCCGCCTAGCGCTGCACCAACGACAAAGGCGGCGACGGCGGCCAGTGACGCCGAAATCGAGAAACCCGGCGCGCCGGCGAGCGCGAAACCGAGAAAAACCACGTTGCCGGTCATATTGGCGACGAAGACGTGACCGAGGACGAGATAGCTGAAGGCGTCGACGAGCCCCGTGACGATCGTCAATACGACAAGCAGCGACGGCAGTGGTCCGTGTCGGACGTTGCGACGCGGATAAAAGGTTTCAACAAGTCCTTCGAGCAGGGCGTTCATGTTGTCCCTTCATCCTTGGTGATGCGGTGTCGAATTACTCGGAACTACGTGTTTGGTACAACGCGTCACTCGATTTCGTCGTAGTCAATGCGGTGGCGAAGTGGCACCAGGGAGCGTCGGTGGTGCGGATCAATCGCTCCCCAAATTCCCCTCGGCAACCACAGCGTGACGATGATCGCGAATCCGCCCAGAATGACCAGGTACCAGGCGCCGTATGACGCAAGTGACTGTTGCAGTACGAAGAAGATGATGGCCCCAATGATCGGTCCCTCGAACGATCCAATGCCGCCGACGAGCACCATGAAGATCATGAAGGCCGAATACTGGATGGAGAACGCGGAATTGGGTTGGACTTCGAGATTCGAGAGACAAAGCAGCGCGCCCGCGCCGCCACAGATGGCCGCCGAGAGGATGAAGACGAGGCGCTTTGTGCGAACTACGTTCACACCCGTCGCGGCGGCGGAGAATTCCTCGTCGCGCACCGCAACGAGCGCCATCCCCACACGACTACGCAGTAGAAGTGCCGTGACGCCGAGTGAAAGGACGGTGAGTCCGAGCGCAAACCAGTAGGTGACGTTGTCGCGGTTGATGGGATTCAAGTTATTGAGATCATTCAGCGAGGCACCGGCACCCCCACCCAAGTTCGACTGTTGGGCAATGACCAATTGAAACACCTGGGCGATGACCCACGTACCGATCGCAAAGTAGCCACCGCGCAGGCGAAAGGCGAGCCACGACACGGGAATGCTGATGAGCCCGGCGAGCACGATCGCCATTGGTACCGCGTACCACGCGAGTACGCCGTGGATGCTGAGGTCGAGCACCGCGTATGAAGCGAAACCAATGAACGCCTGGTGACCGATGCTCACCATGCCGCCGTAACCCGCGACCAGATTCCAACCGATTGCCATGATGAGCAGGATGAGGAATTGGGTGAGGTTGTTGGTCGCCGAGTCCCCGGCGACCGCCGGGGCGAAGATGAGAGCGACGACGACAGCAATTCCCACGCCGAGCGCGACGCGAGACCCGAGCGTCCCTCGCGTGACGCTCACGTCATGTTGTTCCGTCAGCAGGTCGCTCATCGCACCGCCACGCTTCGCGACGCGATGAGACCTTGGGGGCGAAATGCGAGCACGGCGAGAAACACCAAATCGCCAATGAGAATGCCGTCGGCCGGATTGATTTGACTGCCCACCGTTTGGGCGACGCCGAGAACGAGTCCACCCACGAGCGTGCCCCAGAGATTACCGAGACCGCCAATAATCACCGCTTCGAAGGCGAAGAGGAGATCGGCCGAGCCTGACGTGGGCGCGAACGACGATCTCATGGCAAGAAAGAGACCTCCCACGGCGACTGTCGCGAGTGCGATCGCGGTGGCCATTGCCCGAGTTCGCTTCGGATCGATACCACTCAGTGCGGCCGCGCGTCGGTTGTCGGCGGTCGCACGAAGGGCACGGCCGGCCGGCGTGCGTGACAAGAACAGTTGCAGCGCCACGATAACGAGAACCGCGACGACAAAGATGATGACGTTAAGGCGCCCGACGTAGATGTCCGATGCGATCTTCCAACTCTGATACGAAAGGGCGCCAATGTTGAGTGACTGATCATTCGCGCCAAAAGTCTGTTGAAGCAGATTTTCAATGATTATCGACAGTCCGAACGTGACGAGAATAGGGGAGAGTTCGCCACCGTTGAGTGCGTGGTCCAACAAGAAACGCTGAAGGAGGTATCCGACGAGCGCGGCAACGGGGATTACCGCGGCAAATGTC
>Ga0302319_10016238_pt1 | contig 13733 bp, 6 predicted proteins | sample Bog_T0_2_FD_203319 | JGI IMG/M metagenome (GOLD analysis project Ga0302319, IMG submission 203319) | Peat permafrost microbial communities from Stordalen Mire near Abisko, Sweden - Bog_T0_2 | ecosystem: Environmental > Terrestrial > Soil > Wetlands > Peat | place: Sweden: Abisko, Stordalen Mire...
GCCGGCTGCCAAAACTCGTCCAGGCCTGAGCGCCGATTCGTCACCGTGTAGAAAATCGCCGGAAGCAGGAACACCACCAACACCACTCCGGTCCCCACCACCCACCGCCGCTGCAACCCGGTAAGACGTGCAAATCCCCTGGCTCCAACGCTCATCGGGGATGCCGCAATCGCAGGCAGTGCCCCAGGGACGGTATCCTGCGTGACCGTCAGAACGCTCTTCTCGGCGACCTGCGAAGAACCTAGCCGTTGATTCGGAAAAATCTCCGGGCTGCGCTTGAATTCCGGGATGTACGATCCCGGATGCAGTTCAATGCGAAGCTCCTCCTGGTGTTCTGGATCATAGTAGTACTGGGCTAGGCGCTTCCTCACCTCCCCGGCAGTCACCCGAACCACCGGCTCCATATTTAGGTCGTAATCCGGACTTCGGTGAAAAACATCGATGCCGATCGACCGCTCCTTCAGTTGGTCTTGCTGGCCCTTGAGCGTTGCATGCACCACATAACGGAGAAATCCAGGATACCTCCGGCTGTTCCTGAACAGAGGACTCTCCAGAAGTCGGACGAGTTGTTCTTCGATTGCCACCGCAGGAATCGAAGCATCGGGTATCGGCGGACTCAGCGTGGGGCCCGAAGGCATGCAATTAACTCCTGTTGCACCTTCATCAAGTGGTTACAGGGGTATCATACTCCGCGGATTTAGAGGTTGTCGCTCAAATTCCAGCCAATCGCCAGCGTTATACCCTATCCGCCACTCGATACAGTACGCCACCTTCTCATCCGTTTCTTCAAAGGAATAGGGTTTTGGTGTTCTTCCCTAAGCTCATTTCCCGTCCGCAAACAGACGGAAGAGATATTCGCAGCGGGGTGAGAACTGTCTTGGGAGGCGTATCGGGATGTTACAGAGCAAGCAAGCAGGTGCGGCAGCGGTAACGCCGAAGAAGAAGATTGGCCAAAGTTTGCTCCGAGGGTGTGTCGCGATCCTTCTTCTTGCAGCAACGTTGCCGGTGGTCGCGCAGGTCGTGACGGCAACGCTGAGCGGATCGGTTGCCGACTCGACCGGTGCCTTGATCCCCGGTGCGACCGTATCCGTCCATAACTTGAAGAACGGGTTTGACCGCACCGTCACGTCCAACAGCGCCGGTCTGTTCACCTTCGCCGCCATTGATTCCGGCGACTACCAGTTGACCATCCATTTCGAAGGATTCGAGTCCTACCTGGTCAAGGATATTCACCTCGACCCAGGCGATACGCGCACCCTCAACGATATTCACCTTATCGTCGGTACCGCCAATACCACGGTGACGGTGGAGGCCAGCGAAACTAGCCTGGATACCGGCGAACGCAGCGCCTTGATTACCGAACAGACCCTCAAAAAGCTTTCCACGGAAGGCCGCGACGTCGGGGAACTGCTGAAGATCCTCCCGGGTTCCGCCATCGCAGCCGGGCAGAATGCGCAGCAGGGAAGCCTCGGAGCCAGCAATACTGCCTATGATCCCGGAAATACCTCGCCCGGAGGTGCGCTCGGACAATTCTCCGTCAATGGTTCCCCCACCAATGGCGTAAGCATCCGTTCTGACGGAGCGAACCTTGCCGACCCCGCGAGCTTTTCCTCCAGCACGCAGAACATCAACACCGAATCCACGGCAGAAGTGAAGGTCCAGCAGTCCAACTTTGGAGCGGATACGGCCAATGGCCCCGTCGTGATCGATGCAGTCGGAAAGTCTGGCGGCATCGCCTTTCACGGCTCGCTTTATACCTTCGCCCGAACCTATCAACTCAACTCCACCGACGCCTTTGCCGCGCCGCTCAACCAGCGCAAGCCCCCTGACCGCTACATCTATCCAGGAGGAACCCTGGGCGGTCCCGTTCTAATCCCAGGAACGGACTTCAACCACGACCGGCACCTGACGTTCTTCATCAGCGCCGAAGACTACGCCCAGCGCAATACCTACGCTTACGGCTCGGCGGCCTCAGCCATCGCCTCGGCCCTCGTGCCCACCGCCAACATGCGCAAGGGTGATCTCAGCGCAAACGAGATATCGAAGTACTTGCCCCCGGCAACTTCGGGATGCCCGACCATCACGTTGCCCAACGGGTATAAGGTGTGCGCCACCTACGCCAATGTGGCTTATGTGCCACAGGCGGGCGCCCAGGGCGAACTGGTCAACTGCAACGGCAATACCGGCAACGACTGTCTCTCGCCCTACCTCGACCCCGGTGCCTCCGCGATCATCAACAACATTCTGCCCCTGCCCAACGTTCCGGGTGGGCAGAACACCGGCGGCTTCAACTACTCCACCACCAATCTCACCAATAACGATTTCTACCAAACCCGGGGACGACTCGACTTCGCCCCCACCGACCGCAGCAAGTTTTAATTCATCTATAACCTCGAACGGGGAAACACCTCGGTGCCGCAGTCCCCGGGGTACTTCGGTTCGGGTGAGTCGGGCGGCGTCGACCAGCCCGGTGGTTCGGCACAGTCCGTCAACTCGCAAAACATCTCGTCCAATTACACTCATGTGTTTTCGAACACGCTCACCAACGAGGCGTTTCTCACCGCCACCTATTACTACTTCAAATACTTGCCCGGCTCCCGCTCCAAGGCCACCTCGGCGTCGATCGGTTACCCCTACCTCAACGGCATCGCCAACGGCAGTCGCGACTATCCTCAACTCCTCGACTACAACTTCGACGGCCTCCCCGTCGGACTCTTTCAGGACTACAGTTTCGGGCCGGTCTTCTCCCGCAAGTTTGATCCCGGTTTTGGCGACAACGTCACCAAGGTTTGGGGCCGCCATGCGGTCAAGTTCGGCGTCAACATCGAACGGCCGGTCAACAATCAAGTCGTCTTCACCGGTGCCAACCTCCCCTCTTACACCCAGGGTGCTATCCAGAACTACTACACTCCCAACACCTTCGAAAACAACGGCAAGGTATGGGTAAGCACCTGCTACACCGGCAGCGGATACTGCGCTACCAATAACCTCCTCGGCAGCTTTGAGGAAGGCGAGATCCAGGACTACGAGGAGACCAACCAGATCCCTCGTGCCGACCTCTATTACTGGAGCTCCTCGTTTTACGCCACAGACGACTGGAAGATCACCCCGCGGCTCTCCATTACCTTCGGCTTGCGCGCAGAGCATATCGGTCAATGGACCGACAAGCACGGCATCGGCGCTTCCGTATTCAACCCCACCACCATCAACGACGCGGCCAGCGCGGCACTGCCATTACCTGGCTTCACTTGGCATGCGCTCGACCATAGCGTACCGGTTGCCGGTTTCGATACGCGAGCGTTGTTCTATGAGCCGCGCGTTGGCTTCTCGCTCGATGTCTATGGGGACGGCAAGACGACCCTTGGCGGAGGCTATGGCCAGTACCGCTTCCACGACGGCTGGTTCGACGCGCAACAAACCACGGGTACCGCGGCCGGCCTGCGCACTGCGTTGCTACAGAACGGCGTGCCCAATGCGTCTGGTGGTGCAAACGGCTTGACCCTTGGCGGACTCCGCGACACCGGCACTTACAATCAGGCAGCCCTCACGGGAACCGTGACCGGTGGCTTCACCCTGCCCAACGGCGCACCCAACACCACGGGCACTCCCGTCTTCGGCGTCGACGGAAAGGACAGCGAAGCACCGCTGACCTCCACCTACAGTCTCACCGTGACCCAACAGCTTCCACGCCAGAGCACTATCTCGATCGGCTATGCGGGCAACCGGTCCCAGTACCTCCTCAACGACGGCAGTAACCAGCCGGTCGTGGTGGACAACGTCAACGCCATCCCCTTGGGAGGACTCTTTCAACCAGACCCTAACCCGGCGTCGTCCAGCTATGGCATCGTCTTTTCGCCATATCAGATCAACGGACTGACCGCGGCCCAGGTAGATGACTACCGACCCTACAGGCACTACGGGACCATCCAGGAAGAAGCTCACAAACTCTACGCCAACTACAACGCGCTGCAGCTAACCTGGACCAAGCAGAAGGGACGATTCAACTACGGCGCCAACTACACCTTCAGCAAAGCCCTCGGCGTCCATGGCGGTTTTGAGAACGGCAGCCCGTCCGACGCCTTCGACCTGCATCACGACTACGGCCCGCTCAACTACGACCGCTCCCAAATCTTCAACGTCTGGTACTACGTGCCAGTGGGCTCGCCCGTGAAGGGCAACGCGGTCCTCAAGCAACTGGCCAATAACTGGGCGTTCTCGGGGTTTACCGATCTGCAGAGCGGGCCGAACCTGCAGGCGCTCAACTACCTGCCCAACTTCAACCTCGGCGGAGCGATTGCTGCGAATGCCGCCGGCGCTCAATCCATCCAGGTAATGAACACCACTTTCCTCGGGACACCCGATGTGACCCTGCAACCGGTGCTGGTGTGCGACCCGCGCAGTCACCTGGCGGCGCACCAATACATGAATGGCTCCTGCTTCAAACTTCCCCAGGTGGGCGGCAGCAACGGGCAATATATCTTCCCGTACATCCATGGGCCGGCGTACGAGCAGGACGACCTCACGCTGATCAAGCAGTTTCCCTTCCGGGAAGATCGGTTATTGGAGTTCCGCGCCGCGGCGTACAACGTCTTCAATCATCCCTTGCCGACCTTTTCGGGTAGCTTTCCTACGGAACAGACGCTCTCGTTCAATAACTACAACTCCATCAATCCCGCGGCAGCCAGCTCTGGGAATGACGACTTCGGCCATGCGGCGCATAAGGCCGGTCGCCGAACCATGGAGTTGTCCCTCAAATACAGCTTCTAGTCCCATGCGTTCAACGGGCAGTTCGGGCCCTGATACCGGACGGCAACATCGGCAACACCTTTGGAGATGACGTATGACGAAGTTTCGCATCGAGACTGGATGGAAGAGCGCTCTGCTAACCTGCGCCCTGTTATTTTCTGGAGGTCTTTCGGGAGCAGTCTCCGCCACAGCGCAGGCGCCTGTCGTGACCACCCGGACCACGCTGAGTACCACGCTCAGCGGCGTCGCCGGCAAGATCGCTGCAAACAAGTTCGGCGACGTGTTTCAAGGCAGCACGTTCTCGGACACGGTGTACGAGTTTCCTGCGAACGGCGCTGCTCCCATCGCGCTCTTCAAGCTCAACACCGCCTACACCGGAACAGGTGCCGCCGTAGGTGGAGTCGCGGTCGATGCGAACCAGAATCTCTATGTCACTGCACTCTTCCTTACAGCCTCCTCGTCTTCTGACAGTGCCATCTATGAACTCCCCTATGTGAACGGCTCGTATCCGGCCACCTACACCCTGAGCGCGCCGGTGGCGGCGTGCGGTGCCAATCCCACCACCGTCTGCGCCTGGGGCAACTTTCTGTCTGGAATCGACGGGTATTACTACGGTGCGTGGGACTTCGCCATCGATGGCAACGGCGCGGGCTACCTCGTCACGGACTACGACGGAAGCTCCAGCAGCACCAACAGCGGCAACAACATCTATACCTGCAGCGCTGCGTGCGAGGCGCATACATCAGGGGCCGGCCCAACCATCGTTGCTGCGAATCTCCCTCATCCCGTGCTCTCGCTCGCGGTCGATTCAGCGGGGGACGTCTTCTATGCGGACGGATCGTCCCATGTCTATGAGGTTCCCGCAGGCACCTCCACCTCCGTCGCCCTCGGCGGCAGCTTCAACCAGACCATTGGCGTTTCCGTCGACCACGCCGGGAACCTCTACGTAACCGACTGCGGCGCCCTGTACGAACTGCCCTTAACCAACGGCTCCCACAGCTCCGTTGCCCCATTCGAGATAGTGCCTCTGCCCGGAGCATCCACCCGCACCAGCGGCGGAGGGTACAACGGTGGAGGTGTCGCGGTAGACCGCGAAGGCAATCTCTACGCAGCAACCGGCTTCGCCAACCTCTACAAATACAGCCGCAACAGTGGCGTCTTCGCGGCCGCGGTTGCGCCGTCCGGAACCTCCGCGCTCACCTTCAATGTGGTCTTCAACAGTACCGTGACCAGCACCGGAGTCACTGCGACGGGAGCGCAGGCGGGCGACTTCCAAATCTCCGCCAGCACCTGCGCCGCTGGCGGCACGCCGGGCAGCACCTGCACCTTTCTCGCCACGTTTCAGCCAGCGGGCGTGGGTCTGCGACGTGCAGGGTTGATCGTTTCTGACTCGGCGGGGGATAGCGTACCGCTCGCGCTGACCGGCGTTGGCCAGGGTGCGGGAATCACGGTAGACCCGGGGGCCGTGACAACCGTCGGCACAGGCTTCAAGGCCGCCGCAGGCGTTGCCGTGGATACCTCAGGAAACCTCTTCGTCGCCGATAGCTCTGCCGGAACGGTCTACGAGTATCCGGCCGGTACTCAGATGCAGACAGCCATCGGCACAGGCTTTAGCGCACCCACAGGCCTTGCCGTGGATGGCGGGGGCAATCTCTATGTTGCCGACGCCGGAGGCGCGGGAGCCTCCGGCCGCATCCTGGAGATCCCGCTCGTAGCGGGCGCCTACAGTAGCGCGTCGCAGACCACCATCGCCACCGGCCTGGGTACTCTCGGCGGGCTGTTCGTCGACAGCTATGGCACCGTCTTCGCAGCCGACAGCACCAACAAGGACGTCTTCTCGATTCCCCGCGCGCAGTTCGGGCAGCCCGGTGGCGCTACCTTCGGCACCGGGCTCACTGCGCCGTCCGACGTCGCCGTCGATGCCAATGGGACACTCTACATCGCCGACCCGCCCGCCAATCAAGTCGTTCTCATCTCCGCAGAGGGAGCACAGAGTACGGCCGGCACAGGCCTCTCTGCACCCACGGGCGTTGCCGTCGACGCCTCCGGCAGCGTCCTCATCGCCGATCAAGGTAACCAGCGTTTGGTCCGTGTCCCCAATGAGGCTGGTGTCTTGAACCCCAACGATCAGATCGCCATCAGCACCACCATCTCTGCGCCCTATGCCGTGAGACTGGATGCGAGCGGTAACCTGGCCGTGACCGACAACAACGCCAATGTGCTCGTGAGTGTCAACCGCGCACAAGGCTCGATCGTGTTCTCCAACGTCAATGTCAACACCACCAGCGGAGCCCAGCCTGCCTATCTCTCCAGCGAAGGCACCTCCAGTCTCGGTCTATCCTCGCCGCTGTACACCGCGCCGACATCTCCCTTTTCCCTGATGCAGGGAACACCGGCGTGCACCCCTGGAAGCACGCTTGCGGCCGGCTTCAGTTGTCAACTCTCCGCGGCATTCTCGCCCACGGCCCCAGGACCGCAAAGCATCACCACGCCCTTCAGCGTCACAGCCCTCAACACCGCATCGCCTTCCTTGACGCTCACCGGAAGCGGCCTCCAGTTAGCCACGCCCACGGTAACACTGCAGCAAACCTCGCCTGCGGGTCAGCCACAGTATGGTCAGAGCGTCGTGTTCACCGCCACAGTAAGCGGTGCTGTCGGCACGCCCGCGGGGAATGTCGTGCTGTTTGTCGACGGTTCTCAGCAGCCCGGAAAGCCTCTCTCCGCCGGCACCGCTACGTTTACCCTCAGCGGCCTTAGTGGTGGCCAGCATACCTTGTATGCGCAATACCCCGGCGACGGTGTCAACTACGCAGCCGCCACCTCGACGCCGAGTCTCGTCATCATGGTCGCGCAGGCCACCTCCAGCACAACCGTCGCGATCGCGACCACGGCCATCGCCCCTCTGAGCGCCGCTGTCGGCGACCCCATCACCTTCTCCTCGACGCTGCTGCCAGGCAGCCCCGGATTCTTTAGCGGTACCGTGAACTATGTCTCCGGAGGTGTGACCCTTGCAAGTGCTCCTGTAGTAGCGGGCACCGGAGGTACCTATACCGCGTCCATCACCACGACCAACGTGCCAGCAGGGAACTACCAGGTGACGGCTGTGTATACCGGCAATGCCAACTACATTAGTTCCATCTCCACGAACAGTGTGGGCCTGCAAGTGGTGGCCATCTCCTCCGAGATCACGCTCACCCCAGCCTCTACCTCGATTACAGCGTCCGCCGGTAAAAGCGGCAGCACCGTCATCACACTAGGCTCCCTCGCGGGCTTCCAGGGCGGCGTGGACTTCAAGTGTACGAATCTCCCTGCGTACGCAACCTGCCAGTTCAACCCCGCCGTCCTCACGCTGTTGGCGTCCAGCACGTCCACCCCACTCACGGTTCCCTCGCTTACGACGACGCTCACTGTCTCCGTCAATCAGCCGCCGCTGGTCACGCCGACCTCCATAAGCTTCGGGGGATCCCTGCTGTTGGCACTGCTGCTGTTCGGTTTCCGCGACCTCCGCAAGTCCTGGCGTTTGGCTACCGCAGGTCTTGCTGCGGTCTTCCTCCTCGCTTTGATGACCGCAGGCCTCACCGGCTGTGGCAGCGCAACCTCGACTACAACGAAAGGCACCTTCCCCGTCACCGTGACGGCCGTGGGCACGCCAAGTGTTCCCGCCACGGCACCGACCTCGAGCGCCAACAACGCCACCGCATCCTTCACGCTCAACGTTACCGTTCAATAGAAACGTTCCGTGTTCGCTGGCGTAAACGGGCCAAACGAAAGCAGCGGCATCCACGCCGGTGGATGCCGGGAGTTAGAGTATGAACACGCTGAGAATTCGATCGTTGCTGGGCATCGCCGCAGCCGCAGCCGTCTCATTCATCGCCGCCTCCGCGCAGCAGCCGTCGGTGCCATACCTGTGGGTCCCAGTGCCGATCGTGGCCGGCGGGTATGTGCCAGGCATCGTCTTCCATCCAGCACAAAAGGGCCTCGCCTACGCCCGCACCGACATGGGCGGAGCTTACCGCTGGGATGCTGCAGCCCAGCGCTGGATTCCACTTCTGGATTGGCTTGGGCTTGACGATAAAAACGACCTCGGTGTCGAGGGCCTCGCTATAGACGCGAAGGACGCCCAGCGCCTATATCTGGCCGTCGGGGAGTATACGAAGTCCTGGGCGCCCAACGGTGAGTTGTTACGCTCCGACGACCAGGGCCGCACCTTCCAGCGCATCAAGCTCCCCTTCAAGGTGGGCGGTAACGAAGCCGGCCGCGGCGGTGGTCCGCGACTCGTAGTTGATCCCGCCAACCAGGACGTCCTATACCTCGGCACCCGTCACGATGGACTCTGGCGTTCTTTCGACCGTGCTTCCACTTGGACGCGGGTTGAAAGCCTACCTGCGGAGCTCGACGACGGTGTCGGTGTCCTTGCCGTCTTGCCGCTCCCCGGTCCTGACACTGTTCAGGTCGCGGGCCATGCCGTCTCGCGGAGTCTCTATGCCGTCGTGTCCTCAAAGGAGGGTGGTCTGTTTCACTCTGCCGATGGTGCGGCCACTTGGGAGCGCGTCGCCAAACAGCCACGCGGCCTGCTCATCACCAACACCGCTCTTGCCTCCAACGGTAGGCTCTATCTCTCCTACGGCGCCGTCCCCGGTCCGCTCGACGAGACCGACGGCGCAGTCTGGCGGCTCGACACTCCCATCGGCAAGTGGCAGGACATCACGCCCCAGCATCCCAACAGCCAGGGCGCGGACGCCACCCCGGCCTTTGGATACGGCGGCGTCGCCGTCAGCCCCGACCCTCCAGATACCGTTCTCGCTTCCACCCTGGACCGTTGGAGCCTCGGCGACACCGTCTTCCGTTCGACCGACGCGGGCAAGCACTGGACCGACATCGCCAGCGGCAAGCAACCGCGCTTCGTCGGTCTCAGTCCATGGCTCAATCACACCGCCCCCGAGCATGGAACGGGCGCGTGGCCATCGACGCTCGCGATCGACCCCTTCGAGGTGAACCATGTCATGGTTGGCACCGGCGAAACTGTCTGGGAGACGCACGAAGCCAACGCCGTCGATCAGAACCGCCCTGTGCCCTGGCTGGTTGGCGCGAACGGCATAGAGGAGACATCCGTTCTTTCGATCCTCAGCCCACCCTCCGGCCCTCACCTCATCAGCGCGGTCGCCGACATCGGCGCCTTTCGCCATGACGATCTCAGCATCTCCCCCAAGTCCGGATCGTTCAAGAATCCTGAGCTCGCCACCACCACCAGCATCGCCTACGCCTCCAGCGACCCTGCCATGATGGTTCGTGTCGGCACTTCCTGGACTGGTGCCGTCTTCGGCGCTACGTCGGCGGATCAAGGCGTTACCTGGACGCCCTTCCCCAGCCAGCCTGCGGGAACCAGGGGCGGCGGCAGCGTCGCTATCACCGCCGATGGCAAAACCATCCTCTGGGCGAGCGACAGCGCGCCCATCTCCGCATCCAACGACCTTGGGAGACACTGGAACGCTGTGTCCAGCATTCGTTCTCCCGCAGTGGCTCTGGCTGACCCCGTCAACGCGGCCAAGCTCTACCTATACTCTCCAGCAGACGGCTCTGTCCTGCTCTCCACCGACCGCGGAGTCACCTTCAACTCCTTCGCCCCGCCCCTGCCAACGCTGGAGTCCTATCAGCAAGTCTCTTTCTCCGCCACGCCCGGCCGCGAGGGCGATCTGTGGATAGCCAACGACCGCGGACTCTTCCATGCCGCCGCTCCGGCTCAAATCTTCGTCCCTGTCAGCTCGGTCGAGATGGCCCGCGCCCTTGGCTTCGGCATGCCCGCGCCGGGATCAACCATCCCCACCCTCTTTCTCTTCGGTCGCGTCCACGGCCTCACCGCGACCTTCGCCTCTCTCGACGGCGCGCTCTCTTGGATCCGTATCGACGACGACACCCATCGCTTTGGAAACGTTCAGACCCTCAGCGGCGATCCCCGCATCTTCGGTCGCGTCTACCTCGGTACCGAAGGCCGGGGCATCATCGGCGGTGAGCCTCTGCGTCATCAAGCGAAGCCTTGACGATCCATCGTTCGAGCTCACCTGCTCGGCGACGGCACCGGACACTTTACAGCGACCTTTGAGCCCGCCGGACAAAATCTCTACAAGGTCAAGATCGCCTCCTTGGCGAACGACGGCGCAATGGACCTCGTCCTCGACGATCTCGGCACCTCCACCCCGGGCATCTTTTCCGTCGCACCGAGTTCGCCCGGGGTCTACACCGGCAATCTCGTGACGATCTGGAAACCTGGCTCCCAGCTTGCCGACCTCCTGGTGCAGGACATGAACGGGGACGGCATACCCGACCTCACGCTGCTACAGATCGGCATGCCCACCACTGACTTTACCCAGCCCGGTGTCCTCACCCTCTTCGGCAAAGGCGATGGAACCTTCCGGACTCTCCAGTTCGACTACGCCGGAGCTACCGGTGTCAGCATCCAGGCCGCGGACTTCAACCAGGACGGCCTGCCCGATCTTGCCGTCGACATGGGCACCAACGGAAATTTCGGATTGAACGGCGTCGCCGTCTTCGCCAACCTGGGCAACGGTGCATTCGGCCCGCCGGTCGTTCTTCCGGCACCGCTCAACCTCGAGCAACCGTATGGCATTCTGAAGACGGACAACCAGGTCTACACAGGAGACTTCAACGCCGATGGAGCTCCCGATGTCCTGCTAGCCGGAGGCGAAGGCTACGTCCCCGGCGTCCTCTATCTGAATCAGGGCGGAGCCTCGCTGCAACTCATCGCCGGCGCTTCGTCCATCCCACAGTACAGCCCTGTCACCTTCACGGTGCTCGCTTCAGATCTTGGATCTGTGCCGCCTTCTGGCAACGTCTCCATTTACAGCAACGGCACCTCGATCGGATCGGCGACGTTCACCAACGGTTCGGCCTCGCTGACCGTTTCCTCGCGCCGGTAGGAAACAATACGATCGTTGCCAAGTACGCTGGAAGCTCCACCAGCTATCCAGCGACGTCCAATACGGCTCTCGCCACGGTGACCGCTCTCGCGCCGGACTTCACGCTCTCCGCCGCAACCTCAACCCTTAGCGCTACCTCGGCCACGCCGGCCAGCACCACGCTCTCGCTTTCATCGAACGAGAGTTTCCTGGGTTCTGTCAGCTTCACCTGCGAAGGTCTGCCTGCAGGCGCTGCCTGTTCCTTCACGCCCGCATCGGTGTCGCTGGCGGCCGGAAACTCCGCATCAGACACGATGACGCTGTCGTACAGCAATCAGTCAGCGAACACGATTCACCATGCCGGAGGCCAGGCTGTCACGGCTCTCTGCGAAATGTTCTTTCTGCTTTGCGCGATTCCTGGAAAACGTCGCGGTATGCGCAGTTGTGTCCTGGCTCTGCTGATCGCGGCCAGTGCCACGGCGGGACTCTCTGGTTGCTCTGGTTCTACAGAGAAAAAGCCCGCATTCACCGCGAACATCACGGTTCTGGCCACAGGAGTCTCCGGAACTGCAACCGTATCGCAAAGTGTTCCGATCCGGGTCGCAATCCAGCCATGAGTTGAATATGGAGCGCCATGCTCAAATCTCGACATTGCAGCAATAGGGGGGCCGCCTATGGAGAACCAACGACGGGCCAACAGCAAGTCGCGAAAGAGTATTAGTCCATAGATCTACCGGGTAGCTCCGGGCCGACTGTAATCTGAAGCATAAAATGGGAAACGGGCGCTCAAGGGCGCCCGTTTCGATGGATCGGGAATGGATTTGCATTCCGCTAAATGGTTGCGGGGGTAGGATTTCAACCTACGAACTTTGGGTTATGAGCGTTTTGGTCGCTGAATTAGCTCGCGCGGAGCGGAAAGCGAAAAGGGAACCAAAGTTACCGCCCGTGTAAGGTGGTAGCCTCCCGATGCGGGTCCCAATGTCTTCCGGAACACTATCCCGACCGGGAAGGCCACCTCGATAAGTGCATTGGCGATTTGCATCATTCCAGAAATGTTGCGGAACGAAGACGACATGGCGAATCTTCACACCTATTCGCCAGGCGGGCTCGCTGATTGAGAGGAGCAGCATTCATTTTATTCCAGCGTAGAAGACGATGAAAGCAACGGGCTGGTCGCCAACTAAGCCCCGGTGCGTGGTGTGGACAATTTCGGGCATAACCTCTCCAGCCATGAAAAGCCTCTTGTTGCCCTTGCCGTCTTCAACTGTGATTGCACCGGAAAGCACGTAGGCAAAGCTGGGCATGGGATGAGAGTGCTAGGTAAGCTCCTTGTGCGCAGGTATGGTGATCTTCGCCACCACCGACTCTGCCGCACCGACTGGATAGGCACCGTAAGCTGCACAGTCCCCGGATACCTGCGAACGCAACAACTCGTGACTTCTATGCTGCTTTCTTCTTGTCTATTCGTGGTCACATCAACTCCATGTCTTCGAGAGACGCCTTATCACGCATGAGAGAAGACTGAGTCAGGTCTTCAAGGGATAAGGTGGGATTTGGATCTTGGAAAGAGCTTGACACGCACCCAATCATTTATCAGCAGCCCCATCCTGGGAAGCGGATTAGCTTTCGACAGGGAGCAACATTGAGGAAGCGACGTGCCGTAGCGGCCCTTCTTTGTGCGTTGGCCTTGGTTGACCAAATTAGGGCAATGCGCGTGTCCAGCGCCGAATAGCCTCGAAATGCGCATTGGCAATTGGGCGTCGGTCCATATGGCGAGGAAGGTTAGTTTTTCCCACTTGGTTGATCGCAGATTTTACGTGTTTGAGCCTCTCCACTGTTCGCGTCTTTCATGCTGTACTGATGGATCGACGTATGGAACGTCTCGTTCACCTGGCCGATATTGCTGCTGAACTCGATTGTGTCCTGCCTCCCGAAGTTCCGGCCACCCGCATCCCATGTGACTGCAGCCACGCCGTCAACTGCTGCACATCGGAGTCCGAAGCTCACCGAACGCTCAAAACCACGCAGTTCATCGGATTTGATAGAGCAAGCTGAGCCCGATAGCTTCCAGAT
>Ga0302319_10016240_pt1 | contig 13732 bp, 9 predicted proteins | sample Bog_T0_2_FD_203319 | JGI IMG/M metagenome (GOLD analysis project Ga0302319, IMG submission 203319) | Peat permafrost microbial communities from Stordalen Mire near Abisko, Sweden - Bog_T0_2 | ecosystem: Environmental > Terrestrial > Soil > Wetlands > Peat | place: Sweden: Abisko, Stordalen Mire...
CCGACTCTGAGCAGGATTACTGAAAACAAAAGGGTTAGCCAACACCGCACGAGGCTCTCCGAAAGGGGGTACCACCGCTAAGTCCTTATTGCTGCGGTTCTTGCAGGAAAAACCAGGGGGGAGGGGTCCCCAACTAGGCGCGGTAGTTGTCCAGCCGCTGGCAGGCCTCGACCAGCTCCTCCTGCTTCTTGGCATAGCAGAAGCGCAGCAGGGTCTCGCCGCGGCTGCGGCCGTCGCGGTCCACGCCGAAGAACGCTGAGCCGGCTACGGTAGCCACGCCGGTGTCGGCCAACAGGCGGCGCGCCTTTAGCTTGGCTGTCTCGCCGGGGACGCGGGAGGCGTCCGCAAGGATGTAGTACGCTCCGTTCGGCACGGAGGGCGTTAGCCCAGCGCGGCTCAGCGAGGCGCAGACCATGTCGCGCTTGGTCTGGTACTCGGCGGCCATGTCGGTGTAGAAGCTGGCCGGCAGCGCCAGCAGCCCGGCTGCCGCGCCGTGCTGTAGCGGCGAGGGCGCGCAGATGTAGGTCAGGTCGTGAAAGTTCCCGATGGCCTCCGCCCACTGCGGCTTGGCAGCCAGGTAGCCCAGCCGCCAGCCGGTCACTGAGAAGGTCTTCGAAAATCCGGAGATGGTAATCGTCCGCTCCGCCATTCCCGGCAGCGATGCAATGCTGATGTGCCGCGCGCCGTCGTACAGGAAGTACTCGTACATCTCGTCGGTCAGGACGAACAGGTCGTACTCGGTGGCGAAATCCGCCAGCGCCTCAAGCTCGGCCAGCGTGAAGACCTTGCCGGAGGGATTGCCGGGGCTGTTCAGGATGATGGCGCGGGTACGCTGCGTGACCGCGGAGCGCAGCCGGTCCATATCCAGCGCCCACTCCGGCGCGTGCATGGGCACCACGACCGGCACGATGCGCTGCGAGGCCAGCGTGCTGATGTGGTAGCCGTAAAACGGCTCCAGCACCAGGCACTCGTCGCCGGGGTCCAGCAGAGCCAGCAGCGCGGAGTGCATCGCTCCCGTCGCTCCGGTGGTGACCAGCACCTCGCGCTCTGGATCGACGTGCAGGCCGTTGAAGGTGGCCAGCTTCTGCGCGATGGCCTCACGCAGCGCGAGGACGCCCTCCAGCCGCGAGTAGATGTTGTAGCCGGCTCGGATGGCCTCGATGGCGCCCTCGACCACCGGGTGCGGCGGATCGGTATCGCAGACGCCCTGCGCCATGTTTATGCCGTTGACCGCGGCGCAGGCACCGTTCATCGCGCGTATCTCCGATTGGACGAACGTCGGCGCAAACTCGCTGAGATGGAGGTTGGTGCTGACGGAGGCAGTGGCTGCAGGCATAAGATGGGGCTGGAATTGCGTTCCTCTATTCTAACCAAATTACCTGGCTAGATCACATGCAGCAGCCACAGGATCAGGAGGATCAGAAGAATGGTGCCGAGGCCGCCGCTGGGATAGTAGCCCCAGTTGCGCGAATAGGGATACGTAGGAAAGGTTCCGAACACCAAAAGCAGAAGGATGATGAGGATGATGATCAAGGTGGTGCCTCCCGGTCACTTTGCAATACCGTGAGGTAGATGCGACCAGAGAGCCTTTCGTTATCTCACAAAAGTTTTCACGCTGTCTGCAGGCATCAAGCAACGCTCTGGTTCCCACGCGTCTCAAACGCACTGTGGTCTATATTGCACACAGCGCATGTCGGGAAAGGCGGGACTGTATGTATCTATTATTGGCGATTCTTCTGGTGCTGGCCTGGGCAGGCAGCTTCTTCCTGTTTCACGTCACGAACTTTCTGATTCACGTGCTGCTTGTCTTCGCCGTGATCTCTCTCGTGATGCACTTCTTCACCGGCCGCAAAGCATCCTGAGCGGGGGAAGCTACTGGCGCGTCACGTTGGCGGCAGGTTCCTGCGCCGGCGGCGGGATAGGGGTACTGGAAGCCAGTGCCTCCGGCAACTCTTCGGTGAGCTTGGGCAGCTTTCCAGCCAGGGCAATCTCCAGCACCTCGTCCATCTGCTCCACCCAGTTGAGCTTCATCTCGTTCTTGATGAGTTCAGGCAGATCGGCTAGGTCCTTCTTGTTGTCCGCCGGCAAAATCGCCTCGCGGATGCCCGCGCGGTGCGCTGCCAGCAGCTTCTCCTTCAGCCCGCCGATGGGCAGCACCTTGCCGCGCAGCGTAATCTCGCCGGTCATGGCGATGTCGCGTCGCACCTCGATCTTGGTCAACGCACTGGCCAGCGCGGTGGCCAGCGTAATGCCGGCGGACGGACCGTCCTTGGGAATCGCGCCCTCCGGAACGTGAACGTGGATGTCGATGCTGCGATAGAAGTCCTTGGGTAGGCCGAGGTGATGCGCACGCGAGCGTATGTAGGTGAGCGCGGCCTGCGCGGACTCCTGCATTACGTCGCCCAGCTGTCCGGTCGCGGTCATCTTGCCCTTACCATCCAGCACCTGCACCTCGGTCTGCAGGATGCTGCCGCCCATCTCCGTCCAGGCCAGCCCAGTGACCAGGCCGATCTCGCTCTTCTCCTGCACCTGCGAGTCGCGAAACTTCGCGACGCCGAGCAGGTCAGAGAGTGAATCGAGCGTCACGGGCTCCTTGTGCTTGTCGTCCTTGACAACGCGCCGCGCGACCTTGCGGAAGACGTTGCCGATCTCGCGCTCCAGGTTGCGCACGCCGGCCTCGCGGGTATAGGCCCGGATCATCTCGCGCAGAGCATCGTCGGTGAGCGAGACCTGCTCGCTGGTCAATCCGGTGGCCTCAAGCTGCTTCTTCACCAGGTACTGCTTGGCGATCTCCAGCTTCTCCAGTTCCGTGTAGCCGGTGAGCCGCAGAATCTCCATGCGGTCCTGGAGCGGACCCGGAATTGTGTGCAGTACGTTGGCTGTAGCGACAAACAGAACTTGGGAAAGGTCGTACTCCACGTCGAGATAGTGGTCCTGGAAGGTGTTGTTCTGCTCAGGGTCGAGCACCTCCAGCAGCGCGCTCGCCGGGTCGCCGCGGAAATCGGAGGCCATCTTGTCGATCTCGTCCAGCATGATCACCGGGTTCTTGGTGCCCGCCTTCTTCATGGACTGAATGATCTGTCCAGGCAGTGCGCCGATGTAGGTGCGGCGATGGCCACGGATCTCGGCCTCGTCACGAACGCCGCCCAGAGACATGCGCACGAACTTGCGGCCTGTGGCCTTCGCGATGGACATACCCAGCGAGGTCTTGCCCACGCCCGGAGGCCCAACGAAGCACAGAATGGACCCCTTCGGGTTCTTCACCAGTTGACGTACGGCAAGAAACTCAAGAATGCGATCTTTTATCTTCTCCAGGCCGTAGTGATCCTCGTTCAACACCTTCTCGGCGTTGTCGATGGAGCGAATCTCCTTGCTGCGCTTCTTCCACGGCACGGCAAGTAGCCAATCCAGATAGTTGCGCGAAACAGTCGATTCAGCGGACATCGGCGGCATGGCTTCGAGTTTCTTCAGCTCCTGCATCGCCTTCTCTTTCACGTCGGGAGTCATGCCCGCTTCTTCGATCTTTTTCTTCAACTCGTCGAACTCCGACTTTTCCCCGCGGCCGAGCTCCTTCTGGATCGCCTTGATCTTTTCGTTGAGGTAATACTCCTTTTGCGCGCGCTCCATCTGCCGCTTCACGCGCGACTGAACGGTACGGTCCATGTTGAGCTTCTCGATGGCGATGTCCAGCGTGTCGGCGATGCGAGAGAGCCGAATCTCGGGGTCGAAGACCTCAAGTATCTGCTGCTTTTCCTCAATGGACAGAGCGAGGTTCGCGGCGATCACGTCGGCAAGTTTGGCCGGCTCATCGGTGCGCAGCGCAGCGGCGCCCTCCTGGTTCAGCGATTGCTGCAGCTTGTTGTACTGCTCAAAGAGCTGATGAACGCGCGTCACCAATTGCTCAGTCTGCGCCGTGGGCTGTAGCTCTGCCTTGGAGGTGCGCACCGTGGCGATGAAGAAGCCATCGTCGTCGTTCACCTCGCTGGCGCGGGCTCGCTCCACTCCCTCTACGAGCACCTTGATATTGCCATCGGGCATGCGCACCGACTGAACAATGTTGCCGATCACGCCGACCGTGTAGATGTCGTCGGCTGTCGGCTCATCCACCGAGGCGTCATGCTGGGTAGCAAGGAAGATCCGGCGGTCGCCGTTCAGCGCCTCTTCCAGCGCACGAACGCTAGATTCGCGTCCCACCACAAAGGGCGCCATCATATGCGGAAAGATAACCATCTCGCGGATGGGCATCATCGGGAGCTTGCGTTGCGCGCCGTTGAGCGGATCACGTTCGTCGTTGGTCTTGATGCTCATAGGGCCTCCCGATTAGACGCGGGACACGCTGCAAGGATGCGTGTGCTCGTCTTGCAGAAAATTGTACGCGCAGAAGGAGATGGAAATTACCAGTGGTTACCAAGGTTTATGCGTTATATGGAAGTACAGGATATTTCGACTGGCAAGAGAAACGGACAGCACCGTGGCTGTCCGCTTCTGGGCTCTCTTGCCTGAATGGAGATCACCCTGCTTTTTCCAGCATAACCGGCATCGTGATCTCGCGACTGCGAACCATATGTTCAGTGATAATCAGTTCCTTAATCTTCTTATTTCCAGGCACGTGGTACATGAGGTCGAGCATTAATTCTTCCAGGATCATCCGGAGGCCGCGAGCTCCCACCTTGCGGTGCAGGGCTTCGCGAGCAATCTCACGGGCTGCTTCGTCAGTCCAGGTCACCTTGACGCCCTCAAAGTCGAAAAGCCGCGCATACTGCTTCAGGATCGCATTGCGGGGACGCGTCAGGATGTCTATCAGAGCTGCCTCATCCAACTCGTCCAATACTCCGAGTACCGGAAGCCGACCGACAAACTCCGGAATCAGACCGTATTTCAGCAGATCCTGTGGCTCAGCCTGGCGCAACAGCTCGCCATCGCGTTGGGCTCGGATCGGTGTCACCAAATCGTCCGCTCTGCTGATGGCATCGCCGATGGCCTTGAAGCCTAATGCCTTCTTGCCGATGCGGCGTCCGATAACTTTTTCCAGTCCTACAAAAGCGCCACCGCAGATGAACAGGATATTTGTCGTATCGACGATGGTGAACTCTTGGTGCGGGTGCTTGCGGCCGCCCTGCGGGGGCACGTTGGCGATGGTGCCCTCCAGGAGCTTGAGCAGGGCCTGCTGCACACCCTCACCAGAGACGTCGCGGGTAATCGATGGGTTTTCATCCTTGCGTCCGATCTTGTCGATCTCGTCTATATAGATGATGCCGGACTGTGCCTTCGCAACATCACCGTCTGCCGCCTGTAGCAGCTTCAGGATGATGTTCTCCACGTCCTCGCCAACGTAGCCCGCTTCGGTGAGGGTGGTCGCATCAACGATGGCAAACGGCACATCGAGCATCTTGGCCAGAGTCTGTGCGAGTAACGTCTTGCCGGATCCAGTGGGTCCGACCAGCAGGATGTTCGACTTCTGCATCTCAACATCGCTGCCGCGCGTCTTGTTCATCTGGATGCGCTTGTAGTGGTTGTATACGGCGACCGCCAGCTTCTTCTTGGTGGTCTCCTGACCTATGACATACTCGTCGAGAAAGGCCTTCACTTCGGCAGGCTTAGGCAAATGAACAGGGCCAGCGCCAGGCTGCACCTCGCCCTTATCATCCTCCAGGATGGAGTTGCACACAGCGACGCACTCGTCGCAGATATAGGCGCGCGGATAATCTGATGGCGACGAGATCAGTTTTGCGACTGCATCCTGCGACTTATGGCAGAACGAACAGCGGAGGGATTCTTCGGGACCCCGCGAGGTCTTCATAGAGAGATTGCGCTCCTTCTTAGCCCGCCACGCCCGAGTCTACGGGCAGCACAGAACAGTGATAAGTCTACACCGGACCGGGCGGCTGCAACATGTCTGACGACGGGTCACGATGTGCAATTCGATTCCGGTGGCGAGATGGGTTCCCGGAAGGCAGGAAAGAATCCGCCCAGGTGTTTAGTCCCCGTGTGTGGTGGATAGGATTAAGAGTAAACCGGTCAGGGTCTTTCTGCCAAGCGACACAGATGAACTGATAGGGCGTAAGGCCCTTGAGGGTTTTGAGACGCTTGGCGAAGTTGTAGGCCATCAGGAAGGTCTGGAGGTGTTCCTTCAGATGTTCATGGGTCTGGTAGTAGAACTTCTTGACGGTGGCTTCCTTCAAAGTTCGGTTCATACTCTCGACCTGGCCGTTGGTCCACGGATGGTTGATCTTAGTGAGTCGGTGCTCGATGCTGTTGCTTACGCAGACTCGGTCGAAGATGTGCTGGAAGGCATAAAGGTGCCGCTCGTGGTTGCAGAACTGGATGCCGTTGTCGGTGAGGACGGTGTGAATCTTGCACGGCACTGCCGCGATCAGGTTGCACAGGAACTGGGCTGCCTCCATTTTGCCGGCCGAGAGATGCAGCTCGGCGTAAACAAACTTGGAGGTTCGGTCGGTGGCCACGAACAGGCGCAGCTTGCCCTCTTCGGTGCGGACTTCGGCGATGTCCACATGAAAGTACCCGATCAGATAGGACTTGAACTTCTGCTTCTTCGCTGGCTTGTCGCCTTCGATCTCGGGCAGGCGGCTGATGCCGTGACGTTGCAGACAGCGGTGCAAGGCTGATCGAGTCAGTGCGGGGATCGTGGCCTGGAGTGCGTAAAGACAGTCGTCTAACGGAAGCAGCGTGTGCTTGCGGAAGGCAACGACAAGAGCTTCCTGTTCCGTAGTAAGAACGGTGGAGCGGGGCTTGCTGGGCCCCATCCGTGCGTCAAGGGTCGACTCTCGCTTCCTCCACTTCGCAACTGTCTTCGGGTTGATGCCGTAGCGCGCCGACAGCCGGTTTAGGCTCTCTTGACTAAGTTGTATCGCTCGACGCACTGCCGCTGTCGTTCGGGCGCTTCCGTGAAGTACCTGTCCCATAAAACCTCCGGCGTTGGTAAGTCTGAATAGACTACCCCACCACACACTGGGACTAAACACGGCCTCTACGAACAACCGGTTGTCCGCTCTGGACGGCCCACCATGCCCTCGCGTCCTGGAAACAAATCCTTGATCCGATCCCACTGATCGTCCCGCAATACATACCGCCGTATCCCCATCCCCTCAAGATAAAATCACCCCAGCAGCAGGCATATAGCGAAGTAGATGACAGGCCCTAGATCCACGCAAGAGAGACTTCGAAGTCGCGATGAAGCGGTTCCAGGAGACTTAGACAGGACTGGCATTCACCCCGTCCCCGGAATCGCCGTCGCGGACGACCGTCTTGCACCCCGCGCCCTTCAAGGGCGCGGGAGTGCAAGGCAGTGCGCAGCCCACGACCTCAGCTTCCCGATCTTCGTAGTGAGGCGAGCATATAGCAGTATCTCTGTGTCTTTCTGGGTGTGGCAGACGTCTAAATCCAAAGCAAATACTAAATTGCACGTCAGTATCATGATGAAAACATAGCCTGGATTTGGTAAATACAGCCTGAAGATCAGCGAAGTTTCGTCATCAGGCACCGAGCAAATATCAGCCGAAAACTCTCAGGAGTTCCGATGTGGATCGTCCGTCTCGCCCTTAGGAGACCATACACTTTCGTCGTGTTGTCGCTCTTGCTGTTCATCGTCGGCCCTGTCGTGATGCTGCGCACTCCGGTCGACATCTTCCCAAATATCGATATTCCCGTGGTTACGGTCATCTGGAACTATGCCGGTATGTCGCCGCAACAGTTGAGTGACCGCATTGTGCTGCCGTTCGAGCGCAGCCTGACGACGACAGTCAACGACATTGAGCATTCGGAATCGCAAACGCTGAATGGCGTGTCGATTACAAAGATATTCTTCCGGCCGACCGTGAATATCTCACAGGCAGTGGCGCAGGTCACGGCTATTTCGCAGACGGCGCTGCGGCAGTATCCGCAGGGGACGACACCACCTCTGGTCATCCAGTACAACGCCTCGAGCGTGCCAGTGTTGCAGTTGGGGATTTCGGGAAGCGGTTTGACCGAGCAGCAGCTGAACGACTTTGGGCAGAACTTTGTAAGGACCCAACTTGCGACGGTACAGGGCGCCTCGCTTGCGTTTCCCTACGGCGGCAAACAACGCCAGGTCCAAGTGGACATTGATACGCAGAAGCTGCAGGCTTATGGTCTCTCTGCGTCCGATGTGGTGAATGCGGTGGGCGCGCAGAACATCATTCTGCCGGGTGGCGATGTCAAGATGGGTCACGTCGACTACCCGGTGGAAACGAACAGCGCACCGACGTCGATCGAGGCACTGAACAACCTGCCGATCAAGACGGTGAACGGTGCCACCGTCTACATTCGCGATGTTGGAAATGTGCGGGACGGCTTTCCGCCGCAGACGAATATCGTTCGTGTGGATGGACAGCGCTCTTCGCTGCTGAGTGTGCAGAAGACGGGCAATTCCTCGACGCTGGACATCATTGCCAACGTGCGCGCCCAGCTGCCGGCGATTCTGGCCCAATTGCCCCCTGCCTTGCGCCTGACGCCGATTGCGGATCAGTCCGTATTTGTACGCTCGGCAATCAGCGGGGTGGTGCGTGAGGCAATTATTGCCGCCTGTCTGACGGCGGTGATGATCCTGATCTTTCTCGGAAGCTGGCGCTCCACGCTGATCATCGCCGTCTCAATCCCGTTGTCGATCATATGCTCGCTCCTGATGCTGGCGGCACTTGGAGAGACGATCAACATCATGACGCTGGGTGGACTGGCACTAGCGGTCGGCATTCTGGTCGACGACGCCACGGTGGAGATCGAGAATATCAATCGGAATCTGGAAGAGGGCAAAGAGGTAGAAGACGCGATCCTTACAGGAGCGTCACAAATCGCTGTGCCGGCCTTCGTGTCAACGCTCGCCATTTGCATTGTGTTTGTGCCGATGTTCTTTCTTGGCGGAGTTGCGCGGTATCTGTTTGTCCCGCTGGCCGAGGCGGTCGTATTTGCGATGCTTGCTTCCTACTTCCTTTCACGAACGATTGTGCCGACGATGGCGAAGTATCTGTTGAAAGGACACGAGCACGACCGTGTGGATCAGGCAAAGGCGAGCCGAAATCCCTTCATCCGTTTTCAGATTACGTTCGAGCACTACTTTGAGAAGTTAAGGACCTGGTACTACGGTGTGCTGGGCCTCTGCATGGAGTATCGCGCTGTCTTCCTGATTGCAATTGTTGCCTTCTGGGTTGGCTCGATCGCCCTTCTGTATCCGTGGCTCGGCCAGGATTTCTTTCCGTCAGTGGATGGCGGCCAGTTCAAGCTGCATGTGCGCGCACACACAGGAACACGCGTGGAAGACACGGCCCGGCTCTGCGATGAAATTGAAGATGTGATCCGCAAGGAGATTCCCGGATCGGAGATAGGAACGGTGATCGACAACATCGGCATTCCGTACTCGGGCCTGAATCTCTCCTACTCGAACTCCGCGACCGTGGGCACGGCGGATGCGGACATTCTGGTCACGCTTGCCGAGAAGCATCGGCCTACTGATGAGTACACGCATGCGCTGCGCGATACATTGACGAAGCAGTTCCCAGGCACGGAGTTCTACTACCTGCCGACAGATATGGTGAGCCAGATCCTGAACTTCGGCCTGCCGGCGCAGATCGACGTGCAAGTGGTGGGAAATGCAATCGAACAGGACCACACTCTGGCTGAACACATGATGCAAGAGATCAGTCAGATCCCCGGCACAACGGATCTGCGCATCCAGCAGCCCTTCAACCTGGCGACCTGGACGGTGAATGTTGATCGCACTCGCGCGCAGGAGGTTGGTTATAGCCAGCATGACGTGGCGAATGATGTGCTCACAAGTCTCAGTGGAAGCTTCCAAACCTCACCGACGTTCTATCTTAATCCACAGAACCATGTGAGCTACAACATCGCGGTGCAGACACCACAGTACGACATACGGAATCTGCAACAGCTTCAGAATTTGTCGATAGCCGCAAGTGGTTCAGGACAGCAGCCACAGATTCTGGGCAACCTTGCCTCGATCGACCGCGGAGCAGAGCAGGGCACAGTAAGCCACTACAACGCCCGACCAGTGATCGATATTTACGGATCGGTTGAAGGTACTGACCTGGCGAGGGTTGCGGCCGGCATCGACCGGGTAGTGAAAGAAAACGAGAGCAAGCGGCCACGTGGGACCGAGTTTATTGTGCGCGGACAGATACAGACGATGCGTACTTCATTCGTCGGGCTCGTCTCAGGTCTGTTGTTTTCTATTGTGCTGGTCTACGCCCTGATCGTTGTGAATTTCCAAAGCTGGCTGGATCCATTCATCATCATTGCGGCGTTACCGGGAGCACTGGCAGGGATTGTGTGGATGCTGTTTCTTACCGGAACCCACATCAGTGTTCCTGCATTGACGGGTGCAATCATGTGCGTCGGCGTAGCGACGGCGAACTCCATCCTGGTGGTGAGCTTTGCCAAAGAACAGATGGAGGCCGGATTGAATGCTGCGGAAGCGGCGCTCTCTGCTGGTTTCACGCGGTTCCGGCCGGTGATCATGACGGCCCTGGCGATGATGATCGGCATGGTTCCCATGGCCCTGGGACTGGGAGATGGCGGCGAACAGAATGCTCCGTTGGGCCGCGCTGTTATCGGAGGCCTGTTTCTGGCGACCTTCGGCACGCTGACTTTCGTCCCCGTTTTCTTCGCATTTATGCACCGCAACACCCCGCCACGGCTAGACGCACACGCAGACTTGAAGGACGGGCAAACGGCATGAGAGACGAGAAGCGGCGAAATGCAGTGGCAGAGTTTCTTGTAAGAGATGCGTTGAATACGCGCATGGAGACAGTGCAGTGAGTGGACAAGAGCAGTCGAAACAACCTGAAGTTCACGTGCCGGAGCTCATCAAGCACGAGCCGCCGCCGAAGGTATCGCGCAGCTCGGTAGTGACCCCGGTTGCGATTGTCGTGGTGGTGACGGTGGTGCTTGCCATCCTCGGGATCGTCCGGCGTGTGCATGAGCGTACGGTACTGGCGAAGTACGCCGATTCAGTTTCAGCGCCGCCCGTTTCTATAGAGCAGCCCGTGATGCAGCAGAGTGCGCAGGAGATCGTTTTGCCTGGAAATATGCAGGCATTTACGATGGCGCCGATTTACGCGCGAACGACAGGCTATGTGAAGGCCTGGTATCACGATATCGGATCGCATGTGAAGAGGGGCGATTTGCTTGCGATCATCGAAACGCCGGAGCTGGACCAGCAAGTGGCACAGGCGAAGGCGGACCTGGCGACCGCACAGAGCAACGCTGCACTGGCGAAGGCCACAGCGGGACGCTATCAGGATCTGATCGGGAATAATGCTGTCTCGCAGCAGGACACAGATAACGCGGTCTCGCAAGCGAAATCGACAACCACACAAGTGAACTCGGCTGAGGCAAATCTCCACCGGCTTGAGGAGCTTCAGACGTTTGAGCGCATTGTGGCGCCCTTCGACGGGGTGATTACCGCACGCAACATCGACATCGGTCAACTCATCTCCGCCACTGGGAGCACGACGACCGCCGGTGCCGGAACAACTGTGGGCAACAAGGAGATCTTCGACATCTCAGAGATACGGACCTTACGCGTGTTTGTGAATGTGCCGCAGATCTACTCAGCCGATGCAAAGCCTGGGATTGTTGCGACGTTGACTTTGCCGCAGTATCCGGGGCGGAAGTTTGAAGGCAAGCTGGTGCGTACGTCGGATGCCGTCGATCCGGCGACGCGAACTCTGCTTGCCGAGGTGGACGTGACCAATGCATCGGGCGAGCTTCTCCCAGGCAGCTATACGGAGGTCCACCTACATACGTCGAACCCAGCCCCTGCGCTGCTTGTGCCGGTGAGTGCGCTTATCCTGGAGCCGGATGGACTCTACGTCGCGGTGGTCGACGCAAACAGCACTGCGCATCTAACCAAGGTCGTCGCGGGCCGCGACTTCGGTACGACGGTAGAGATTCTGAGTGGCCTGCCCTCCAGGCAGGGGGTGATCAGCAATCCGCCAGACTCGTTGACCGACGGGGAAAAGGTGCGCATCATGACCCAGGGCCATGGAGAGGACCAGCAATGAGAGCACACAGCCTTTCCACCACGGGCGCGCTGGTCGTGTTGCTGGCGTTGAGTGGGTGCAAGGAAGTTGGCCCGAATTACAAAGCCCCGCCGATGCCCGCTCCGCCCGCTTACAGCGACAATGGACACAACGGCAACTGGTCGGTTGCTGCTCCGGCGGATACTGCAAACCGCGGCGATTGGTGGACGATCTATCAAGATGTGGAGTTGAACGGTTTGGAGCTGCGCTGCGCGACGGCGAACCAGAGCATCGCGGCAGCCCTGCACGCCTATGAGCAGGCACACGACCTGGTCCGCGAAAATCGGGCATCGCTGTATCCAGCCGTTTCGCTTGGCGGTTCGGCGAACAGGAACCGTATCTCCGATACGAAGCCGCTGCACGCATCGGGGACTGCAACGAACTATTGGGACTTTCTGATCCCGTTGACCATCTCCTGGGAGCCGGACTTCTGGGGCGGCATCCGACGGCAGATCGAATCCAGTGCTGCAAGCGCGCAGGCCTCTGCTGCCGATCTCGCCAACACGCGCCTTAGTCTGCAAGGAATGTTGGCCGTTGATTTCCTTCAGGTGCGCGGAATCGATCTGCAGGCACAACTGCTGCGGTCTACGATCAACTCCTACGAACAAACTCTCAAGCTAACCCAGGAATTACTGAAAGGGGGACTTGCTTCGCAGAGCGATGTGGAGCTGTCGCAAACCCAGCTCGAACAAGCGCGGGCACAGCTCATCGACCTGGGTGTGCAGCGCGCGCAATTGGAGCATGCCATTGCTGTGCTGGTTGGAGAGCCCGCCACGAACTTCCACATCGCAGAAAAGCTGCTGGCTGTAGATCCGCCGAGCATTCTCACCGGCATTCCATCAAAGCTGTTGCAGCGACGCCCGGACATCGCCGGCGCCGAACGGCGGGTCGCATCGGCAAATGCGCTCATCGGTGTGGCGAAGGCTGCCTACTACCCGAACATTACGCTCGGAGCGGGCGGAGGCGTCGAGAGCGACATGATTGGCCAGGTATTCAATGCGGGCAGCGCCATGTGGAGCACCGGGCCTTCGGCGAGCGAGGTCATCTACGATGCCGGCCGCAGGAAGGCGCAGGTGGACTATGCGCTGGCCCAGCGCGAGCAGGCGACGGCTCTTTACCGGCAGCAGGTGCTGTCTGCATTTCGCGATGTAGAGGATCAACTCGCCGCGTTGCGAGTGCTCGCAGAGGAGGCATCTGTCACCGGACGTGCGGTTGCCTCGGCGAGACGCAGCACGGAGCTTTCGACGATGCGCTACAAGCGTGGTCTGACTACCTACCTTGAGGTCCTGACGAGCCAGACCATCGAGCTGGCCAACGAGCGTACCGCGGCTTCGCTTGTCACCGAGCGCATGGTGGCCAGTGCGCAACTTCAAATTGCACTTGGCGGGGGATGGAACTCGGCCCAACTTCCGAGCAACTAGCGCTATGCCTCTTCTTGAGCTGTCGCGAAATTGCCAAGTCCATCAGCAAAGAGAAGACTAGTCCCGATTTGTCTGTATGAGCGTCGTCACAAGCGCGTTCTCATTACGAATATACTGTTCTGTGCCACAAGCCGAGAAAACTCCAGTTATGAATGGATGAGAGAACGGGGGGCAGGTCAGCCACACCTTCTGAGACAGCAGAACGGGTGGTTTCCGGGTGCGCAGATTCAGTGAGAT
>Ga0302319_10016245_pt1 | contig 13729 bp, 13 predicted proteins | sample Bog_T0_2_FD_203319 | JGI IMG/M metagenome (GOLD analysis project Ga0302319, IMG submission 203319) | Peat permafrost microbial communities from Stordalen Mire near Abisko, Sweden - Bog_T0_2 | ecosystem: Environmental > Terrestrial > Soil > Wetlands > Peat | place: Sweden: Abisko, Stordalen Mire...
GACCCGGTGCTGGAGCGGGTACTGCGGCAATGGCCCCAAGGCAAGGTGGACCTCGCCCGGCATCCCGGCTCGTGGGGCTATGAGGAAGGTGTTCTGCTGGACGGCGTGACCGCGGAATGGCGCGTGACCGGCGATGGCCGACTCTTCAACTACGTGAAGGCCGCCGTAGACCAGTCCGTGGACAAGGACGGCGTGATCCACATGGGGGACGGCGCGCCGTTCCCTGCGGAAGCGCACACGCTGGACGACATCGAGATGGGGCGCAGCGTGATGATGCTGTATCGCGTGCTGCAGCAGGAGCGCTACTACAAGGCGGCGAAGTTCCTCCGCGACCAGATGCAGCAGCAGCCGAAGAACTCCGAGGGCGGCTACTGGCACAAGCAGATCTACCCCAACCAGATGTGGCTGGACGGGGCCTACATGGCCGGGCCGTTCCTGGAGAGCTATGGGCGGACGTTCGACCAGCAGGAAGAGATGGATGCCGTCGCGAACCAACTGCTGTTGATGGATGCCAAGATGCGCGACCGGCCCAGCGGTCTGCTGCGGCATGGGTGGGACGCGTCCAAACAGATGGACTGGGCCAGCAAGAAGACCGGCCTGAGCGCCGAGGTGTGGGGCCGCGGGATGGGCTGGTATGCCATGGCGGTGGTGGACGTACTGGAGCGTATGCCGGAGACCGACCCGCAGCGCGCGGCAATCGAGGAGGTGGCGCGGCGGACGCTGCAGGCCGTGGCCCGCTATCAGGACCCGGAGAGCGGGCTGTGGTGGGAGGTGATGGACAAGGGTGGACAGGAGGGCAACTACCTGGAGACGTCCGCGAGCTGCATGTTTGTGTACGCGCTGGCCAAGGGGATTCGCCTGGGATTGCTGCCGCCGAGCCGCGAGGACAGCGTGATGCGCGGATGGGCGGGAATCCAGAAGCACTTTGTGAAGGCCGATGGGACGCTGACGGGTACGGTGTCCGTGGGCGGTCTGGGCGGCAAGCCCTATCGCAGCGGGAACTATGCGTACTACCTGAGTGAGAAGGTGCGCGATAACGATCCCAAGGGCGTGGGTGCATACCTGCTGGCGCTGAGCGAGATCACGCAACTGCGCCGGGCCGGTGAGCTGCTGCGCAAAGCGCGCGGGAAGACGGTCCTGGTAGACGCGTGGTTCAACTCGCAGCGCCGCAAGACGCCGGCCGGCAATGAGCAGATCTACCACTACAAGTGGAGCGACGAGGCCAACAGCGGCTACTCGATCTGGGGGCACATGTACCGGCAGTATGCGATGCGCACCGAGCAACTGGACCATGCTCCGCGGGCCGCGGACCTGAAGGGCGTGGCGATCTATCTGATCGTCTCGCCGGACATACCGGCGATGAATCCGAACCCGCACACGATGGACGAGGAGAGCGCGGCGGCCATCGAGGCCTGGGTGAAGGCCGGCGGCGTGCTGGTGCTGATGGAGAACGACTCTGAACATGCCGACCAGACACACCTGGATGTTCTCAGCGACAAGTTCGGCATCCACTTCAATCCGGTCACGCGCAATCACGAGGTGAACAACAGCTATGAGAACACCATGGTTCCGATTCCGGCGGGCACCGGAGGCATCTTCCACCACAAGCACCGCGCATTAATGAAGGAGACCTGCACCATCACGGTCTCCGCGCCGGCGAAGGCGGTGCTGACGGAGCCCAATCCCGACGGCGGGAGCGATGTCTTCATGGCCGTGGCGCACGCGGGCAAGGGACTGGTATATGCCAACGTCGACCCCTGGGTCTACAACGAATACACCGACGGCCGCACGCTGCCGCTGGGCGAGGACAACTTCGCGGCTGGCCTGGAGCTAACCCGGTGGCTGGTGGGGGAAGCGGTGGCGCGTTAGCTGCGAGTCTCTCCGCTGCGCAGCACGATGAAGCTGCCCTGCTCTGGTCGAGAGGACAAATTTATGTCTGTGACGAAGATGGCCTAGCGGCCACTGAGGGCGCGGACGGCCGCGCGCGCTTCGACGGCGGCGAGCTTGCGGTCGGCGAGTGCGGCCTCGGAGAAGGCGATGGGTTCGGCGGCATATTCAATCGTCCCGCGCAGGGTATGCAGGCCGAGGAAGTTCCACAGGTGCTGGAGCAGCGTGCAATGGCCCCAGGCGACATCGTCGCGGACGGTCTTGCCGGCGGCGAGGTCGACTGGCGCCAGCTCGTAGCGGACGAAGGCCGCGGTGATGGGAGCGCCGGCGGCGAGGGTTTGCGAGATCAGCCCCGTGCGGAAGCTCATCACCGGCTCGTCGCCGACGCCCGTGGTGCCTTCAGGAAAGAAGACCACGGGCAGTCCGTCGCGGAAGTCCCTGGCCATGTCTTCGGCTGCCCTGGCGGCGCTGCCGCCGGCGCCGCGGGAGACGTAGACCGTGCCGGACATCAGGCTGCACCAGCCGAAGACCGGGGTCTTGCGCAGCTCGGCTTTGGCCACGTAGACACAGGGGCGCGAGGCCGAGTGCAGCAGGACGTCTGTGTAGCTCAGGTGGTTGCTGATGACCGCGCCGTGCATCGGCACCGTGCCGATCGTGGTGACAGTCATGTTCATGCTCCGCATCAGGCGGCTGCACAGGCGGCTGAGCCAGGCGGCGCGTGCGGCGCGGGTGCGCGGGCGCTCCAGTGCGACCTCCGCCATGGAGTAGGCGTAGATCAGCGCGATGTAGAGGGCGTGGTAGAGCTTGCGGAGAAAGAGCAAGGTTGCGAAGTTTCCTGGGACCGAGTTCCGTGGAGGTTGCGTGCGGCCGGGCGAAGACAGCCCGGTTTCAGAATGGGACGAAAAGGAGACGGATGAGGACCGCACGATGAAATTTCAGCGCGGATGGTGTCATGCCGTATTCCTTTGCTCACTCCTTTGTTGAGTGTACCGATATGCTGGGGGCAGTGGCCAACTGGTTGCATCGACGGGTGGTTCTGCCGATTCGGATGTTGCTGCGCATGGGGGCGACGCCGGAGCGGCTGGCATGGTCGCTGGCCGTGGGGCTGGTGGTCGGCGTGAATCCGCTGCTGGGGTCAACCACGCTACTGGCGCTGGGCGTGGCCGCGGCGTTCCGTTTGAATTTATTCGCGTCACAACTGGGCAATCATGCCATGTATCCGGTGGAACTAGCGATGTTTCCGGTGTTTGTGAAGCTGGGAGCGATGGCTTTCCGCACGTCGCGGCTACCCTGGGGTCACCACGAGCTGTGGATCGCCGCCCGCACCCAGCCGTGGCAGACGACCCGCGTGTTGTGGGTGTGGGAGTGGCACGCGTTGGTGGTATGGGCGGCGTTTGCTGCCGTCGCAGTGCCGGCTATCGCGCTGGCGATGAGGCCGCTGCTAGAACACATGGCGAGAAGAATGAACCGCGAACGCCTGCCCCTCTCTTAGGAACAGGCCGCCCTTCAACTCAAGAGTTGCCACAACATCAGGATGTGCTTATGCTGTCGTAACTATCCACAACCCAACCTGCGAGCAAGCAGCAATGTATCGGGCCGAGATTCTTCCTGCGAGAGGAGCCGACATGAAAAGCCATCGTTATCTGGCGGTTGTATGCGTGGGCCTCGTCGCATTTATCGGGACGCTTCTTCCTCAGGCAGCGGCACAGGCGTCTCCGGGCGCAGAGGGTATCGCGACAATCACCAACAAGCAGGTCGCGTCGATCGGCGATGCGGTGCGGTCCAATGGCTCGACGGCGCACATCCTTTACACGCACGGCATCGGTTCCTCCAGTGCGGGCGACTCCGAAGCATTGCGCAAGAGCATATGCAAGTACGCTAAGCGGTATCTGAAGAGCGAATGTACGACGCCAGCGGGGGAACTGCGCGGGAGGTACTATGCGAACGTCGGAGAGTTTGCCGCAGACAGTACGACCCTGCCGGACGTGACCTACATGGGGTCGCCCATGTGGAAGACCGCGGAAGAGTGGCACGCCTCCGCGCCGTTCGTTGACCATTGGGCGATCACGTTGAAGAACGGGACGAGCGTGCTGCTGGATGAGATCAACTGGTGGCCGCTGGTGCTCGCGGTGAAGTGCCGGAACATGATGCCGAATGAGACGAACCTTGCGGGCAGCTACGACTCTTACTTTAGCGTGTGCTCGCAACGGACGCCGCACAAGGGAGACGGCGTGAACGGTATCCGTTTTGACTCCTACGACTGGATCCAACCGGCGACGGCCAATGCATTGAACAAGGCCCCGAACCGGGCGGTGCTGTTCAACCGAGAGTTGAAGGTAGGCATACTGGACTGGAACATGTCGGATGCGCTGCTGGGGGTCGGGCCGCTGGAGAACTACCTGGTGGAAGGAATCCGGCAGCTGGTGACAAACTGCGTGGAGACGGCCGGGAACGGCGCAGGGGTGCAGTACATCTCCATCTCGCACAGCATGGGGAGCTTTCTGATCTTTTTGGCCCTGCACCCAGAGTATGAAGCGTCTTCGGCCGCCAAAGGCGTCGACAGGGCGCAGAGGGCCGCCGATCTGGACTACCTTCTTGGGCACCTGTCCCAGGCGTACTTCTTCGCCAACCAGATACCGCTGCTGGAGTTGGCCAAGCTCGGAACGTCGAAGTCAGGTAAATCGTTCGTCGACCTGGAGAGCTGGAGCCAGCAGCGCGGCGCGGTCTTGAGTCGAAGCGCAACCGGAGCCGACTGCTCCAAGCCACTAGCGCAGATCGTGGCCTGGAGCGATCCAGACGACCTGTTGACGTGGTATCTGGGAACGGACTTTCAGCAGTGGCAGGCAAAGAGCGCCGACGGAAAAACGGACAACGGCGTCTGCGTGGTGAACAAACGTGTAAAAAATACGACGCGGTGGTTCGGTCTGATCGCGGGGCCGCTGGCGGCGCACGACAACTACGCCAGGAATCCGAGGGTGATACGGGCGCTGCTGGAGCCGCTACAGTAACGCCGACCGAAACCTCCGTCCGCTGGCGGGCCGTGGAACTTCACTACTTCCCGTGGTACTCCTCCACCGGATCGGCGGAGTGGACCCAGGCGGAGTAGATGAGGTCGCGCAGCTCAATCGCGCCGGCGGCGAGGCGCTCCTCGGTGAAGGCCTTGGCCTCCGGGGTGCCCGCGTCGGTGAAGCCACCGGCCTTGTCGAGCTGGTAGACCTTCTCCACATAGGTGTGGGTGTGGTGGAGGTACTCGAGGTAGCTGGTCCACTCGTCGGCGTATACCTTCGGCTTGGCGGCCGCGACCAGTGGCGCGACGTCGGCGGCCTTGATGTTGGCGGAGACAAAGACGCTCTCAAACTGCGAGTGGATGTGGTGCTCGGTGGTGTAGTGGTTGGGGTTGGTGCCGTTCCATCCGTTGTATTGGAAGCTGGTGTGCAGCGGCATGGAGCCGTCGCCGACGTAGTGCGAGAGGACGCCGGCGTCGTAGAGGATGGCGGTCTCGTCGGGGCGGGTGTCCAGGTGGGCGGCAGCTAGGTTGCGGTACTCGCGCATATCGACCTTCAGCTTCTGCCACATCTCCTCCACGGCCCAGGGCTGAAGGCCGACGCTTTCCGGCGTGAGCGGGAGGTTGGGATGCAGCACCTGCACCGCGCCGAGGTCGCGGACGAAGTCGTAGCGCTTGCGCGGCAGCGGCGAGATCAGGTCAGCGTACTCGAGGTCGAGGAAGTGGTCGGGCGCCTGCGTGTCGGAGAGCTCCTGCTCGGCGTGGTTGCGCCAGCGGTCGGGCTCGGGGCCGAGGTACTCGACGGTGTCGAGCGCGTTGGCGTTGCGCAGGAAGCCGGGAACGTCCGGCGGCAGGTACCGCACTGCGAGACGCGAGATCATGCGATGGCCGTCAGCGCCCCAGCCCCACGCGGGCTGTGTGGCGAAGAGGGCGATCAGGGCGGAGGCGAAGGGGATGCGGACGCAGCGGGAGAAGTGGTGCATGAGGAGAGTATAGCGAGCGATGGTTGTACGACCCTTGCGATTGCGTCCCAGGCAAAGGCAAATACAGGGGTCTCTCCACTACGGCGCAAGTGCGCGCCTGCGGTCGAGATGACAAACCTTCTGATTACACGAGGACCGGTACTTCCTCCAGAACGGGCGAGCCGAAGACGCGGCGGTAGCGCTCGATGGCGTCGGCGGGTCCGGTGGATTTGCGGGGGTTGTCGCTGAGCTTGACGGTCGGGATGCCGTCGGCGCTGGTGAGCTTGCAGACCAGCGAGATGGGCTCAAAGGTGTCTTCTCCGCGCGGATGGCAGTCGCGGAAGTCATTGGTGAGCAGCGTGCCCCAGCCGGCGGAGAAGCGGATGCGGCCGTTGAAGTACTCGTGCAGCTCCACGATGGTGGAGGCGTCGAGGCCGTCGGAGGCGATGAGGCGCTTCGCGCGGGGGTCCTGTCCGCGCGAGACCAGCCAGGCGATGTACTCGTCGCCGGCGAGGAAGGGGTCCTTGGAGTCGACGCGCTCACCGGTCCAGCGCGCTACCCAGTCGGGCGCGCCGGCGAGGAACTGGGTGGTGCCGAAGGTGTCCGGCAGGGTAATGAGCAGCTCGCCGCCGTAGCTTTGCTGCCACAGGCGCAGCACCTCGTACTGCGACTGGCGCAGGTCTTCATCGGATTTCGCAGAGATGGGGCCGCGCGAGGCCATCGCGGCCATCGCCATGGGCAGCTCGTGCGCGTTGGTGCCGATGGCCTCCAGGTTGTGCTTGTAGGCCAGCGAGGTATTCGAGGTGCCGGTGAAGTTGTCGCCAAGGACCGTGGCGAGCGCCTCCACGCAGTACTCCTGCCAGAGGAAGCTGTGGCGGCGGCGCGTGCCGAAGTCCGAGAGGCGCAGGCCGGGGATGGGGCGCAGCAGCTCAATCTTGTCCCACAGGCGCGTCTTGGCGCGGGCGTAGAGAACGTCGAGCTCCAGCTCGTTCAGCGTGGAGAGCGCAGAACGGGTCTTCATCTCGCTGACGATGGCCAGCGAGTAGACCTCCCACATAGTGACCTCGGTCCACAGGCCGGAGAAGCGGATAATGAGCTGGCCATCCTGCTCATCGATCTCGTAATCGCTGAGGCTGAAGTCGTGCTCCAGCCAGGCGAGGAACTCCGGTGCGAAGATCTGTTTGACGCCGTAGAAGGTGTTTCCAGCCAGCCAGACCAGCTCTGACCGGCGCAGGCGCAGACCGCGCACGTGCTCCATCTGGTCTCGCAGCGCGGCGGCGGAGATGCGCTCGGCGAGACGCACGCGCACGGTGCGATTGTGGACCTCGCTGGTGACGTGCGTAGCGGGAAAGTTCTTCCAGATGAACTGCAGCATCAGCAGCTTGTAGAAGTCGGTGTCCAACAGCGAGCGCACGATGGGGTCAAGCTTCCAGTTGTGATTGTGCGCGCGCTCGGCGAAGTTGACGTTCATCCTGCCTGTAAGCCTATCAACTATGTGCTTTGAGCTGCGATTTAAGACGTTTTTTGCGCTCTTGAGCGACGAAGGGGCGGATGCAGCTTTGGCTATCTTCAAGAGATTCGATCAGAACAGTGACGGTCTTGTGGAAGGGCCAAGTAGGGCGGTGTTGAGGTTGACGATCGTGCGATGGCCTTCATTGCCGCCCCATGCGAAGCCCAGGTAAAGCGTGGGGAGTCCGCCGGCATGGATGGTGATGCCGCCCGAGTAGCTATGGCGCAGGTGGCTGAAACTGATATCGTCGCGGCGGAGGCCCACCTTGGCTTCATCGATGCCGAGGAAGAGACCGATGGGGATCTTTCCGAGGCTGTGCTCAAACGCTCCGTGGATGAGGAGGAGGTTGGGCGCGCGGAAACGATAGTCGGGATAGCTGGACAGGATGGTTTGACTGTTGATGTCTGAGCCGCCGAGGGTGGGGTCGAAGACAAAGGGGACGACATGGCCGGCGTTGGTGACGGACTCCTGGATGAAAAGGCCGGCGGTGATGGAGCCGGTGACGTCGCGGGTGGGGGAGATGGGGGGAATGGTGCGCTCAGGGGCGCCGGGGAGCGGGGGACGCGGAGCTGTCGGCTTGCCGATGTCCTTGCTGTACAGCGTGAGCGTATGGCCGAGGTCGGCGGTGAAGCGGCGAAAGCTGTAACGCGTGGCAGATGGCGCGGCGAACTGCTGGAAGTTGACGAGGTAGTTGAGCTTGAGGTGAGAACTTTGAGGGAGCGGAGGGATCAGACGGAAGCCCTCGCCGGCCTGAACGTAGCCTTGCGAAGCGGCGAGGCCGGGCGCGCTGATATTGCTGTAAACGGTCTCGATGGACGGGCTTGAGTCGCCATAGCTGCCGCGTACGGAGGCGAAGCGGCCGTTGAGCTCGCCGAGGAGGGTCAGGCCGCAGCCATCGAGCAGGCCCGAGTTGACAGGGATGACGGCGTTGATCCCGGTGATATTCTCCGTGAGGCCGAAGTCAGTGCGTGCACCGGGCAGCGTGGAAGGCCCAAGGCCGTAGAAGTAGAGGCGATTGAGGGAGTCGCCTTCCGAGGTGAAGGTGACAGTGGACGAGGGCTGGGTGAAGAGACGCTTGACGTGGCAGAGTCCGACGGTATCGGTGGAGTGGCCGGGTGTGGGAGTGTGAGGCGTGGGTTTGCGGGTGGACAGGTGCACCGCTGTGACATACAAGCCGGCGCGCCAGGAGTTGTTGCCGCTGGCCATGCCGGCGGCGTTCATATTCAGCGACCAGTGGCACGGATTGCGCGTGCCGGGCGGCGGCTGCTGGGTGCCATCGAGCCAGGAGGCGCAGTAGGTGGGGTGATAGACCTCTGCAAATGCGAGACCGGCAGCGATGCCGTTCTGTGGCGCGAGGCTGCCGACGGAGACATGGAAGGGGGTGCCAGTGACCAGGGTCTCCGCGCAGCCGGGGACGCCCTTGAAGCCCTCCTTGCAGGCACCGAGGTTGACGCCCTCCTGGACGAGGTCGCGCTTGAAGTTGTTCCAGAGGCTGGGGTTTCTGTTGTCCGACGAGACGGGTTGCGGAGCCGCAGGCAGAGTGACCTGCTGACCCACTCCCTGCGAGGGCAGCGTGGGAAGAAGCCCAAGGCCGAGCGCAAGGAGCAGGCTACGAACGTGGATGGGGGCCGTCATTTGCCAGAACCCGCGCGTTTGGATTTGGAGGCCGGCCGCTTGCCGCGGGGAGACGCCGGCGACTTCCTCCTGGCGGAGGCAGCGAGGGACAGACCGCTGGCCGGAGCCTTGCGGCTGGGCTTGGCTGCTGGACGCTTGGCTGCGTTCTTCTTGCCGGCCTTCTGCCTGGGGACAATCGCCAGCTTCGGCTGCTTCAGTAGCGGCGGCTGCTTTTGCGCCAGGAAGTATTGGGTGATAGCCGCAATAAAGCGGCTGGCGGCCATGCCATCCTCAGGTGAAGGGACGGGCGGGAGGGTGGCACGGACCTCAGCGGGCAGCCGCTCGGCCACATGCGTGAAGAGCGCGAACTGGTCGCGACCCAGATCGTTGAGTGGCCGATCCGGTTCGTAGGATTCGGGTGGGACGGGGTGGCGTTGAATGGTGGCCATGGGGCATTCTCCTGCAAAACTCTGGTGAGGGATGTCAGTCGAAATCGGGACAATCGGTGCGCATGGCGTTCAGGTTGAGGTAGGTGAGGAAGGTGTTCGCGGTGGCTTCGCGGACAGAGCGCTGACTGTTGTCGAAACCGGGCAGCAGGTGTTCGGTGGCAGTGGCCGGGATGGAGGCGTGCTCAAAGATGTCATTGATGACGGAGCCTGCCTGCACCCAGGGAGAGATGAGGATGGCGGGCACGCGCACGCCGAGCCGGTCAAAGTTAAAGGGTTCGGGAGTGCCTGTATCAGCGGGCTGCGCGGTGAACTCCTGGTCTACGCGCGAAGGATCGAGGTTAGGCGGAGGGACGTGGTCGTAGATCCCGCCGTGCTCGTCGTAGAGAACCAGCAGAGCTGTATTGGGCCAGAGGTTGGGATTGTTGCGGATGCGGTTGTAGACATCAGCGATGAAGCTTTCACCGGCCCGGACATCATTGTCCGGATGCTGATCGGTGGCGAGAAGAGTCGCGCCGGAGCCGTCGGGTGAGGGGTGGTCCTTGTAGTTGGGCTCGATGAAGGAGTAGTCGGGCAGCGTGTTGCTGTCGCAGGCATCGAGAAAGTCCTGAAAGGTGCCGAACATGACCTGCTGGTTCTGGAGCAGATTGATGACCTCCAGAGTAGAGCTGTTGGCGTCATAGTAGAAGAGCTTGGAGGTGCGGCCGCCGGCAGTGAGACGCTCATAGATGCTCTTGAATTTCGGGTTGACATAGAAGACACTCATGCCGACGTTGTTGAACGAAGAACCGTAATGAGCGAAGGCGCGGTTGCAGAGGGTTGGCCCCGGAATGGAGGCGAACCAGCGGTTGAAGACGGCAAACTCCTTGGCGAGGGTGTGCAGGACGGGCAGGTTGTTGGCGCCGTTCTCGCTGAAGGTATACATGATGCGGTGGGATGAAGGGACGTCGGGCTGTTGCTGCTGCTGGTAGATGCGGATGAAGCCGTCCATGGTGGGCGTGCGGTTGGTGCCGCGCACACCATTGAAGAGCTGGGCATCGACGGAGGCGAAGTCGTGGTGGGGGTCGGGCAGGAGCTGACCGCGGAACTCCGCGAGCTGCTGGGTGGGAACCATGGCGCCGGTGGAGTCGGGGATGGCTTCGTCGCCGTTGAGGCCGTCGATGTTGGGGTTGGTCTGCTTGAGACAGCCAAGCATGTGGTCGAAGGAGCGGTTCTCCAGCATGAGGACGACGATGTGGCTCAGAGCGTCGATTCCGGGTGGCATTGGTTCCCCCTTTCGTATTTATGAGAGTTGGCCCATTGCATAGGGTGAAGTCATCGAGCACATCTGCCCTGACAACTTACAGCGACCTACAAGACTGCCCGGAACAGGGACGATACATCAACCCAGAGTTCTAAGACAACAAGAGTGCGGATGTGGGCAACCATATCAAGTCCGGGAGAGAACGGGAAGCATGAATAATTGTGACAAGCCCACTTGACATGACAAGGGTGCTTGTCGTAAAGTTTGCTTGTCATCAAGGAGCGAACCGGATGGCCAAGGAGAAGGATATGGGATGTATGCCAAAGTCGAAGGCTGAGAGGCGGTATGTGAGGCGGATACTGGTCACGATGACCGTGTATCTGGTGCTGGTGGTTGGGGCGACTTGGGCGGTGCGCCACGCGCATGTGCACGGATGGCTGATGTACGTGTGCGCGGTAGTGCCGTCGCTGGCGATCGTTCGTATGCTGTATGTCGTGGGGCTGTATCTGAGGGAGGAGACGGACGAGTTTGTGCGGCAGCAGATGGTGACCTCCATCCTGTGGGGGACGGCCGTGGTGCTGGGCCTCTCGGCGGTCACCGACTTCCTGCGCGGCTACACGGGCAAGGGCGATCTTCCGGCGTTCACGATCTTTATCGTGTTCTGGATGGTCTTTGCGCTGGCGCAGGGTATTCAGTCGCTGCGGAACCGGGCGGCCAGCGATGACTAACCACCTGAAGACACTGCGCGCGGAGCGGGAATGGTCGCAGGCCTATCTGGCGGAGAAGCTGGAGGTCTCGCGGCAGAGCGTGAATGCGATCGAGACGGGGCGTTATGACCCGTCGCTGCCGCTGGCGTTCAAGATTGCAAGGCTGTTTGGGACAAAGATCGAAGAGATCTTTCAGGACGAGGTATAGGAGAGAGTGATGCGACAGATGAGTGTGCAGCGGCGAAGAGTGGTGGCGTTGGCTGGCAGTGTTGCGGCGATGAGCGGATTAGGGCCGCTGCTGCTCCCACGCCACTCGTGGATGCGGTGGGGTTGGGTGGGCCTGATGGCGACGCTGCTGGTATGGGTGATCGTTCTGATGGCACGGCTGCGGCGCGATGAAGGATGCGCGTGACAACTGTCATGTGCGATTGCTGATGCAGAGCACTACGAGTGGATGCGGGGAAGAGCGATGCTGTAGATGTTTGACTGAGAAACCGTAAGGAGCGAGCGATGAAGGTATTGCAGTGGATTGCAGCGGTGGCGTTTGTGGTGGCAGGGATTGCGCTGTTGTGCGCTCCGGCGCATGGGCAGGGGCCAACAGCGGCGGCTAGTCCCGTTGCGTTTGCACCGACGCGCTTTACCGTGACCGAAGCAGGCACCGTGGGCAAGCCGGATGTGGTGCTGATCCCGGGCATGGGGAGCTCTCGCGCGGTGTGGGACGTGGAGGCGAAGCTGCTGACGCCGAACTACCGGCTGCATATGCTGCAGGTGAGCGGCTTTGCGGGTTCACCCGCGGGAGCGAATGCGGCGGACGGCCAGATGCTGGCGGGGATCGTGGAGGAGCTGCACCAATATATTGTGACGGCGCAGATGAAGCCGGTGGTGGTGGGGCACTCGTTGGGTGGACTGCTGGCGCTGATGCTGGCCGAGAAGTATCCCGGCGACGCGCGCAAGCTGGTGATCGTGGACACGCTGCCGTACTACGCCGTGCTGTTCAACCCGGCGGCGACGGTGGAGACGATGAAGCCGCAGGCGGAGACGCTGAAGGAACAGGTGATTGCGACTCCCGCGGACCAGTTTCTGCTGATGCAGCAGACCGTGGTGCCGGCGCTGGTGTTGAACAAGGATGCGCAGACGCAAATTGAAGCAGCCGATATGGCGGGCGACCGGACGGTGTTTGCCGAGGCGATGTATGAGGACCTGCTGACCGACCTTCGCGGCGACGTGGCGGGCATCAAGACGCCGATGCTGCTGCTGTATCCGTATGACGCCACGAGCCAGGGCGCGGACCCGGCGAAGGTGGATGCCCTGTATCAGGGGGCGTATAGGACGGTGCCGAACGTGACGATGGTGCGCATCGACGGCTCGCGGCACTTCATCATGTATGACCAGCCGGCGAAGATGGATGCTGCAGTGCAGGGGTTTCTGAAGTAGCACAACTGCAAAAGCTTTAACGCAGAGGACGCAAAGGAAAGACGCGAAGGTCGCGGAGAAGTATCGGCGAGGCGATGGGTGGACCCCGCTCATAGCCAGGAAGCGGTCATGAGCGGGGTCTATGGAAGGAGCAAACCGCGCTGATTACGGTGCGGGGGCGGGGGCGGCGTCAGTTGCCGGGGTCGCGGGCTGCGCGAAGAGGAGGCCGCCGGGGTCAATCTTCCAGTCGACGTTGGTGCCGTTCATGGTGATGTGAAAGGGCACCTGATGCTCCGTGCCCTGGAACGTGATGCCGGCGGTGCCGGTGTAAGTGCCGTCGTCAGCCTTTACAACGTTGACCTTGCCGACCTGGAAGTGGGCCGGAGCGAAGTTGGGGTTGGTGTCAAAGGTGCTCTGCATGGAGCCCTTGACGGTGGTGGCTATCTGGTCCGTGGAAGGATGGCAACCCACCATGGCAAACAGGAGGGCACAGGGCGCAAGGAGAAGCGCTTTGGATTTGATGGAGAAAAACTTCATGGGTGATTGCCTTTCATATGTTGCGATGAGGATGATCCGTTGTCCGGTCCAGAGGCCGAGCGAAAGTTACAACGAAGGTTCGTGCCGCGCCCGCAAACGCAAAGGAGACCGTCGCTCGTCTTATACGTTTGCAGGGACGGACAACCGTAACACACCATCAGGCCCAAGGACTGGGCAATTCGATACATGCGAGGCGCATCGGTGGCAGCTGTGCTGTAGGATGTCTTGAATAACGGGCCCACGCAGCAGGAAGATCTCTCCGGAGGCAAGCCCATGCACACCTTCACTCTGATTCACGTCATCCTCAGCCTGATCGGCATCGTGTCGGGGCTGGTGGTGATCTATGGTTTCCTTGCCGGCAAACGGCTGCGGCCGTGGAACTCGCTGTTTCTGGCGATGACCATCC
>Ga0302319_10016247_pt1 | contig 13728 bp, 10 predicted proteins | sample Bog_T0_2_FD_203319 | JGI IMG/M metagenome (GOLD analysis project Ga0302319, IMG submission 203319) | Peat permafrost microbial communities from Stordalen Mire near Abisko, Sweden - Bog_T0_2 | ecosystem: Environmental > Terrestrial > Soil > Wetlands > Peat | place: Sweden: Abisko, Stordalen Mire...
GAATCGCCGCTGCTCTGCTGCTGCTCTTTGCCGTCGGACATACACTTGGTTTTCGCCAGTCCGACCCTACATGGGGAGTTGATACGCTTCTTGGCTCCATGCGTTCCATTCACTTTGACGTGCAGGGATTCAGCCGGACGTACTGGGACCTCTTTGTCGCGGCTGGATTCTCGGTGGGCGTGTTTTATCTATTCGCGGCGGTATTAGCGTGGCAGCTAGGCGGCCTTCCGGCAGAGACTTTGGCGGTCATGCGATTCACTCTGTGGGCTCTCGCTCTTGGCTTCGCCGCCATCACAGTGGTGAGCTGGAGATACCTTTTTGTCCTCCCTATCGTTTTCTCAACGGCGATTACAGTGTGTTTGGCCGCGGCGGCATGGCTTTCAGCCAAGGCAATTTGAAGCCATTCGTCGAGGAGTTTCGCGGCTGGTCATCGCGAGAATCATGCGTTAGACTAATTAGGACAGTTGGCTCTCAAATCGAGTCGGCCATGAATGCGATTCCTATCGGGATCATCAGGGCGAACCGGTGGCCCTACCTCGTCATCAACGTTATTTACTACGGGCTTATCGTCTGCGGGATGATCGTCGCGGCGCTCTATCCGCCCTTGCAGCAAATCATGCTGGCGCGGATGCATGCGGAGACGCAAAGCGCCCTGCTCGCGCCGGTGGTGAGAGCTTATATGTCCGGGAACATTCCGCTGGCGGCGCTGTTGACCTTCCTCGTCAACAGTGCCGCTACGTTCGTACAAATCACCTTGCTTTCGGCCCTCATCCCTTTTTCAGGCCTGATGGTCTGCACGCGGGCAGTTGAGTGGGGGTTGGCGCTCTCGCCCACGACTCCCAGGATCGCGGCCGTCATGCTCCCGCACTCCCTCACCCTGCTGCTCGAAGGACAGGGATACATATTGGCGATGTTCGGATGTTACTTGTCGGGCAAATGGTTTCTGCGCCCCGGCAAATACGGATTCGCGACACGGAGAGACGGATATGTCGCCGGGTTGCGTGTCAACTTGCGGATGTACCCTCTGATCGTCGCTGTCCTGGCGGTTGCGGCCGTTTATGAGGCGTCCGAGGTTGTCGCCGTAGCGACTCTGGTTAGACACTGAGGTCCGAGCGCTTCGCGTCGCGAACATCGCGGCGGCAGGCTCATCAACGGTCTTACCCGCAGCCGAATTCCCCGGCGATATTGCCTCCACGATAGTCCACCATGGAGCGTCACTAGCTTGAGGGGGGAATGATGTCAATCCATTGCCACGCCGTCGTGGCGCCGTTGGCCGTTGCGTTCGCTGCCCTGGCCGGCGGCCAGACGGCCACGGATACTGCGCCTTCTTTTCAGGTGGCCTCCGTGAAACCAAGCCCGCCTGCCAGCCGGGAACATCCCGATTCGGCGATCGACCCGGCGCTGTTTTCCATCAAGTACACCAGTCTCAGGCGCTTCATCATGATGGCTTACGGGATATCGGGTTATCAGCCTTACCTGGTTACCGGCGGACCCGCTTGGGTGGACACCGACCCCTACGACATCTACGCTCACTCCGAAAAGCCCGCCAGCCGCCAGGAAATGTACCTGATGCTGCGCTCGCTGCTGGCGGATCGCTTCCAACTGAAGGTTCATCGCGAAACCAGGCCGCTGCCGGCGAATGTAGTGGTCGCGGCGAAGGGCGGCCCTAAGTTCGGTCCGGAGTTTTACGAGTTGAAGGAAGGCGACCCGCCCGTAAACCCAGCCACACAAACGATGAGCCATATGACGTTTCCAGGCGTTCCGTTCCAGCAGTTCGTCGACCGGCTCGGGCTATGGATGACGCGCGACCCGGTTACCCACATGGCGGCCGAGGATGTGCTTCCGGTAATCGACCAGACGGGCCTCGCCGGCCGCTACGTAATCGTCTTCAATGCCGACCCGCAAGAAGAGTGGTCGGCGGCCCTGGAGCACCAGTTGGGCCTTAAACTGGAGCAGCGCAAGGCGCCTACGGAACTGCTGGTGATCGACAGCGTGGCGAAGCCTTCGGCTAACTGAGACCACTCCGCGGAAGCCGGGATAGCGCCACCGCGCAGGCCGCCAGCAGAATCCCCAGCGCCGCCAGGGGCGCCGGAGAGAGCGCCGGGACCGCCGTGGGCGTGGGCGCGGCGGAGGCAATCACCTGGCCGGAGGCAAATAGCCGATAGGGGAAGCAATTGAAGCACTCGGCGCCCAGGTTATTCGCCAGGTTCAAGCTGACGGCGCCGCCGCCGGCGGGAAGCGGAAGCACGGGCAGGTTCAGTTCCCGCTGATCGCTGGGCTGGCCGATGTTGGTAAGGAACGCGATGACGCTCTGCGCGGTGTAAACCGTGGCCCCGGTGTTGTTGGCGGCGCCGTTCTGGTATACGAAGGCCGGGAAGTTGGCGGTGTTGCCGCCCGCCACGGAGATGGAATAACTGATCACGGTATTGCTGGAGGAATCGAACACGAACGATCCCGTAGCGGCGCCACCGTCCGTGAACGTGACGTTCTGCAGAGTCCAGGTGAGCGGAGCAGCCAGCGATATTCCAGCGGTAAGAAGCGCGATGAGGAAGGTTTTCGACAGCAAGAATTTGGCCCTCATGTGTCAATTTACAAAATAGGGCCGAGCCGTACACCCACCTAAATAGGTGGGGCGATCGAAGGCAACGGGTCCGCTTTGAGTTAGGCTGGGGGCGGAGGCAACGCATATGGGCGTCAAGGCCGGACTGGCGGTGGCGGCCGAAGCACTGATCTTCGGGGCGCTGCTCTTGGGCGCCGCGGGGACCCTGGTATGGCCTGCGGCGTGGGTGTACCTGGGGCTCTTTTTCGGCGGCGCCGGTTGGATCACGGCTGAACTGGCGCGCAACGATCCCGCGCTGCTGGCCGAGCGAATGCGGTCGCCCATGCAGAAAGACCAGCCGTGGTGGGACAAGATCCTCCTGGCAGCCATGTTCGCCGCATTCGTCGGCTGGCTGGTGCTGATGGGGCTGGATGCGGAGCGGTTCCGCTGGTCCGCTGTGCCCTTGTGGTTGCAATGCGTAGGCGGGGCGTCGCTGCCCCTCTCGTTCTGGATGATCGGCTGCGTCTACCGCGAGAATCCGTTTCTTGCGGCGGTGGTGAAAATCCAAAAGGAACGCGGGCACCGGGTGATTTCCACGGGACCATATGCGCTGGTCCGCCATCCGCTCTATGCCGCCGCTTTGATCCTGCTGCCGGGCAGCGCCCTGCTGCTGGGCTCCTGGTACGGACTGGCGGGCGCGTGCGTTCTGGACGGCGGGATTGCAGTGCGGGCGGCGATGGAGGACCGCGAACTGCAGCGCGGCCTGGAGGGCTACGCGGAATACGCCGCGCGTGTTCGCTACCGCTTGATCCCGCTGGTCTGGTAGTGGCGGCGGTTATTTTAAGAATGAGCCGATTTTTTCGTTGAGGAATTTGCCATCGGCCGGATTGCTGGCCGCGCCGGCGGTGTGGCCCCAGAGCGAGGGAATGGGAGTCAGGGTGACCCCGGGAATGAACGGCGCTTCGTAGCGCGCATCGCCGACGGGAAAATAGAGATCGGTTTCCGATGGCATGTAGAGCAGGGGCGCCTTGATGGAGCGAAGTGTTTTTTCGATGTCGCCGTCGAAGCCCGGCGATTTAGAGACATCGTGCCGCTCCCAGGTGCGCATTTGCAGGATCAGGTCATTGGCGTCGGCCCCGGGGATGAAGCGCGTGCGGTAGCGCGCCAGCACTTGCTCGAAGGTGGTTCCGGGCGCCGTATTGGCGCGCCACAGCTCCCGGCGCCACCATTCCTGCGAATACAGCCAGGCCGCCCACACGGCGCCGAAAGCCTCGATTCCCTTAGCCGGAGGCGTAGTGTAATCGCCGCCCTGGAACGCCGCGTCGGCGGTGATGGCCGCGATCTGGCCTTCCAGACGCACCACCCCGTGCGGGTAGGTCTTCGCCGTGGACGACGTGGCCACGATGCGATCCGCAAACGTGGGATAGCCGACCGCCCATTGGAACGCCTGCTGGCCGCCCATGGAAAAGCCCACGATGGCGCGCAGGTGGGTGATCTTGAGTTCCCCGGTGAGCAGGCGATGGACGGCGTCGACATTATCGCGGATGGTCATCACCGGAAAGCGCGGGCCGTGATAGGGCTCCGGCGTGTTGCTGGGAGAGGAAGAATGGCCGTTGCCGAACAGTTCCGTGGCCACCAGGAAGAGCTTCGACGGATCGAGCGCGCGGTCAGCCCCGATGAGCCACTCGTAGCCGTGGAAATTCGCCATGTAGTGCGAGGGGAGCAGCACGGCGTTATCGCCCGCCGCGTTGAGATGGCCGTAGGTGCCATAGACCAGCAGAGCTTTGGGCAGAGTGATGCCGCTCTCGGTGCGGAAGTTCTCGATGGTAAATTCATGCCGCTCGCCGGCGAGGCCGGCGGAATTCTGAGCTGCCAGCAGCCCGCAAGTAAAGAGGAAGGCGACGGTTCTTTTCATACCAGGCACCCATCCTACAACAGCGGCGTGTTACTGTCCGATATCGGACAATAAGATGCCAATAGCGCCCATGGCGGGGGCATTACGCGCTGCGAAGTCAATGGTTTGCAAATGCACCCGAATTGCACTGGGGAAGGGCGTCATGCGCCACCTTCTGCAAGATGTACGATTCGGATTTCGCGTGCTCACGGGCAGCCCCGGCTTTGCCGCCGTCGCGGTATTGACCCTGGGGTTGGGGATCGCCTGCACAACGACCGTGTTTTCCTGGGTGGATGGGGTGCTGCTGCATCCTTACCCGGGCGCCGGCCACAGCGAGGAATTGGCGTCGCTGGAGATGATCACGGCGAACGCGCCCAACGGAGGCACGAACATCTCGTGGCCGGACTACCGCGATTACCGCGATCGCCTGCGGGGGATCTCGGGACTGGCGGTGCATCGGCAATGCGCCTTCGCGTTGGGCGACGCGCAGCCGGCGCGCGTGGCGTGGGGCGAACTGGTATCGGGCGACTATTTCGCGGTAATGGAGGTCAAGCCGATACTGGGCCGCGTCTTCACGCGCGAAGAGAACGGCGACGCCGCGGGCGCTTACCCAGTGGCCGTGATCGGCGAGCAACTCTGGCGCACCTACTTCCACGCCGACCGCGCCATCGCGGGGAAGACCGTGCGGGTCAACAGGCATCCGCTGACGATTGTGGGGGTGGCGCCGGCGGAGTTCCGCGGCAGTTGGCCGGCGATGCAGTTCGAATTGTGGATACCGGCTACGATGGGCGCGGCGCTGGGAGAATTTCCGGAATCCGTTTTTCGCGACCGCAACGACCGCGGCTGGTTCGGCGCGATTTGCCGGCTGCGCGGCGGAGTCCCCCTGGGGCAGGCGCGGGCGGAAGCCATGGCGCTGGCCGCCAGCCTGACCGCGGCCAATCCGAAGACCAATCGCGACGTGAGCGCCACCATCCTGCCGAGTTGGGAACAGCACAACGGGATCAACGAGTTATTCGGCAAGCCGCTCACCATTTTGCTGGCGTTCTCTTTCGTGGTGCTGCTGATTGTGTGCGCCAATGTGGCGAATCTGTTGCTGGCCCGCGCGGTAGGGCGGCAGAGGGAGTTCGGGATTCGCTTTGCCGTGGGCGCGGGCCGGATCAGGGTGGCTTTCCAGGTGCTCACCGAGACCCTGTTGCTGGCGGCGGCCGGCGCCGCGGTGGGGATCCTGATGCTGTTGTGGATGCAGGGGTCGCTGGCCACCATGGTTCCGAAGGTGGGATTCCCGATCGCCACGCAGGATCCTTTGAACGGACGTATCCTGGCGTTTACGGCCCTAGCCTGCCTGGCCACAGCGTTATTCGCGGGGATTTCGCCGGCGCTGTTCGTCTTTCACTCCAACCTCAACGAAGTTCTCAAGGAAGGCAGCCGCAGCGACACCGCCGGAGCGGCCTCGCGGCGCACGCGCAGCGCCCTGGTAGTCGCCGAGGTGGCACTGGCTACGGTCGCCCTGGTGGGCGCGGGTCTATTCGTGCGCAGTTTTCGTAATCTGCGCGGGATCCATCCGGGATTCGACGCGGAACAGGTTCTCTTTGGACGATTTTTCATCGAAACGGCGGGCTATAGCGACAACCAAATATTGCAGTTCGCGCAGCGGCTGAAAGAGCGGCTGCTGGCGGCTCCGGGGGTGGAGTCGGTCAGCTACACGGATTTCGTGCCGTTGAGTGTCACCGCCGGTCCGTTCTGTCACCTGCGGGTGGATGGCTATGCACCGGCTACCGGTGAGGTTGTGACGGTGAGCATGGCGCTGGTGTCGCCGGATTACTTTGCGGCCATGCGGATCCCTTTGGTGGAGGGGCGCGATTTCACGACGGGTGACGACCGCGGCACGGAACTGGTGGCGATTGTCAACCAGGCGTTCGCCACGCGGTATTTTCACGGCCGGAGTCCCTTGGGACAGAAGGTGTGGGTGGGCGAAAAGCAGTTGCGGGTGGTGGGACTGGCGCGAGACAGCAAATATTTCAGCCCCGCGGAGCCAAACCGTCCCTTCTTCTACCTGGCATTCGCACAGCTTTATCATTCCAGCCCGGAGCTTTACTTTTTGATGCGAACCGCGGGCAAGCCGGCGCAGGCGATTCCGCTGCTGCGGCAAGCCGTGGTGGAGACCGACCGGAATGCCTCGGCGTTCTTTGCGATTCCGCTGACCGAATACAACGGGTTGGCGACGCTGGGCCAGAAGGTGGCAGCCGACCTGATGGGTACGCTGGCGGTGGTGTGCCTGCTGCTGGCGGCGTTTGGACTTTACAGCGTGATGGCGTACAACGTGAGCCAGCGCATTCCCGAAATTGGCATCCGCATGGCGATGGGCGCCGGGCCGGGGAATGTAATCGCCATGGTCATTCGGCAAGGCATGACGCTGGCGCTGGCCGGCGTGGTGGTGGGCGCACTGGCGGCCATGGCTGCGGCGCGAGTGGTGGCCGGTATGTTGTTCGGGGTGGACGCGGCGGATCCGGCGACCTTCGCGATGGCGGTTGGGTTTCTCGCCGCGGTGGCGCTGGTGGCGACGTGGCTACCGGCCTTCCGGGCCACCCGAATCGATCCGCTGGCGGCGTTGCGGAAGTGAAGGAAAGACAATTGTTCACCGCCGAGACGCAGAGACGCAGAGAAAGAAAAACCAGAAAAAACCTAGAGAGCGCAGAGGGGGCAGAGGGGCAGAGACAATTCGCTCTGGCCCGGGTGAGCGTACTCCGGTGATCTCTTTCCTATTTTTTCTTTTTTGTTTTCTCGGCGTCTCGGCGTCTCGGCGGTGAATCGTTTTTTCCGATTCCCGAACTCGCTCCGCGGAAACGCAACGGATTCGCGGCGGCCAAGTATAATTGCCAAATATGCTTTCGAGGCGAGGGCTGCTGAGGGGCGCGGGAATGGCGCTGGCGGATGGCGCGGTGCGCCAGGGTCTGGCGGCGCGGGCGCCGCGGTTGGCGCGGGTGCGCGTGGCGGCCGATCGCGTAATCCGCACCATCGCGGGTCTTCGGCCTTTTCGCCCGTCCGGGTTCGTGGTGCGCGGGGAAAAACTCGACGAGAAGACGGTCATCCACAACTACGGCCACGGCGGGGCGGGCATTACTCTCTCGTGGGGCACGGCTCACCTGGCGGTGGAGGAAGGCGCCCGCAGCGGGGCTCGCGATTGTGCCGTGATTGGATGCGGCGTGGTGGGGCTGGCCACGGCGCGGCTGCTGCAGGAACGCGGCTACGAACCGGTGATCTATGCCAAGGAGATGCCGCCGGCGGTCACCTCCAGCGTGGCCGGCGGATTGTGGGAACCGACTTCGCTTTTTGAACGGGCGTCCGTGACGGCGGAATTCCGCGCGCAATTCGGCGCGGCGGCGCGGTGGGCGTTCCGGCGCTATCAATCGCTGGCGGGAGACCGTTACGGGGTGCGCTGGCTACCGCTCTACACCCTGGCGCAGAGCGCGGCGGGGGTGGCGCCTCCACCACTCGACAGCCCGTACAGCGACATCGAATCGCTGTATCCCGAAGGCCGGCAACTGGCGTCGCGAGACCATCCCTTCCATGTGCCGTTCGCACAGCGGCGCGACAGCATGCTCATCGAGCCGGCCATCTACCTGAACGCGCTGATCCGCGATTATCAGACGGCCGGAGGGAAGATCGTTATCCGCGAATTCCGTTCGCTGGGGGAGTTGACGAACCTGAGCCAGACCTTGATTTTCAACTGCACCGGGCTGGGCGCGCGGACCCTTTTCGGGGATAGGGAGCTGACCACCGTGAAAGGCCAACTGGTGTTCCTGCTGCCCCAACCGGAAGTGAATTACATGACTATCGGACCGAATGGAATTTATATGTTTCCGCGCCACGACGGCGTGCTGTTGGGCGGGAGCTTCGACCGGGGCTTGGAGAACACCGAAATCGACCCGGCGGTGACCGAGCGGATTCTGCGCGGAAATGCGGAATTGTTCGGGGGGATGCGCGCATAGTGGACGCTCGGAGAGCGATGAGAATGCGGAGCGTGCCGGTTCTCTACGCGGCAGTGGCGGATGGGGTAGCTTCCAATGTGCTCGGCCTGACGATTCAGCGATGGCTGCCGTGGCGCAACTCGGCAACCCGAAGAGGGTTTGTCTGCATGTGCCGCTTATGAGAATCAACTCCGTTTGCCTCCCGCTCATAACCGCAATCGCCGGCCTGAGCGCGTGGGCGCAAACCAGCGCCGCCATCGATATCGACACCACTCATACCACGCCGCTCAACGCCAATTTCAGCGGCTTCAACGACGAGGTGGTCTTTCCCGCCGAGTACTTCGATTACCGGCTGGAGAATCTGGCGGCACAACTCACGCCGGGGTGGGTGCGCTATCCGAGCGGCAGTTTCAGCGACGCCTTCAACTGGCAGACCGGGCTCATGGTTCCCTCCTGGGCGGCGGCGTTTCAACCCACTGAGATCGCCTCGCTGGTGGCCGAAGGAGTGCCGTGGGTCAATGGCAAGGGCGGCGGATCGTTCGTGGACGGCGCCAACCGGGCGAACTTTCTGGGCGCGAAACTGATTGTTTGCGTCAACGCCTTCACGGATACGCCCCAATCGGCGGGCCAAATGGCGGCGTTCGCCAAGGCCAATCGCATTCCGGTAGCCGTCTGGGAGTTGGCCAACGAGCCGTACACCACCGGCACGGCGTTTTTCTCCTCGGGCGCCGACTATGTCGCCAAAATGAAGCCGTTCCGCGATGCCATCAAAGCCGCCGATCCCAGCGCGGTGGTCGCGGTGTTTTTCATGGACGCCGGGAACACCGCCGCGAATCCGGCCTGGAACCAATCTATTTTGAGTTATGGGACCCCTTACTGGGACGCGGTGACGTACCATCACTATCCGCCGCAAAGCACCGGCGCGTTCAGCCAATGGATGGCGGACGAGAACGCCGTGCTGGCGGCCAAGTCGTCGGCATATGTCACAGGCTACCTGGCGCCGCTGAATCCAGCCGGGACGAAGTTTCTCATCTCGGAATTCCTGCCCTCCAACGACGGCATGGGCAGCGGCAGTTCGCTGACCGACGGCACGCTCTATGGCGCCATCTACGCGGCTGAGTATACGATGCGCCTGTCCGCCGTTCCCTCCATGCTGTATGTAGGAATGCACGCCCTCACGGGCACACGCGGCGTCAGCGCCGCCGACACACACTACAACGACACGCAGAACGCCTACAACCAGGGCACCACGATCGATACCCTTTCGCTGAGTTTCGGTTACTTCACCACGGCGCAGCCGCAGGGGCTGGCGGTGCTCAACGGGGTGCTGCGCAATGCCACTATGGTGGACACTACCACGGTGACAGGCGGCGCCACGGTGGCCGCGACCGGCCTGGGGCAGATTCCGGCACTCTACGCGCAGGCCTACACCAGCGCCGCCGGAATGGAGAGCGTGGCGATCACCAATAAGGGAGCGACGGCGCAGCAGGTGACGATTCGCGTGAATGGAACACCGGTGACCGGAACGCTACCCGTACAGTCGATCGCGGGAACCGATCCCACAGCGGTCAACACGGCGACAAGCGCGGCGGTATCGGTGGCCGCCTCGACGTCAGCCAACCCGGTCACCGTGCCCGCTTACAGCGTCGTGCGCGTGGATCTGAATTCCCCGGCCGTGGCGACGGCGGTGAGCAACGCCAGCTACGCCACCGGCGCGGTGGCGCCGCAGCAGATTGTGTCGCTGTTCGGACCGGGGCTGGCATCGCAAACGGTTAGCGCCACGCTGCCCCTGCAGACCACGCTGGGCGGAATTTCGGTGCAGATTACCGACCGCACAGGGGCGAGCCAGTTCGCGCCGCTGATCGCGGTTACGCCCGGGCAGGTGAATCTGCTGGTGCCCGCGGGCCTGGCCGCGGGTCCGGCGACGCTCACGGTGCTGCACGGCGCCACGGCGGCGCTGACGGGCTCCCTGACCATTGCGGGGTCGGCACCGGGTCTCTACAGCATGAACTCCGACGGCGCGGGCGTGGCGGCGGCGAATGCCTTCCTGGACGCGGTGACGAACGAGCAGACCGTATTCACGTGCAATCCGCCGGCGGTGCGCAGTTGCCTGCCGGCGCCGTTGAGCCTGGGCGGCGCGGCCGATACGCTCTACGTGGCGCTCTATGGCACGGGAATCCGCGGCGCCGCGGCGGTGGAATGCTACGTAGCCGGGCAGAGCGTGCCGGTGCTGTACGCCGGCCTGGTGGCGGCTTATCCGGGGCTGGACCAGGTGAACATCTCGATCCCCAAAAGTCTGGCTGGAATGGGAGATGTGCGGGTGTATCTGGTGGCGGACGGCGTGGCTTCGAATGTGGTGGGGCTGAAGATTCAGTAGTCGCGCACCCAACAGTCAGTGAAGGTACTGGAGAACAGTCCATGTCCTTGACGGGGCCAGGGGAGCAGAATTTTCGGACTACCAAAGCTGGAACGATTTGTAGGGTCTGTCTTGAGCATCGCCAATGCCTTTCAAAAACCCTGGGAGGCAAACCACGAAGGAGAACGAGCTATATCTTCCGGCGATAGGCAATATCTTGACGGAAGACAGAATTGACGGGATTCAACGGAGATTTTTCCCGGGTTGCGGGAATAAATCGCCGAAGCCGGAAGATTTCACACCATGCAACGTAGACACTCCTGGATTCTTGTGACGCTGACGACACTCCTTGCGGTCTCGACGCCCTTTACCGCTTCCGGACCGTTGAATGCCCAATCCGCGACTAAACCGCTGGCCCAGTCTATGCTCCCGGCACGGCAGTCTCTGCCGAATCCCAATGGGATGGCGGAGACGTTTAATTCCAACGGCCCCACCAATCCCGATTCGCTCTTCTTTCAACCGCTGGGCACGAACGGGCGCACTTGCGCGACTTGCCACCAACCCGACCAGGGCTGGACGATCTCTGCCGCGCAGACGCAAATGCGATTTGTGCTGTCGAACGGAACGGACCCGCTCTTCCGCACCTCCGATGGGTCTAATTGCGATACGAACATTGACGTATCCACCATCGACAGCGCCAGCCCCATCTCAAGGATCTCTTCCGCACCGCCGTGCGGGTGTTGGGAGATCGGGGGCGTGCTGAAGACGTGGTGCAGGAGGTTTATCTGCAGGCTTGGAAGTCGTTCGGCCGCTTTCAGGTGGGCACTAATTGCCGGGCGTGGCTGTACCGGATCCTTTTTCACATGCTACAGCGGCAGCGGCGCAAATGGTTCAGCTTGCGGGCCGCTTCCGATGGCGAACAGATTCTAGAACAAGCGGCTGCCAATCCCCCGCCGGTGCCGGAGCAGATCAGGGACAAGGATTTGCTGCATGCTTTAGCGGAACTCCCGCGGGAGTTCCGGGATGTCATTCTGTTGATTGACGTTGAGGAATTTTCGTACAAGGAAGCCGCCGGCATTCTGGGGAAGCCGGTGGGCACGGTGATGTCGCGTCTGAGCCGCAGTCGCACGTTGTTGCGGCAGCGCTTGGCTACAGTCGCACGGTCCTACGGAATCGTTCGCCAGCGCCAGGAGGGTCAGGGCGCATGAGTGGGCCGGCGGAGCCGCGGCCTGGGGCGCGACCAGAATGGGTTCCGCGCCAATCGTTGCGTCGTTTCGCATAAATGAGCATGCTCATTTTCCTCTTGACAAGAGCGTGCGGTTGGGTTAGTTTATGAGCATGCTCACTTTAGGAGCAGCTCAGACCCGATGAGAATTACCGCCGAAGCCAAATCCGCCACCCGGCAACGCGTTCTCCAAGCCGCCATGAACCTCTTCGTGAGCGACGGCTGGCAGCACACCACGACCCGCGGCATCGCCGTGGCCGCCGGGATCGCCACCGGGACGCTGTTCAACTACTTTCCCACCAAAGAAGCCATCGCCGCGGCCCTTATGGCCGAAGCTCTGGAACGTGCCTATGAGGAGTTTCACTCTAATTGCAGCGGGGAGAATTCGCTCGAAGCAGACCTCTTCTCGCTCATCTGGTCCGGTCTGCGCAGCCTCCGCCAGCTTCGCAAATGCCTCGGGCCCGCCTCCGACACTATCTTCAGCCCGCTCGCGCGCCACTCTCCAGACAGCCCCGGCGATGCGTTACGCGTCAATCACCTGGAACTGGTGGAGACAGTCCTCACTTCTCACGGCTTCCCCGCGCCTCGGCCCGCCGTAACCATGCAACTCTATTGGACTCTCTATCTAGGCGTTTTCGCATATTGGGCAGCCGACGATTCACCCGGCCAGGAGGACACCCTGGCCCTGCTGGATCAGTCGCTCCTGTTGTTTGTCGCATCACTGAGTTTAGATCAAGGAAGGGGAACAAATGGACGTCAGTGAATTAATTGCCGCTCTTCCCGAAGACGATTCTTCGTCCACCGTGAGCGCCGCCTGGGCACAGGAACGGCTCCGCGGGATTCTCGCCGATATTGCGCAGCGGCCGGTGCCGGCCGGCTCGCTCCATCGGCTGTGGACACTCTCGGAACTCTCCACGCAGATCGCACTGGCCTATCTGGCGCTATGGGTCCGCCGGTGGTTCACCGATGCCGAAGCCGGGAAGCGGCGCCTGATGGAGACGAACCTGCGGATGGCGTTGAAGACCTTCCACCGTCTGGGCTACCTGCGCGGCGCCATGACCAAACTCGGCCAGGCTGCGGGCAACCTGCCTGGCATCCTTCCCAACCAGGTGGCTGAGACCCTGGACCGCCTCCACTGCGAGGCCCCGCCGATGCACTACCCGCTGATCCGCGAGGTGGTGCGCAATGAGTTCGGCAAGGAAGCCGACGAAGTGTTTCTCAGCTTCGAGAAGGAGGCCTTCGCCGCCGCATCGCTCGGCCAGGTCCATCGTGCCCGGCTGAAATCGGGCGAGCCCGTCGCCGTGAAGATTCAGTACCCCGGCATCGCGCGGACCATTGACGCCGATTTTCGCAATCTCTCCGCCCTCGTCCTGCCTCTTCGGCTCGGCAAAGCCTGGGAATCGCAAAAGGCGCAGTTTGAAGAAATCCGCCGAATGCTCAATCAGGAGGTCGATTATCTCCAGGAGGCCGAATCGCAACGCCTCGCCGGCGAACTCTTCCGGCCCGAAGACGGCATTGTCGTGCCGCGGGTTCACCGCGAGTATTCCGGCAAACGTGTTCTAACCACCGATTACGTTGAGGGTCTGCACCTGGCGGATTATCTAGCCACCAACCCTACCCAGGCTTCGCGCAACGCCTTCGGAACAAAGATCTACGTTGCCTGGATCCGCATGTACTTTGCCTTCATGACCCATGGGGATCCACATCCCGGCAACTATTTGTTCCACAGCGACGGCCGCCTTAGCC
>Ga0302319_10016248_pt1 | contig 13728 bp, 19 predicted proteins | sample Bog_T0_2_FD_203319 | JGI IMG/M metagenome (GOLD analysis project Ga0302319, IMG submission 203319) | Peat permafrost microbial communities from Stordalen Mire near Abisko, Sweden - Bog_T0_2 | ecosystem: Environmental > Terrestrial > Soil > Wetlands > Peat | place: Sweden: Abisko, Stordalen Mire...
AAGGGGCTGGGCTTTACGCGTCTCAACCAGATCGTCGAGCGCGAGGACACCGAGTCGATCCGGGGCATGGTGAAGGCTGTGCCGCACCTGGTGCGCATTCTGGAAAAATAACCGCTTTTGCGGTTATTTTTCCAGAATGCAGCTATTAGCTCTTAGCTTTTAGCTGCGATTTGCGTGAGCCGACTTTGTCGAATCCCAACCGGAAGAGCTAATAGCTAATAGCTAACAGCTAAAAGCTAGGAGCCAGAAGCTGTTTTAACAACGCGAGTCGGCAGTGTGAACTGCCGGCGTTATAGCGAGGAGAATATGGCGAAGAACTTATCGAATTTGCGCGCGCCCAAGAAGGCCAATACCGGGCGCAAGCGTGTGGGCCGGGGCATGGGATCCGGCATGGGCAAGACCTCGACCCGCGGCCACAAGGGCCAGGGATCGCGTACCGGTTCGAGCCTGATGCGCGGTTTTGAAGGCGGCCAGATGCCGCTGCACCGCCGGTTGCCCAAGCGCGGATTTACCAACATCTTCCGCACCGAATACACGGTTGTGAACCTGGATCGCATTGCGGAGCTGGGTGTGGCCGAAATCGGCCTCGACGACTACAAAAAGCTCGGGCTGGCTTCTAAAAAGAAGACGCTCATCAAGATCCTTGGTTCGGGCGAGCTCGAGAAGGCGGTCACCATCCACGCGCACAAGTTTTCCAAGTCGGCCACCGAGAAGATCGAAAAGGCCGGCGGCAAGGCTCTGGTTGTGGGTGGCGAGACGGCTCCCGCGGCGGCGTAAAGGCGGCTCTTAGCCGTTAGCTCTTAGCTTTTAGCTTGGTCGTGCGGCTGCGAACCGCATGGGTTACTGAATGAAGCTGAAAGCTAAGAGCTGATAGCTGTTCTCCTGTGATGCAACGCACGTCCGCGGTTCCCGGGGTTCGGTAGTCTGAGTGCACCAGGGAACACCGTGGGATGGGATCAACGTAAGATAGGACCGGCGCAATCAAGCGCCTGAAGCGGATAACCCGATATGCTTGAGAAATTTCTCAATATCTTCCGGATTCCCGACCTGCGCAAGAGGGTACTTTTCACACTGGGCATTTTGGCCGTCTACCGTTTGGGCGCGTGGATTCCCACGCCCGGCGTGAACACCAACCAACTGGAATTGATGTTCAGCAACGCGAACAGCTCCATGTTCGGGCTGATGGATCTTTTCAGCGGCGGCACGCTGCGCCGCATGACGATCTTCGCGCTGGGCATTATGCCCTACATCACCGCGTCGATCATCTTCCAGCTTTTGACCGTGGTGTATGAGCCGCTGGCGCGCATCCAGAAGGAAGGCGAGCTGGGCCGGCGCAAGATTACCCAGTGGACGCGCTACTTGACCGTGATTCTGGGCGCGTTGCAGTCGATCGGCATCGCGGCCATTCTCACCAGGCAGGGACTGGTACTTTCTCCAGGACCCAAGTTCATTCTGCTCACCGTAGTCACGCTCACGGCGGGCACCGCTTTCATCATGTGGCTGGGCGAGCAGATTACCGATCGCGGTATTGGCAACGGCATGAGCCTGCTGATTTTTACCGGTATCGTGGCCGGGTTGCCGCGTGGCGTAGTCGACCTTTACCAGAAGGTGCAGACCGATGCCTGGGGCCCGATGTCGTTCCTGGTGGTGCTGCTGCTAGTGGCCGGCATGGTCGCGGTGGTGGGCTTCATCGTGTTTGTGGAGCGCAGTGAGCGGCGCATACCCATTCAAAGCGCGCGGCGCATCGTGGGCCGGCGCATGATGGGCGGCCAGTCGAGCCACCTGCCTTTGAAGGTGAATTCCGGCGGTGTGATGCCGATCATCTTCGCCAGCTCTATTCTCTCGGCGCCCATGCTTTTCGGCCAGATGGAATGGGTGCAGCACAACCGCTTCCTGCAACCCATTGTGGATCCGAGTGGTCCGCTGGCGCCAGGAATGCCCTGGTATGAGATTTTGAACATCCTGGGCATCATCTTCTTCGCGTATTTCTACGTGTCGATCGTGATGCGTCCGGATGACATTGCCGATAATTTTCGCAAGTCCGGATCGTTCATCCCCGGCATCCGGCCCGGCAAGCGCACCAGCGACTTTATCAACGACATTTTGACGCGCATCACGCTGGTCGGCGCGATTTACCTGATTCTGGTACAGATGGTGCCCACCTTCCTCATTTCGGGCATCCGCTTCGACAAGATTTGGCTTATCGGGAGGTTATTCGAGAATCTACCCAACTGGGTGATTCACGGAATGGGTGTGAACTTCTACTTTGGCGGCACCTCTCTACTTATTGTGGTGGGTGTGGCCATGGATACAGTCAACCAGATCGAATCGCAGCTCATCATGCGTCACTATGATGGCTTTTCCCCTCGTTCCGGTCGCATACGCGGAAGGAAAACCTGGTAATGTCTTCATCTGTTTCAACTGAGGTTTCAATGGAAAGCGCTAGCGGCCGGGACACGGAAACGAAAACCGTACCCGGCCCGATTCTTTTGCTGGGAGCACCGGGCGTGGGCAAGGGGACCCAGGCCAAGGAGCTGGTCAAGAGCTGGAATATCCCGCAAATCTCCACTGGCGATTTATTGCGGGCCAATGTAGCCCAAGGGACCAAGCTGGGCAAGGTGGCCAAGGAGATTATGGGCCGGGGCGAGCTGGTGCCCGATTCGCTGGTGAATGAGATGGTGGCGATCCGAATGCTCGAGCCGGATACGGCCCGGGGATACATTCTGGACGGGTTCCCGCGGACTTTGGGTCAGGCCAATTGGCTGGACGGGCGCCTTGCGGCACAACCCGAGTCGCTGCCGGTGGTTGCCGTCAGCATCCAGGTGAACTATAATCAATTATTGCGCCGCATTACGGGGCGCAGGAATTGTCCTGTCTGCCAGACTATCTACAACGTGTACATGCATCCTCCCCAACGGGATGGATTTTGCGATGTAGAAGGCGCAGCGCTGGTCCAGCGAACCGATGACACGGAAGAGGTCTTCAAGGAGCGCATGCGCGCTTATGCGGCCCTCACCGCGCCTGTTGTCGAGCACTACCGGGCTCTGGGACGATTTGCGGAAGTGGACGGGGACCGGCCGATCGCTACGATCGCAACCGGAATTGTTACCGCCGTGGAGCGGTTACGCCATAACGCGTGACCACCGGGGCGGGTTTGTGCGTGTGAATTGCAGTTGTCGGTGATCAGTGGTCAGTGATCAGTTGAGGAACGCCGCTCCAGGCGCGATCAACTTCTTCGGGGCGCTGAAACGACAACATAAAGATCGGAAGTTTGGAGTTAGTTCGAGTCGCTGGCTGCTGTGCGATCGAACTGATCACCGACCACTGATCACTGTGAGCTGTTTTTTGTGGCCGTTGTACTGAAGTCGTCCCAGGAGATCGAAAAGATGCGCCGCGCCGGACAGGTGGTCCGGGAGGTTCTTGAACTGGTGCGCGACAGGGTGAAACCGGGCGCCACCACATTCGATCTTGAGAAAGCCGCCGAAGCGCGGTTGAAAGAACTGGGCGTGAAGGCGGCCTTCAAGGGATATCACGGGTATCCCTGCGTGCTCTGTACTTCGGTGAATGCCGAGGTGGTGCACGGTATTCCGTCGCCCAAGCGGGTCCTGAAAGAAGGGGACATCGTTTCGGTGGATTTCGGCGTTGTAGTGGACGGTTACTACGGCGACGCGGCCATCACGGTGCCGGTGGGCGCCATTGATGAGAAGGCCACACGACTGCTGAAGACGACCGAAGAGTCGTTGAAGGCAGGCATTGCGGCGGTTCGTCCGGGGGCGACCCTGGGCGATGTGGGAGCCGCGGTGCAGAAGGTGGTCGAGGGCCAGGGATTTTCTGTGGTGCGCGATTTCGTGGGCCACGGCATCGGCGTCCATATGCACGAAGATCCGCAGGTGCCGAATTTTGGCGAAGCGGGTCAAGGCATGAAGCTGAAAGTGGGCATGGTGATCGCGATTGAGCCCATGGTGAATGCCGGCAAGCCCGATGTGAGAGTGCTGGACGACGGCTGGACGGCCGTGGCAGCCGATGGAAGCATGAGCGCTCATTTTGAGCACACGGTTGCGGTGACCGCAACCGGAGCAAGAATTCTGACCGAGTAGCAATACTCCGGTCCAAAACACAAAGGCGCGTGAGCGCCAAAATGCAAAGGCGCATGAGCGCCAGAAGTGGACACTGATTGTCGAAGGAAGATGCGATTGAGGTCATGGCAGTCGTCCTGGAGACGCTGCCGAACGCCATGTTCAAGGTCAAGCTCGAGAACAACCACGAAGTCTTGGCCCATGTCTCGGGAAGGATGCGCAAGAACTTCATCCGGATTTTGCCCGGCGACCGCGTGGCGGTGGAACTGAGTCCATACGATCTGAATCGCGGCCGGATTGTGTACCGGTACAAATGAGCTTTTGGCTATTAGCCTTTAGCTCTTAGCTGTTCGTGCCGGGCGACTCGCTATAAGTTTGCACGACGAGCTAAGAGCTAATGGCTAAAAGCCAATGGCCTTGAAAGAGCAGATTTCGCGCCGGAGTTTTAAGCGCAAAGAAGGGTAACAAAAGCAATGAAGGTCCGGGCATCAGTAAAGAAGATTTGCGTGAAGTGCAAGGTGATTACGCGCAAGGGTGTAGTGCGGGTGATCTGCGAGAACGCAAAGCACAAGCAGCGCCAGGGATAAGCAAGACCTGGCAAGGAACGGAGACTTCCAGAAGGCAGGGAATAGTAAGTAGGGAATAGGGAATAGAAAACCGATAGACCGAAGCAGCAAGATCGGCTATTCCCTATTGGCTACTCCCTACTCCCTGCTTTAAGAGGCTAGTTAGCCGGAGTCAAGGCTTGCGATGAACCTCGGAAGGCGCTCCGAATAACCCGTGCGAACCGGTTGAGGCCGGGGGCACACAACCCGAGAGAAGGAACTGAGAATGGCACGTATTGCTGGCGTCGACTTGCCCCGTAACAAACAGGCAAGGATCGCGCTGACTTACATCTTCGGCATCGGCCAGCCTCGCGCGCGCAAGATTCTGGAGAAGGCGAACGTCGATGCCTTCAAGAAGATCCAGGACCTGGGCGAAGACGAGGTCAACCGTATCCGTCAGGTAATTGAGGACGAAGGGGACGTCGAGGGCGACCTGCGCAAGGACGTCTCGATGCACATCAAGCGCCTCATCGACATCCAAAGCTATCGCGGTCTGCGCCACAGGAAATCCCTGCCGGTGCGCGGCCAGCGGACCCACACCAATGCCCGCACTCGCAAGGGCCCGCGCAAGGGCACGATTGCCGGCAAGAAGAAAGCGACGGGGAAGACCTAATGGCGAAACCAGAACAGAAGGCCGAATCCGGCAAGAAGGGCAAGACCAAGAAGTTCAAGAAGCGCGAGCGCAAGAATGTGCCGTACGGCATTGCGCACATTCAAGCCTCGTTCAACAACACCATCGTTACCATCACCGACCCCATGGGCAACACGCTGAGCTGGAAGAGCTCGGGCTCGCTGGGGTTCCGCGGTTCGCGCAAGGGCACGCCCTTCGCGGCGCAGCAGGCGGCGTCGAACGCAGCCGGCATGGCGCGCGATCACGGCGTGCGCACGGTGGATGTACGGGTCGCCGGTCCGGGTTCGGGCCGCGAGTCGGCCATCCGCGCGCTGGCCGCAGCGGGCATTGAAGTGAAGACCATCCGCGACGTAACGCCTGTGCCGCACAACGGCTGCCGGCCACCGAAACGCAGGCGCGTCTAAGTACAGTGCGAGTGTGAGTGTGAAGTGTGAGAAGCGATCACACTCGCACTCCACACTCACACTTTCAGATCCACCGGGCCGGGACGAAGTCCACCGAGGACGTAAACCGGCCGACATCCGAAGTCAGGAGAAGAAATGGCACGTTATACCGGACCAGTTTGCCGCCTTTGCCGTCGCGAAGGCACCAAGTTATTTTTGAAGGGCACCAAGTGCACCTCGGACCGCTGCCCTCTCGAGAAGCGCAACTTCCCACCAGGACAGCACGGCAAGGATCGCAAGGCCAAGATCGTGGGCTACGGCCTGCAGTTGCATGAAAAGCAGAAGGCCAAGCGCATGTACTTCACGCTCGAAGGCCAGTTCCGCGAATACTACGAGAAAGCCAACCGCGCCCAGGGCGTAACCGGCGAATTGCTGATCCAGCAACTTGAGCGGCGCCTGGACAACGTGGCTTTCCGGCTGGGCTTTGCCATCTCGCGCCGGCAGGCGCGGCAGGTGGTGCGTCACGGCCACGTGACCGTGAACGGCCGCAAGGTGAACATTCCCTCGTTCCAGGTGAACGTAGGCGACGAAATCGCCATCCGCGATTACGCCAAGAAGCATGTGATCGTGGAGCAGGCAGCGCAGTACGCGGCGCAGAATCCCGTGCCCGCGTGGCTGGAAGCGAATTTTGAAAACATGTCCGGGCGCGTGTTGCAGTTGCCCAAGCGCGCGGACGTCAACCTGCCGATCAATGAGCAGTTGATTGTGGAGTTGTACTCGAAGTAACAGCTATTAGCTTTTAGCCGTTAGCTTTTAGCTTTGTTGTGCTGGAGCTGGAACCATTGCCCCCGCATGATGGAGCTAAAGGCTAAGAGCTAACAGCTAAGAGCTGCATATCAAACCGAAGGAGAACTTGCGCGGCCGCCGCAAAATGCATCGCGACGTACACGCCGCGCGGGAAACGAGAGACGATATGTTGTGGAGAGGATTCCAAAAACCGAAGCGCCTTGCAGTGGATGCCGAGACGCTTACCGACACTTACGGAAAGTTCAGCGCCCAGCCTTTTGAGCGGGGCTTTGGCACCACGATCGGCAACGCTCTGCGCCGCACGCTGCTCAGTTCGATTGAAGGCGCTGCCGTCACCGCCGTCCGCATCGAAGGCGTGCTGCACGAGTTTCAATCCATCACGGGCGTGGTCGAAGACGCGACCGACATCATTCTCAACCTCAAGCAGATTCCCTTCAAGCTTGCAGGCGAAGGCCCCAAGGCGCTCTACCTGCGCGCCGACCAGCCCGGCGTAGTTACCAGCGGCATGATCGAAGCCGACGGCGATGTCGAGATCCTCGACAAGAACGTGTATATCGCTACGCTCTCTGAAGGCGGCAAGCTCGACATGGAGATGCGCCTGAAGCGCGGCCGTGGCTACGTTTCGGCCGACAAGAACTTCGACGCCGACCTCGGACTGGGATTCATCCCGGTGGATTCAGTGCACTCGCCGGTGCGCCGCGTGAACTACGCGGTTGACGCCGCCCGCCTGGGCCAGATCACCGACTTCGACAAACTCACAATGGAAGTGTGGACCAATGGGGCCGTGCTGCCCGCCGATGCGATCGGACTGGCGGCCAAGCTGCTCAAGGACCACATGAATATCTTCATCAACTTCGAGGAAGAGATTGAAGCCGAAGCGCGCGGCGAAGAAGGCCGTATCCTGCTGCGCAACGACAATCTCAATCGCAGTGTTGAAGAGCTGGAGCTTTCGGTCAGAAGTTATAACTGTCTGAAGAACGCCAACATCCAGACCATCGGCGAGTTGGTGCAGAAGACCGAAGCCGAAATGCTCAAGACCAAGAACTTCGGCCGCAAGAGCCTGAACGAGATCAAGGAAATTCTGGCGCAGATGGGTCTGTCGCTGGGCATGAAGATCGACGAACAGGGCAATGCGGTTCCCGGGCCGACCAGCATTCCACCGCAGACGGCGCTGGCCGCTGGCTTTGGCCGCTACGACGACGAAGAAGAACCGCTCGACTCGGTGGACCTGCAGTTGCCTACCGAGACGGAGAATTTCTAAAGACAGCTATCAGCTCTTAGCTTTCAGCTTTTAGCTCGATCGTGCGGGACGAGACAGTCAGACCCGGCACAACGAGCTAGCGGCTAAAGGCTAAGAGCTAAAAGCTCAAGCTGAAAGAGAGTTTTTATCATGCGCCATCGCAATGCAGGATTCAAGCTCGGACGTAACACCAGTCATCGCAATGCACTCTTGCGCAATCTGACTACGTCCGTTATCGAAGAAGACCGCGTGGAAACCACCGTGGCGAAAGCCAAAGCGGTTCGTCCCCACGTGGAAAAGATGATCACCCTGGGTAAGAAGGGCGATCTGCACTCGCGCCGTCAGGCGCACGCGTTCCTCCGCACCGACGATGCCGTCAAGCGTCTCTTTGACGTTGTGGCTCCGCGCTACGGCGATCGCCAGGGCGGCTATCTGCGCATCGTTCGCACCGGCTTCCAGCAGGGCGACGGCGCCGAGAAGGCGTTTATCGAATTGCTGGGCGCGGAAAAGCAGCTGGAAGTGAAGCGCCAGAAGCGCGCCGACCTGAAGGCCAAGAAGCGCGCCGAGTTGGAAAAACAGCTCGAAGAGCAGAAGAAAGAAACGGAAGAGACCAAGGAAGGCGAAGAGGCCGCGTAAACAGCGGCAGCCGAACCAACTTTATCGATCCGCGCAACATCTCACGCGGGCATCTCCCATTTGGGAAGTGCCCGCGTTGTTTTTTGGGGAAATGGGGTGCTCGACGCCTTCAGCTGGCCGTTTGCGAACGCCGGAAAAAGCGCAGATACAGCCAGGTCATTCCGATCATGGCGGCGGCGCCGCAGCAGTCCAGCAGCACATCCCATGGAGAGCCAGTGCGGTTCGGCAGAAAAGTCTGGTGCCACTCATCCCAACTGGCTATAAGAGTCGTTCCCAATAGCGCCAGTCCCGCCTGAGAAAGAAACTGCGCGTTCGGCAGCGTCCTGCGCCAGGCGCGCAACCAAGCCAGGCCGAGCACACCGTAGCCAACGAAATGGCCTGTCTTGCGAATCAGGTGATGGAGAATCTCCCACGTCGCATCGCTCAGTTGGCCGAAGATGTGTTGGACAAGCCAGCGGAGAGGATGCGACGTGCGATCGCTTCCGAAAAACGGCGTGGACTCGATGGTGACGATGCAAATGCCGAAGGCCACCGGCCACCACGTGCTCATCCAGAACCATGCCCGTCGCTGCTTACTCGACATGGTAGTTGGGTGCTTCGCGCGTGATAATCACATCGTGCACGTGACTCTCGCGCAACCCGGCGCCGGAGATGCGTACGAACTTTGCTCTCTCCTGTAGCTCCGCGATGGTGCCGCACCCCAGGTAGCCCATGCCGGAACGGAGCCCGCCGACGAGTTGAAAGACCATGGCCTCAAGCGGTCCGCGATAGGGAACGCGTCCTTCGATGCCCTCAGGAACGAACTTGGCCAGGCGGTTTTCATTGGCGCGCTCACGCTGCACCACGTCCCCAGCGGAACTGTCAGGTCCTCCGAGATCGGATGAGCCCTGGAAGTACCGCTCGCCCGAGCCCTGGCTCATGGCGGAAAGCGAGCCCATGCCGCGATAGGTCTTGAAACTGCGTCCCTGGTAGAGGATGGTCTCGCCGGGGCTCTCGTCGACGCCGGCGAAGAGCGAACCGATCATCACCGAGCTGGCGCCCGCGGCAATGGCTTTGGCGATCTCGCCGGAGTACTTGATGCCGCCATCGGCAATCACGGGGATGTTGTGCAAGCGCGCGGCGCGAAAAGCCTCGGCAATGGCGGTGATCTGCGGCATGCCCGCGCCGGTGACCATGCGCGTGGTGCAGATGGATCCCGGCCCGATGCCGACTTTAATCGCGTCGGCGCCCGCGTCGATGAGTGCCATCGCGCCCTCGTAGGTTGCGACGTTGCCAGCCAGCAGAGCCACATCGCCGAAGCGCTTCTTCACTTCGCGCACTGCCTCGAGCACACGCGATGAGTGACCGTGCGCCGAGTCGATGGCCAAAGCGTCAACGCGGTTGCGCACCAGCTCTGCCGCGCGCTCCAGGAAATCACCGGTTGCCCCGATGGCTCCGCCCACGCGCAGCCGGCCCTGATCGTCCTTGCTCGCGTTGGGATATTTCAGTTTCTTCTGAATGTCCTTGACCGTGATCAGGCCCTTAAGTTCGTACTGGTCGTTCACCACCAGCAGTTTTTCCACGCGGTGCTTGTGCAGGATCAGCTCGGCTTCTTCGAGCGTGGTGCCCACGGCCACGGTAATCAGATTCTCCCTGGTCATCACGTCGCCGACGGGAATGTCGGTGCGCGTTTCAAAGCGCAGATCGCGGTTGGTGAGAATGCCCACCAGTCGCTTGCCCTGCGTTACCGGCACGCCGGAGATGCGGTAACGGCGCATGATATCGAGCGCGTCGCCGATGGTTTTCTCCGGGCCGATGGTCACGGGATCGACAATCATGCCGCTCTCGGAGCGCTTGACCTTGTCGATCTCGCCGGCCTGGTCGGCGATAGAGAGATTGCGGTGCACCACGCCGATGCCGCCCTGCTGCGCCATGGCGATGGCCATGCGCGACTCCGTGACCGTATCCATGGCCGACGAAATCAGAGGGGTATTGAGCGAAATGCTCCTGGTCAATTGGGTTTGCGTGCTTACATGCGCGGGCACCACCTCACTGTAGGCGGGCACAAGCAGGACATCGTCGAACGTAAGAGCTTCAGGAATATTTTCAGGCAGCATGATGTGTGAAGGCTCCTGGCAAACCAGGGAATCGAGTTCCAAGCTGGCAGGAGCTTCACACTATTGTAGCGGAGGGGTTCGAGTGAGTTTGAGGCGCGCGAATTACCGCAGCTTTGAATGGGAAAATATATGCTACTATCTAGTGAATGATTGACATCCGCGAGTACGTGAGGCGGGACGGACGCAGCTTGTTCGGAGAATGGTTTCACAAGCTCAACTCCGAAGCGGCTCGGCGGGTAACAACGGCTCTTTATCGTCTCGGGTTGGGCAATTTTTCCAATGTAAAGGGTGTTGGAGGCGGGGTTTTCGAGTACCGCATCGACTTCGGCCCGGGTTACCGCGTGTACTTCGGCAAAGACGGCGAGCAGGTCGTGATTCTGCTATGCGGCGGAATAAAGTTGCGCCAACAGAACGATATTGCGATGGCGAAGGAATATTGGCTCGACTACAAGCGGCAAAAGAGGAGCGAACCATGGCGTTGACTCGGGATTTTCGGCAGACGGTGCAGGCCCGTGTGCAACGGGACGAAAAGTTCCGCCGCGGATTGCTGCGCGACGCAATCGAAGCGCTTCTGGCGGGTGAAAATGCGCTAGGTCGTGAAATCCTGCGCGACTTTATCAACGCGACAGTAGGGTTTCCGGCGCTGGCTGTGAAGACCGGCATCCACGTCAAGACGCTGCACCAGATGTTCGGGCCGAGGGGCAACCCGACTGCGGCGAATCTGTTCCGGATCATCGCCAGCCTGCAGGAGCAGGAGGGTGTGCGGTTGCGGGTGGTGGCGTAAGCGTCGGAACCTGCGAAACTGCACAGCGAGGGGGCAGAATTAGCATGAGTGCGACAGCGCGGAGCGCCATCAAGGCGGAAAAGGGCAGCGGGAACGTGTTTGCCGATCTTGGTTTCCCCCACCCAGAGCAGGAACTGTTGAAGGCCCGGCTCACGCTGGAAATTTACCGCATTGTTCGCAAGCGCGGCCTGACGCAAACGGAGGCGAGTAAGATTCTCGGGATCAAACAGCCGCACGTCTCAGCGCTGATGCGCAACCGTGCCGGGTCTTTCTCGGTGGAGCGGCTCATGGATTTCCTCACGGCTCTCGGGCAAGACGTGGAGATCAGCGTGAAACCGGCGCGCGGCCGACAGGGAGAGGTATCGCTGGTGGCGTAAGGGGCTTTCAATTGCTCTATCACATCGGAATAAACTTATGGATCGATTAATCAAGTTGGCGATGCATCCCTTCGTGCAGGACGTGCTTGAAAATGCCGACTCCGTGCGCAAGCAGTTGGTCGATGGCGAACCATTTAGCGTCAAATCGAAATTCAAGAGAGAGACTGACGAGCACGAATTCTTCTTGCTTGGAACCTCTCACTGTCTGATAGGGGTTCTTAGCTGCTGCAAGCAACTTGCACAAATTCCCATCTATCTGAGCAATCACCGCCAGACGTCGACGATGGACAAAGTGGATATAAACCGGCACGCGGCAATCGTCTACCACCTAGAAAACTACATCATTCGCACGCAAGGACTTTTAGACCGCGCGCTAAAGCTCGTCGATGCAGTGTTCCATTTGACTAACGAACCCCGCAACTGCCGCTACGAAGTTGTGATTCGAAACGTCAAGGTTGGGATTTCAGGTGTTCCTGATTCGATCAAGAATCTAAAGCGGCTCCTGGATCGTTATTCGGAGGCTCGTGGCCAGATCGTCCACCATGGCTCGTTTGACGAGGACCCACTTCGCCGATTGGAATTCTACTTCCTTCTTGAGCGTTGGGAGCGAATCTCTCCGAAGGGGACGGTATCGAAAATTCGGGATTTGATCCAGGACCATATTCACGAAATTCTTTGGTTCAAGAGGAAGGAATTCCTCTCATTCAATAAAGAGGTTGCAGAGTCAGTAGGGCAGATCTTCGACAAACTCGCGCCCTATTACGCGCGCGAAGAAAAGGCTCTGCGACTACGCCTTTCAACATCCGCGAACTAGCCTCGTGTGCGAGTTGCGTTTGAGGCGGGTTAAGCGTTACTTCTTCAGCGGCTTGCGGGCGAACTGGGACAGCGTGCGGCGAGCAACATAAAGCCAACACGGGATAGTGGCGACCCCGAGGCTGTTAAAAAAGTGGGCCTGAGTCTAGAGCAAGTCTGTCAGTTCGCCGACAGACAGTTCAACATCGCGCAGGATCGCACGCAACAAACCCGGACCAATCGTCTCGCCGGAATGCACGGGAACCGTCGTGGTCCTGCCGTCGGCGTGCCTGAGAAAAACGTGACTCCCGCGGATTCGCTCCACTACGAAGCCTGCTCTTTCGAGGGCGCGGACGAGTTCTTTTCCCTTGGGGCGTGGGAGACGCGTCATACAGAGACTTGCTGAATGCCAACCAGTTCAAGCGCGCCGGGAGGGTTACCATCCTCTTCGAGGCACAGGGAGATGACCTCGCGTATGCGCTTCATCAGGGTGTCGAGATTTTTGGCTTGCGTGTGGCATCCGCGAAGGGCGGGGACGGTCGCAACGAGATAGCCGTCCTCGTCTTTTTCGATCACGACAGTGAACTTTCTACTGGGCCTCATGGGCTGCCTCGCGTACTTACTTTATCACGATACACTTCCGCTAATATCTCCTGGCCAGCAGCCGAATTCGCCGTCGAGCGGTCTATCGAAGCCTTGTATCCGGTCTACTTCTTCAGCGGCTTGAGGGCGAAGTAGTACAGCGCATACGCCAGCAGCGCGAAGGCCGCGACCGACACCCACGCGTTGAAGAGGAATGTGTGCGGCCAGCCGATGGGGTTGGACCATCCAAACTTCATTTGCAGCCACGCGTTGATGACGCCGAGGAGACCTACGACACCGCCGGCAGCGATCAGTCCTGAAGCAAAGAGCGATCCGGAGGAGGTGTCGCCTTCTTCGCTGCCGCCGGCTTTTTTGGAGGCCGCGTCAACGAGGAAGCGGACAATGCCGCCGGCGAAGATAGCGGCAGTGGTTCCGATGGAAAGATAGGCGCCGACGGCGAAAGTGAGCGAGCGGATGCCGAGCAATTCAACGCCGATGACGAGGAAGACGCCGACCAGGACCAGGCCCCAGGGCAGCTTTCGGGAAAGGATGCCGCTGATGACCGTGGCCATGAGGCGGGCCTGCGGCGCGGCTGCCTTTTCGCTGCCGATGCCGGGGATCCACTGGACCTCAATGCGATGAGAAGCGGGCGAGTAGAGATACTTGCCGTCGGCCAGCTCGGACGAGCCGAGAGCGTTGAGGACAACGTACTCGGTTTT
>Ga0302319_10016249_pt1 | contig 13727 bp, 10 predicted proteins | sample Bog_T0_2_FD_203319 | JGI IMG/M metagenome (GOLD analysis project Ga0302319, IMG submission 203319) | Peat permafrost microbial communities from Stordalen Mire near Abisko, Sweden - Bog_T0_2 | ecosystem: Environmental > Terrestrial > Soil > Wetlands > Peat | place: Sweden: Abisko, Stordalen Mire...
CCACCCCGGTTCGATTCCATACCCGGAATCGAACCAGAGATGCGCTCTCATGGGAATCCCCCCTCTCCTCGGGATGAGTCCGCCTTTACGCGGGTTGGTATCAGTTCGATGTCATTCCACGTGCTGGTCCGATCCCTGCACATGCGCCCGGGGGGGCGGCGCGGGAGCCTCGGCGACCGGCACCGGGGCGTCGCCACCGGGACCGACGCGCAGCGTCCGCACAATGCCGCCGCCGATGACATCGGCTTCGGCTGGGCGGATCGCCTGCACGACAAACCCGCCGACCGGGTCGCCCTCGCGCGCCTGCACCAGCGTGCCGTCGCGGCCGGCAAACATGGCGATGCGGGTTGACGGGCCGATGACGGTTCCGTGCAGTTCCGGCGCCGGCCCCGGGTCGCGCGACGGCGGCGCGGCCGGGGCGGGCGGCGGCGCGGTGGAAACCGGCGCTTGTTCGGTGCCCGCGTGGAGTGCCGCGTCGGCCGCCTCGACGGCCTGCAGGCAGGCGTCGTCGTAGCCTTCCATCATCTGCCGCTCGGCCGCGTGCACCAGGGCGATGAAATGCGCGTGTGCCGCCGGGTCCGCCAACCCCGCGGCCTGCTGGCGCAGGCGCCCCACCTCCACGTCGCAGGCGGCGCGGGCCGGCGAGGCGACCGGCACGACGACGCTCGATGCCAGCACCGACCACAACAGGAAAGAACGCATGGACAATACCTCCGTGTACCGCATCGCACCCTAGGAAATGCGGCGAGGGGGCGATAACGACAATTTCATTGCCGTTCCTTTGCATCTCCTGCGCAGCAACCGGCTGCCGGCGCCGGTGAGGGATTCGTGCCGGCCGGCCGGTGGCCAAGGTCGGGTCTGAGTAGTTTCCGGGCCTCTCATGGCGGAGACCGACAATCCAAGTTTACAGCAGAAGCACTCAGGCGTTGCATCGGATGTTGTTCGGTTGATCAATGGCCGATAAAATCGCACCGATTTCGGCCGCCAATACCCGTGTGGAGGCTCCCCCATGAAAACCCGGATTCTGGCGGCGATCGGCGAGGCCGGATTGCAGCCGCTGGCGTCGGTCAACGCCGCGCTGGCGGCCAATGACCGCCTGAAATACGCCTTCTCGCTGCTGCAAATGGCGTTGGCCCATGCCGAGCATCCGAAGCAGCCGGCCGCCAGCCTCAAGCGGGAGCGTACCGACTGCGGCATCGACGATCCCGATCTCGACAGCGCGGTGGCGGGTGCGCGCATGGTGGGGTCATCCTGCCGGGTACCCGGCGCCGTGCGGGTCCTGGCGCGCGTCGCCGAGGACATGCGGCTGATGGCGGCGCCCGTGCTGGCGGCGCCGCCGGAGGGACTCGTCGCGCGGTTCGATGGATTGCTCGCGGCGCTGCCCGCGGCGGTGGACGACCTGGTCGATCCCGCCGCCGTGGCCGCCATGTTGCGGGCCGGGCATGATGGCGCGGACAGCCTGCACCAGCTGGTGATGGACCTGCATAAACGGCTCAACGTCCTGCAGACGGCGCTGGCGGAGGAGACCCTGGATGGCGCCGCGGCGATCAATCTGACCGAAGCCGACCGTCCGCTGGTCGCCGCCTTCATGCGCGGGGTCAATCGCACCGCACGGCTCAAATTCGCCCATCCCGGCCTGGCCACCACCGCCGCGCGTACCGGCGCCCGGCTGGTGATCCAGAACGATATCGGCACGACCGATGCGCATGTGATCGTGATCCATGTGCGGGATCTGGCGGTCAGCGTGACCTATACCGACGTGCATGCCGAGCGGCTGGCGTTCTTTCAGGACATGCTGAAACCCCGCGGCGTGACCTGGGACGCCCAGCGCACCGCCGTGCTGGCTGCCGGCGCGCCGTTCTATCTGGCGACCGGGCGCACCGAGGCGACGGATGTCGATGCCTGTCGCTCCTTTCTGGAGTTTCTCGGCTCGCGCCTGGTATTCCTGATCGACTGGAACCGCGCCCGAAAGCAATTGCGCGGGTTCCTGCGCGCGCCGGACCGCCTTTCCCTGTTGCGCTCGGCGGCGGAAGCCGACATCGGCCATCGCGGCTTCCTGGAACTGGGCGGGGCGCGGCTGGTCAACCAGGCCATCGAGGCGACCGCCGGGTCGTCGATGCATTTCGGCGACCGGCTGTGCGACGTGCTCGGCGATGCGGAGACACTGACGTTCCTGCGCTTCGTGTTCCAGGCCGCGACCGAGGGAATGCTGTCCGGCCAGTCGCATGCCCTGATCCACGACCGCATCCGGGTGGCGTTATCGGCGCATTTCAGCAACGAGGAGCGCCGGTTGCTGACCCTGGCGGCCGATCATGCCGGCCTGATCTTCGAACTCGCCGCCCTGGTGCGCGACGGCTTGCAGGCCGATGCGGACCATGCCGGCAAGCGCGCCCGGCGGGCCCGCCGGTTCGAACACGATGCCGACCAGATGGTGGGGGATACGCGCGAGGCGGTGCGCCGCCGCCCGGATCACGCCGTTTTCCTGCGCCTGCTGGAGGTGGCCGATGATGCCGCCGACGGGCTGGAGGACGCGGCGTTCCTGCTCGATCTCGACACGCTTGACGGCAAGCCGCTCGAGGCGTTGCAGGCGCTGGCCGACCTGCTGGCCGAGGCGTCGCAGGAATGGATCAAGGCGCTCGGCCATGCGGCGCAGATCGGCCGTGGCGCAAGCCATGCCGAGACGGAGGATTTCCTGACCGCGATCGACCGCATCGTTGCCATCGAGCATCAGGCCGATGATGCGGAGCGCACGCTGTCGGCGACCGCTGTCAAACACGCGCGGGATTTCCGCCAGTTGCATATGTTCACGGCGATCGGCGACCGGTTCGAGGCGGCCGCGGACGCGCTGAAGCACGCCTGTCTGATCCTGCGGGACCACGTGCTTGAGGATGTGATCGATGGTTGATTTCTACGCCATTCTGCCCGGCGCCACGCTGGCGAAAGGCGGCGCGCCGGAGGTCGGCAACAAGGCATGGAACCTCATGCGCATGGCGCAGGCCGGCCTGCCGGTGCCGGCCGCCTTCGTGCTGCCCACCAGCTGGTGCCGGCACCCACAGCCGGCCAACGACATGGCGTTGCGCAGCACGCTGGCTGAGGGAATCGCCCGCCTGGAAACGGCGACCGGCCTGGCATTCGGGGCGGCGCGGCGGCCGTTGCTGGTGTCGGTCCGCTCGGGTGCGGCGGTGTCGATGCCCGGCATGATGGAGACGGTGCTGGATGTCGGCCTGAACACGGCGACGGTGGAAAGCCTGATCCGGCTGACCGGCAATCCGCGGCTCGCCTGGGACAGCTACCGCCGGCTGGTGCAGGGTTACGCGGAGGTGGTGGCGAACCTGCCGACGGCGCCGTTCGAGGCGCTGGTGGCGGCGGCGCTGGCGCGGGCCGAGGCGGAGAATGAGCGCGAACTCGACCATCGCGATCTGCGGGCGCTGACGCTGGCGATGCTCGACTGCTACCGCGCGGCCACCGGCAGCGCTTTTCCCGACGATCCGCACGAGCAGCTTGCCCAGGCGGCCGGGGCGGTGTTCCGCTCCTGGGATGCGCCGAAGGCCGCGAGCTACCGCCGGTTGAACGGCATCAGCGACCAGGCCGGCACGGCGGTGACGGTGCAGACCATGGTGTTTGGCAATGCCGGGGGCGAGTCGGGGGCCGGCGTGGCGTTCACCCGCAACCCGGCCACTGGCGCGCGGGAGCTGTATTTCGACTTCCAGTTCAACGCGCAGGGCGAGGATGTGGTGGCCGGCCGGCAGAAGCTGCGCGACCACGACCGGCTGCGCCTGCGGCTGCCTTCCGTCTGGGCGCGGCTGCACGACATCGGCGGCGAGCTGGAGGCGTTGTTCGGCGACGTCCAGGATTTCGAGTTCACCGTTCAATCCGGCGTGCTGTTCCTGCTTCAGACGCGGCGGGCCAAGCGCACGGATTGGGCGGCGCTGGCGATCGCGGTGGACATGGTCGAGGAAAAGTTGCTCACCCCGGCCGAGGCGCTGACGCGGCTTGACGGCATCAACCTGGAATCCGTGGTCCGCACGAGCTTTGCCCAGCCGGTGCCGGCGACGCTGGCGGTGGCGCAGGTGGCCGGCATGGGCGTGGTGAGTGGCGCCATCGCGCTGGACCCCGAGGCGGTGAAGCGCCTGTCGGCCGCGGGCACGCCGGCGATTCTGGTGCGGCGGGACACGGCGACCACGGATATCGAGGGCATGGCGCTGGCGGCCGGAATCCTCACCGCTTCGGGGGGGCGCACCTCGCACGCGGCGGTGGTGGCGCGTCAGCTTGGCAAGGTGTGCCTGGTTGCCTGCCCGGGGCTGGAAATCGACCTGGATCACCGCCGCTGCCGGATCGGCGGGACAGTGCTGAACGAGGGCGAATTCCTGTCGCTGGACGGCAACACCGGCGCGGTTCACGCCGGCCAGCTGGCGCCGTTGATCGAGCGGCCGGAACGTGCCCTGGCGGCCATCGCCGTCTGGCGACGGCCGAAGCAAGGCCAAGGGGCTGACCCCCCGTCAGTGGCAGGGAGGCCCCTGGTGGTGCAGGACGGGTTATCCGCCGCACCCCGGGGGTAAGCGTACGCCCTCGGCTGCCGGTTGAAATCGCCCGGAAATGCGCCATTCCCGCCTCGGGGCTTTTGCCCCAAGGCGGGGTGTGGTTCGAGCCGTGACGGGAAGAAGACGCCCGTCGCGCCGTCAGAAAGAGCCGGTGGCCAGCGCCTGGGCCACCGCCGCCCGCAACTCCAGCGTGGCGATCTGCGGGTCGGAGGTGCCGGTCACGAAGCCAGGCACTGGCGAGCCAAAATAGGCCGAACTGGCGGCGTAGGCGTTGACCACGCAGCGATATGTCCGCGACGGATCAATGCCGGAGGCCGTGGTGTACAGAAAGTCGCCGGTCCGCCGCGCGTACGGGAAGGTGCCGTACTGGTTGCAGCGCGGCAGCACGTTCGCCAGCAGGGCCGCGCCGCTGATGTTCGCGGTGGCGAAAGTGCTGATGAAACGGACGAAGGCGTTCAGGTCCAGTCGGGTCACCGTGCCTTGCGGCAGCCCGTCGCCGAAAGTGGTGTGGCTGAGGAAACCGATATCCGCGTCGGCCGCGCGGCGCACCACTTCCACCGCGCGCAGCACCGCCGTGTCGAGGTCGTAGGCCTGCGTCGTCGTGCCGATCACCGGGTTGTTGCCGGCATTCAGGTAGGTCGCCTTCGCCGCCGCGACCGCCGCGGCCAGGGTGGTGTCGGCCGGGCTGGTGCGCGACAGCTGAATCTGCACCGGCTTTATCTGCACGCCGGCGGAACCGAAGGTCAGGCCGACCACCGCGATCCCGTTGCTCCAGTAGCCGGAATGCACATGCAGCCCCTGCCCGTTGGCGAGCGGCTGGGTGAAGCGCAGATGGTCATGGCCGCCATGCAGCAGGAAGGGCGCCGTCAGGCTGGGCAGTACGGTGGTGTCCGACACGAACCCGGAATGCACCAGCGCGAGATGGAAATCCGACGGCGTGTAGAAGGCGGGGAACAGCGATGCCGCATAGGCGGCGGGGTTGGGCCGGTAGTAAAGCGCGTTGTTCGCATAGGAATTGCCGGCCGTGCCAATCGCGGACACCTTCACCACGTAGCCGCGCGCCAGGAAACTGGTGGTTGCCTGGCCATAAAGCGCGTTGTTCTTGCGCGTGTCGCCGAGGTCGGAGACCAGTTGGAGGCTGTCGGGGGCGCCGGCCGCGATGGCCGCCAGGTCGGCGACGAACACTTCCGGGTCGAACAGGTCGCCGTCATGGTTGCCCAGCGTCACGGTGGTCGGCGCCAGGTTGGCGAAGCTGCGCAGCATGGCGAGGTCGAGCCAGCCGGGGTTGCCGGTGTTGGCCGAGCTGAGGAAGTTGCCAGCCTCGAATATGTCGCCGTTCACGACAATCCGCACCTGCGAGTACGGGCTGTTGGAAATCACCGTCTTCACCGATTCCAGCAGCGCCGGCGTGTAGGCGTAGCCGGAATGCAGGTCGGCCATCAGGATCAGCACCACGTCGGGTGGGTTGCTGCCCCACAGCCAGCTTGGCGCCACCGCCATCGCCGAGGCGGCGCCGGCACCCTTGCCGAAGGCGCGGCGGGTCAGCGCCTGGCCGGCGCGGGTCCAGGGGGTGGGGATGTTGATCATGGTCATGCTGCGATCTCCGCCTCGCCGCGGCGCCGGGCGCCGGCGAGGCCAAGCAGGGCGGCGGCGAGCAGCGCCGCGCTGGCGGGTTCCGGCACGCTGGCATTGACGGCGCCGATGGCGAAGCCGGGCGCGCCGGCATCGGAGATGCTCACGCTGTCGAACCTCACCCCGCCAAAGGACAGCACGCCCTCCGGAAAGCCCGACGCGGCCAGCGTGCCGATGGCAACCGACGTGCCGACCGATTGGCCGTTCAGCCAGGCCTGCAGGGTCAGGGTCGTGGCGGTGCCGAAATCCTCCGTCGCGAAGGCGAAGCTGATCGCTTGCACGCTGGTGCTGAAGCCGATGTCCAGTTCCTCCGGCGCGAAGTTGTTGTTTGCCAGCACGGCGGCGCCGAGCGTGGCGAACACCGACTCCTCGGCGGTGAACGCGCCGCCACCGGCCGGCGAGGTGAAGGTGGCGGTGATCCCGGCATCGGTGATCGCCAACGGGGTTGCGCCGTTGGTGGGGGCCAGGGCGGTGAAGTCGAAGACCGCCGCGTGCGCCGGCGCGGCGGCGGCGAGCATCAGAACGGCGAATGCCGTTCCGGTTGGGCGTAACAGCATGTGGTGTCGTCTCCGCGGCAGGGAGGAATTTCTGCGACCGCCGCTGCCGGAGCCAGGGCGTCTCCGCGCGGCGCGCGCCTGGAAAACAACAGCCGGACGCCGGACGATCAAGCGAACCTTTTGCGATAGCACAATGACATGCCGGCGCCGGCGACGATCCGGGCCGTCCATTCTCATTTTGATATTTTCGTTCCGACCCGTGGTTTTTTGCCTGGTGGCGGGACAGTCGGACCCGGGCGCTCTTTTCTTCGTCATGCCGCCGCCGGTGGCAGCTGTTATTGCAAGCCGCCACCGGAAAACGTCATGGTTGAAGCGGGTTACGCCACCCTGGACCGGCGGATCAGGCCAAGACAAAAAAGGCCGCCGGTGAGAAGGGCAAAGGTCCCGGGTTCCGGAACGTCAACCGCCAGCTGATAGGCGCCATAGCTGCTGCTGGGGTCGACGCCGAATGCCGAACTGTAGGCCGACGCATTGGCGACACCGACAGCGGTTTGGTCGTACGAATACGACCATTGGATCGCATTTGGCGTCGACTCGGCAATCTCAACCCAATATCTGGTGTTCGCGGCAAGGTCGATCGTTGAAGCGGGCAAAAAATCGTACACTTCGTACGAGGTTGTTGAAACCGCGGCATTTGCCAGGCTGCCGAGGACAGCGAGTGTCGCCCCCGGGGACGTGAAGTTATCGGCGAGGAGGCTCACCTGGATACTCCCCGTGTAGGCGGCGCTGAGGCTCGTGAGCAGGAGCTGAACGCCGATGAGGCCTTCTCCGGCGGCGCCGGTGCTGAACGACTGGGCCAGCGGGCCGACGCCGAACACCGGATCGGAGCCGTCCTGGCTGGAGCCGAGATTGTCGAAAAGGCCCGCCGCCTTCGCCGTGGGCATTGCGGCGGCGATCAGTGCACCGGCCATAGCGGTCGAAGCGGCGGCATGAAGGAGTTTGTGAAGGTTGACGAACATGTCCGTTCCTTGCTGGCGAGAGATATGTTGATGTCGCGGCCTGACGGAGAAGCGGCTCAGAGGAGCGGGTCGGAGACCCCGTCCGCGCCGGTTTCGACATGGCCGGCATAGTGGCGGCTGAAGCTGGAGTCGGAACCGGCGGTGATCACCAGGTCGTACCAGCTGTAGCTGCCGTGCAGCGACCAGTAAGTCTCGAAGGCCACGCCGGGCGCCACGACTTGCTGCCGCGAATTGCCGGTGTATTTGTCGACGATGGTCACCAGGGTTGACGCGGTTCCGGCGTTGGTGACGGTCAGGGTGATGCCACCCTGGGCAAGGTCATAGCTGGTCGCCACCGTGAGATTGGCCGCCGATGCGCCGACGCCGCCGGCGAAGCGGCGGAAGAAGCCGTTCGGCCCATGGACCGAAAGGTCATAGGCCCCGTTCGACGCCGGCGTCCAGATGTCCGACAGCGACTTGCCTGCCTCGACCGTGTAGCCCCACGGACCGGTTGACCCGCCGGCCGACGCGCCGTTGGCCGTGCGCACGTGAAACCACGCGCCGGCCGCGCCGGTATTGGTAAAGCTGATCGCGAATGTTTGCTTCTGCTGATCGGCCTGGCCATCGGCCTGCAATTGATAGGGCAGGGCGCGGGCAAGGCGCTGCCCGGCCTCCTGGACCGGCAGGGTCTGGTTCGCCGGCGGAGTCAGCGCGACGCTGGGATACCGCTTGGCGCTGACGATGTCGCTGAACGGCGGGGCGTAGCTGCTGGTGCCCGGCAGATGGGCGGCCAGCGGGTCGGCGATCGAGAAATCGAAGGCCGCGGTCAGGTCGCCGCACACAACGCGGCGCCACGGCGTGATGTTCGGCTCGACCACGCCGAAACGCTTCTCGATGAAGCGGATGACCGAGGTGTGATCGAAAACCTGGGAGCAGACCCAGCCGCCCTTGCTCCACGGCGAGATGATGATCAGCGGCACCCGGGCGCCCAGCCCGTACGGGCCGGGGGGATAGGACGAGGCGTTCCTGCCGGTGACGCCAGGATAGATCTCGTTGACGGTGCTGACCGTTGACTGGCCATAGGCCGCCGATTGCGGCGCGGTGGGGGCGACCACGTGATCGAAGAATCCGTCATTCTCGTCGAAACAGTAGATGAGGACGGTCTTGCTCCACACAGTCGGATTGGCGGTGAGCGCCGAGAGAACGTTGGCGATGTACCAGGCGCCGTAATTGGCCGGCCAGTTCGGATGCTCGCAGTAGGCTTCGGGCGCGACGATCCAGGAAACCTGCGGCAGTTGGTTGTTCAGCACATCGCCGCGCAGCACATCGAACAGGGTTCCGCCGTTGTAGGCGCCGCCGTTGTAGATATTGGTGCCGGTCCGCGACAGGTCGTAGAGCGGATTGCCCGGCACGGCATTCTGATATTGCAGGAAATAGAGGGTGGAGGTGTCGCCGTAATTGCCGATATAGGGGTTGTTGGTCCAGCCCCAGGAACCATCGGCGGTCAGTCCGACGCCGATGTCCTGGTAGATTTTCCAGGAAATGCCGGCATTCTGCAGATGCTCCGGATAGGTGGTCCAGCTGTAGCCCTGCTCGTCATTGTTGACGACCGGGCCATAGGGCAGCGGCCCGTTGCCTTCGCTGGACCCGCTGTTGTTCAGTGCCACCACGCCCGGGGTGCTGCCGGACGTCGAATCGTTCAGCCCATCCGGTGCGGTGCCGTTCTGGCCCACCCAGCCGCTCCACAGATAGTAGCGATTGGGATCGGTCGAGGTCATCGTTGCGCAATGATAGGCATCGCAGATGGTGAAGGCGTCGGCCAGGGCATAGTGAAACGGTATGTCGGACCGCTTCAGATAGGCCATCGTGGCCGTGCCCTTGTTCTTGATCCACTTGTCGTTATTGCCGTTGTTCCAGGCGCCGTGCGCGTCCGACCAGCCATGCGCGAGGTCGGGCAGAAACTGCAGGCCGACCCCCGCTCCCGGCGGATGGAACGGCAGGACATAGCCGTTGCCGCTGGCCGTGGGCTGATAGAACGCCGATTTCCCGGTGGACAGCGTCACCGCCCGCGGATCGTTGAATCCGCGCACCCCGCGAAGAGTGCCAAAATAATGATCAAACGAACGATTTTCCTGCATGAGGACGACGATATGCTCGACGTCCTGGATGGTGCCGGTCGCTCGGTTGGCGGGAATGGCCAGCGCCCGGCTGATGGTTTCCGGCAATGCCGTGGCCAGCGCGGTGGCGCCCAGGGCGCGAAGGATCGAACGGCGATCTGGAGTGGTCATTTTGGCGTGCCTCCGTGATGATGCGGGTGATTGTTTCAGTCCTGCATCTCATTGCTATTACGATTATATGATGCGCTCATTAAGTAGCTGTCCCGGAATGTCCTCGGAATGATGTCTTGCATCGTTTCGGCGGTTTGGCGCGGTGAGCCGAACGGCTGGCGCAACGAGGTTGGGCGGTGTCGGCCGACCGCCGACATGTTGCCCGCCGTTCACCACGGTGCAGCGGTACTTCCATCCCTGGCGCGATAACGGCCCCTGGCAGACCATCAACCATGTTTTGCCCGGCCTGCGGTTGCGCCCCCTCGCCATTTGCCCGGATGCAGGCGAGAAGGGGCGGGATCGCACTCGAGGACAGTCACTTGGTGAACGACGATACGCAACCGCGGTTATCCGGCACCGATGCCGAACCGCAACAGGCGGAAACGGGGCGCGCCGGGTCCGCCGACCTGGATGCTCCTGGCGCCGCCGAATGGGCGGAACTCCGGGCCCTCGGACACCGCATGCTGGACGACCTGCTGCGAGACCTCGCGCACCTGCGCGAGGAGCCGGTATGGCGGCCGATGCCCGATGACGTCCGGGCCGCCTGGGCCGAACCACTTCCCCGGCAAGGAACCAATTTCGACAGCGTCTACGCCGACTACCAGACGCTGATCGCCCCGTATGCGACCGGCAACCGCCATCCGCGCTTCATGGGCTGGGTGCAGGGCGGCGGGACGGCGGTCGGCATGCTCGCCGAACTCCTGGCCGGTGGGCTGAACGCCAATCTGGGCGGCCGCGATCACGCCCCGATCGCATGCGAGCGCCAGGTTATCCGCTGGGCCGCCGAGATGCTGGGCTTTCCGCCCGATGCCTCGGGAATCCTGGTCACCGGCACCTCCATGGCCAATCTCATCGCGGTGCTGGTGGCCCGGACCTGGACCGTGGGGGCGGCGGTGCGGCGCGAAGGCCTCGGCGCCCGGCAGCTGACGGCCTATGCCTCGGTCGCCGCGCATGGCTGCGTCGCCCGCGCGCTCGACATGGCGGGGATCGGCTCCGACGCCCTGCGCCTCATCGCCACGGACGCGACCGGCGGCATCCACCTCGCGGCACTCACCGACGCGATCGCCGCCGACGTCACCCGCGGCGCCACCCCCTTCCTGGTGATCGGCACCGCCGGCAGCGTCGATACCGGGGCGATCGATGACCTCACGGCGCTGGCCCGGCTTTGCCAGCGCCAGCAGCTGTGGTTTCACGTCGATGCCGCCTATGGCGCGATCGCCCTGCTGTCGCCGGCGCTGCGGCCGCTGCTCGCCGGCATCGAGCGGGCGGATTCGGTTGCCTTCGACTGGCACAAATGGGCGCAGGTGCCGTACGACGCCGGCTGCATTGTCGTGCGCGATCCGGTCATTCACCGCGCCACCTTCGCCCGGCCGGCCGACTATCTGCGGCGGGAGGAACGCGGCCTCGCCGGCGGCGACCCGTGGCCCTGCGATTTCGGCCCCGATCTCTCGCGCGGCTTTCGCGCGCTGAAGGTGTGGATGACAATCCGCGCCTATGGCGCCGACCGGCTGGGCCAGGTGACCGAGCAATGCTGCGCCCTGGCCCGGCGCCTCGCCGCCCGCATCGACCGCGAAGCTCTGCTCGAACGGGTGGCGCCGGTGACGCTGAACATCGTCTGCTTCCGGTTCCGCCCGGGCGACGATCGCCTGCAGGCCGACATCGCCGCGGATTTGCAGGAGGCGGGGATCGCCGCCCCGTCCACCACCGTCATCGACGGCCGGCAGGTTCTGCGCGCCGCCATCGTCAACCACCGCACGCGCGAGGCGGACATCGACGCCCTGATCGACGGCGTGCTGGCGATGGGCCAGCGGCGGATAAGCGGGGCCGGGAGGTCTGGTTGAACTGCCACCACCGCACCCGGATTGGCGCGGCTCATCCAGCCAAGGACGCGACGTTCGAGGTGCAGGGCGTTGCCCTCCACCGGGTCCACCCAAAACGATTTGGGCGAACCGTCATGCGGGCAAAGGGATGCCGCGCCGACTCAGTCGAAATCGAAGAACTGCAACCGCAGCGCGCCCTCGTAGGCCGATTTTGCCGCTTCCGCGTTGGCGCGGGCCTGTTCGGCCTGGAAATGGGCTTCCTCCCATCTGTCAACCTGCGCCAGCGAATGATGGACGGAGGCGAGGTCCTCTTCGGCCCGGATGGCGGCGATCCAGGTATCAACCGCCGCCTTGTAGGCGCTCTGCAACCGATCGAGTTCGGCGTTGTCGTCGCTCATGTTTCATCTCCCGTGCGGTGGACCGGGCCAAGTGTATCCGACCGCGAACGGCGCCGCATGGCATTCCCGAGAAGGCTCGGTCGGCGGCGGCCAGATGTTGGCGACGCGCCCGGTGGTGGGGCAGGCGTGGGAAGGCGGATGTTTCGTGGAGGTCGGAGAGCGGGGCGTGGTCGTTGTTCGGATGGCGGGAAAGGGTAGAGCGCGGTTCGAACCGTAGGGCGGATGAGCGAAGCGTCATCCGCCGTCGCAACTGGCGCTTTCCTCGGCGTCGGCAACGAGCACCAGGAAGCGGCAGAGCGGCGGTGACACGCTGCGGCATCGTGCCTGATCCAGAAATTCCGGTATGAACAGAGGCTTGCGTTGGCGGATGATGCTGTGCCTATCCGCTACGGCTTGCTGCCGTTGGCCCTCAACCTGTTTCTTCTGCTCGTTTAGGCCGCGCAAGCTAGAAGCCAGCTTCGCCGCCTCAGCCGGATCGTCCGTGGCAGCAAGCTTCATTCGGGTGTCGTACGCCTTTTTTCGCTGCCGGTTCGGGACGATCATCCGTCCGTCCTTGATCAGCGCGCCTGTTACCTCACCGACGCCCCGGGTGTAGTGGCGTTCTTTGTGGTAGAGTAGACCGCGGCTATGAATCTGCTTCCGGATTGCCCAAACAACGCTCTCGGGCACCTTATCGCCCGATATCGTGATATCATCCATGTAGACCGTGAGGACGCAGCCCGCGTCCTTGGCGATTTGAGCGATGTTGAGCCACATATCGTAAAACGCAAAAAATGACAAGATCGGGCTGACGCTGCTACCAGTTGCGAGATGCCCGTCCACGGTCAGCAATTGCGCTAAAATCGACGCTACGTCGCTGCTACAGCGCATAACGGTGTTAAAAAACCAGTATACCCGATGCCGCGGCGTGGAAGGAAAGTAAGCATGAATGTCAAGCGGACGCTTATGTAGATGTGTCAGGCGACCACAACATCTAGCTCATTGGGTCCGGCTGCTGCGCCGGGGCATCAATCTAGAAATCACGTGGTTTAGGCAGAGCTTTTCGTAATTCGTAATTCGCAACGGTGGCGCGAACCTCGGCCCAGATCTTCACTATATATGGTAGCTAACTGACACATCTACATAAGCGTCGTCGAGCGGATCATGTGCTTCGTTCCTAATGTTGACTCGGCCTACCGCCTGACGGCTCCGAGAACTTCTGATCTTTGACCTTAGTCTTCCTAGACCTTGGGCAGGGAGGATCGGAAACTACTCATCGCTAATCCAAGAAGGCCGGACGCCGGTGTTGAGCCAGTTCTCCGCTGTACTGAGCCAGTTCTCCGCAGTACAATGCACGTCGCCGTAACGCATCTCGCCATCGCTTCAGAGCGGCGCGATCATGGGGCCTTCGCTGACGCTTATGTAGATGTGTCAGTTAGCTACCATATATAGTGAAGATCTGGGCCGAGGTTCGCGCCACCGTTGCGAATTACGAATTACGAAAAGCTCTGCCTAAACCACGTGATTTCTAGATT
>Ga0302319_10016253_pt1 | contig 13723 bp, 8 predicted proteins | sample Bog_T0_2_FD_203319 | JGI IMG/M metagenome (GOLD analysis project Ga0302319, IMG submission 203319) | Peat permafrost microbial communities from Stordalen Mire near Abisko, Sweden - Bog_T0_2 | ecosystem: Environmental > Terrestrial > Soil > Wetlands > Peat | place: Sweden: Abisko, Stordalen Mire...
CCGAGGCGCTCGCCTCCGGCACGAATCCCTACTACCTCGCGTATCCGCACACGATTGAGGGAAGCGTACAGAGCCCACCGAAGGACTTCGCCGCCTGGCGTGAGCTCTGCCGCGTCTTCACCGCGCATCTGGTCGAGCGCTACGGCCGCGCGCAGGTCTCGCAGTGGTACTTCGAGGTCTGGAACGAACCCAACATCGGCTACTGGCACGGCACGATGGCGCAGTACTTCGAACTCTACGACTACGCCGTCGCCGGCGTCCGCGCCGCGCTCCCCGAGGCCCGCGTCGGCGGCCCGGCAACCACCAGCCCGCGCTCGGAGAAGGCCGCAGCCTTCCTCAAGGCCTTTCTCGATCACGTTGCGCATGATCGCAGCGCGGCCAATGGCGGCCGCATTCCGCTGGACTTCATCTCGTTTCACGCGAAGGGCTCGCCGCGCCTGATCAAGGATGCTGACGGCACGAGTCACGTCCGCATGGGCATCAGCAGCGAGCTCAACGACGCCGACAAGGGCTTCGCGCTCATCGCCGCTTACCCGCAGTTCCGCGCGCTGCCCATCATCCTGAGTGAGGCCGACCCCGAGGGCTGCGCCGCCTGCTCCGCGAAGGAGAACCCGGCCAACGCCTATCGCAACGGCCCAATGTATCCGGCCTACACCGCGGCCGTGACGAAGGGCCTCTTCACGCTGCAGGACAAGTACCGCGTGAACCTGCTCTCGATGCTCGATTGGGCGTTTGAGTTTGAGGACAAGCAGTACTTCGAGGGCTTCCGTACGCTCGCGACGAACGGTATCGACAAGCCGGTCCTCAACGTCTTCCGCATGGCCGGCCTGATGAGCGGCCAGCGCGTGGAGACCACTAGTAGCTCAGCCGCTCCACTGGACAGCATCCTCGCCAACGGTGTTCGCCCTTCGACCGGCATCGATGCGCTCGCCACGCGCAACGACCACAGCATCGCCGTCCTGCTCTGGAACTACCAGGACGACGACCTTCCCGCAGCGCCCGCAGCTGTGCAGCTCGCCGTCGACGGCCTTCCAGCGACCGTGCATCGCGTCCTCGTGCAGCACGACCGCATCGACCGCGATCACAGCAACGCCTACACCGCGTGGCTGGCGATGGGCAGTCCGCAGCAACCGACTCCCGCGCAGTTCGACCAGCTTCGCGCCGCCGGACAGCTCCAGGCGCTCACCTCGCCCGTCTGGATCGACGTCCACAACGGCCGTGTCCTGCTGCCGGTCTCTCTGCCATCGCAGGCCACGTCGCTGCTGCGGCTAAACTGGTAGTCGTGGCGTCATCCGCGCCAACGCGACCTCCAGGAGACCCTGAAGCATGAGCCGCCGTCCTTCCTCACAAATCACCGGCGACTCTCCGGCGCTCGGCCCCGTCCTTCCCATCCTCTCCGAGGTCGATCGCATCTCCCGCGTCACCGTCTGCCTGCGGCCGTTCCGCGCCGCCGGGCCGCGCATGGACGTAGAGCGCGTCGGCGACAAGACGGTCATCCACAACTACGGCCACGGCGGCAGCGGCTGGTCGCTCTCCTGGGGAGCAGCGCAGGTCGCGCTCGGCAGCGCGCTCACCGCGCTCGACGGCAGCCGCGAGATTGCGGTCATCGGCTGCGGTGCCCTCGGCCTCACCGCGGCGCTCACCGCACAGCGCGCTGGCCTGCGCGTCACCATCTATGCCAGGGAGCTCCCGCCGCACGTGCGCTCGTCGCGCGCCACCGGCTCCTGGACGCCCGACTCGCGCATCGCGCTGGCCTCAGCCGCTTCGGCCGCCTTCCCCGCGCAGTGGGAGGCGATGGCGCGCGCCTCCTTCGCCACCTACCAGACGCATCTCGACATGCCCGGCCAGCCGATCGAGTGGACCGACCGCTACCTGCTCTCCGACATTCCGTGGGAGCAGGAGCTCGGCCGCCGCGAGCAGGAGGACCGGCACGGCTTCGCCCATTATGTGCAGCGCATTGCGGACATCACGCCGCCCAACCGTCTGCTGCCCGCCGGCGCCACGCCGTTTCCAACCCGCTACGTCAACCACACGACCACGATGACCTTCAACGTGGCGGACTACTCCCGCCAACTCATCGACGACTTCCAGTCCGCGGGCGGCCTCATCCACACCCGCGAGTTCCACTCGCCCGGCGATCTTGCCTCTCTTCCGCAGTCTGTCCTCATCAACTGCACCGGATACGGCGCGCGCCAACTCTGGTCCGACGAGAGCATCGTTCCGGTCCGCAGCCAGATTGCGTGGCTCACGCCGCAGCCGGAGATCAACTACGGAATCTACTTCGGCGACCTGATCGTGCTGGGCCGCCGCGAGGGCATCGTCGTGCAGCCCAGCCCCGGCGGTGAGAACTTCGGTTGGAACGACGACAACGAGCAGCCCGACCTCGCCGCCGCCGAGCAGGGCGTCCGCGACGTGGCCTCCATCTACAGCCGCCATCCGCGTCCGTAAGCGAGTCCTCTACAATCCTTCCATGCCTCTCGAAAAGTCCGCCATCTCCACCTCCGACGCCCCTGCCGCCATCGGCCCCTACTCGCAGGCCATCCGCATCGGAGACACCGTCTTTACCTCCGGCCAGATTCCCATTGACCCCGCGACCGGCGATATGGTCCCCGGCGGCATAGAAGCCCAGACCACGCGCGTCTGCGAAAACCTCCAGGCCGTACTCGCTGCCGCTGGCCTCACCTTCGCACACGTCGTCAAGACCACCGTCTTCCTCAAGAGCATGGCCGACTTCGCCGCCATGAACGCCATCTACGCGCAGTACTTCGCCCCGCCGGGCACCATTCCACCCGCGCGCTCCACCGTGCAGGTAGCCGCGCTGCCCAAGGACGCCCTCGTCGAGATCGAGTGCATCGCCAGGGACGCTTCGGAGTAAGCCGTTGAACTCTCTGCGAAACTTGGCTTCCTCTGCGAACTCTGCGTCAAAGCTCTGCCTTTGCGTCAGTCCGCTCCGTCGCGCATCTAATTCCAGGAGGAGATCCCATGCCCACCAAAATCCAAAAATCTGACGCCGAATGGCGCGCCGAGCTCACTCCCGAGCAGTACCACGTGCTCCGCGAAAAGGGCACCGAGCGCCCCTTCACCGGCGCCCTGGTCAACAACCACGACGACGGCGTGTACCACTGCGCCGCCTGCAACGCGGCGCTCTTCCCGGCCGGCACCAAGTTCGAGTCCGGCTCCGGCTGGCCCAGCTTCTTCGATCCCATCAGCAAGGACGCCGTCGAGCTGCACGAGGACCGCACCTTCGGCATGAAGCGCGTCGAGGTCACCTGCGCCACCTGCGGCGGCCACCTCGGCCACGTCTTCCCCGACGGCCCCCGCGAGCACGGCGGCCAGCGCTTCTGTATCAACTCGGCATCATTGGCGTTTGAGAAGAAGTGAAGAAAGTTGTAAGTTTTATGTTGTAAGTGAACGCACAAACGCCCCGGTCGCCGAAGCGATTGGGGCGTCGTTGTCTTTCCTTGCAACTTGTCACTTACAACTTACAACTAGCCTTTAACGACTTTTCCCGTCTTGATGCAGCTCGTGCAGACCTTCATCCGCCGGGAGTTGCCGTTAGTCACGGCCTTCACCGACTGCAAATTCGGGTTCCAGCGCCTGCGGGTGACGTTGTTCGCGTGCGAGATGTTGTTGCCGAACTGCGGCCCCTTGCCGCAAAGCTCACATACCTGTGCCATAACCTGCTCCGTTACTGCTTGAGTTTTCGCTTGGGGATGACCCTGCGCCCGGTTGCATCTGGGGGCTGAAGTCCTGACCCACGGAGACAGGCGCTTTGTACTGGCCTCGGCCGCAAAGCAGCCCTCCGACGAACCTTAATCATACCACGCGGCGGCCCCCGGAATCGCTCCCGGGGCCCGCTCCGCGCTACTGGTGGTCAGCGATAAACACCGACGGGTTCTGGCCCGAGCTGTTCTGCATCAGGATGGCCTGCGTCGGCGACACGATGTAGCCGACCACCTGGCCGCCGATGGTGAACCGCCCCGCGCTCGCTCCATAGGTGCTGTCAAAGACCCAGGGGATGGTATTCGACTGGGCCGTCGAAACGTATGGAATCGTGCCGGGCGCCTGGTCCTCATCCTGTACCAGCGCCAGCGACCCGGAGCTGAACGTACCGCTCGCGGCAAAGATGTCCGGATACGCATTGCCGCTGCTCGTCCCGGTGCCGCTGCTGCTGTAGGCCAACGGGTTTACCGTGCCGATGCCATAGCTGCCGCTCAGGCTCGACGCCGTGAACGAACCCGCGCCGGTCTGCGGCACCATCACCCACAGTCCCACATTGTTGCTGCCGTCCAGGCCAAACCCGGCGGCCGGCGCGTACAGATAGAAGCTCGGCGTATGGCTGCCGGCGTTGGTGATCGTCAGATAGCCCGTCGGCGTGACCGAGTAGTTGGCCGTGGCGAAGCCGCTGGTCGGCGTAATGGTTCCGCCGTCGTTCTCATCGTCAATGAAGCTTAGGTTGCCGCTGCCATCGAAACCGATCTGCCCTATCTGCGCGTCGTCCACGCCGGTCCCGCTCGTGCCCGAGGTGTCCAGCCCGTCCTTGCGGAAGGCGCCCTTCCCCGCCGCGATCGCCGTCGTAAAGCTCGCCCCCATCTGCTGCACCGCGTACCCCGTCAGCAGCGTGTTGGTATTGATGTTCGCCGACGACAGCATGAAGAAACCGCTGACGAAGGGGTTGCCGAACTCATAGACGATGAACGTTGCACCACCCCCGCCGTTGGAGATGCTCAGCGTCCCACGGCCGCCGCTGCCAAGGGAGTAGGTCCCGCCGGAGCTCAGCGTCGCTGCCGCCTGGTAGCTCGTCGAGTTCGAAGAACTGTTGTAGGTCGCGATATCGACCTGCCCGCTGCTCACGCCTCCGCTGCCATTCAGCGTCAACTGCCCCACCACTCCTCCGCGCTGCAGCGGCGTCCCCGCATTCACGCCCTGCACTCCGAACGCAAATCCGCCGTTCAGCGCGGCCGTCGCGAAGTCCGCGGTGTTCTGGATCTGGAAGACCCCGGTCTGAATCGACCCGTCGCCGGTTGCGTCGATCACCCGCCCACTGGTCGCCACGCCGCTGACCACCGTGTCTGCCGCGAAGCAGAAGTACTGCGTGCTGGTGTCGTTCGATGCGCTGATCACCATCTGGCCGCGCTTGTCCGTGCTGCCGATGGAGTACGTCCCGCTGAACGTATAACTCTGCTCGCCCGCCGTCGCGTTACCGCTGTTGTTGGAGTCGCCCAGTCCGTTCGTGATGCTGCCCGTACCGTTGGCCTGGAAGGACCCGATCTGGTCGAGCACGTTGCCGCTCGAGTCAAACCCGGTCAGCAGGAACGCATAGTGCCCGTTCAGCAGCCCATTGCCGCTGCCGTCATGCGTGCACTGGCTGAGCACCGGGTTGTTCGCGATAAACGTGAACGGCGCGGTCGCCGTCTGCCCGGTCGCGAGATCCGTGACCTTTACAGTGAACGATATGCCCGTCGTTGTTGCGGTCGGCGTGCCGTTCAGGCTGCCGGCGTTGCTGAAGTACACGCCGATGTTGCTCAGCGCCGTCTGTTGCGTTGAACTCGTAATGGACCACGTATAGCTGCCGCTGCCGCCGGTCGCCGCGAAGCCCTGGTTGTAGTTCACGCCCACCACCGCCGCCGGCAGGTTGGTCGTCGTGATGCTGAGCGTCGTCAGCGCGGTCACCGTCAGCGACAGCGTCCTCAGGGCCGTATTGCCCGCTGAGTCCGTCACGCTGAAGCCGATGGATGCCCCGCTCACCGTGCCATTCAACGTTCCGCTCAGCAAACCGCTCGAAGACAGGGTTAGCCCCACACTGCTCAGCGCACTTTGGCCCGCAGTCAGGCTCCATGTATACCCAACGCCCGTCCCTCCGCTGGCCAGCAACTGATAGCTGTACTTCGCCGTCTGCACGCCCGTGGGCAACGAGCTGCTGGTCACGGCCAGCGTGGTGCCCGGGGAGCTGCCCGGCCGCAGACCGATGATCCCCTGCTGCGCCGCCACAGCCAGCGGCTCCACTGTCGGCACCCCAAGCCCGATGAACTCCGTCACATAGGCGTTTTTGTTGGAGGAGATAGGAATGGGCGAAAAGTCCCCCACCCACACGTTGCCGGACTGGTCGATCTGGGCCACCTGCGGGGTGTTCAGGTTGGCAGTCGAGCTGCCGGTGATCGTCTGCAACGGCCCTTGATATCCGCTGGCTGGCGAGGCAACGGTGCCGCTGGAGTTGATCTCCACCAGACCGGTTGAGGGCGGGTCCGGCACCCAGATATTACTTGCCCCGTCCACTGCGTCATACGCGCCATTGGTGCGGAAGCTGCCGCCCGGCGACACCGTCGCGGACTGCGATCCGCTGCTGTTGAACTCCACCACGGTGGCGCTGTCGCTATTGTCGATCCACAGATTGCCGCTCTGGTCCACCGCAATTCCCTGCGGCGTAGCCAGGCCGCTGCCCGTACTGTTCGACAGGCTGCCGGCCGGAGTGATCTTGGTGAGGCTGTTGCCGCCCCAGTTTGTCACCCACGCATTCCCGCTTTCATCAATCGCCACATCCCACGGATTGCTCAGGTTCCCTCCCGTGTAACCACCGCTCGGTGAGATGGCCGCGCTGGTGGCGCCGGCGTTAGACATCTCGGTCACCGAGCTGGAGCCGGAGTTCACAACCCAGACGTTGTTGTTGTTGTCCACGGCCACGCCAATCGGAGTGGAGGTCTCCTGGAACGAAAACGGCCCGAAGATGGAGCCGCCGCCGGGAGGAACCTCTACGATGTGCGCTGTATTCGCGTTCACTACCCACGCATTGCCGCCGAGGTCAATGGCGATACCGTCAATGCCGGAGTTGCCGCTGAGGTAGGGGCTGTTCGCGAACGGCACGCCCAGGTTGGTCAGCTCGCTCACGCCCCCGCCGTTGCCGTTGATCCCCGTATTCGCGGTCCAGATGTTCCCGCTCGCGTCGATCGCCAGGTCCTCAATGCCGGGGCCTGCGCTGGTGTACAGCACGGGCAGAGCCCAGTCATTCGGCTGGGACGCAAGCGTCGGCTGGAATGGCCCATTGGTAGTCACCAGACTCCACTGCCCGCTGGGATTGTTCGCCGGTTGCAGCGCAAAGTTCAGAGCGGTCTGCAGCGTGTTCGCTGGATATTCGGGGGAAGGCACCTGAGCGAACAGGCTCCCGCAGGCCGTGTCCGTTGTTGTTCCGCCGCTGGAGTTCACGCACAGGGCCAGCAGGTTGGCCAGCGTGTTGATCTCCGCCTGCGGCACCAGGCCGTTGCCGTTCGGGGTGTACTGGTAGGCTTGGCCGGTGCTGATGTTCACCAGGTTGTTCACCGTGGCAAACGCGTTGGTAATGCCCACAGTGCTGGGTGCCAGATAGCCTACGCTGACGCCGGGAGCGCTGTTGTTGGTGAGGCCGTAGGCCATGAACTTCGCCAGCGCATAGACGGTGGCCACCGTCGTAACTTCGTTGACATTGACGTTCGTGCCCGCCGCGCCGCTGCACGGCCCGATAGCCGCTATCAGGGAGATCTGCGCATTGGCCGGGTTGGCCGTCCCGCCGGGGCTGCCACCCACGGCCGTCAAATAGGTCAGCTCGCTGGCTTGCGCGCAGCTCGGCGCCGGAAGCGCAAAGTTTCCGCTGTTGTCAGTGAACGTCGAGGTGAGTTGCACTGGGGACAAGCCATAGCCTGTGGTGCCTACGGTCCACAGCGAAACCTTTGAGCCCGCCACCGGCTGCTGCCCGCCATGCACTTTACCCTGTACCACCAGCCCGCCGGCGACCGTTCCGCCGCCTGAACCCGGAGCGCCGCCAACCACTCCCATGCCGCAACCGGACAGAACCAGAACCGCCAAGGAAAGGACACCGACGCAACCCTTCATACCATCTCCTTAAATAAACAAAGAAACAGAAGGCCCGGGGGCAATGCGCTGCTCCACTTTTCCCCATTTGAGAATCGAAAACATTCTACATCCATCTCATAGCCGCGTAACGGACTTATTCTGCGCTCACAATGCTGCTCAAGAGGCTGTTTTGTGCACCAAAAAGCAGCTCAAGGAACCTCGCGAAACCAAGGATTTTGAGCGAAACCGAGAGCAATCGTCTTCGTCTTAAGATAGTGCCGTCTTGCGTCATTCGGCTCTACGGCGCGCCGGAAATCCAGTCATAACGCAAACAAATGAGTGCGCGATTCCACCCGCGGCCCTACAATAAAAATCGCAAATCGCAGGAAAATCTAATGAGTCCGACCTAGGGTCTATGGTGACCGCAGAGATTGTTGGCGCATGTCTGGACACGGGCAATGAAGCTGCCTGGACGGCTTTTGTCCGGCACTTTCAGCCGCTCATTGCCTCCAGCGTCTCTCGCGTTGCGCGGCGGTATGGCGCGCCCAGTCCTGCACTGATCGATGATCTGATTCAAGACACCTACCTGCGGCTCTGCAAGGACAACTGCCGCAGCCTTCGCGAATTCCGCGCGCAGCACGAAGAGTCCATCTTCGGCTACATCAAGGTCGTCGCCTCCTCGGTTGCCCTCGACCACTTCCGCGCCCGGAGCACCCACAAACGCCGCGCTGAGATCGAAGACGACGGCACGAGCAAGGAGGCCAGCCAGTCCTCTTCCGCCATCGAGCACTCTGCCCTCATCGGCGAGATCGATCAGCGTCTCGCCGCCACGGAGACCGACCGGGACCGAAACATCTTCTGGCTCTACTACCGCCAGGGCTATACGGCCAGGGACATCGCCTCCATCCCCAACCTTGGCCTCACGCAGAAGGGTGTCGAGAGCTGCATCTACCGTCTGACGCAATCCGTTCGCAACACCGTCGCCGGCAGCGCGACGGGCGCTGGAAAAGGATTACCACCCCAAAACACGTTAGGAGTAATGAAATGAGATCGCTGGAAGATCACCTCAGCCCGCACGAGCTGGCTAGTCTTCCGGAATCACCGGAGGCATTGGCCTCCGGCGGCCCCGAGCAGCAGCCGCTGTGGCAACACCTCCAGCAGTGTGAGGCGTGTTCCGGCCTTGCGCAGACGTTCTGGAGCCTGCGCAGCGGGCAAGTCTCGCCAGCGTCTGCGCCCGGCAGCAAAGATTGCCCTTCGCAGACCGATTGGCTGGAGTTCGCGGCAGGCCTGCGTTCGGATCAGACCTCGACGTTTCTCTCCCACGCTGCCACATGCAGCCACTGTGCGCTCGCCCTGCAGGAAGCCATGCAACTGATGCAGCCCGACCAACTCGACTCCGCCCATCCGGCAACCGAGCCGCCTGTCGAAGGTCTCGAGAGCGCCCAGCCCGCGTGGCAACGGCGCGTCGCAGCGCAGTTGATGTCAGCCTCTGGCGTTTCCGAATCCGCAACCAGGACTTCCTCGCCGCGCAAGCTCACTCTGATCGAGCGATTCCGTCTGCAATCTATCTGGATCACTTTTCCCGCAGCCGCGGTCATCCTCTTCGCGGTGATCTTCTCCGGGATTGCGCTCTGGCGCTACGAAAACCCCTCCGACGCGCGCCTGCTGGCACTCGCTTACAACAAGCAGCGAACGCTGGCGCTGCGCATCCCCGGTGGCGACCCCGTTCCGCTAGCCTCGATCACGCGGGGCGCAACAAGCGGTCTCTCTGAGAACACGGAGCTCCTCCAGCTGCGCGTCCGCGTCCAGCAGCATCTGGACCAGACCCCCAACAGCGCCTACTGGCATCAGGTCCTCGGCGAGACCAATCTCCTCGAGCAGGACGGCGTCGCCGCCCGCCGCAACTTCGAGATCGCGCAGGCGACCGACGACTCGCTCCCCAACCTCCTGCCCGACCTCGCCGCCGCCTGGTTTGAGCTCGGCGATGCCACTGGCACCTCCGTCGACTATGCGCAGGCCGCCGAACTCTATCTCCGCGAACTCCACAACCTCAACGACGGCCATCCCCACCCCACCGGCCCCGCTCTGCTGCACTACAACCTCGCCCTCTGCTGGGAGCGCCAGAACCTGAACGAGAACGCCCTCGAAGATCTTCGCGCCGCGCTTGCCGCCGAGCACGACCCAGCCTGGCGCACTGCAATCCAGCACGAGATTGACCGCCTCAGCAACCGCTCGTCCCTGCCGCGCTCCGCCGACCCGCTGGAGAGCGATGGCTACGAGGCCGCGCTCGCCGATGCCATCGCCAACGATCTGCCACGCTGGCCGGAGTCACGGGCGAAGCTCGCGCCCATTGCCGCGATGGGACTGCGCCACCACGACCGCTGGCTCTCGGACTGGATCGCCGCGCCACACACCGCCCTCTCGCAGCAAGCCGATGAGCATCTCTCCGCATCAGTCCGTGCTGCCACCGGCGGCGTTGCGGAGCCCTCGCTGAGCGAAGCGCAGCAGGCGCTGGCGCTCTATACGAAGGCAGGCAACGTCCCCGGCCGGTTGCGCGCCGAATATGCAGAGACCTATGCCTATCAGCGGTTGGGACGCGATGAGGAGTGTCTGACCACGGCGAAGTTTCTCGAAAGAGATCCAGGCATCGTTAGAGATTCGCTGCTCCACGCGCGCGCCTTTCTCGACCACAGTATCTGTACGGAACGTGGAGGCAACTTTGCGGAGGCACAAGGTGCATCGTCCCAAGTTGTGGAGTTAACCCAAATCTCCGGCTTATCCCAGTTGCACTTGTATGCCATTTCGATGCGGGCAACCCTGCTGCACGACAGTGGCCGGCTCTCTGCTGCCTGGCAAGTGGATGTGGATGGCCTTAGCCGGTGCGACCAGATAAATTGTCCTCCGGTTCGCCGCTATGCCCTCCTCTACTACATGGTCCGCGATGCTCAGGACCTGGGTCTGCCGTTTACCGCTACGAAGTTAATGCTCAGCGCGGTGCCCGTGGCGGCTGCTTCCAGCGACAAGGTCACCCACGCCTATGCGCTGGAAACAGCAGGGTCGGTTGCGGGGCGCAGCGGCGACTACAGTACCTCTGAGCAAGCGTTTGCAGACGCATCACGCATCGCGCACACCGGCAATCAGGCGGCGCTCGCCCGGATTTATCAGTCGGAATGGCAGACCGAAGAGGCGGAGGTACTGTCGCGCGAAGGCAAGCCGCAGGCGGCGTTCAATCTGCTCCAACAAAGCGCTCCGGTCATGCTAGCCAGCGACTATGTCCCAGGCCGCGTCAACTACTATCGCCAGGCGTCCGTCGCCCAACTCGGTCTTCGCCACTATGACGATGCACTCACCGATGCACTCGCCGCCGTCCACGAGGCCGAGCAATCGCTTCCGAACCTGCACACCAGTGCCGCCAAAGAGCACTGGATGCGCGAGAACCTTCCCATCTACGCTCAACTGGTGAAGGCCTACCTGGGCCACGGGGATGCAACCATGGCGCTCACGACGTGGGAGAGGTTTCGCAGCACGGCATACACACCCTCCGCGGACCATACTCCGCCGGACACAAATTCGAACGCTGCCCCCAACACTCGCGTGCTGGTCATCGCCCGCGTGGACGACACCTACATTGGCTGGCTCGTCAATCCGCAGCCGATGCAGGCCCTGCAAACGGTCACACTCGGAGACCGTGCCCGCCTGCAGCAACTGGCTACGACCTTTTACCGGCTGTGCGCCGATCGCGACTCCAGCGTTAGCGACGTTAAGGCCGTGGGCTCGCAACTCTATCAGGTGTTGCTCTCGCCATTGCTGGAGCACGACTCACCAGGCCCGCAGACTCTATGGATCGATCTCGATCCCAGCCTCACGATGGTGCCGGTGGCCGCGCTGAATCCGCCCAACGGAGCCTGGCTCGGCGACTCTACGCAAGTAGCCGTTCTGCCTGCGTGGTGGTCGCTCGATCCCGGCGCGGCGTTCCAGCAACCGGGCATCGGTCGCGAGAGCCGCATGGTTCTGGTCAACGGCTTCGACCGCGGCTACGGCGGGCAGTCCGAGACCATGGAGTTGACTACGCTCCTTCCGCACACAACGGTCATCGAAGGCGCATCAGCAACGAAGGATATGGTCCTGCGCGGCGTGGCCGGCGCGGACGTCTTTCACTTCAGCGGCCATGCAACGGCGGATGCGGGAGTGGTTTTTGCCTCCTCGCCGGGCGCGCCGCAGTCGCTCAATGCTGACGCGCTCGACGGCGTCCATCTGCCCCACTGCCGCATGGCGGTGCTGGCAGCCTGCAACACCACCGCCGCCGACCCCGACCAGGTGGAGGAGCTTCCCGATCTTCGCAATGCGCTGCTATTATCCGGGGCGCAGACCGTCGTCGCCAGCAACTGGGACGTCGATGACCGCAGCACCCGCTCTCTGATGCTGGCCTTCTACAAGCAGCTTGCTTCCGGGCTCTCTCCCACGCAGTCGCTTCAATCCGCGCAACAAACCGTCCGCTCCACCGGCGGTTGGCAGCACCCGTACTACTGGGCCGCGTTTGAAGTCTTCACAAATTGATTCAACACAGGAGAACTCTCATGCCCTACACCCGCCGCGACCTCCTTCGTGACGCCGCACTCATCTCTGCCACCGGCGTTGTTGCCGGTTCACCCTTCATCCTCGGCTGCCATACTAAGCCTACGCCACCACCACCATTCTCCGGCGTGCGCGTCTTCTTCAGTGGCGCATGGATATTCTGCCGTGCCCCGGACGACTCTATGTATTCCAAGGGTATCGCGCCACCACAGCGCATGTACGCCATCGCGCGGGACATGGAGATGCCGAACATGCAACACACTTTCCCCTATGGCATATGGACCGATTCTGGTTTTGACAATCAAATGCCATCTCTTCCAGCCGGTCATTACAAAGCCACGGTAGACAAGGTCACGCCGGGTGCGTCAATCTGCGCCATGTTCCATAGTGCAGCCTGCGGGCGTGGCCCTTTTCGATACTTTGCGAACTCCCGGAATGAGATCAAGCTCGACACCTTGCCGAAGCCTAATCAACCTGATCTCCTCCGAATCATCTCTCTTCCGGTTCCCACTCGTATCCTGCCTGCTGCCTATCTAACGCAGGCGGACTTCGTGCCGACCGACCCGCAGTCCAGCATTCTCTCCGACCCGCCGAGCGGAGCGAGCTACTCCGTCAAAGGACTTCCGACAACCCACATTCTTGAGTACGAGAACGCCACCTACCTGAACTTCGACGGCGTGCAAGGACAAATTCAGGCGACACCTGGGCGAAACTTTCATGTTCACACCATTCCACCAGTACCAACTGAAGCGGTGCAGTGCACTGACCACGGGCCGACAATGTTCTCCAACTTGTTGCAAATCCTCTACCGACCCAAGCTGCACAAGGACGCGCACGGAAATCTTATAGAATCGAAGGAATACCTGTGTGAATGCGATCTTCAACTTGTGAACTCAGATCCCAGCCAACTTGAACCGGGCCCCAATGTGCCTGATGGAATCACCGACGCAGAACTTGAAATCTTCACTCCCCAACCCGTACCTGTATGCAACACCCAACCTACCGGCATCCTGAGCAATGTTTACCCCTTCAACTACCACCTCGCCAGTTGCTCAGGCAGCGGGTTCGGCGTCGATGGAGATGTAACCGGGTAAGCTACTCCCAGCTGGCTCACGTCAGCCGGGTAGTCATTCCTACTCTTTATTTCGAGATATTCAATTCGTCCAACCCGACCACCTGGCCGTTGTCATACCGGGAGCCGGTTCGCACCAATTCGAGAATGGACTCAACCGACTGAATGCCGCCGCGCGCGCCTTCCGCCATGCAGTTGATGGCGGCGGCCGCGCAGGCGAAGTCGAGTTGCGCCTCCAGCTCCCACCCCTGC
>Ga0302319_10016254_pt1 | contig 13723 bp, 20 predicted proteins | sample Bog_T0_2_FD_203319 | JGI IMG/M metagenome (GOLD analysis project Ga0302319, IMG submission 203319) | Peat permafrost microbial communities from Stordalen Mire near Abisko, Sweden - Bog_T0_2 | ecosystem: Environmental > Terrestrial > Soil > Wetlands > Peat | place: Sweden: Abisko, Stordalen Mire...
TATTAGCTGCATTTGGAGATGAGATGCCGAGTTTGAATATTCGTCGTAACGATACGGTCAAGGTGCTGACGGGCTCAGACCGGGGTAAGACCGGTCGCGTGCTGCGGGTTTTCCCTGACAAGGGAACGGTGCTTGTGGAGCACGTACGTGTGGTCAAGAAGACGGTCTCGAGCAAGCAGGGACAACGAACCAAGGGCGGCATCGCCGAGCAGGAATCGCCGATTAACGTGTCGAACGTGATGCTGGTGTGCTCCAACTGCGGGCCGGTGCGCGTGGGATACAAGGTGGAAGGCGACAGCAGGGTGCGGGTCTGCAAGAAGTGCGGGCAGACGCTGCCGACCAAGAAGTAAGGCTGCAGTGAAGAAGTGAACGAGTGAATGGTTCACAGAAGGATCAAGGCCGGCGCGGAACGAGAGAACTCCGCCCGTGCGGCCAGCACCTTCCGCAACGGTAGACGGCTGATGGGAAGCCAATCCGGAGCCCGGAAGAAAGAGAGCAAAGCGAAATGGCAGCAAGGTTGAAAGAGAAGTATCACAAGGAGATCAAGCAGGCTCTTAAGAAAGAGCTCGGGCTTGACAATCTGATGGCTGTACCGGAGCTTGAAAAAGTCGTAATCAACATGGGTTTGGGCGAAGCCACGCAGAACACCAAGCTGTTGGATCCGCTGGTGAATGACCTGGCAACGATCGCGGGGCAGAAGCCGGTGACGACGAAGGCGAAGAAGTCGATTGCGGCGTTCAAGGTGCGTGCCGGCATGTCGATTGGGGCGATGGTGACATTGCGTAACGAGAAGGCCTACGAGTTTCTTGACCGGTTGATTTCAACGGCACTGCCGCGGGTCAGGGACTTTCGCGGCGTATCGACCAAGAGTTTTGACGGGCGCGGCAACTACACGCTCGGCCTGCGCGACCAGTTGATCTTCCCGGAGATTGATTACTCCAAGGTGGAAAAGCTGAAGGGGATGAACATCACGATCGTGACGACGGCAAAGGACGACAACCAGGCGAGGGCATTGCTGCGCCACTTTGGCATGCCGTTCCGCCAGGGCGCGTAGAGCAAGAGGGACACGAGGATTTATGGCAACTACTGCAAAGAGAGTGAAAGACGCGCGGAAGCCGAAGTTCAGCTGCCGCAAGCACAACCGGTGCCAGCTGTGCGGACGTCCGCGCGGATTTCTGCGCAAGTTTGGTGTGTGCCGCTTGTGTTTCCGGGCCTTGGCGCTCAAGGGCGAAATCCCGGGCGTTGTGAAGTCGAGCTGGTAGCAAGGCAGTTGGCAGTGGTCAGTGGTCAATTCTTCCACGGAAGACTGGCAACATTGACTCAGCATAAAGCTGCGGCTTACTGATCACTGTTTACTGTGCTGTGACCACTGTGTAGTACGCATTCCCGCAGGTTTCCGGCAGCAGGCGGACGAACGGGGAATGAAGGAGAAGGAATGAGTCTGACCGACCCAGTAGCAGATTTTCTAGCGCGGATCCGGAATGCAATCCGGGCGCGTCATCAGAAGCTGGATGTTCCAGCTTCGAAATTGAAGACCGAGATTGCGCGCATCCTCAAGGAAGAGGGCTATATCTCGAACTACAAAACGCAGGAAGAAGAAGGCAAGCAGGTGCTGCGCGTGTACCTGAAGTATGGCGGCACGGAAGCGGCGATTCGCGACCTGGCACGGATCTCGCGTCCCGGTTGCCGCGTTTACATTGGCCATGACGAGATCAAGCGTGTGCAGGGCGGTCTTGGAATTGCGATTTTGACTACGCCGAAGGGTGTGATGACGGGGCGCCAGGCCCGCCGTGAAGGCGTCGGCGGCGAGCTGCTTTGCGAAGTATGGTAAGGGCAGTTGGGGAGTGAAGTTGTGAAGAAGTGAAAAAGTGAAGTGATCATTGCTTCACGGGCTGCAGTGGAACGCGGGGTGTTGGAAGGCACCCGTCGGGACTCGCAAGCCAAGAAGAAGGATTGAAAGCATGTCGCGTATTGGAAAAAAGCCGATCCCGCTGCCCGCGGGCGTGAAGTATACGGTTGAGGGCAACACGGTTCTTGTGGAAGGGCCCAAGGGCAAAGTTTCGGCGTTGATCGCCGAGGGAATTTCGCTTGAGACGAAAGACGGTTTGCTGCACGTGAATCGGGACACCGATAAGCATGCCGCCGTCCATGGACTGACGCGTGCGCTGGTGTTCAACGCGGTGCAGGGCGTAACCAAGGGCTGGACTCGCGAGCTCGACATTGTTGGTATTGGCTATCGCGCCGAATTGAAGGGCAAGGGCACGGTGGTGTTTACGCTGGGTTATTCGCATCAGATCGAAGTGCCGTTGCCTTCGGGCATCGAAGTTTCCGTCGATCCGAAGCAGACGCACTTAGTGGTATCGGGAATTGACCGGCAGAAGGTGGGGCAGGTGGCCGCCGATATGCGGTCCTTGCGCAAGCCCGATCCGTACAAGAACAAGGGCGTGCGCTACTCCGACGAGAAGCTGAAGAAGAAGGCCGGCAAGACCGGCGCGAAGTAAGAGAAACAAGGACTAGGGACTAAGGGAATAGGGGCCAGCTCGTCGAGTGGATATTCGCGAATTCAACTGTTCCCTAGTCCCTAAGTCACCGAACGGGGTTGCGAGGCGGCTCCGCTGATAGGAAAGAGAGACCGATGATTACGCAGACAAAGAGGAACGCAATCCGCCAGCGCATTCACGCGCGTATTCGCGCCAAGCTTTCGGGCACGGGGGAGCGGCCGCGCTTGAACGTGTACCGCTCGCTGAACCACATTTACGCGCAGGTTATCGACGACCAGAAGGGCGAGACGCTGGTTTCTGCTTCCACGCTGGGCTTGAAGGTCAAGACTGGCGGAAACGTGGCAGCGGCAAAGGAGATTGGCAAGGCAGTGGCGGAGAAGGCTGTCGAAAAGGGCATCAAGAGGGTTGTTTTCGATCGCGGCGGCTATCTTTATCACGGTCGCATCAAGGCGCTGGCCGACGCTGCGCGCGAAGCCGGGTTGGAGTTTTAAGAGTAGTGACGAAGTGAAACAGTGAGGCGTGTTCACTGATCACTGGAAGAAGAGACGAGAGAGCAATGACAATGTTGAAGAAGAAACTCGATGCCAACCAGTACAACCTGAAGGACCAGGTGGTGGCCATCAACCGCGTGACCAAGGTGGTGAAGGGCGGTAAGAACATGTCGTTTGCCGCGCTGGTTGTGGTTGGCGATGCTGCTTCTGGCGTAGTGGGTTACGGTTCCGGCAAGGCCAAGGAAGTTCCCCAGGCCATCCGCAAGGGAATTGAGTCGGCCAAGAAGAACCTGTTCCGCATCAACCTGACCGAGACCACGATTCCGCACCAGGTGCTGGGCCGTTTTGGTTCCGGCCAGGTACTGCTGAAGCCGGCGCCGGAAGGCACGGGCGTGATTGCGGGCGGAGCGGTGCGTGCGGTGATGACCTCGGCCGGCGTGCAGAACGTGCTGACGAAGAGCCTCGGCTCCCCGAATCCGCACAATGTGGTGAAGGCGACCTTCGATGCTCTGATCCAGCTGCGGGACCGTGCGGAAGTGGCGAACATGCGCGGCAAGACCGTGGAGGAGATGTAGGCCATGGCTGAAACCAAGATGATTCGCATTCAGTACTACCGCTCAAAGAACTCGACCCCCTACAAGCACAAGGCGGTGGTGAAGGGCCTTGGGTTCACGCGGCTCAACCAGATCGTCGAGCGCGTCGACAACGAGTCGATCCGCGGCATGGTGAAGACGGTCCCGCACCTTGTGAGGATTCTGGAAGACTAGGGAACGAGTGAAGAAAAGCGGTGAAAGAGTGAAAAAGTGAAGACAAGTATTGATCGCATTCACTCTTTCACTTCTTAATTCATTGACTGCTTTATACACAACGCGAGTCGGCGGGGACCAACCCTGTTTGGCGCTACAGCGAGGAAAATCATGGCAAAGAATCTTTCGAATTTGCGCGCGCCCAAGAGGGCAAACACCGGGCGCAAGCGCGTGGGCCGGGGCATGGGATCCGGCATGGGCAAGACTTCAACCCGTGGCCACAAGGGCCAGGGTTCGCGCTCCGGCTTCAGCCTTATGCGCGGTTTTGAAGGCGGCCAGATGCCGCTGCATCGCCGTTTGCCCAAGCGCGGATTCACGAATATCTTCCGCACCGAATACACGGTGGTGAACCTGGACAGGATTGTCGAGCAAACTGCGAATCTGGATGTGAAGGAAATCGGGCTGGACGATTACAAGAAGCTTGGCTTGTCCTCGAGCAAGAAGGCGTTGATCAAGATCCTTGGCTCCGGCGAGCTGAAGTCCGCTATCACGATCCACGCTCACAAATTTTCAAAATCCGCCGTTGAAAAGATCGAAAAAGCCGGCGGCAAGGCCGTGGTTCTGGGTGGTCCGGTAGCTCCGGCAACAGCCTAAGCGGCTTTCTTTCTTTGCGCGGGCCGGTTACCAAGCCCCGAATCACGTTTTGGGGCACACGAATGATTTGGCAGAATCACGTGTGATCGGCCGCATATACAGCGTTCTCCGGAGCTCAGTACGCTCATGGAAATCCGGAAATGCTCTAAGATGGGTCAGGTCCCAGATTCGAGTGGCGGCAACGCCTGAAGCGGAAAAACAAACATGCTTGAGAAGTTTCTCAATATCTTCCGGATTCCCGACCTGCGCAAGCGGGTTCTCTTTACACTCGGCATTCTGGCCGTCTACCGCCTGGGCGCGCACATCCCCACCCCGGGCGTGAATGGTCATCTGCTCGAACAACTCTTCAACCAGCAGAGCGGATCGGCGCTGGGCCTGATGGACCTGTTTGGCGGGGGAAACCTGCGCCGTATGACGGTGTTCGCGCTGGGCATCATGCCGTATATCACGGCCTCGATTATCTTCCAGCTGTTGACCGTGGTGTATGAGCCGCTGGCGCGTATCCAGAAGGAAGGCGAGCTGGGCCGCCGGAAGATCACGCAATGGACGCGCTACATGACCGTGATTCTGGCGGCATTGCAGTCGATCGGGATTGCGGCCATTCTCACTCGCCAGGGGCTGGTTCTTCACCCCGGGATTGGCTTCAGCCTGATGACGATTTTGACCCTGACGACGGGCACGGCTTTCATCATGTGGCTAGGCGAGCAAATTACCGATCGCGGCATTGGCAACGGCATGAGCCTGCTGATTTTTACCGGCATCGTGGCTGGGCTGCCGCGCGGCGTGGCCGAACTGGTGCAGAAAGTCCAGACGAATGCGTGGGGTTCGCTCACCTTCCTGGTGGTTCTGATCCTGGTGGCTGCCATGGCTGGAATTGTAGCCTTCATCGTATTTGTGGAGCGGTCGGAGCGGCGTATTCCCATTCAGAGCGCGCGGCGGATTGTGGGCAGGCGGATGATGGGTGGACAGTCGAGCCATTTGCCGCTGAAGGTGAATTCCGGAGGCGTGATGCCGGTCATCTTCGCGAGTTCGATTCTGTCGGCTCCGATGCTGTTCAGCCAGGTTGAGTGGGTGCAGAACAACCGCTTCCTGCAGCCGATTGTGGGTGCGCTTCAGCCCGGGTATCCGTGGTATGAGACGCTCTACGTCCTGGGGATAATCTTTTTCGCATATTTTTATATCTCGATCGTTATGAAGCCGGACGATATTGCCGATAACTTCCGCAAGTCGGGCTCGTTCATTCCGGGCATCCGGCCTGGCAAGCGCACGTCGGACTTCATCAACGACATTCTCACCCGCATCACGCTGGTGGGAGCAGGTTACCTGATTTTAATTTCGCTGGTGCCCACCTTCCTCATTTCGGGCATCCGCTTCGATAAGCTGTGGCTCGTTGGCCGGTTTTTTGAGAGCCTGCCGGCATGGACCACGCATGGGATGGGGGTCAATTTCTACTTTGGCGGCACCTCACTGCTAATTGTGGTGGGTGTGGCCATGGATACCGTTAACCAGATCGAATCGCAGCTGATCATGAGGCACTATGACGGCTTTTCCCCTCGCTCCGGTCGCATTCGCGGAAGGAAAAACTGGTAATGTCTTCCATTGCAGTTTCAGTTGAAACCGGCCGGGCAGCGGAGTCAAAAACCGTTCCCGGCCCGATACTTTTATTGGGAGCGCCGGGCGTGGGGAAGGGAACCCAGGCCAAGGAACTTGTAAAACTCTGGGGCATCCCCCAGATTTCTACCGGCGATCTATTGCGCGGGAACGTGGCCCAGGGAACTTCATTGGGCAGGGTGGCGAAGGAGATCATGGGACGGGGCGAGCTGGTTCCCGATTCCCTGGTTGACGAGATGGTGGCGGTGCGACTCCAGCAGCCGGACACAGGAAACGGCTACATCCTGGATGGATTTCCACGGACGCTGGGGCAGGCGGGGTGGCTGGATGGCCGATTGGCTGCCCAGGGAAACACGTTGCCGGTGATTGCCGTGAGCATTCAAGTGGACTATAATCAGTTATTGCGCCGGATTACCGGGCGCAGGAACTGTCCTGTCTGCCAGACGATCTACAACGTCTATGTCAATCCGCCCAAGCTGGATGGATATTGCGACATAGAGGGTGCAGCGCTGGTTCAGCGAGCCGATGACACGGAAGAGGTTTTCAAGGAGCGCATGCGCGCCTATGGGGGCTTAACCGCGCCAGTGATTGAGCACTACCGCTCACTTGGACGTTTCATGGAAGTGGATGGAGACCGGCCAATCGGTTTGATCGCAGCCGGAATTGTTGCCGCCGTCGAAAGCATGCGCCACTAGGGCATGACGACGGTGGATTTGCGCGTGATAGGCGCTGAAAGCTGGGTAAGGTGGCGGTTGTTCTGAAGTCGTCCCATGAGATCGAAAAGATGCGCCGCGCGGGCAAGGTTGTCCGCGAGGTGCTGGAGTTGGTGCGCAGCCAAGTAAAACCGGGAGCGACTACGCTAGATCTGGAAAAGGCCGCGGAAGCGCGTCTGTCCGAGCTGGGAGTCAAGGCTGCTTTCAAGGGGTACCATGGCTATCCGTGCGTTCTGTGCGTGTCGGTGAACAGCGAAGTTGTGCACGGCATTCCTTCGGCCAAGCGAGTCCTGAAAGAAGGGGACATCGTTTCGGTAGATTTCGGCGCGGTGGTGGACGGCTACTACGGCGACGCGGCGATCACGGTGCCGGTGGGCGCCATCGATGCCACGGCAGCACGTCTGTTGGCGGTGACGGAAGCTTCTCTTCAGGCCGGCATCGCGGCGGTCAAGCCGGGAGCAACGCTAGGGGATGTGGGCGCGGCGGTGCAAGGGGTTGTCGAGGGCGAAGGCTTCTCGGTGGTGCGGGAGTTTGTGGGCCATGGCATTGGGGTGCACATGCACGAAGATCCGCAGGTACCGAACTTCGGACTCGCGGGCCGCGGCATGAAGTTGCGCGCGGGTATGGTGATTGCGATCGAGCCGATGGTGAACGCCGGCAAGCCGGAAGTTCTGGTGCTTGAGGACGGTTGGACTGCAGTGGCCAAGGACGGGAGCATGAGCGCTCATTTTGAGCAAACGGTTGCGGTGACCGCCAGCGGAGCGAGAGTTTTAACCGAGTAGATTTAACGGGCCGGCAGCGGTAGGCCGGCGGAATTGGATGCGGTTTGTCGAAGGAAGACGCGATTGAGGTCATGGCAATAGTCACTGAGACATTGCCCAACGCCATGTTCAAGGTCAAGCTCGAGAATAATCACGAGGTTCTGACCCATGTTTCCGGAAGAATGCGCAAGAACTTCATTCGCATTTTGCCCGGTGACCGCGTAGCCGTGGAATTGAGTCCCTACGACCTGAATCGCGGGCGGATTGTCTACCGCTACAAATGATTTCTGTTGATACGCCGCGCTTGGAATTTGAGCGTGGAGAAGGGCAGTTGCAATGAAGGTTCGTGCATCGGTAAAGAAGATTTGCGTGAAATGCAAGGTCATCACCCGCAAAGGGGTGGTACGCGTGATCTGTGAGAACGCAAAGCACAAGCAGCGCCAGGGCTAAGGGAGCCTGGTTTACGCGGAACTCCACAGAAGGGACTAAGGGACGTAGGGACAAGGGACCAATCGAGCAGCTAAAGCGGCAAACCGATATCTCTTATTCCTTATTCTCTTCGTAACAAAGGGGCTAGTTAGCTTAAGTCAAGGCTTGCGATGAACCCCTGGAGCGATCCGCAAACACCGTGCGAACTGGTTGAGGCCAGGGGCACACAACCGGAAGAAGCAGAGGAAACAGAATGGCACGTATAGCTGGCGTCGATCTGCCTCGCAACAAGCAGGCACGTATCGCGCTCACTTACATCTTCGGCATCGGGGACCCCCGTGCGCACAAGATTCTGGAGAAGGCGAACGTCGATCCCTTCAAGAAAATCCAAGACTTGGGCGAAGACGAGGTTAACCGCATCCGCCAGGTGATTGAAGACGAGGGAAATGTGGAGGGCGACCTGCGCAAGGACACCCAGATGCACATCAAGCGTCTCATCGATATTCAGAGCTATCGCGGCAACCGTCACCGGCGTTCGCTGCCGGTGCGCGGCCAGCGCACCCACACCAACGCCCGCACCCGGAAGGGCCCGCGCAAGGGCACAGTAGCCGGCAAGAAGAAAGCGACGGGTAAGACCTAATGGCGAAGCCAGAGCAGAAAGCCGGGGCCGGCAAGGCAGGCAAGAACAAGAAGTTCAAGAAGCGCGAGCGCAAGAATGTGCCATTTGGTATCGCGCACATTCAGGCCTCGTTCAACAACACCATCGTCACCATCACAGACCAGGTAGGCAACACGCTGAGCTGGAAGAGCTCGGGTTCGCTCGGTTTCCGCGGTTCGCGCAAAGGCACTCCGTTTGCGGCGCAACAGGCTGCCTCAAATGCAGCCAGCATGGCGCGGGATCACGGTCTGCGCGCGGTAGATGTACGGGTGGCGGGTCCGGGTTCGGGCCGCGAGTCGGCCATTCGCGCTCTGGCTGCGGCTGGTGTCGAAGTCCGCTCCATCCGCGACGTAACGCCGGTGCCGCACAACGGCTGCCGGCCACCAAAGAGGCGCCGCGTCTAGACGCGGAAGGGACTAAGGGACTGGGGAATAGGGACTAAGAGTTGCCAGGTATGTGCTTTTTCTAGTTCCTCAGTCCCTATGTCCCTCCTAACAACACGGGCCGGGACGAAGGCACTCTGGATCAAAAAGTCCTGAGGGCTGTAAACCGGCCGTCATCCGAAGTCAGGAGAAGAAATGGCTCGTTATACCGGAGCAGTCTGCCGCCTTTGCCGTCGCGAAGGCACCAAGCTTTTTTTGAAGGGTACGAAGTGTACCTCCGACCGTTGCCCCATTGAGAAGCGGAACTTTCCGCCGGGGCAGCATGGCAAGGACCGCAAGGCCAAGATCGTAGGCTACGGCCTGCAACTGCACGAGAAGCAGAAGGCCAAGCGCATGTACTTCACGCTCGAAGGCCAATTCCGCGAGTATTACGAAAAAGCTAACCGTGCCGCTGGCGTTACCGGCGAATTGCTCCTGCAGCAGCTTGAGCGTCGTTTGGACAACGTGGCGTTCCGTTTGGGATTTGCCATCTCACGGCGCCAGGCGCGGCAGGTTGTACGCCACGGGCACGTGCAGGTCAACGGCCGCAAGGTCAACATTCCGTCGTACCAGGTGAACGTGGGCGACGAAATAGCAATTCGCGAAAGCGCGAAGAAGCTTTTGATTGTGGAGCAGGGCGCGCAGTACGCTTCACAAAATCCGGTACCCGCGTGGCTGGAGATGAACTTCGAGACCCTCACCGGTCGCGTGCTCTCTCTGCCCAAGCGCAAAGACATCAACCTGCCCATCAACGAGCAGTTGATTGTTGAGTTGTACAGCAAGTAGCATCAAAGGGGCTAAGGGACATAGGGACCAGGGACTAGAGAAGCGCGTTTGCACCAGCATCGTGAGCTAGTCCCCGGTCGCTTAGTCTCTACTCCCTAATTCAAACGAAGGAGAACTTGCGCGGCCGCCGCAAAATGCATCGCGACGTACCTGCCGCGCGGGAAAAGAGAAAACATATGCTTTGGAGAGGTTTTCAAAAACCGAAGCGTTTGGCAGTCGATGCCGAGACGCTTAGCAACACATTTGGGAAGTTCAGCGCTCAGCCCTTTGAGCGCGGCTTCGGCACCACAATCGGCAATGCGTTGCGCCGCACGCTGCTCAGCTCGATCGAGGGCGCTGCCGTAACCGCAATCCGCATTGAAGGCGTACTGCATGAGTTCCAGTCCATCACCGGCGTGGTTGAGGATGCGACCGACATCATCCTGAACCTGAAGCAGGTTCCGTTCAAGTTGAACGGCGACGGCCCCAAGGCGCTCTACCTGCGCGCGGACCAGCCCGGCGTTGTGACCTCCGGCATGATCGAGGCCGACGGGGACGTGGAGATCCTGGACCGCAACGTGTACATCGCGACCCTTTCCGAGGGCGGCAAGCTGGACATGGAAATGCGCCTGAAGCGTGGGCGCGGATACATTTCAGCGGACAAGAATTTTGACGGCGACCTGGGTCTTGGATTTATTCCGGTGGACTCCGTTCACTCGCCTGTGCGCCGCGTAAATTACGTAGTGGAAGCGGCTCGTCTAGGCCAAATCACTGACTACGACAAGTTGACGCTGGAAGTGTGGACCAACGGCGCGGTTCTGCCGGCCGATGCGCTTGGCCTGGCTGCGAAGCTGCTGAAGGACCACATGAACATCTTCATCAACTTCGAGGAGGAAATTGAACCCGAAGCACGTGGTGAAGATGGCCGTAGTTTCCCGCGCAACGACAATCTGAATCGCTCGGTGGAAGAGCTGGAGTTGTCAGTTCGCAGCTACAACTGCCTGAAGAACGCGAACATTCAGAGTATCGGCGAACTGGTTCAGAAGACTGAAGCCGAGATGCTGAAGACCAAGAACTTTGGCCGCAAGAGCCTGAACGAGATCAAGGAAATTCTCGCGCAGATGGGGCTCTCGCTGGGCATGAAGATCGACGAGAACGGCAATGCGGTTCCCGGACCCACCAGCATCCCACCCGCCGCCGCACTGGCCGCAAGCTATGGCCGCTACGACGACGAGGATGAGCCGCTGGATTCCGTGGATCTGCAATTGCCCACAGAGACTGAGAACTTCTAAAGACAGTGAACAGTGAGTAGTGGACAGTGATCAGTTTCTGTCCACTGGTCACTGACCACTGTTCACTGACTTCGAAAGAGAGTTGTAACATGCGCCATCGCAATGCAGGATTCAAGCTCGGACGCAATACCAGTCATCGTCGCGCGCTGTTGCGCAACCTGACCACCTCCGTGCTGATTGAAGACCGCGTGGAGACCACCGTGGCCAAGGCCAAGGCTGTTCGTCCGCACGTGGAAAAGATGATCACCCTCGGCAAGAAGGGCGATCTGCACAGCCGCCGCCAGGCGCTCAGCTTCCTGATGACCGACAAGGCGGTGGAGCGGTTGTTTGAAACCGTTGCCCCGCGTTACGGCGATCGCCAGGGCGGCTATCTGCGCATTGTCCGCACCGGTTTCCAGAAGGGCGATGGGGCTGAGAAAGCTTTCATCGAACTGCTGGGCGCCGAAAAGCAGCTTGACGCCAAGCGCCAGAAGCGTGAAGACGTAAAGGCCAAGAAGCGCGCCGAACTCGAAAAGCAGCTGGAAGAATCAAAGAAAGACGAGCCGCCCAAAGAAGACGCCGCGTAAGACTGGCTATTCGGGCGATTTGTTGCATTTTTTTGCAATCAAACGCGAGCGCATCTCTCCTCGGGATGCGCTCTTGTTTTGCGGCGGCTAAGATTTCCTCCTGGATACTTGGTATGCTGCCATGCGGCGTTGCCAACGCGCAGCCTCTAATGCGTTCTACTGTAGTTCCAGTTTGCGGACGACGTAATTTGCTGGTGCCCAGTATTGCGTGGCGCCAGGTTCTTCCCGGTCGATGTCTATTACAGCGAGAATCACGCACATCTTAGACATGGCATATCCATTTTGCTGCTTTTCTTTTTGCTGACGGGATACACTTGCCTGTTCACCACTGGTGCGCTAGAGCATTTTCGATTCTAGTCTTGCCATTTTGAGATCGTGCAAGGTGGCTTTTTCTTGGGGAAAAAGCCACTCAGCCGCTCGGTTTATGTAAACAGCAAAATTGAAACTGCTGTAATACCGACAGAACCGGACAGGGCAAACGCAAAGGGGCGTGCATCTCTTTCGACAGGTCGCCCTTGTTTTCTGAGTTCTCGAGAGCTGGTTTGGGTCCAGGTTACAGCGCTTGGGAGCGCCAAGGAGTATGCAGTGAAGCTAAGCCGGATGTGCGCATTCGCGCTCCTTTTCGTCTGCGCCGCATTTGCCAGGGCACAAGCGCCATTGATTGGAGCCCAGGTGTGGATAGAACCAGGACAGACTCCTGCACAGATAGATACATGGTTCCGGCTGTTAGCCCAGGAGCACATGCCGGTGGCGCGGGTCTTCATCATGTGGAGTTATCTGCAAGCTGGGCCGGGACAGTGGAACTTCGCGCTCTACGATCAGGTGTTTCGTGCGGCTGAGAGATATCACGTGCGCATCGTGGCCACGTTGACTCCGGGGGGACCACCCCCATTCCTCGGCGGCGACGGAAACCAGGGCGGCGGATATCCGGGCACTGCCAAGGCGCGGGATGCGGCGGCTGAGTACATCGAAAAGGTCGTTGACCGCTACAAGGACAGCCCCGCATTAGACACGTGGCTGCTGGTGAATGAGCCGGGCATGGCGCCTTCTGCCGATCCGCTGGCTGTTGAGGAGTTCCACGTATGGGTGGCCAAGAGGTTTGCGGGAATTGCCGAGCTGAACAGAGGTTGGGGATCGGCATACGACAGCTTTGCCGAAGCCGATCCGCATCCGGTAGCCGGCGTCTTTGCCAGCGAGAATCGTCAGATCGACTGGCTAAGTTTCTGGCGGGAATACCAGACTGAGCAGTTGCAGTGGATTGAGCAGCAGATTCGTCTCTACGATCCGAACCCGGCTCACGGGATGCACGTAAACCCGCATGCGCTGATCGGCAACATGGCGGGGCTATCGGACGATCTCGCCTCGTGGAGACCGTTTCTTGACACCCTGGGTTGTTCGATTCATCCGGCATGGCACTTTGGATTGTTGAAGCGGGACCAGTACGCGTTGGGCGTGTCGTACATCAATGACCTGGTGCAGGGAGCCAGCGAGCCCAAGCGGCATTGGGTGACAGAACTCCAAGGCGGGAACAATATTTACAGCTCCAACAAGCCGATGGATCCGACGATCGGCGATATTAGCCAGTGGGTTTGGACCAGCATTGGCGCGGGAGCGGACCGAGTGATCTTCTGGTTGCTGAATGCGCGCGCGCAGGGCACAGAGGCTGCGGAATGGTCGTTGCTGGATTTTCAGCAGAGGCCGAGCCGGCGTTTGGACACTGCGTCGGCAATTGCGCGGATCATCGAAAATCACGCTGATTTCTTTCGCGCCGCACACGTCCAGGAATCGCCGGTGACGGTAATTCTGAGCCTGGAAACGATGACGCTTGAGGAGCGATACCACGATTCTGACTACCCCGGACGCGACATTAATGCGCACATTCTTTCTGCGCTGGGGATGTATCAGGCGCTATCGCAAATCGGCGTGCCTCCCCGCATCAAGCTGTTCGGGGACTACGATTGGGAAGCGAAGACCACGGCTCCTCGTGTTGCCATTCTGCCCGACGCGCGTGCCATCACCGAAGACCAGGTTGCCGAACTGAAGGCCTTTGTCAACAACGGCAACACGCTGCTGATCACAGGACTGAGCGGGTTTTACGACCCATACGCCAAGGC
>Ga0302319_10016255_pt1 | contig 13722 bp, 17 predicted proteins | sample Bog_T0_2_FD_203319 | JGI IMG/M metagenome (GOLD analysis project Ga0302319, IMG submission 203319) | Peat permafrost microbial communities from Stordalen Mire near Abisko, Sweden - Bog_T0_2 | ecosystem: Environmental > Terrestrial > Soil > Wetlands > Peat | place: Sweden: Abisko, Stordalen Mire...
GCTCGCCCGCGAGACGTTGTCGGCCGCCGATCCCGCGCTGTCCGTCTTCCGGCTGGATCGGGCGCTCTGGCCCTCCGGCGCGCCCGGCGGTCGGCCGCCGTTGCCGCAAACCCCGGCGGCGATGCTCTGCCGCGGCCAGACCTGCGGCCTGCCGGCGCGAACCCCGTCGGAACTGAAGCCATTCTTGACCAGTCCATGAGCCGCGTCAGGCGCCGTGCGAAATTTGATCTGCTCATGAGCCGACTTCCGCAACGTCCCTACCAACGATCGTGACCGGCGGCGGGGCCGTCGCAGCTCGGTGGATCGGCCATTTGGGACCGAATCGAAAGCGGCCCTGGACGGCGGGAGTCAAGCCCGATCTGGGGCGCCTGGCATCGCCAAGGATCGGAGAACGTTAACAATTCGTTGAGTTTTGTCCCGATCTGGCGCACGTCATCTTTGACCTTGGCGGCGCCGCGATTGCGCCGCTCCATCCGCAAACGGATGGAAGACCATGATGACAGATAGAATCCAGGACATCATCGATCGGGCGATCGCCTACACCGAAGACATTCTCGCGCGGGCGCCCCGCCACTATGGCGTCGCCCGGGAAGGGCTGGAGCGCATGCTGCAAAACCTCAAGCTCGGCGCGGAGGACCATCCGGCGTTGCGTCACCTCGAAGACTATGTCCATGAACTGCAGCGCCGCTTTCCGAACTGAACGTCTGAAATATTCTCACCGCGACGAATGTATGCCGCAGCTGTTTCCGCCGGCTCGCGCTTCGATGTCCAGAAGCCAGCTGGCCCTGTCGACTGAGACCAAATCCTTTTGCGCCCGTCGCGCCGCCACGCTAGAATAGCGCGATGCTGAAGAATCTCGATCCCGTACTCACGCCCGATCTGCTGCGCATCCTGCGCGCGATGGGCCATGGCGACGACATCGCCATCGTCGACGCCAACTTTCCCGCGCAATCCTCCGGGCCGCCTGTAACGCGGCTCGACGGCGTCGAGGCGACGCGCGTCCTGGACGCCGTGCTCAGCGTGATGCCGCTCGACGATTTCGTCCCCGAAGCCTGCTGGCGGATGGAAGTGGTCGGCCAGCCCGACGCCGAACAGCCGATCTTCCCGGAATTCCGAGCGATCATCGCGGCGCGCGAGGGCGAAAGTTTCCGGCTCGCCAGCCTCGAGCGTTTCGCCTTCTACGAACGCGCCCGCAAAGCCTTCGCCATCGTCGCCACCGGCGAGCGCCGCCTGTACGGAAACATCATCGTCAAAAAAGGCGTGGTGCGGCCGACCTGACGCATTTGTCAGCGCGGGGTGGTCACGCCGACGATCGGACCGATCGACCACAACTCGTCGTCGCGTCCCAATTCGGGGGCGAACAGCGACGAGATCGAACCGTCGAGAAACAGCGCGTTGGCGCAGCCGAGCCCGTCCCTGAACAGCCGGGCGAAAGCGTGGAACGTGACCGGCGCCTGAGTGATCGCAAACACCACGTCGGCGCCGTTGCGCACGCAGACCCCATTGCGCAGCTTCTCGGAGGCGCCCGTCGGCTGGATGCGCGGATGGATGCGGCCGTCGATCACCAGCATGGGGCCGGATTGGGTCGCATAGCGCGCCTCCGGAGGATTGGCGAGATAGCGCGAGGTCTCGGTCACGCCCGCGCTCTTGTCGCCGATCCAGAACACGCCGTTCGGCTTCATGTGGAAATTGGTTTGACCGTCTCTGGTGTCGGCGCGGCGCAACGTTTTGCCGTCCTCGACCAACAACCCGACGGGAGACAGATCCTGCTCATACATGCCCGCGTTCATGGCGAAGCGCAGCGTCCGGCCCTTGCCGGCGAGATAGGCGCCGAGCGCCTGAAAACCACCGAAAGGGGTTTTGTCAGCCCCGCGCCAGTAGAGCCGGATGTCGTCGCGGCCGGCGTCGAATTCGCACAACACGAAATCCGAACCGCCAAAACTGCGCGGCGCACAGGCCGCCTGGGCCGTCGGCGCGGCGAACATGAACGCCGAGGCGACGATTATGCGCAACCTGAGACGCGTGACAGCCTCCTCTGACGGCGAATCGCTGGCCGAGTTTAGCCGATGGCGACTGGCGGAAAGATGAACGGCGCAACAGCCGGCCGGCGGGGACATTGTCCGAATGCGTCTAGTTTATGACAGCGCCCCCCGTTAGGAATGGGCGCGAGGCACACCAAGAAGGGATGATCGGAACCGATCGTCGCCGCTTGCGAAGCGTGATGCGCGCGCTCGCGCCCTGCCGCGCGACGATCGGCGTTTCGCGAGATTTCCTAGAAGTGAGAGATGAGCAAAGAATTCAAGCATCCGCTGGCGCGCCGCGCGAAGGTCTGGGCAGCCAAGACCCGCGAAGGCGCGCAACAGAACCTGTTGATCGTCGTCACCACGCTCGAGCTCGACCCTGAGAGGGAAGCCTTCAGCCAGAAGCATTTCGACCGTCTCGCCAAGGCCGCAGAAGAATTCGTCGCCGCGACGCCCGACCTCCAGGGCTACGCCCTGGTGAACCGCGGCAAAGACTGGGACGACTGAGTTCGAGCTTCAAGGCTCCCCGAATGAGCATTATTCGACCGCCGACGCGCGGGTTGTGATCGCTCGCCTGCTTCGTCCATCCGGTCGAACCGATCCCCGCCGGTCTCGACTGCCATGCGCCAAGGAGCCGCAACAGATCGTCGGGAGCGTCGACGCCTTGCTCGCCGGGGACTTCGATGCGATGACCGGGTCGACGCTGTTGCTCGACTTGGGGCGCCGACGAGGCTCGCCCTGAAGCTTTCAGGAGGACGCCATGCCGGTCGCCCATATCAACCTGCTCGAGGGCCATTCGCGCGCCGAGTTGCGTCAGGTCATCGTCGAAGTCTCCGAAGCGATGTCGAACATCCTGCAAGCGCCGAAGGACCGGCTGATCGTCTGGATCAGCGAGCACAAACCTCACCTCTGGGGACTGGGCGGCGTCCCCGCCGACGAGGCCCTGGCTAACGGCTCGCTCGCCGAACTGGAATTGCCCTTCGTGCAGATGGCGCTGATGGATGGGCGACCCAGAGAGCAGGCGCACGCGCTGATCGAAACGGTGAGCGAGATCCTCGCCCGCGTCCTGGACTGCGACAAGCAGAAAATCCGCATTCACATCGCCCCGGCCGATCCCGACCGCTGGGGCATCGGCGGCGTCCCGGCGAGCGCGCTGCGCGCCGCCGAAATCGCCGCACGGGCCGAGGCCGGCAAGGGCGCGGCCTGAGGCGCCGCAAACGCGGCTTCGAACGCCGATCGCCGCAGTAAGGCCGATGATCGACTTTCCTCTCGTTTCTCGCCTGCCGCCGCGCCTGCGGGCCGCCTTGCGCCTGATCTGGCGCCTCGGCGACCCGCGCGCGCGCAATCTCGCGCTGCTCGAATGGGAACGCCCGCGCGGGCTGTTCCAGCCCGAGCCGACGACGCGCACAAATCGCTACCCCGACCTCTTCCGCTTCGTGAGCGACCAACTTGGGAATACTCCGGAACCGCGGCTGCTCTCTTTCGGCTGCTCGACGGGCGAAGAAGTGTTTTCGCTCAGGCGCTATTTTCCCGAGGCCACGATCCGCGGCCTCGACATCAACGGCCGCAACCTCGCCGTGGCGCGGCGACGGCTCGCCGAGAACGGCGGCGACCCACGAATTACCTTCGCTTTAGCGAATTCAGCGGAGGGCGAGCCGACTGCCAGCTACGACGCCGTATTCGCCATGGCGGTGTTCCGTCACGGAGGACTCAACGACGCCCCGCCGCGCTGCGACACGCTCATCCGCTTCGCCGATTTCGAGCGCTGCGCGGAGGGCTTGGCGAGGGTTCTGCGTCCGGGCGGCCTGTTCGCCATCCGTCACGCCAACTTCCGTTTTGCGGATCTGCGGTTGGCCCAGGGATTCCGCCCGCGGATCGCGGCGCCGATGAAACGCGACGCTCCGCCCATCTACGGGCGCGACGACCGCCTGCAGCCCGTCGCCAACGGCGACGACGGCGTTTACGAAAAGCTGTGATCCCAACTCATTCCGCTTGGCCGGTGGCGTAAAGTCGCAGCGTGTCTTCTTCCAGAACGAGGCAACTCAGCACGCCCGTCGCATAGGCGCCGGTGTCGATGGCGATACGGTTGGCGCGCACGTCGACATTGGCCACGCGCGTATGGCCGTGGACGACGATCTTGCCCAGTGGTTCCGGATGCGACAGGAAGGGCTCGCGGATCGTCATCAGATCCTGGCGGCTCTGCGCGTCCAGCGGCAGGCCGGGCCGCACCCCGGCGTGGCAGAAGAAATAGTCGCCGGACTCGTACGACAGCCGGCAGGCGCGCAGAAAATCGAGATGGCGTTGCGGCACGCGCGTCTGCAGCGCCTCGCGCGCGCTTTCCAGCGAGCCGCCGCGCATCAGTTCGACCAGCGGCACTCCGTAGGCGTGCAGCGTCTCCATGGCGCCCAGACGGCGCCAGCGTTCGAAGAAACTGGCGTCCTCGAGGAACCGCAGCAGGTAATCGTCGTGATTGCCGATGAGCCCGATGACGGGAGTCGGAAAATCGCCGGACGCCAGCCGCTCGATGACGGCGTCCGATTTTGGGCCGCGATCGACATAGTCGCCGACGAACAGCGTATCGACCTTGCCCGGCGCGCTTGCCGCGTCCTCGGCGATGAAGCCGGCGACTTCGTCGAGCAGGTCGGCACAGCCGTGGATGTCGCCAATACAATAGATTCGGCGGCCCGGCTCGATTCGTCCGGCGACGTAAGTGCCGTCCGGAGTTGGCTCGCGCCGGCGTCGCGTAAATAGCTTTGCGAACATCATCCCTGCGAAATAGCCGCTTTGTCCGACAGCGGGCGGCGCGGCTTGTTTTACGATTCCGCCTCGCTTAACGCAATCGCGCGAGTCGTGGCGGCAAGGCGAAATCCAAATGGTTGATCCGCAAGATCCTGCAAATCGAGGGGCCGCAGGCGCGGCGGCGGCGGTCGCGCACCACGAGGGCCTCGCCGCGGGTTGGACGGGGCGCTACCTTCGCGGGGGATTTCGTCGGCGCGCGGAATTCTTCGTCCACGAAATCCTGCCCCAGCTTCCCGCGGGCGGGCGCTGGCTGGACGTCGGCTGCGGCAGCGGCGTGTTCAGTCGGATGCTTGTCGCCAGAGGTTGCGAAGTCTTGGGCGTCGACGCCTCGCCGGCGATGATCGAGGCCGCGAATGCCGAGCCAGCGCCGGGGCTCGCCTTCCGTTGCGCGACGATCGATTCGCTGGCCGAGGAAAATATGCGCTTCGGCGGCGCCCTCTGCCTCAGCGTGATCGAATATGCGCCCTCGCCGCGCGAGGCGCTGGAGATCATCGCCCGCCTCGTCGAACCCGGCGGCTGGTTCGCGCTGTCGGCGCCCAACGCGCTCGCCCCGGTGCGCGCCGCGCAATCGCTGGCGCGCGCGCTGGCCCGCCCGTTCGGCCGGCGTCCCTTCGGCTATCTCGACGTCTCCCGCCATGCGTTCCGACGCGCCGAACTCGTCGCGCTGCTGAACGCTTGCGGATTCGAGGTCGTGAATGTCGGCGGTTTCGATCCCGTGCTCGGCGGCGGCGCGCTCCCGAGCCTGCATTTCGTCGTCTGTCGGAAAGTTGGGGCGGCTCCGTCGGAAAAAGGTTGATCGCCGACGTTGAACCCAATACCGGGGAAATTGCGAGGGAGGGCCTTTTCATGCAAGCGACACCGCAACTCCGCCGAGATCAGTTCGTCGTCCGCTCGCCCGACGCCCTGATGGCGGAAGTCGACGGCGAGACGGTGCTGATGAGCGTCGAAAAGGGCAGCTATTTCGGTTTGGCCGAGACGGCGCGCGAGATCTGGGCGCGGCTGGAAGCGCGCGTTGCGATCGGCGACCTCTGCGACCAACTCGTCGCGCATTACGACGGCGACCCCTTGAGCATCGAGACCGACACGATCGGCTTTCTCGGACGGCTGGCGGAGGTCGGGCTCGTCGTCGTCGAATAGCCTCACTGGCCCGCGAGATCGCGCCGCAGCAGCGATATCGTCGCGTCGAGCGCGGCGAAATCCCGCGGCCGTCGCAGGCGATAGATCGGCGTCGATCCGGCCAGCCGCAGCAGGGCGGCCGAAAGCGCCGGCGCGGCGCCCAACCGGCGCGCCATCCGCAGGCGATAGACGACGTCGTCCAGCGGCGTGAACGCGGCGAGGCCGCGAAGCCGCTCGATATTCGGCGCCCCGCCGACGTCCTCCCATTCCAGCCGAATGACCGCCGCCAGCGGAACCGGTGAAAACTGGGCCTGACGGCCAACCCGGATGCGCTTGTCGCCCGGGGTCGTCACCTCGCGGAAATCCTCGGCGTCGAGGCCGCTGGCGCCCATCGAATCCTCGTGGAGGCGCAGGTTCGGCGAGCCCGGCGTCGCCAAGGCCGCGCCCGCTTCGTCGAAGGTTACGACCGTAATGTCGTCGCTGAGGAGTTGCTGGCCGTCGCGCGCGAGAGCCGCCGCCAGCGTCGATTTGCCCTGACCGGAACGGCCGACGAAGGCGATCGCCGTGCCGTCAATCCAACCGCAGCTCGCATGCAGCGGCAGCCGGCGACGGCGATGCAGGATCACGCCGGCGACGAACGACAGCAGGTAGGGCTCGACGTCGACGGGGCGAGCCCCGCCCAGGAATTCGATCGTCGCGTCGCCCGCGGCGGGAACGAACATACGGAACAGGCGGCGAAGTCTGACGAGCGCGTCGCCGGGCGGGCGCGTCGCCAGCGCGCCGCCGCGATCGTATTCGTCCAAGCGCTCGACGACCGGCGCCTCGCGCAGAACCCACGTCTCGCCTTCGACGCCCGCGGGCCAGGCCGGCAGCCCTTCGAACGGGATCGGCGTGCGCAGGCGCAAACCGTAGAACCAATAGTCGCGCATCTCGCCGCCTCGTCAGCCCGCGCGATAGCAAGCGCGCCGCCGCGGCGCAACCGGCGGGTGGTTGCATTTGACTTTGATCTGCGTCATATTGACGCATAGTTCGATTTAGGGATTTCCAATGACGGACGCGCGGAAATCGCCCCCCCAAGATTGGCGCCTCGTCGTTACATCGCCAACGATTGTTTCCATCCCGTCGCGCGCGGCGCCAGAGCGCAGTCTGCTGACGCCGACCCGGAGCAAGCCATCGCCGACGCCGGCCAAGTCGGGTCAATTCAAATGAGCGCCACGCGGAACCTCGATATCGTCACGGCGCATAGCGCTCAGCCCCGCGGTGTCAAGTAATAATAACAATCAGCAATGACCACAGAAGGAGACTAAATTTGCAAAATAAATACAACATATCTTTGATATTAAAAAAACCTGTGGATAAGTATTACTATATACCTTTTTAATAGTGTCATAAATTTTTACAAGATCAATTGTAACACAATGAATAACAAAGGCTAATTGCGAAGATAACCGGCACCTCTAATACACGCACACCCTTTATCAATGCAGTGAATTGAGCAATAATGAAAGCTCGGAGGCGTTTTCCTTCGTTTCCGTTTTGGAAAAGCAGCTTCTCAGGGAGGCGTGAATGACAGAGCCGTTTCTAGGCGAAATCCGTCTTTTTACTTACCCGAATCTCATCCCGAAAGGCTGGCTGGAGTGCGCCGGCCAGATCTTGGCGATCCAGCAAAATGCGGCGTTGTTCTCACTGCTGGGGACGACCTTCGGCGGCAACGGGGTGAGCACCTTCGCTTTGCCGGATTTGCGCGGACGCGTCGCGCTCGGCCTCAATCCGGGCCAAAATTCCCAAGGCGAGCAGGCCGGGACAGAGTCTGTGACACTGCTCTCCAACCAGATCGGCTCCCACAACCATCAAGTGAACGTCAGTTCGAAGCCGGGCACTTCCGGCAGCGGAGTCGACCAATATCTGGCGGCCGACGCGGCGTCGGGAGTCGCCGCGCAGATTTCGGTCTATGCGTCGGGTTCAGGAAGCTTGACGCCGCTCGCCGCGACGACGGTCCAGCCAAATTCCGGCGGCCAGCCACATGAGAACCGGCAGCCGAGTCTGGCGCTGCTCTATTGCATCGCGACCAGCGGCGTTTTCCCGAGCCGCGGCTGAGATCGGCGCGAACTCCTCCAGAATATGAGGTCCTTCCATGTCAGAGAGTTACATCGGCGAGATACGTATTTGGCCGTGCCCGAGAATCCCGTCGGGTTGGTTGGCTTGCCAAGGCCAGTTGCTGTCGATTTCCGAATATCAAGCGTTGTTCACCTTGATCGGAACCACGTATGGCGGCAACGGCGCGACCACCTTCGGTCTGCCTGATCTGCGCGGCCGCCTGCCGGTCGGGCGCGGTCAAGGCCCTGGATTGAGCAATTATCCGATCGGTCAGGCTTTCGGAATCGAATCGGTGTCGTTGACCTCGGCGCAGACGCCGGCGCATTCGCATGCGTTCAACGCCTCGACCGCCAACGCCGGCAACCCCAGTCCGACTCCGAGCGGAACGACGGTCCTGGCCAATGTCGGCGCCAACAACTTCGTCTACGAAAAGGGCGCGGTCTCCGGCGATACCGCGAGCCTGCTCGCGGCGAACTCCATCGCTCCGGAAGGCGTAAGCCAACCGCACGATAACCGCATGCCGGTCCTGGCGTTGAACTATATCATCTCCCTTTACGGGATCTATCCCACTCCCAACTGATACTCGGAGGACCCCATGGATCCGTTTCTCGGCGAAATTCGCCTGCTGCCTTACACTTTCGCGCCCTACCAGTGGCTCGCCTGCAACGGTCAGACGCTTGCGGTCTCCCAATATTCTGCGCTGTTCTCTCTGCTCGGCACAACTTACGGCGGCAACGGAACTTCGACGTTCAACCTGCCGAATCTGAACGGTCGAGGCGCTGTCGGGGCCGGCCAGGGGCCGGGCCTGAGCAACTACTCGCTGGGAGAGGAACTGGGTGAAACGCAAGTGACCCTGCTCGCGCAGCAGAATGGCCCTCACACACACGGCCTGCAGAAACGTTCGCCTGCGGCGCCGTCGACGACGACGCTCACCAATACGCCGGGCTCCAGCAACGCCTTGTCCCGCGCGGGAGTCTTTGTCAGCGGCGTGGCGAAGAACAACCTGCTCTTCGGCGCGACTTCCGACGGCACGACCCTGGCGCCGTCGGCGATCGGCCCGAGTCCGGCGGGAGGCACACAACCGCATGCCAACGAGCAGCCCTATCTGGTGCTGCAATATTGCATCGCCATGAGCGGCGTTTATCCGCAATTCGACTGAACGACGCCGTGAACGCTTCGGCTGCTGCTCCGTCCGGCGCTATGGACGTTCCGCTTCAACGCTTCGCGGCGGGGTTGGCGGTGCGTCTGCGGCCGGAGCGGGAGCACGACGAGGCGTTCCTAATCGATCTCTATCGTTCGACCCGGCGCGATGAAATGATTCGCGCCGGGCTCGACCCGCGGGCGATGGCGCCGTTTCTGGACAGTCAATTCACCCTGCAACGACGCCATTATCGCGCCCATTACCCAGGCTGCGGCTTCTTCGTGATCGTCCACGAGCGACAACCGATCGGACGCATCTATGTTCATCCCACGCCCGGCGATTATCGTCTGGTCGACATAAGCCTGTTGCCGCGAGCGCGCGGCAAGGGGTTCGGCGGCCAGTTGATCGCCGCGCTGCAGGCGTTCGCGGCGGCGCGGCGCAGCGCGGTGAGCCTGCATGTCGATCCTCTCAACCGCGCGACTGAGCTCTATAAGCGGTTCGGATTCGGCATCGTCGATCGCGAAAGCGCCTCCTGGCGAATGGAATGGCGCGCTTCGGGGTGACCCGCCGAGAAGTTCCTCTTCTCGTAGCTCGGTTTGGGGCGCCGGCTCCGGTTCTTCGCCGCCGCGGACGTGCGGAGGACGTAGAGATTTCGCTACTCGGCTTGATCAATCGGCGCGGAAACGTTACAAACACGACAACTCTATCGAACTATTCGATTTCGGGGGCGAAGATGGGCAAACAAGTATTGGACGTTGTGGCTGCCGGCCCCGAGGCGGATCCGCGCCTGGGCGCCACGGGCGAAAAGCCGAACTGGACACGGCCGGAGTTGGTCGAACTGAAGATCTGGCCGGAGACATTGTCCAACGGTCCGACCTCAACCGACAATTTCATTACTGTCACCGACAAAGTCGGCAGTTGATCCGCAAGAAACCGACCTGATCCGACAATAGGAGCCGTCGCCCCTGACGCTGAAATTCCGGAGGCGGGCTGTTGCTGCATTTTGTCGGGCTGGTTTCTTTTTCGCGTCCCCTTCCCGAAATCGCAACTATCGAGAGCGCCGCACGGCGCCTCGGCGGCCAAGAGTTTTCCTCTGTAAAGACTTGGCGCGGCGAGGGGTGTCTGCTCGCATGGCGCACCTTCCCGTTGCGCGCCGCAACGGCTACCGCGCCTGCGCCCGTGATGGCGCACGGCGGCGATCTCGTATTGATCGGCTCAGGCAGAATCGACGAACAGGACGCGCTGACGGCGGCGCTCGGCCTGCCCCGGCGACCGGGTCTCGGCGACGCCGAATTGATGTTGGCTGCCTTCGAACGGTGGGGCGCAGGCGCCGCCGATCGGCTCAGGGGCGATTTCTCCTTCGCGGTGTGGGAAAGACGAGCGCGGCGCCTCACACTGGCGCGCGATACCTGCGGGCGGATCCCGCTTTATTATCATTTTGGCGAGGGCTTTGTGGCTTTTGCCGTCAATCCCGCGGCGTTGCTGGCGGTCGGCCTCACGCCGCGCGATCTCGATCCGGCAATGCTGGGCGAAGCCTTGACCGGCCGCGCCGCCGATCCCGAGGCCACTGTGTATCGCGCCATCAAACGGGTGCGGTGGGGTTCAACGCTGACTTTGACTCCAGACGGCGCGCGCGCAAACGTCTATTGGCAGGCGCGGCGGGGCGCAGTCCTGCGCCTCGCCGACGACGCCGCTTATGTCGAAGCGGCGCGCGAGGTTTTGGCCGATGTGACGCGCGGCCATCTGCGCGCGGTGAAGCCGATCGGGGTAATGCTGTCGGGCGGCTTCGATTCCGGCGCGGTCGCCTCGACGCTGGCCATGTTGGCGCCGCAGCGCGAGATCTTCGGCTTCACCACGGTCCCCACGGCCTTGGCCCCCGAGCGGCGCGGCGAGGAACGGGAATGGGCGCATGTGCAGGCGCTCGCGCGAATGCACCCGAACCTGCGAATCCAGGCGGTAGCCGAAAAGACGCTGACGCCGGTCGACGACGCCATGCGCGATCTGTTCGTCTTTACGGGCATGCCGCCCGCCGGCCCCGCGGTGATGACCCGCCGTCTGGCGCTGGCGGCGGCGGCGAAGGCGCACGGCGTCGGCGTCCTCATGAGTGGCGACGGCGGCAATCGCACCCTGACCGGGCGCGGCGAGGAGATCTATCACGAACTGTGGCGCGAGGGCCGCTGGTGGACTTTGGCGCGCGAAATCCGCGCCGCCGCCCGTTATTCCGGCAAGCCATTGGCGCAGGTCGTCTGGCGCGACGCTTTGCGCGACATCGTTCCCCGCGCTTGGCTCGACTCTTGGCGCAAGCTGCGCGGCCAATCCGACTCGATCGCTCTCAATACCTTCTTGCGTCCGGATTTCGCAGAGAGCAGCGGGCTTTCCGAGCGCTGGCGAAAAATGCCGTTCAGTACGCGGGAATGGGCCGTCAGACGTCAGAGCGAACTTGGCGTCGTCATTTTCGAAGCGCAGCCTGCCGCCGCGGATTCGGCGAGTTTATGCATCAACCAGCTTGGACTGGAGGCGCCCGCGCCCCTGCGCGATCGGCGTATGGTCGATTTCGCGCTGTCGCTTCCTGCCGATCAGTTTCAACGCAACGGCGTGCCGCGTTGTCTCGCCCGCAACGCATTGGCGGACCGGATGCCCGCCGAAACCTTGGCCGAGCGCGGCTTCTTTGCAACTTTCGCAGATATCGAACCCTGGCTGGCCGGTTGGTGGGATGCTGCCGCGGAACAGATCGCCCGGCAAACTCCCGCGCCGCTCGCCGAGGCGGCGATCGATTTTCCCACTTTGCGTGCGTGTCTGGCCGAAGGTGCGCCCAAAACGCTGCCGACGGCCGGGCCGAAGCGGGACCTCGTCGGCCGAGCTCTGGCCAATGCGCTGAAAGTCAACGCCTTCATCCGCTGGCACGCCGGCCTCAACGACTGAGCCCCCGCGCGACGGCCCACTCACGGCGACGAAGCGAGTTCGTAACCGAGCCTCAGCATCATCTCGCCATGATCGCCCTCGATGCGCCGAATTTGCGCCTCGCTCAACGCTTCCCGCCACTGCCCCGCCAACCCCGAGCGGAAGAACCGCTCCATGCCGACAGGTCGCTCGCGAAAGCCGGCTTGGTTTTCTCTGGCGGCGAGCCGCGAAAATTCGTTTGCTTCGACCGCGCTGGCGATCACAGCGGGCGTGGCCTCGAGGCCGCAGAATGCTGCCGCCTCGATGAAGCGCCGCAAGGGATCGGCCAGCAAGTCTTCATAACGAATCGTCAAGCGGCGGACCGGCGCGCTCAGCCAACTGGCGGCATGGCTGGACCAGCTTCCCCGGTCTTCCAGAGTCTGTTTTCGGACGCCTCGTTGGCCAGCCAAGCTCGCCTTGCCCATGATCTCGATCGCGCGGTCGACCGAGACGCCGATATGTGCGGCATAGGAGGTGCAGACGTCGCGGGGATCGCGCACGATATGTAAGCAGCCCGAGGTGATTTCCGGCGGAAACAACACCTCTCCGGAAGCGGTCGCCCCATAGCGGTCGTGCACTTTCACGAAGATGAGTGAATTCATCGCCTTAGCGCGACCGCGGTAGGCGAGCGGACGCAGATCGGAAATTTCTTCGGGCGTCATGTCGGCGAGGCAGATATCGAGGTCGCGTTCGAGATCGGCGCGAGAACTGGCGATGCCGGCGGCGCCGTCCATCTTGTTCAAGTCGACGTCCTGTCCGCCCCGCTGCAAGCTCGCCAGCACGAGACGCACCCAGGTGTTACCGGATTTGGGGTAGGAGACGATCCAGAGGAAGCCGGAGGCCCGCCGCTCTCCCTCGAGATCGGGGCCTCTTTCGCTTGGAAGATTTGCCAAAGGACGCCTTTCGAAAACGACGAGCGATAATGAACCAGTCCCCGGCCGCAAACCGCGTTCCCGAATCAGGCGAGCGGACGACCGGCTGTCGGGGCGCGTCGTGTCGTCATACAACATGGATGGAATCTTGCCGGCTCGCAACGCCCGCCCGCGCGCCGAGAGCTTTCATCGGCCAAGTCGATTCCGGTGCGGATGCGGCCCCTTCTCGCCGTCAAGGCCAAACGCCCCCAGAGCTCGACGCGCACTTTCGCCGATGCGCTGGAGATCGAAGGGCGATTGGAATTCGCGGATTTCCAACAGGCTGGCGAGGGGAGCGACCTGCGCCATGGCCGTGGGGACGCCGACAATCGTTTTCGCAATGTTTTGAATGAATTGTAGGTTCATCGCGGATTCAAATTTCATTGCGCCCCTGGGGCGCTCTATCCGACAACCGTCCCGAGATTTGGCTTCGAGCAGGATAACAAGCCGATCCACAGGCCATGGCTCGGGCTCGAACCACGGCTCCGCGGCGACGATCAACCGCCCGCCCAGCGTCGGCGGGGCCGCCGACGCCGGCAGATTCAGCGCCGCCAGCGTCTCCGGCCAGATACGCGCCTCGGGAAACGAGGGCCAGATCCGCGGACCGGCCTCCCGGTTCGAGACATCGAGCGCGCATATGTCGTCGGCCATCAGCCGATGGCCCTGTTGCGTCAGCGCCAGCGCCATCGTGCTGCGG
>Ga0302319_10016257_pt1 | contig 13722 bp, 5 predicted proteins | sample Bog_T0_2_FD_203319 | JGI IMG/M metagenome (GOLD analysis project Ga0302319, IMG submission 203319) | Peat permafrost microbial communities from Stordalen Mire near Abisko, Sweden - Bog_T0_2 | ecosystem: Environmental > Terrestrial > Soil > Wetlands > Peat | place: Sweden: Abisko, Stordalen Mire...
GGTCACCGTGGCGCCGGTTTTGTTAGTCAATTTGCCGCTGATGGCGATGGAATTGGCGGTACCGCCCAGATTTGAGCCGTTGGTCGAAAGCGTGCCGCCGTTGGTCATATTGCCGGTGACGGAGAGTTTGCCGCCTGTTTCCTCGTCCAGCGTTCCGGAGTTGGTGAAGACGCCACCGTTGGCGACGTTCATCGAGCCTCCCGCTAGGGCGATCGAACCTGTGTTGGAATCCGCGCCGGCGGCGGTCAGCTTCAGAGAAGCTCCCTTGTCCACCGTGATGGCGCCTGCATTGGAGAGCAGTCCCACGCTGGCAGTGTCGCTAGTGTCGTTGTTCGCGCCGATGGTTGCAGTGGCGCCGTTATTGTTGGTGAAGGTGCCCGTCACCGAGATCGAGTTGGCGGCGCCGCCCTGATTGGAGCCGTTGGTCGAAAGCGTGCCGGCGTTGGTCATGCTGCCCTTGACGGTGAGATTGCCGCCTGTCTCCTCGTCCAGCGTTCCGGAGTTGGTGAAGACGCCAGCGGCGGCGACGGTCATGGTGCCTCCCGCCAAGGCAATCGAGCCTGTGTTCGAATCCGCGCCGGCCGCGGTCAAAGCCAGACTTGCGCCCTTGTCTACCGTGATGCCGCCTGCGTTGACCAGCAGTCCCACACTGGCGGTGTCGGTGGTGTCGCCGTGCGCGCCGATGGTCGCCGTGGCCCCGCTACTGTTGGTGAAGGTGCCCGCCACCGTGATGGTGTTGGCTCCGCCGCCCAGATTGGAGTTGTTGGTCGTGAGTGTGCCGCTATTGGTCAAGCTGCCGGCGACGGTCAGATTACCCTTCTGCTCCAGGTCCAGGGTGCCGGAGGTGGAGTTAGTCAGAGTTCCGGCCTGCACGTCGAGTTCGCCGCCGTCCAAGGTGATGATGGAGCTATTTGTATCGGCTCCAGCCGAAGTCAGATTCATCGTGGCGCCAGTGCCCACGGTAACCGTGCCGGAGTTGGCGAGCAATCCCACATTGGCCACATCGCTGGTGTCGTTATGCGCGCCGATGCTGACGGTATCGCCGGTATTGTTGGTCAGCGTCCCGCTGACGGTCAGCGTGTTGGCGCCGCCGCCCAGGTTTTGGCCGTTGGTAGTCACCGTGCCGTGGTTGTTCAAATTGCCGGCGATCTTCAAAGTGCTAGACTGTTCCACATCCATGGTTCCGGAATTCGTAAAACTGCCGGGCGTAGTATAGCTGCCGTTGGCTGCCACCGTGAAGGTTGCGCCGCTGCCGTTGGTGGTGAAGGCGCTCAGCAGATTGTTGCCGGCAAGGTCGAGCAACTTCGCACTGCCTCCAGCCAAGGTCAGATTCGCGTCGTTGGTAACCAGGGTGCTGCCGCTGGTTCCGAACTGCAGGGTGCCGGCTACATAGTAACTTCCGCCGGTAAGCGTGGTGCCGGAGAAGTTGCTCAGAGCGCCGGCCACTTTGAAGATGTCGCCGCCGCCGATGATGAGCGAGCCGTTATTGGTGAAGTTGCCGCCGCCCGCGCCGCTGGTAGTAAAGCTGCGTCCCGCGCCAAGCTGGAACACGCCGCCGGCCGCGTTGGTGGCGAAGTTGGCCAGCGCATTGGCGCTGGTGTTGCTGATGATTTGCGAACCGGCGCCGGTCAAGATAATGTCCGCCGCGTTGGTCACGATGTTCGCGTTGTCGAACTGGAAGGTGCCCCCGTTCACATTGTAAGTGCCGCCCGTGAGAGTGCCGGTGCCGCTGTTGAAGTTGTTGAACGGCCCGCCGGTGATATCCAGGACGCTTCCGGTGTTCACCTGGAAGGTGCCGTTATTGGTGACGCCGCTGGCATTCGGATCGATGACCAGTGCCACGGACTGATTGGCAAGCACCGTCCCGCCTGCGTTGTTGACTAAGCCCAGAATGCCGCTGCCGAATGCGCCCGACCCTTCGATGGTGTTGCCGTTGTTGGTCAGGATCTCGGTGCCGGCGACGCCTCTAATAAAGTTAATCGAACTGTTGGAAAGAACCACCGTCCCGCTGCCGTTCAGAGTGACGTTGCCGTTCATGTAGAGAAAAGTATCGTTGCCGGTGGAATTCACATCGATGGAGCCGTTGTTGACGATCGTTCCGCTTAGGTCGAGGCTATTGTTATTGGGGAGTAGTATGGTCCCGAGATTGGTAAGCCCGCTTAACGTGGAACTCAGCGCAGTCATCGAACCGGCATTCACTCCGGTGCCCAGCGTGTTCAATGTGCCGCCCGTGATAGTGGCGCCGCTGATGGATACGGCGCCGCCCGCATTCGAGCCGGTGCCGGCCAGGGCCTCAATCGTGCCCCCGGTATTAAACACTGTGCCGTTCAGAATCAGATTGCCCCCGCTCGAAGCTTCCCACAGGCCCGTATTGGTGGCGCCCAGAGTCCCCGAGTTGATGGTGAGCGAATTACTGTGAGTCGAAGTGGCATCCACGACGCCGGCCGATTCATTGGTGAAAGCCAGGTTGCCATTTCCGATATTCCCCGAGCCCGAGATGGTGTTGTTGACGTTCGTCAGACTGCTGCCGCCCACGGCCGATTGCAAATAGTTATCGTTGTTGTCTGACAATAAAACGGCGCCGCCGCCCGTCAAGGTGACCGCTCCGCTTGGATCGAGGAACGTGTTATTGCCGCCGGAGCTGACCTGCAGCGTGCCCGTATTGGTAATAGTTCCTTCCAACGTAGTTGAAGTATTATTCGGCGCCTGCAAGGTTCCCGCGTTGGTCAAATTATTGAGTGTGGTGCCGCTTTGGGAGGTAAACAATCCAGCGCCGTTCAGCGTGCCGCCGGTCACCGTCACGCTGCCTTCCAGCGTAACGTTGGAGCCGCTGCCCGCCGTGATCGTGCCGCTGCCGGTATTGGTAAAGGTACCGCCATCCAGCGCCAGCGAGCCGCCGCCGGTGGCTTCCAGCAGGCCGGTGTTGCTCATGGTCCCGTCCGGCTGGATCGTCAGCGTATTGCCGTGCGCCGAAGCTGTAGCGTCAATAGTGCTTTGATTGATGAGCACCAGGCTGCCGTTGCCGACGTTGCCGCCCGCTCCCGTTATATTCTGCGCGATGGTGAGCTGGTTTCCGCTGGCGGTGGCCAAAATGTAGTTTTGGTTGTTGTCCGAGAAGGTGACGGAGCCCGTGCCCTGGAGTGTGGCTGTGGCACTGTTGACTTGCAGTTCGGTGGCATTGCCGACGGAAAGCAACTCCAAAGTGCCCGAATTTTTAATGGTGCCGTCGATTGCGACGGATTCATTGTTCGCTATTTCCAGAGTAGAAGCGAGCGTGACGGGATGCGAACCCGAGCCGTCGAGTTGGGCGCTGTTGGGGACTACGAAGGTCCCCGCGCCATTCAGCGTGCCGCCGACGATGTCCACGGAGTTTTGCAGATCGACGGTCGATCCGGCGCCCGCGGTAATCGTGGCCCCCGTATTCGTGAACGTGCCGCCGAGCAGTACCAGCGTTCCGCCGCCGGTGGCTTCCAGCAACCCGTTATTGATAAATGATGCATCCGGATCGATGGTCAACACGTTGCTATGGATGGACGCCGTGGCATCGATGGTGCTTTGATTGGTGATCACCAGTTCGCCATTGCCGATGTTGCCGGCGGGACCCTGGACGGTTTGCGCGATGGTGAGTTGGTTCCCACTGGTCACACCCAAAATGTAGTTTTGGCTGTTATCCGAGAGGGTGACGGTGCCAGTGCCCGAGAGCGTTGCGGTAGGACTGTTAACCGCCAGTTCCGTGGCGTTGCCGACGGAATTCAGCGATATGGTGCCCGTATTGTTCAAGGTGCCCGTAAACTCGACAGTCTGGTTGTTGGGGATTTGCAGATTGCCGGCGTTGGTGACGCCGTTCACCTCGGCAGTGCCTTGCACCGAGATGACTCCCGTGCCGGCGGTGGTCAGGGTGCCCCCGGTAATCGTCGAGCCATTCATGATCACGTTTCCGCCATTCAGAGCCTCAATGGTCCCCCCGGTGTTGATTACGGTGTTATCGAACTGCAAGGTCCCGCCGCTGCCGGCTTCCATCAGACCCAGGTTGGTGGTGTTGACCACGCCTCCCGTTTGAACTGTCAGCTTATTGCCAAGCGCGGACGTGGCATCCACGATGCCTCCCGCGTCGTTAGTGAACGCCATGGAGCCGTTGCCGATGTTGCCCGAACCGGAGATGGTATTGTTGACATTCGTCATCGTGCTGTTGGCGACGGACTGCAGCAGGTAGTTATTGGTATTGTCGGACAGGGTGATAGCGCCGCCGCCCGTAAGCGTGACGTTTCCATCGGCCTGCAGTTCCGTGGCATTGCCGACGGAGTTCAGTTGGATAGTGCCCTGGTTGTTCAAGGTCCCTAGCAATTGAGTTTGCTGGTTGTTCAGTACCTGATAAGTGCCCTTGTTGGTCACGCCGGTGAGCGTGGGGGTGCCGGAAGCGTCCTGGATCAGACCGCCGCCAGCCGTGTTGAGCGTGCCGCCGGCTATGGTCAAGTTTCCCTGCAACGACACCACGGAACCGGTCCCGGAGGCCAAAATCGTGCCGCCCGTATTGGTGTAGGTATCGATCCCCGCGAAGATGAGGGTGCCGCCGCTGGTTGCTTCCAGCGTTCCGGTATTGGTTGTCCCATTGCTCGTGTTAATCGTCAGCGGGGTGGCCTGGTTGGCATCGATAATACCCGACGTCTGGTTGACCAGGGACATGTCGGCGGCCCCGATCTGGCCCGATCCCTGGATAAGATTGTTGACGTTGGTCAGGACATCGGCCCCCGCGGCGCCGTAAATCCGATTCTCACTGTTATTGTCCATCGTTATCGTGCCGCCGCCCGTCAGGGTCACGTTCGCGCCACCCAGGATCAGGTCGGTCAAATTGCCCACGGAATTCTGTTGGATAGTGCCGCTGTTGGTGATCGTGCCTATGATGGTCGTGTCGTTATTGTTGGGCAACTGATACGTGCCGCTATTGGTGACGCCGTTCAGTGTGGGGTTTCCCGACGCTTGAATCAGGCCGCCGCTGGAGGTGTTCAGCGTGCCGCCGACGATGATCGGGTTCGCCAGCGTAACTACCGAGTTGGTTCCGGAAGCCAAAATCGCGCCGCCGGTGTTGGTGAAAGTGTCGTTCTTCAGAATCAGGTTGCCGCCCGCGGTGGCTTCCAGCGTTCCTGAATTGGTGGTTCCGTTGCTCGTAAAGATAGTGAGCGCGCCAGCCGACTGGTTGGCATCGATAATGCCTGCGCTCTCGTTCACCAGCCCCATTTGATTGGCTCCGATCTGGCCGGAACCCTGGATGGTGTTGTTGGCATTGGTAAGGACATCGGCGGCGACCGCGCCGTAGATCCGGTTGTTAGTGTTAGTGCCCATCGTCACGATGCCGCCGCCGGTGAGCGTGACCGCCGAACTGCCGATGATCAAGTCCGTATTGTTGCCGACCGAACTGAAGGTAATGCCGCCAGTGCCGGTCTTGTTGGAGTTGGTGATGGTACTCCCGTCGATGGTGAGAGCATTATTATTGTTGAAATTCAAAACGTCAGTGCTGCCGATCGTCAGATTATTGATGGCGCCACTTACGTTCAGTTGCACGGTGGAGGAGGCCGTCGTGATCAAAGCGTCATTGCCGGATCCCGGAATCGTGCCCAAGGACCACGACGCCGCCGTGTTCCAGTTGCCGGAACCTCCGAGCCAGCTATCCGAGGTTACGGGCGGCCGGACAAAAGGCTGGAAGCCGAAGGCATGGCGGACGAAAGCGTTACCCAAAATCATCCGGCGGATGGCTTTTTGTCCAAGATCGCTGATGGGTTTCGGCGCCGCGCGCTCGGCGGCGGCTTGCGCAAAGAGGCTTGGCAACCCGGCGCAGGCGATCAGACAGGCGAACATCAGCAGCCTGGCAATAACGGAAGTGGATTTATGGTTCGGACGATCAATGGTCACTGTGGCAATTCTCCTCTGACGGGGAGGCGTGAAGCAACGAGCAATACCCTCACGTTCTCCAAAGATGATCTTCGGGCCGGCAAACTAGACCCTGGGTAAGTATACACTGCGCTGCACAAATAGGGGAGCAGATTTTAAAGTTTAGAATCGGCATTTAGTCCTGGTAGTACGTGGCTAGGGGTACTAATTTCGCCCGGTTGACTGGGGCTTGCCAGGGATTTTCCCGGCGGTTTTGGCAGAGGGGGGTTCGCTTGAAGGCTGCCTCAATTCAAGACAGTTGTTTCCTAATTGCACACCCCACTTTGTAGGTCAACGGCCAGTATCCGAACGAGGCTTGAAAACGGGGGAGATAAGGGCGCGAGCCCAGGCGGCCATTGGTCCCTAGCGTGCCCGTGTGTATGCGGCACGCATGCAGCCTACGAATTCCCCCCGCGTTCTTCGCTGGTTCCCTTCAATGACGGACGCGGCGTTTGTGATGCCGCTGGTTTTCCTGTTTTGCGGAATGAAGGGTGCGCACACATTATTGGGGGACGGCGACACCGGCTGGCACCTGCGCTCCGTCGAATGGATTCTGGCGCATGGGCGCGTGCCGGACCGCGATATCTTTTCGTTCACGCGCGCGGGCCAGCCGTGGTTTGCATGGGAATGGCTGTGGGACGTAATCTTCGGCTGGCTGCATTTGCACGCCGGCATGGCGGCGGTGGTGTTAGGCAGCAGTCTGGTCCTGGCGTTGACCTTCGCTTTGCTGTTTCGCCTGGCGCGCCGGTCGAGCGATGCCTTGGTAGCGCTGGCATTGACGCTGGTGGCGGCGGCGGGCTCGGCGGGACATTGGCTGGCGCGTCCGCACCTGTTCACCATGCTGTTCACGGTGATCTTCTATTCCATTCTGGAGCGGGCCGACCGCGCGCCGGAGGATTGGCGGCGGCTGTGGCTGCTTCCGCCGCTGATGCTGTTGTGGACCAATCTGCACGGCGGCTTCTTTGTGGGCATCCTCTTGATAGCCGCTTATGCGGGCGGGCAATTCGCGGTGCTGCTGCGGGATGCGGGCGGCCCGGAACGCCGGCTGGCGCTGCGGCGCGGGCGGCGCTATCTCTTCATCGCCGCGGGCTGTGGCGCGGCCACCTTGGCGAATCCATACGGATACCGGCTGCACGCGCATATCTACGCCTATCTGGCGGATGGATTCTATCGCGGCAACATTATGGAATTTCAGTCGTTGAATTTCCAGAGCGGGCAGGCGCGTTATTTCGAGATCCTCTTGGCGGCCGGCGCTGTGGCGGCTTTCCGGCAACTGCGCGGCGGGCGCGTGGTCTGGCCACTGTTGTTTGCCCTGTGGGCGCATTTGGCGCTTTACTCGGCTCGCAACGTGGAGATCTTCGTGTTGCTGGCGGCCGCTCCGGCCGCCCACGCCGTGTCGGAGGGTTTGCGGGCAGCGCCGTCCCAGCGGCTGGCGGGGTGGTTGCGCCGTGGGATTGAGGGGCTGGCGGACTTCACCCGCGAATGGAATACCCTCGAGGCGGGTCCGCGCTGGCACGCAACCGCTGTGGTGGCGATACTGGCACTGGCGGCGCTACTGTACGCTCCGCGGCCACCCTCCGGATGCCGGGCCGCCTACGACCCGAAAACCTTCCCGGTGGCCGCCACGCAAGAACTGGAAAAGGCCGGCTGGTTGGGCGGCGTTTTCACCGAGGATCTGTGGGGTGGCTACCTGATCTACAGCGAGTATCCCCGCGGCCGTGTGTTCATCGACGGCCGCAGCGATTTCTACGGAGCGGAATTCGCGGGCAAATACATTAAGGCCATGGGCGCGCAAGCCGGCTGGGAGCGGTTTCTCGGCCGCTATGGCGTTGACACCGTGCTATTGCCGCCGGACGCTCCGCTGGCCGGCGCACTAAGGCAATCGAGCGTCTGGCACTTAATTTATAACGACGGCGTAGCGCTGATCTTCCGATCGGCAAGCGCCCCGCCCTTGCCGTTGCAGCAAGCTTCCGCCCTGCCTCCGTCGGTTGGCCTTTAGGGCTTTGGCCTCGGCAGTTCGCGCCACAGGGGTGGCCATCCATCGGAAAGCTCACTCTCATTCCCCACCTATAGTTCCGCGGCGCTCACGCCGATAGAGAAGGCGTATGGCACCGGGACATGTTCTTTGAACTGCCCGGAGAAGAGGATCGGGACCGGGATCCGGCGAGAGGATAGGGCCCGTGAGCGAAGTATGAATCAACGACTAATTTCCGTTCTGGGTTTTGCATTTATTGTTTCCGCCGGAGCAAGCCTTTTGCTCTACCGGCTCTTGTCCGGTCGCGTCACCACGCAGGCTGGGCCACCCTCGAGCAAACTGATTCTGGCGGCGCGTCCCATGGAGCCTGGCACACTCATCAGGGACGCCGATCTGCGGATCGGCGATTGGAGCGGCGCCATACCCGAAGGCGTTCTGCAAAAAAAAGAGGATATCGTCGGGCGAGGCGTGCTTTCTTCGATCTTCAGCGGCGAGCCTATCGTGGAAACCCGCTTGGCCCCCAAAGGCGGCGGTGCGGGGCTGGCGGCCCTGATCCCCAAAGGGATGCGCGCGGTGGCGATCAGAGTGAATGAAATCGTAGGGGTGGCCGGCTTTGCGGTGCCGGGCGTGCGGGTGGATGTCCTGGTGTCGGGCACGCCGCCCGGACAGGCTGGTATGGGGGGCGTCACGCAGACCCTGCTGCAGAACGTGCAGGTGCTGTCCGCGGGCCAAAACTTTCAAAAGGACGCCGAAGGCAAGCCCGTTTCCGTCCAGGTGGTCAACCTGTTGGTCACGCCGCAGCAGGCGGAGATGCTGAGTTTGGCCAGTACCCAGACGAGCATTCAATTAGTGCTGCGCAATCCTCTGGATACGGATATTGTCAAAACCAACGGCAGCGCCGTCGCGCAACTGTTTCATGGGGGAGCGCCGTTCCCCATGGAAGCGAAGCCCGCGCCGGTCGCGCGGACTAACGCTCCTTCCATCCGCCCTACGCCTCCGCCCCCGGCATTGCCCTCGCCTCCCAAGCCGCGCATGGTCGAGGTGATTCATGGCATCAAGCGGACGGAGATGCAGTTCGAAACGCGGGGGGAGGCCCGGCCATGACGCGGCGCGGTTGTTTCCTGGTGGCGGTGCTCTTGGCGGTGCCGCTCCCGGCGGTGTGCGCCAACTCCGGCAGCCCGGCGGATCTCACGGTAACCGTGGGAAAGTCGATCGTACTGGATACTACCGCCGACTTGCGGCGTGTCTCGGTGGCAAACGGCGATATCGCCGAGGCTCTCGCGGTGAATCCACGCGAGGTGTTGATCAACGGCAAAGCGCCCGGCGAAACCTCGGTGATTTTATGGCAGCAGGACGGCACACGCACCCTCTTCGACTTGACCGTACGCCAGAACACGGCCAGATTAGAAGCCGTCCGGGCACAACTCGGGCGCGGTCTGGAGGGCCAGCAAATTAAAGTCGACTTTGAGAACGATGCAGTTTTTCTGCGGGGCACCGTCAAGGATCTTGCGAGCGCCGAGCGCGCCGCCGGTATGGCGGCCACGCTGGGTAAAGTTGTAAACCTGTTGCGGGTCGAGGTGCCCGCCGCCGAGCCTCAAATCCTATTGCGCGTGAAGTTCGCCGATGTGGATCGCTCCGCCACCACTTCGCTCGGCTTCAACCTATTGAGCACCGGCGGAGGGAACACCGTAGGGCAAGTCACGACCGGTCAGTTCGGACCCGCCGTGCCCACGATTCAAGGCAGTTCCGTGCAATGGACACTCTCCGACGCGCTCAATATATTCCTGTTCCGGACGGACCTGAATCTAGGAGCGCTCATCAAGGCGTTAGAGGCCAGGAACCTGTTGCAGATGCTGGCCGAGCCGAACGTGCTGGCCACCAACGGCAAGACCGCCAGTTTCGTAGCCGGCGGCGAGTTTCCGTTTCCGGTGGTGCAAGGCGGCGCCGCGGCGGGCGCGGTCACCATTCAGTTTCGCGAGTACGGCGTGCGCATCAACTTCCTGCCCGTGGTGACGCCGCGGGGATCGATCCGCTTGCAGGTGGCCCCGGAGGTCAGTTCGCTCGATTACGCCAATGCGCTTCAATTCCAGGGATTCACCATCCCGGCGCTAGCCACGAGGCGCGTGCAGACGCAGGTGGAACTGGAGAGCGGGCAGAGCTTCGTGATCGCGGGCCTGCTCGACAACACCATTACCGAGAGCCTGAACAAAATTCCCGGCATCGGCGATATTCCGTTGCTAGGCAAGCTCTTTCAAAGCCGCACGCGCACGCGGAACAACTCGGAATTGATGATCCTGATCACTCCGGAGCTGGTGCGCCCGATACCCGGCAACGCGCCGATGCCGGTGATACGGATGCCTGAGGAGTTCTTGCCGGGCACCGCCGCCAACGCCCCCCGAACTCCCGGTTCGGAGGTCACTGGAGCGATCGATACGGCGCCAGTCAAGAAAGACATCACCCTCGAAGAGATGATCGAGATCGAGAAACAGAAGGCGGCCGTCCAAGCCACACCGCAAACCGGCTCGTCGTCCGGAAGCATGGCTGGAGGAATACACTGATGGCCTCCCTGGTGATGGAACAGGACGGGTCCAAAGGTTCCGCCACGCCCACCACCGTGGGAGTCGCGGTAGCAGCCTCCGAACTATGGGATGCCGTGCAGCAAGCGTTGCGCGGGTTGGTCGCGCGCATCGTCATGGAACAGCGCGACCTCGCGAACTGGTCCTCTTTGATCGAACGGTTGCAATTCTTGCGGCCGGAACTCGTGCTGCTGGACATTACCAGTCTGCCGCTGCCGCTCGAAGATGCTTTGCGCGGCGTGCGTGCCGCGCTGCCCGATTGCATGTTGGTGGCGCTCGACACCGCCGGACAACCGGAAGCGATTCTGTCCGCCATGCGCGCCGGCGCGAATGAGTTTTTGTACCCGCCGCTGGGCGACAATCTGCGGAAGGCGGTGGAGCGCCGGGCGGAGGTCCGGCCTCGTCCGAGGGAGAGCAGCCGGCCACCCGGCAAAGCGCTGGGATTTCTTTCGGCAAAGGGAGGCTCCGGCGCTACGACCATTGCCTGCCACCTGGCGGCTGAATTGGGACGCATCAGCGCGCAGCGCGGCGAGCGCAGCATGCTGGCCGATCTGGACCTGCAATCGGGGGTCGTCGGTTTCCTGATGAAAGTCAAATCGCCTTACTCGGTGCTCGATGCGTTACAGAATCTGCATAGGCTGGACATTAGCTACTGGAACGCTTTGGTATCGGCCGATTGGCCCGGGTTGGAGATCATCGCGGCGCCCTCCGGCTATCTTCCCAAGGATGCCGTTCCCGGCGAATCGCTGGGGAAGATCGTCACGTTCGCCAAGGCGCACTACGCCTGGACCGTAGTCGATCTCGGTTGCACCTTGAATTTGGCAACCATCACGGTGCTCGATGAAATTGACGACGTCTACCTGGTCACCACTCTGGAAGTGCCCTCGTTGCACCAGGCTAAGCTGGCGGTCCAGACGTTAATCAACGCCGGTTTTGGAAATCGGCTGCATGTCATTCTGAACCGCACGCCGCAGCGGCCGGACGTTACGGCGGAGGAATTGGAGCGAATCCTGGGCCTGCCGATCGACACCATGCTGCCGAATGACTACTATGCGCTGTACGACGCCTTTTGCAAGGGCAAGCTGTTGCCGCCTGGCAGTCATCTCAGCCGCCAACTTTCGGGCTTCGCCATGCGTCTGGCGGGCGCGCCCGTCGAGAAAAGTAAAAGGCGGTTCGCCTTGTTCGGCTAAAGGTGCACATTATGATGGGCAACGGATGGCACGCTTCGCCGGAGGCGACGGTTGAATCGGGATGGGTGGCGCGGCTGTTCCAAAGCGCCGTTTCAACGCCGGAATACCAGCAGTTGAAATTTTCGCTGCATAGGCAGTTGCTGGACCGTTTGAACCTGGAGGCGCTCTCCTCGATTCCGGGAGAGCGCGCGAGGATCGAGATCCGGACCGCGCTGGTCCGCCTGGTCGACCAGGAGAAGACCCCTCTAAGCCGTACGGAAAAAGACCGTGTAATCGAGGAAGTGCTCGATGAAGTTTTCGGCCTGGGCCCGTTGGAACCCCTGCTACAGGATCCTACGATCTCCGACATTCTGGTGACCACGCCCCACCTGGTATACGTGGAGCAGGCCGGCAAACTGCACCGCACCCCGGTGCAGTTCAAGGACAATGCCCACCTACTGCGAATTATCGAGAAGATAGTGGCCCAAGTCGGCCGGCGGGTAGACGAATCCACGCCTCTGGTGGACGCGCGCCTGCCGGATGGATCGCGCGTGAACGCCGCCATACCACCGGTGGCGGTAGATGGGCCGCTGCTGTCGATCCGGCGGTTCGGGCGGCACGCCCTGCGCCCCGAAGATCTCGTGCGCGGCCAGACGATGACGGAGCCCATGCGGCTGCTGCTCGAATATTGCGTAAAGGCGCGGCTGAATATTCTGATCAGCGGCGGCACCGGCTCGGGCAAGACTACGCTGCTGAACGTGCTGTCCAGCTACATTTCCGAGGACGAGCGCATCGTGACCATTGAAGACGCGGCCGAGTTGCGTCTGCAGCAGACCCACGTGGCGCGCATGGAGACACGTCCGCCCAATATCGAAGGCACGGGCGCCATCCGTATCCGGGAACTGGTAATTAACGCACTCCGCATGCGCCCGGATCGGATCATCGTAGGCGAGGTGCGCGGGGAAGAAGCGCTCGACATGCTGCAAGCCATGAATACGGGCCACGACGGCTCGCTCACCACGGTCCACGCGAACAACCCGCGAGATGCCGTGGGACGTCTGGAGGTTATGGTGGGAATGTCCAACGCCAATATGGGCGTGCTGTCCATCCGGCAACAGGTTTCCTCGGCGGTCGATCTGTTCGTGCAAGTGTCGCGCTTCAGCGACGGCTCGCGACGAGTCACGCACATCACGGAGGTCACTGGCATGGAAGGCGAGTTGGTGACCCTGCAAGACCTGTTCGTGTTCGAGAAAAAGGGTATCTCGGAAAAGGGACAAATTCGTGGCTGCTTCCGGGCCACCGGCATCCGGCCCAAGTTTGACGAACGGCTGGCGTCGTGCGGCTTGCGCATTCCGGCGGAAATATTCTCAAGCTCGCAGGAGGTTGGGTAGACATGCCCGTCTCACTGCCCCTATTTCTGGTTCTGTTCACTTTCGTGCTGCTCTCGATCGCCTTCGGGCTGAAGTTTTACGAATGGTCGCGCAAGCGCGAGATGTCGGCCATGCTGCGGACCGTCTCGGCGGATCCCGCCGGCGGCAGCACCAATTTGTTGCGGGAAATCGCCGCAAAGAGGCCGCACTTAGAGATGTGGTTACAACACCTGGCGCTGCTCGAGAAGATCAAGAAGCTGATCCAGCAGGCCGGCGTGAACTGGACTCCGGGCGGACTGCTCTTGATGATGGCGTCAAGCGCGGGGGGAGCCATGTTGGTGTCCCTGACGATGCCGGCGCTTTTCGCGTGGCCGGGGACGTCCGCCGCGGCGGCTGTCTTTCTCGGCTCCTTGCCGTATCTCTATCTCCGGAGCAAGCGCACGCGCCGGTTGGCCGATTTCGAGGAGCAGTTTCCCGAAGCCCTCGATTTTCTGGCGCGCTCCATGCGTGCCGGCCACGCCTTCTCCATCAGCTTGGAAATGATCGGCGAGGAAATGGCCGATCCGCTGGGGCAGGAGTTCCGGGCGCTCTTCAACGAGCAGAACCTGGGTGCGCCTCTCGACATCGCGCTCCGCAACTTCACGCAGCGCGTACCGTTGCTCGACGTGCGTTTCTTCGCTTCTTCCGTGATGCTGCAGAAACAGACG
>Ga0302319_10016260_pt1 | contig 13721 bp, 12 predicted proteins | sample Bog_T0_2_FD_203319 | JGI IMG/M metagenome (GOLD analysis project Ga0302319, IMG submission 203319) | Peat permafrost microbial communities from Stordalen Mire near Abisko, Sweden - Bog_T0_2 | ecosystem: Environmental > Terrestrial > Soil > Wetlands > Peat | place: Sweden: Abisko, Stordalen Mire...
GCAGCCCGGCTCGCATGCGGCTGTCCTCGCGCGTCCTACAGCCCGCCTGGCGCGCGTATACAGTAGTCGGCGCGCTCGACTACTGGATTTACGGTCGGCGATTCGGCGCGTACAGTTTGCCTATGGCGCGAAGCTTCATCGGTCACCAAGTGTTCAAGGGTCGAGGCGCGGTTTCGAATCCGCATCTGCGGTTCGACGCGCTGACGTGCGAGAAAACGCACGACGGCTGGTACGAGGAGGAGATCGTCGAACACGTGAGCGAGACCGTGCTTGCGGATCGCGCGCGCAGCGTGATCACCAGCAACGATTCGCCCGACGTCGGCTTCGAGCGGTCGATCAATCCGTATCGCGGCTGCAGCCACGGCTGCGTGTATTGCTTCGCGCGCCCGACCCATGCCTATCTCGGGCTGTCCCCCGGCCTCGATTTCGAGACCAAGCTTTTCTACAAAGCCGACGCGGTGAAGATCCTGGAGGGGGAACTGGCGAAACCCCGATACGTCTGCAAACCGATCGCGCTGGGGATTAATACCGACGGCTATCAGCCTCTGGAGAAACGGCTGGAGATTACTCGCGGGATTCTCTCGGTTCTGGTGCGCTGCCGGCACCCGGTCACCATCGTCACCAAGAGCGCGCTCGTGGTGCGCGACCTCGACTTGCTCAAGGACCTCGCGCGCGACAAATTGGTATCGGTGATGCTGAGCATCACCTCGTTGAGCAATGACATCAAACGCAGCCTCGAGCCGCGAACGGCCTCGCCTCAGGCGCGGCTGCGAGTCGTTGAACAACTCGCAGCCGCGGGAATTCCCGTCGGTGTGCTGGTCGCACCGGTGATACCGGCGATCACCGATCACGAGATGGAGGATATCTTATCTGCCGCCAAACACGCCGGCGCGAGCAGCGCGAGCTACGTGTTGCTGCGTCTGCCGCACGAGGTGAAGATCTTGTTTCGCGAATGGCTGGCCGAACACTACCCGGAGCGCGCCAAACATGTGATGTCGCTCATCAACCAGACGCGCGGCGGCAAGGACTACGATTCGAAGTTCGGTCAGCGGATGAGCGGCACCGGTGCCTACGCTGAATTACTGCGCACCCGCTTCGAGCTCGCGCGGCGCAAATGCGGCTTCGATTCCGCGCACGATCGCCATGAACTACCAACGCATCTATTTCGAGCGCCAGCTGCGGATCAACCGCAGCTGACGCTCGACTTCTAACGCACCCAACCGGGTTAGCGGTTGGCGCCGCCGGTGGCGAACATGATCTCCGGTTTGCCCAGCATGCCCTTATGCTCGGTGCTGGTGTCCATCATGTCGAACACTTTGGTCTGATAGGCAATGAATTCCTCGTGCGAGATCGTGCCATCGCCGTCGGTATCGATTTTATGCATCATGGCCTTGGTACGCAGACCGCGCGCGTAGCCGCCGGTGGCGAAGCTCACCAGCTCGCCGCCGCTCGGACTGATGAAGGTCTTGGCGTCGAGCTTGCCGGTCTTGTCTTTGTCGAGCATCGCGAACACCTTTTCTTGATAGGCGAGCCACTCGTCCTTCGACACCATGCCGTCGCCGTTGGTGTCCATCTTGTGCATCAATTTTTCGCTGCGCAGGCCGCGCGCGTAGCCGCCGGTGGCAAACGACGCCATGTCGTCGGCCAACGATACCGCCGAGTAACAGAGCGCGAAGGTGCACGCCACCAGAACCGGCAGGCGAATTGACTGAGAGCTAAACATTGTTGATCCCCCTTTTTATGTATGAACTTAAGCAGTCGACCGAGTATCGGGCGGCATTATTACAGGCAATGGCCTCGGCGCCGGGCAACAATGCTAGATTGTCGCCTCAGGAAGCGGTTTTTTTGAGTTTTAAACGGCAAAAATCCTCAGCGAAATGAAGATCTTAGATAGACGCTTGAATGTGGCGCCGATGATGGATTGGACGGACTGCCACTGCCGTTACGTGCATCGTCTGTTCGCGCCGCACGCTTTGCTGTACACGGAGATGATCGTCTCGACTGCCCTGTTGCGAGGGGACGCGCGGCGTCTGTTGGAGCATAGCGTCGCCGAGCAGCCCGTCGCTCTGCAGTTAGGCGGCTGCGATCCCAAGGAACTCGGCGCGGCGGCGAAGATCGGCGCGGCCGCCGGCTTTGCGGAGATAAACCTCAATGTGGGCTGCCCCAGCGACCGGGTGAAAAACGGCTCTTTTGGCGCCTGCCTCATGCAGAAACCGGCCTTGGTCGCCGATTGCGTGAAGGCAATAGCCCAAGCGACTTCGTTGCCGGTCACCGTGAAATGTCGAATCGGAATCGACGATCGAGACGACTACGGGTTTTTTAGCGCCTTTGCGGATGCCGTGGCCGCTGCCGGCATTGCCGCCCTTATCGTCCATGCGCGCATCGCCATATTGGGCGGCCTGTCACCCAAAGAGAATCGCGAGATTCCGCCGCTCAAGTACGACTACGTGCACCGGCTCAAAGCGGAGCGGCCGGAGTTGACCGTGGTGTTAAATGGCGGGCTGACGCAACTGGCCGAGGTCCGCCCGCACCTCGCTGCCGGGATCGACGGTGTGATGCTGGGGCGCGCGGCCTACCATCGTCCGGCGGTGCTCGCCGAGTTGGAGCGCTCGTTGATCGATCCAGAGTGGACGGTCCCCGAGCCGGCACAGATCATCGAGCGCGTGGTTGCCTACGCGAAAGTGTGTGCACGCCGGGGAATTCGGCTGCATTCGATCACGCGGCACATGCATGGACTGATGGCCGGACGCGAAGGGGCCCGCGCTTGGCGACGCTTCCTTTCCGAGGTTGCCGCCCGTCCGGAAGCCGTGCCCGAGACGCTGTATTCGGCGCTGCCGATACTGAATCAGGGGATCGCGGCGTAAACGGCTGAAGAAGCCAGCGTCACATTAAGTATAATAGCCTGCAATGGGCAAAGAAGTAGAACTCGCGATCGTTTTCGCCGATGTGGTGGGCAGCACCAAACTGTACGAATTGCTGGGCGACCTGCGGGCGCGCGAGATGGTCGGGATCTGCATCGACGTGATGCGGGCGGCAACCGACCAAAACCACGGCACCGTCATCAAGACCATGGGCGATGAGGTCATGGCGACCTTCCCGACCGCCGACGATGCGTTGAACGCCGCCGCTCAGATGCAGAAGCAGATCGTGCTGCACCCGCAGCTCAAAGTCGATGAGCAAACCGTTGCGATCCGGATCGGCTGCAACTTCGGCCCCGTGGTGCATGAGAATCGAGATATCTTCGGCTCGGCGGTGCACACCGCCAATCGCATGACCAGCCAGGCCAAGGCCGGCCAGATCATCACCACCGCGACCATGGTCGAGCAGCTGTCGAGCGACTGGCGGGCGTCGGTGCGCCAAATCGACATCGCGACGCTCAAGGGTCGCAGCAGCGAAGTGGCGTTGTTCGAAGTGCTATGGCAGACCGAAGATGTGACCAGCATGGGGCCGGCGATCGCCATCACCTCCCGCGAGCGCGAACGCGCCACGAAATCGCAGCGGCTGCGTTTGCGCTACCAGGGACAGGAAGTGCTGGTGGACGAGGGCCGCGCGAATATCACCATTGGCCGCGCCGAAGAGAACGATCTCGTGATCAAGGGTAATCTGATTTCGCGGCTGCACGCCCGGGTCGAAATCAACCGCAACAAATTCATGCTGATCGATCAAAGCACCAACGGCACGTTCGTGCTCGGCAAGGACGGCGAAGAAGCCTTCGTTCGCCGCGACTCCATGCAGCTGCGCGGCGAGGGTTTGATCGGGCTCGGTAAGGCGCCCGACAGCAACTCGTCCCAAGTGATTCGCTATACCTGCGAGGAGTGAACCCGCGCCTGCGCGTTCTTGAGCTCGGCTTTGAGCGAGCCCGGGACGCGCTCGCCGAATTCCGTCAGGTAGCGATCGATGCCCGCGAATTCCTCGTCCCACAAGGGCGCACTCACGGTCAGCAGCTCATCGAGAGACTCGGGCGCGATATCGAGGCCCTGCAGGTCGAGATCAGTGATACGCGGCAAATGTCCGATGGCCGTGTCGCGCGCTTCGGCAGTGCCCTTGCAGCGATCGATGATCCAACGCAGCACCCGTAAATTCTCGCCGAAGCCCGGCCACAGAAACTTGCCTGCGCTGTTTTGACGAAACCAATTGACGTGGAAAATTTGCGGCGGCGCTTTGAGCTTGGCGCCGACATTGATCCAGTGCGACCAGTAGTCCGCGAAGTTGTAGCCGGCGAACGGTTTCATCGCCATCGGGTCGCGGCGCACGACGCCGACCGCATCGGTGGCGGCGGCGGTGGTCTCGGACGCGACGCCGGCGCCGATGAGAACGCCGTGCAGCCAATTGCGGGCCTGATACACGAGCGGGGCGAGCGTGCGGCGCCGGCCGCCGAATACGATGGCGGAAATAGGCACTCCGCCAGGCGCATCGGCCAATTTCGAATAGCTGGGATTTTGCCGAGCCGCGACCGTGAAGCGGGAATTCGGCTGTGCGGCGGGGCCGTTTGCCGGATCGTACGGACGCCCCTGCCAGTCGATGACGGGCTTGCCATCGGGCAGTCCTTCCCACCACGGTTGATTGTCGGCGGTGAGTCCGACATTGGTGAAAATGGTGTCGTGACGGATCATCTCGTAGGCATTGCGATTCGTTTTGGCGTTGGTGCCCGGCACCACGCCGAAATACCCCGATTCCGGGTTGATGGCGTACAGCCGCCCATCCTTCCCAGGGTGCAGCCACGCGATGTCATCGCCGACGGTCCAAACCTTCCAGCCCTTGTACCCCTCGGGCGGAATCAACATCGCCAAATTGGTCTTGCCGCAGGCGGAAGGAAATGCGCACGCCAGATAATGCGTCTCGCCCTGCGGATTTTCGATGCCGACGATGAGCATGTGCTCCGCCAGCCACCCCTCGGTACGCGCCTGCCAGCTGGCGATGCGCAAGGCGTGACATTTCTTGCCGAGCAGCGCATTTCCGCCATACCCGGAGCCGAAGCTCAATATCGAGAGCTCTTCCGGGAAATGCATGATGAAGCGACGTTCGGGATTAAGATCTCCGGTCGAGTGCAGTCCGCGCACGAATTTGCCGTCGCGCGCGATGCGTTCGAGTGCGGCGCGGCCCATGCGCGTCATGAGCTGCATGTTGAGCACCACATAGGCGCTGTCGGTGATTTCGACGCCGCACCGAGAAAACGCCGAGTCGATCGGTCCCATGCAATAAGGAACCACATACAGCGTGCGGCCGCGCATGCAGCCGGCAAACAGCGCGTCCATCTGCGCGTGCGCCTTCACGGGATCGATCCAATGGTTATTCGGACCCGCATCGTCCTGGTTCTTGGTGCACACAAAAGTAAGATGCTCGACGCGCGCCACGTCCGACGGGTTGGAACGCGACAACACACATCCGGGAAAGCTCTGCGAGTCGAGCTGCAGCAATTCTTTGGAGGCAATCAGCGAACGCTGCAGCATCTGGTATTCGGACTGGCTGCCGTCGCACCAATAAATGCGATCCGGTTGGGTCAGCTTGGAGACCTCATCCACCCACGCCGCAACTTCGTTGCTCATCGATGCCAAGGCGGTGACGTGTTGAGGTGCTGTAGCCATAAGAGGTCCTTCGGAGCAGGCATTATTAGGATTGGAAGGATGACAGATGGTCAGGTTCGCCGCCAAGCCCGCGCGCGTCGGAAAAGTACTCGTGACAGCGCTGTCTTTTTCGCCGCTATGCGACACTCGCTGCTTTACAATGGGTTATGAAAAATCGTAATCGCATCGTGGGCGGCGGCAGCGCATGTTGGCTACTCTGCTTTGCGCAATTCGCCGTCGCTCAAGATCCCGCCGCCGCACTGGCGGTCAGATCGATCGCCGAGGTCGAGTCGCGATCGGTGCAGGCGGGAAAAACGCTGGTCAAATTGGTGCCTGCCGATCGCCTGGTCCCCGGCGACCGAGTCATCTATACACTTGAAGTCCGCAATACCGGAGCGAGCGCGATCGAAGCCCCTGTCATCAGCCATGCGGTGCCCGAGCATGTGCGCTATGTTGCCGATTCGGCGTTGGGGCCCGCGGCCGAGGTGAGTTATTCGGTCGATGGCGGCAAGAGTTTCGAACGCGCCGAGAATCTCAAAGTCACGACGCCCGAGGGTCAGCGGCCGGCGCTCGCCGCCGAGTACACCGATATCCGCTGGCAATTGAAGAATCCGTTGAAACCCAACTCGGTCGCGTTTGTGCGTTTCCGCGCGTTGGTCAAATAATGGCGCAATGAAAACCGACTATCAGGATATCTTCGAGCTCGAAGGGCCCTTGGCGCGCGCCTTGCCGGGCTATGCGTATCGCCCGGAGCAGGCGGCGATGGCCAAGGCGGTGGGCCTGGCGCTGGCGCGTCTCGAACCGTTGATCGTCGAAGCCGGCACCGGCACCGGTAAAACGTTCGCCTATTTGATTCCGGCGCTGCTTTCGGGGCGCAGCGTGATCATCTCCACAGGCACCCGCACCCTGCAAGACCAGCTGTTTCGGCGCGACGTCCCGATGCTCGCGAAGGCGTTGGGACTTCCCGTGAAAATTGCTCTGCTCAAGGGCCGCACCAATTACCTGTGCCGGCATCGCCTGGAACTCGCGACTAGCCAAGGCTCCCTGCTCGAGGCCGAACGCGGCAGCGCGCGCGTATTGGCGCGTGTTTCGCGTTGGGCGGCGACCACCAAGGCCGGCGATTTGTCGGAACTCGTCGACTTGCCGGAGCAGTCCTCGGTATGGCCGCAGATCACCTCGACCCGCGAAAACTGTTTGGGGTCGGAGTGTCCGCAGTTCTCACGATGTCACGTGGTCGAGGCGCGGCGTGCCGCGCAAGCCGCGGACATCGTGGTCGTCAATCACCATTTGCTGCTCGCCGATCTGGCACTGAAGGAGGAGGGGTTCGGTGATCTGCTGCCGGGCGCAGAAGCCGTCATCTTGGATGAAGCACACCAGATTCCGGACATCGCCGCGCAGTTTTTCGGCCAAGTCTGGTCGGTGCGTCAAGTGCAGTTTTTGCTGCGGGACATCGCGGCTGAACTCAGCGCGGGCAACGTGCGCGCGCCGGGAATCACGGCGTCTGCTGCCGTAGTCGACACCTGTCTCGAGACGCTGCGCTCGAGCCTGCAACGCGCACCGGGGCGGATCGAATGGGCGCACTTGCCGGATTCTTTTGTAGAGGAATTACCAGACCTCGAGACGGCGCTCAGCGACATCGGGACCGAACTCGACGGCCTCGGCGCGGGCGCCGGCCTCGCGAATTGCGCACGCCGAGCCGCGCTCATGGCGAACTCGCTGGCGGCGCTGCGCGAATTGCCGGACGAGGAGGGGCTGCGATGGGTGGACAGCAACGCGAGCGGCATGCTGCTGCAATTCACGCCTTTCGAAATCGCGCAGCGGCTGCGCGAATACGTCGAGGCACGACCGTGCGCCTGGATTTTCACATCCGCGACGCTCGCCATCGGCGAGGATTTCTCGCATTTTGCGGCGCGGGTCGGCCTCGCGGAGGCGCGCACCGTGCACATCGACAGCCCGTTCGACTATGCCGATCAAGCGCGTATCTTCCTGCCGCCGCGGATGCCGCAGCCGCAGGATCCGGCCTTTGCCGAGCGCTTCATCGATGCCTGCGCGCCCTTGCTCGAGGCCTCGGGCGGGCGCGCGTTTCTGCTCTACACCAGCTATCGGGGTTTGGCCGAGGGCGTGCGGGCCTTGCACGCGCGCTTCCCGAAGCCACCGTTTCCCGTGTTGGTGCAGGGCGAAGCGCCGCGCGAAGCGCTGCTCAATCGGTTTCGTGAGTTGGGAAACGCCGTGCTGCTCGCGACGGGGAGTTTTTGGGAGGGGGTGGATGTCAAAGGCGAGGCGCTGTCGATCGTCGCCATCGACAAGTTGCCGTTCGCCTCGCCCGATGACCCCCTGCTCAAGGCCCGCCTCGAGGGCATTCGTCGGCGCGGCGGCAACCCGTTTTTCGACTATCAGCTGCCGCAGGCGGTGCTGGCCTTGAAGCAGGGAGTGGGGCGCTTGATACGCGACTTCGATGATTTCGGCGTGATCGTGGTCGGCGACCCGCGGTTGAAGAGCAAGGCCTATGGCCGAGTGTTCCTCGAGGCCTTGCCGCCGAGTCCGGTGATTACCGACAGCGCGGCGGGCGCAATGTTTCTTGCGCAGCGCTTGGCGAAGCTCGTGCCGGCGCCGGCGCGCGCTCAGGTCACCTGAGCGTTGCGCGTCTTGGCACTCGACGCAGCGACCGAGGCGTGCTCGGTGGCCCTGCTCAACGGCGATGAGTTGAGCGCACGGATGAGCCAGGGAGGCCGATCCGAAGCCACACAAATACTCGACATGATCCAGGCGGTCTTGGCAGAGAGCAGCTTGTCGTTGTCGCAGCTCGATGGGATTGCGGCGAGCGTCGGACCCGGCGCGTTCACCGGCGTGCGCATCAGCGTTGCCGTCGCCCAAGGGCTCGCGTTCGGAGCCGGCCTGCCGGTCGTCCCGGTGACGACCTTGGAGGCCTTGGCGATGACGGCGGTGCTCGCGGGTGCCACGCGGGCACTGGCCTGTCTCGATGCGCGCATGGGCGAGGTGTATTGGGGGTGCTTCGCAGCCGACTCGACGCGCGTGCTGCTCACGATGAGCGCGGCTCGCGTCGGTCCCCCGGAAAGCGTGATATTACCGACACATGAGATATACCAGGGGATGGGGCGCGGCTTCGGCGCCTACCCGTTGCTTGCCCGGCTGCCGGGGGTCACCCTAGCCGCGGCAGGCGCCGAGGCGTTGCCGAATGCGCGCGAGTTCGCGAGGTTGGGCGCCGCGCGCCTGGCGTTGGGCGAGGGAGTGGATGCGGCCGACTTAAGTCCGGTGTATTTGCGCGATAAGGTGGCTCTGACGACGGCCGAGCGGGCCGCCGACTAGTCCTGTCATGGGACTGTCACAAACGAACGTTGTAATGCTGCGCCTAAGGAATCAAGGGACTACAGCTACATGACAGCCAAGCGCATCCTCATAGTGGAAGACGAAAAGGCGATTCGCGATATGGTCGCTTTCGGCCTGCGCCGGGCCGGCTACGAGGTGCGGGAAGCCGAGGACTGCCGCGAGGCCCGTGCCCGCATCGTGGATGTGCGCCCGGACCTCATGTTGATCGATTGGATGTTGCCGGACATGAGCGGCCTGGAGCTTACACGCTCGCTGAAGCGAGCCAAGGACACCGAAGAGATTCCGGTCATTATGCTGACCGCACGGGCGGAAGAGCAGGATAAAGTCGGCGGCCTCGAGGGCGGTGCCGATGACTACATTACCAAGCCGTTTTCGCCCCGCGAGTTGTTGGCGCGCATTCAAGCGGTGCTGCGACGCGCAGCGCCCGCGGGCGTGGCCGACGTCGTCGAGGCCGACGGCCTGAAACTCGATGACTCGAGCCATCGGGTGAGCGCCGGCGACCGCGAAATTGCGCTCGGGCCCACCGAATATCGACTGCTGCATTTCTTCATGACCCATCCGGAGCGGGTGTTCTCCCGCGGTCAGTTGCTCGACCGGGTTTGGGGCGGCAATACCTATGTCGAAGAGCGCACAGTGGACGTGCACATTCGCCGGTTGCGTAAGGCACTCGAGCCCTACCTGCTGGAAAGATTGGTGCAAACCGTCCGCGGCGCCGGCTACCGATTCTCCACACGGGACGCGTAAGGACGGCTAATCTTTTCGGCCATGGCAGCAATGTGGACTTTCGCGCTCGCGAGGCTCGCGGGAATTTTGATGCTGGGCCTGTGTGTGGGCGTGCTGATCACGCCGATTTGGCTGTGGGTTCTCGGGGCGGCCTGCCTGTACCTCGGGTGGCAACTCTTAAGCTTGTACCGCCTCGACCGCTGGCTGCGCCTGCGCTCGCAAATCGATCCGCCCAATCTCGGCGGGGTTTGGGGCGACATCGTCGCCCAAGTGGTGCGGTTGCACCGGCGCAAGCAGTTCCACAAGCAGCGCCTGGTGCAGCTGTTTCGGGAGCTGCGCCGTTCCACCGCGGCGCTTCCCGACGGGGTGATTATTCTCAGCACCCAGCGCGAGATCGTTTGGTTCAACCGGCAGGCCGCGCGACTGCTCGGCCTCAAGCGGCCGGTGGACCTCGGCTTGAGAATCGACAATCTGATTCGCAGCCCAGAATTCGTGCTGTACCTGCACGGCGACGATTTTGCCATGCCGCTGGTGATACGCCCCCCGGTGCAACTCGAGTTGTATTTGGCGCTGCAGATGGTGCCGTACGGCGGCGGCCAGTCCTTGCTCTTGGTGCGCGACGTGACTCGGCAGATGCGGCTCGAGGCGATGCGCAAGGACTTCGTCGCCAACGCCTCGCATGAGTTGCGCACCCCCTTGACCGTGATCTCCGGGTATCTCGACACCCTCGCGGATGACTCCTCGATCGACCCTGCCTGGGCCGGCCCGATCCGCGATATGCGCGCGCAAGCGCAGCGCATGAATGCCATCATCGCCGACCTTTTGGTGCTGTCGCGCCTGGAATCGACGGACGGCGAGGCGCCGCGCGAGGCGGTGGACGTACCGAGCATGCTCGAGCGGCTGCAACGCGATGCGCTCGCGAGCGCCGCCCAGCCGCGTCAAGTGCTGCTCGAGCTGCAGACTCACGACGGCTTGTTCGGCGCCGCCCATGAAATCGAGTCCGCGTTCACCAATTTGCTGGTCAACGGCATCAAATACACACCTGGCGAGGGCTGCGTGAAGATGCGCTGGTGGAGCGACGCGGAGGGTGCCTACTTCGCCGTGATCGATTCAGGCATCGGCATTCCGGCGGAACATATTCCGCGGCTCACGGAGCGATTTTATCGAGTCGACGAGGGCCGCTCGCGCGGTCAAGGCGGCTCGGGGCTGGGTCTCGCGATCGTCAAGCATGCGCTGCAACGGCATGGCGGCTGGCTCGACGTGCAAAGCACGGAAGGCAAGGGCAGCACGTTCACCTGCCACTTCCCGGCGGCGCGGATTTGGCGCCAGACGGTTCGCGCCGCGGCGAACGCTTGACGTCACATTTATCGCGTGTTGTGTTGACGTGTGCCGCAATCAGATGTAGACCATCGTCGCGAGTAGCAGAAAGGTAATTTTATGGAAACGGCCGACCTCACCCACCACATTTCCCGCCGCTTCAACGAGGACCTGGAGAAGGTTCGCAATCAGGTATTGCAAATGGGCGGGTTCGTCGAACAACAGCTGCACAAGGCGATCACCGCGTTGGTGGACGGCGATAGCCGCTTAGGCGAGTCGGTGGCGACCGACGACTACAAGGTCAACGGCATGGAAGTGTCGATCGACGAGGAATGCAGCCGCATCTTGGCAATTCGCGCGCCGGCGGCAGGCGATCTGCGGGTGATCGTCGCCATCATCAAGACCATTACCGATCTCGAGCGCATCGGCGATGAAGGCGAGAAGATCGGCTATATCGCCTCGCGGCTCGCCACCATGGAGCGGCCCGTGGACAAATACCGCGAAGTCAAGCATCTCGGCCGGCAAGTCGCCCAAATGGTGCACGATGCGCTCGATGCTTTCGCGCGCATGGACTCGCAGGCGGCGCTGAAGACCGCGCGTGAAGATAAAATGGTCGACGAAGAGTACGAGTCGATTCAACGCCAGTGCATCACCTTCATGATGGAGGATCCGCGCACCATTCGGCGCGCGCTCGAGATCATGTGGATCGTGCGCGCGCTGGAGCGCATCGGCGATCACGCCAAGAATATCTGCGAGTACGTGATCTACATGGTTCATGGCAAAGACATTCGCCACACGTCGCTGGAAGACGTGGCCAGGCAGATCGACGCCGCGCACGCCCTCGCGCGGGGCTGATGAGCAGACGCCAAGGGAATATTGTCGGTTTTGCGGCCTGCGTGGGCTTGCTGGGCTATGCCTATTACGCCCAGGTGTTCCTGCATTTGGAGCCGTGTCCGCTGTGCATTTTTCAACGCGTCGGCGTATTCGCGCTCGGCTTGGTGTTCTTGCTCGCGGCGGCGCAAGACCCGGTCGGCTGGGGACGGCGCGTGTACGCGGTGCTGCTGGTGTTGGCGGCGCTCGCCACCATTGGGGTGGCGACGCGGCAGCTGTACATCCAAAGCCTGCCGGCGGGCAGCATCCCCGCCTGTGGGGCGTCGCTGGATTTCATGCTCAAGGTGTTTTCCTTGAGCGAAGTGCTGGTCAAGGTGCTGACGGGCTCCGGTGAGTGCGCCAAAGTGACTTGGACGTTTCTGGGTCTCGCAATGCCCGGCTGGGTACTCATCGCCGCCCTGGTTCTCGGCATTTACGGCTTGTGGATCAACCTTCGGCATCAGCCCCCGGTTCTGCGATTTTAATGCCGAACGCGGCGCCGAAGTCGGACACCCTGAGGTTGACGGAGGAGCTGATCGCGCGTGCCTCGGTGAGCCCGACCGACGGCGGCTGCCAGCAGCTCATGATCGAACGTCTCGAGGCCATCGGGTTTGGCGTCGACAAGATGCGCTTTGGCCCGGTCGACAATTTCTGGGCGAAGCGCGGCCACGGCGCGCCGGTGTTTTGTTTCGCCGGACACACCGACGTGGTGCCGCCGGGACCGCTCGACGCTTGGCACGCCGACCCCTTCGTGCCGCTGATCAAAGATGGGCTCCTCTATGGACGGGGGGCGGCCGACATGAAAAGCGGCCTGGCCGCCATGCTCACGGCCTGCGAGGAGTTCGTGGGCCGCCATCCGCGCCATCGCGGCACGATTGCGTTTTTGATCACCAGCGACGAGGAGGGGCCGTCGGTCGACGGCACGCGCCGCGTGGTCGAGGTGCTGCGCGAACGGCGCGAAACCATCGATTGGTGCCTGGTCGGCGAACCGTCGAGCGAGAGCGCACTCGGCGATACGCTGAAGATCGGCCGCCGCGGCAGTTTGAGCGGCCGTCTCACGGTGCATGGCATCCAAGGGCACATCGCCTACCCGCAGCTCGCCGATAACCCGGTCCACGCCGTCGCGCCGGCACTCGCTGAACTTGCCGCACGCACCTGGGACCACGGCAACCAGCACTTTCAACCGACGACATTCCAGGTGTCGAATATTTCGGCCGGCACCGGTGCCCCCAATGTGATTCCCGGTGAACTCAAGGCGCGCTTCAATCTTCGCTTCTCGACTGAACAAACCGTCGACGGATTGAAGAGCGTGGTCGAGGAGCTGATGCGGCGCCACCGCGTCAACTACACGCTCGAGTGGTTCGTCTCCGGTCTGCCATTCCTGACGGTTCCCGGGGAGCTGTCGCAAGCCGCGATTCGCGCCATACAAGAACAACTTCAGATCACCCCGAAGCTATCGACCGGCGGCGGCACCTCGGACGGCCGATTCATCGCTCCGATGGGCGCGCAAGTCATCGAAATGGGCGTCATCAACCAGACGATTCACAAGGTGAACGAGTGCGTGCGCGTCGATGACATCGACCGTCTGCAGCGCATTTACTTGAGGACACTGGAACTGTTGCTCGCGCCGTAGGCGGCGGCAAATTCGATCGGCGACAGCCGCCACCGCACGCACACGCGCGTCCCCGCATCGGGTTTGCTGTCGATTCGCAGCTCAGCGCCGATGAGTTGCGCCTGCTCGCGCAGCCCGACGATGCCGTAGTGCCCGGGACGCACCGCGGCGGGATCGAAACCGACGCCATTGTCTGCGACGCACAGTTCCAAATGCGAGTCGTCGACCGATTGCAGAGAGACCAAGACGCGAGTCGCCCGCGCGTGGCGCTCGACATTGCGCAGCGC
>Ga0302319_10016265_pt1 | contig 13720 bp, 10 predicted proteins | sample Bog_T0_2_FD_203319 | JGI IMG/M metagenome (GOLD analysis project Ga0302319, IMG submission 203319) | Peat permafrost microbial communities from Stordalen Mire near Abisko, Sweden - Bog_T0_2 | ecosystem: Environmental > Terrestrial > Soil > Wetlands > Peat | place: Sweden: Abisko, Stordalen Mire...
GGCGGCCTGGGCCCGCGTGCCGCCCCCAGCCACAAACTTCACCACCCGCTCGCGCAAATCCAACGTGTAGGCTTTCATCCCCACAGCTTACCCCCTATACTGCCAATGTAAATGTGAAATGCTATAGAATGCAGCGTTGTGACTCAAGCGGACGTTGTCGAAAAACTTAATCAACTGTCGTAAAATTCTTCAATGGTCGGATGCTTTTCCCCCGCATCCAGCCGGATGCCGGCAATGGCCGTAGTCCACGACGGGCTGGCCGGGCGCGGGGAAGATGCCCCGCAAATCCAGTTGCACGCCCGGGCGGTTTGGACTACAAATCAATCAGACCAGCGAATGGAAGGAATTTTATGAGCAAATCAATTGATCGCGGAAATCGCCGGAACCTGACGCGGCGTGAATTTGTCAAGCTGGCCGCCGCGGCGGGCGTGGCCATGAGCGTCGCGTCGGCCTGCAGCGCGGAGGCGAAAAATGAAATGCCCTATCGCGCGCTGGGCCGCACGGGCGAGAAAATCTCGGCCATCGGCCTGGGCGGCTACCACATCGGCACCCAGGACGACGAAGCCGAAAGCATCCGCCTTGTCCGCACGGCGCTGGATCGCGGCATCAACTTTCTGGACAACTGCTGGGATTACAACGGCGGCGTGAGCGAACTGCGCATGGGCAAGGCGTTGCAGGACGGCTACCGCGCCAAGGCGTTTCTGATGAGCAAAATTGACGGGCGCACCAAGACGGCCGCCGCCCGGCAAATTGATGAATCGCTCAAGCGTTTTCAGACCGACCATGTGGACCTGATGCAATTCCACGAAATCATCCGGCTGGAAGACGCCGACCGCATTTTTGCGGACGGCGCGATGGCGGCGATGCTGGCGGCGAAGCAGGCCGGCAAGGTGCGTTACATCGGCTTCACCGGCCACAAAGATCCGGAGATTCATCTGAAAATGTTGTCAGTGGCCGCCGACCACCAGTTTCAATTTGACGCGGTGCAAATGCCGTTGAACGTCATGGACGCGCATTTCCACAGCTTCGAGCACCGCGTCGTGCCGGTGCTGGTCAAGGCCGGCATCGGCGTGCTGGGCATGAAATCGCTGGGTTCCGGCGCCATCCTGCAAAGCCAGACCGCGACGGCCATCGAATGCCTGCATTACGCGCTGAACCTGCCGACCTCGACAGTCATCACGGGCATGGACAGCATGGAACGACTCGAACAGGCGCTCGACGCCGCGCGCTCCTTCAAGCCGATGACGTCCGAGGAGGTCGCCGCTCTGCTGGCCCGCACCGCCGACGCGGCGGCGGACGGCAAATATGAGGCTTTCAAAACCACGACGCAATTCGATGGCACCAGCCACAATCCTCAATGGCTGGGATGAAACTTCGCCCATCCCGCGGTTGAACAACGGCAGCCCGGACTGGCGAACAGTTGGAGAAAAAACCGGTGAAGTGAATCGGTTTGGAACGCGGGTTCAGACTTCCTGAACCCAGCGCGGCGCAGCCGCAACCGAAAATCCATAAGGAAACCAGGAAACCAGGATTCTTTTTTTGAAAACTCTTGGTTTCCTGGCTTCTTTATGAAAAAACAGTGCGCACGCCGAGCCGAAACATTTCTCCGCGCCGGTTGTTCTCGCCCGGCACGATTCATTTTTCCATTTTGCCAGACGCGACAGGCCATTTCGTGTTTGACGGCGGCTTGGGAAAAGGCGAAAAGAAACCAACCATGAATCTGAAAAGCTGGTTTGTCTGGTTGTGTTTGGCGGTGCTGGTGGCCGGCGAGGTCATGCTTTTCAAGGCCAACCAGAAGAGGGACGCCGCGCTCGTCGGGATGCGCGAAGCCCAGCACGACGCGGATCAGGCGCGCAAAGACCTGGAGCAGTTCAAGGCTTCCGCCGCCGCGGCGCAAGGCGCGGAGGGTGACCGGTTGCGCCGGGAGAATCTGAATCTGACCCAAATCATCACCCAGTTGAAAACTGAAACCAACCGGTTGCAATCGGCCAACCGGCAATTGACGCAGCAGTTGGCGGCCATCGGCGCCACCGCGGAACAGCAGCAGGCGCAGTTGCAACAGTGGGAAGCCGCCAGCCGGCAGGCCCGCGCCGCCGCGCAACAATCACAATCGCAGGTGGGAATCGAGCGCGACGCCTGCATTGCCAATCTCAAGCTCATAGACGCGGCCAAATTGCAGTGGGCGCTGGAATTCAACAAGACCGAAGATGCCATTCCGACCAAGCAGGATTTGCTGCCATATTTCAAAGACGGAGTTTTCCCCGCCTGCCCGTCCGGCGGCACTTACACCATCAACGCCGTCGCCCTGGCGCCGACCTGCTCGATTCCCGGCCACGCGCTGCCGCAATAGCGCGCGGGCACAATTTTAACGCGCCTGGCACAATTTCAGTCTTGGCTTTTGCCGCCGCCCGGCTAAACTTCGAGTTCAATGATTGAAACTGACACCGAACTTTTGAAGGGCATCGCAAACCAATTGCGAATTCATTCCATCACTTCGACGACTGCGGCGGGCAGCGGCCATCCCACTTCCTGCTGCTCGGCGGCGGACGTGGTGGCCACGCTGTTTTTCGGCCACATGCGTTACGACGCGAAGAATCCGCATTATTACAACAACGACCGGTTCATCCTTTCCAAGGGCCACGCCGCGCCGCTGCTCTACGCCGCATGGGCGGAAACGGGTTTGTTCCCGGCCAGCGATTTGTTGAATCTGCGGAAGTTCGGCTGCGATCTCGAAGGCCATCCCACGCCGCGGCTGCCGTTTGTGGACGTGGCGACCGGCTCGCTCGGCCAGGGCTTGAGCGTCGGCGCCGGCATGGCGCTCGCCGCGCGGCTCGACAAGCTCGATTACAACACCTACGTCCTGCTCGGCGACGGCGAAATCGCCGAAGGCTCGGTCTGGGAGGCCGCGTCGTTTGCCGGCATTTACAAGCTGAATAATTTGATCGCCATCGTGGACGCGAACCGCCTAGGCCAGAGCCAGGCGACGCCGTTCGGCCATGATGTCAGCATTTATGCAAAACGTTTCGACGCCTTCGGCTGGCGCGTTGAAGTCGTGGACGGCCACGACATCGAGGAAATTGTCGAAGTGTTGAGCGGTATCGGTCTCGACGACAAACCGCTCGCCATCATCGCCAAGACTTACAAGGGCGCCGGCGTTTCCTTTTTGCAGGATTTGGATGGCTGGCACGGAAAACCGTTGACCAAGGATGAAGCCGCCAAGGCCATCGCCGAACTTCAGCCAAGTTCAAAATCCGGCATCGGTGTGCCGATCCCCGCGCCCAACCAGTTGCCCGCGCCCAGCAACATCGCGCCGGCGGGTTATCCGCCGCTCAATTACAAAATCGGCGACAAGGTCGCCACCCGCGAAGCCTACGGCAACGCGCTCGCCCGCATCGGCGAGGTGGACCAGCGGATTGTCGCGATGGACGGCGACACGAAAAATTCCACCTACGCCGATAAATTCTTCAAAAAGTTCCCGGACCGCTCCACCGAATGCTACATCGCCGAACAAAACATGGTCGGGGTGGCCACGGGCTTCGGCACGCGCGGCAAGGTGCCATTCGCCTCGACGTTCGCCACGTTTTTCACGCGCGCCGCCGACCAGATTCGCGTGGCGGGCATTTCGCAGGCGAATCTCAAGCTGGTCGGCTCGCATGTCGGCGTCAGCATCGGCGAGGACGGCCCGACGCAAATGGGCCTGGAAGACCTGGCGCTGATGCGCGCGATCGTCGGCAGCGTCGTCCTGTATCCGAGTGACGCGGTCAGCACGGAAAAATTGGTGGAACAAATGGCGCTGGCGAAGGGAATCAATTTCCTCCGCACCTCGCGCCCGAAGTCCCCGGTCATTTACAACAACGACGAGTCATTCCCCGTGGGCGGCGCGAAAGTGCTGCGCCAGAACGCCGGCGACAAGGTTACGGTCGTCTCGGCAGGCGTGACACTGCACGAAGCGCTCAAGGCCGCCGATGCCTTGAAAAAAGAAGGCGTCGGCATCACCGTTATTGACGCTTACAGCATCAAGCCGCTCGGCAAGGCGGAAATACTCGCCGCCGCGCAAAAGACGAACAACACCGTCATCACGGTCGAAGAACATTATTCCGAAGGCGGGCTGGGCGATGCGGTTGCGGGCGAATTGAGCGTGGAAGGCGTCAAAGTCCACAAGCTGGCGGTGACGAGCCTGCCGCGTTCCAGCAAGGCCGAGGAATTGCTTGCGCACTTCGGCATTGACGCCGCGGCGATTGTGAAAAAAGTGAAGTCGCTTTGACCGCCGGGGCGCAAAGAACACCGGATTTTTGAAAGTTCAAATCGCGGGGAAGGAATTCCCCGCGTTTTCTTTTTTGCCAGCCAGGCGTTTCTGGTGCAAATTGGCATCAGCAATGAACGGGCCGGGAAAATTTCTCAAAGGCAAACTGCTGCTGGACGGCGGCGGTTTGAGCGGCTCGTTTTTTCACCGCTCGGTCGTTCTCGTCTGCGAACACAACGCCGAGGGCGCGTTTGGCCTGATGCTGAACCGCGCCGCCGGCAACAAGGTGGGCGAAGTGCTCGTGGCCGACCTGCCCGACGCGCTTCGGGAATCGCCGCTGTTCCTCGGCGGGCCGGTGCAGCCGACGGCGTTGAGCTTTCTGCACTCGGACAATTTTCTCCCCGAGGCCAACGTGTTTCCGAATCTCGCGCTCGGCCATTCGCTCGACGATTTGCTGGAGATCGGCGAATCGTTTTCGCCGGTGAAAAAGGTCAAGCTGTTCGCGGGCTACGCCGGCTGGTCGCCCGGCCAGCTTGAGGACGAAATCAAACGCAAATCGTGGCTGACGGTTCCCGCGTCGCTGGAACTCGTCTTCGAGACGCCGCCCGAACAGCTCTGGCAGAAAATCATCAAAAGCAAAGGCGGCTGGAAAAACAAGCTGCTCGCGCAGATGCCGGACGATTTGTCGCTGAATTGATTCCGGCTTATGAAGAATAATTTCGTGGCGGACGGCCATCGAAGATTTCTTCGCGGCAGAAAAGCCTTGTCGCCGGAAGCAATGGAAAAGAAACATGCCGGAGAACTTGCCGCCGCGAGTCCTGCTCAAAAAGCGCAAATCCGCGAACGAATGGCTCAAAATCTCTCGCGGCAGCAGAATCACCAGCCCTCGCCAGCCGCTTTGTGGTGAGAATTTAATTCGCGTTGGCGCGCAGCAAGGCGATGTCTGACTCCGCCGGAATTTCAGTCTGTTCCTGACTTGCCGCAATCAGGCCAAATTGCCCGGCGCTCAAAAGGGCCGCGGGCGATTCGTCTGCGAGTTCCGAAACAAAAAAAGCGGCTCACATGGCATTTGTTTGCAGCCAGCGTTTTGGGATTCGCATTCTCATTTGACAGCGGGCGGTTTGTGCGCAAAATGTGTGGCCGTTTTTGTTTGCCAGCGTAGCTCAGTTGGTTAGAGCGTGGGACTCATAAGCCCGAGGTCACTGGTTCGACTCCAGTCGCTGGCACCAGCCTTCGCCCGCCGCGAAGCAACGGCGAAGACTGCCGCGCCGTAGCGCGCCAGCGCGAAGACGGGCTGAAGGATTAACTTGAACGGCAGGCTACAGCTCGGCAAACCGCGTCTTCCGGCTGAAATTGGGCGACGATCCGGCCGGCGAAGGCCGGGATTTCCGGGTTGTTAATAAACTTGACCTTTATGCTTTCCGTCTCTTATTCTATGCTGCGTTAGGCAAATTCATGTTTGCGCAATTAAAAAGCCTGTTCTCCAACGACATTGGAATAGACCTGGGCACGGCCAATTCCCTCGTCTATGTGAAGGATCGCGGAATTGTTCTGCGGGAACCCTCGGTGGTGGCCATCCAGGCCGGCACGACCAACGTGCTCGCCGTCGGCGAGGAAGCCAAACGAATGCTGGGCCGCACGCCCGGCAACATCGTGGCCATCCGCCCGATGAAAGACGGCGTGATCGCCGACTTCGAAATCACCGAGGCCATGCTGCGGCACTTCATCCAGAAGGTCCAGCACCGCAAGCTCATCGCCCCGCGGGTCGTCATCGCCATTCCCTCGGGAATCACAGAAGTGGAGAAACGGGCGGTCAAGGATTCGGCAATGCACGCGGGAGCGCGCGACGTCATCCTGATTGACCAGCCGATGGCCTCGGCCATTGGCGTCGGACTGCCGGTGCATGAACCGGCGGGCAACATGATCGTGGACATCGGCGGCGGGACCTGCGAAATCGCAATCATCTCGCTGGCCGGCATCGTCTTCAGCCGCAGCCTGCGGGTGGGCGGGGACGAATTTGACGAAACGATCGTCGCGCACATGAAACGCGCCTACAACTTAATGATAGGTGAACGCACCGCGGAAGAAATCAAAATACGCATCGGCTCCGCATTTCCGCTCGAACAGGAATTGACCATGGACGTGAAAGGCCGCGACTTGAGTTCCGGCCTTCCCAAGACATTGACCATCCGTTCCGAGGAAATTCGCGAAGCATTGCAGGAACCGCTCACGAGCATTTTGGAATCCATCCGGATCACGCTGGAACGCTGCCCGCCCGAACTCTCCGCCGACCTGGTGGATCGCGGACTGGTCATGGCCGGCGGTGGCTCGCTGTTGCGCGGCATTGACCGGCTCGTGGCCGGCGAAACCGGTTTGCCAGTCCATCTGGCCGACGATCCCATGAGCGCCGTGGCCGAAGGCACGGGCCGTGTTCTGGAGCAGTTGGAGTTCGTCAAGCGCATAGCGAACAATCCAAAGTATTAAAGTATTAATTTCCCGCCACGTTCACCTGCGCACGGCTGAATTGGATTCGGCCGTGGACCCGGAAAATCCGGGTGCAGGATGCTCAAACGAAAACATTATCTCGCGCTCGGCGCGGTGACGCTGGTGACGGCGCTGGTTTTAAGCCTGCCCTCACGCGCGGTTTCGCACCTCAAGCTCGGCATCGGCGGACTGTTCCTGCCGCTGTTCGGGGCCGCCAACGCCGCCCGGCAGTTGCCGGACCGGGCCGCCTACGCCCTTCTGACCCGGAGCGAATTGCTCAAGGAAATCGAAACCCTCCAAAACGAAAACCAGCGGCTTAAAGTCCAGAATTCGCAGGCCGCCGCAACCGCGCGCGAAAACGACCAGCTCCGCGCGCTCGTCGGCTGGCAGCGGCAGCAGCCGTGGAAACTCAAGCTCGCCAGCGTCGTCCTGCGCGATCCCGCCAACTGGTGGCGCACCATTCAAATTGACCTCGGCAAGCGCGACGGCCTGGTTGAAAACCTTCCGGTGCTGACCTCCGACGGCCTGGTTGGCCGCGTTTCATCCGTCGGCTACACGCGTTCGCAGGTCGTTTTGATTGGCGATCCGAGATGTCGCGTGTCCGCGCGCGTCGTCAATCCGGCGCACGACATGGGCGTCATCAGCCCCGGCGAGCCGCTGGAAAATTCACTCGTGAATCTGGTCTACTTGTCCGGCAACGCGAATCTGAAATCCGGCCAGGAGGTGGTCACCAGCGGCGAGGGCGGGATTTTTCCGGCGGGAATTCCCATTGGACTGATCGCGGAAAATGCGCGCCCGGTTGAGTCCGGCATTTCCGCCGAGACGCGAGTGAAACTGTCCGCCAACCTCGGCGCGCTGGATCAAGTCTGGGTTTTGTTTCAATGAAAGAAAATGAGCTTTTTCAATATGATTTTAATTTTAGCCGCCGCGTTTCTCGCGGTGTTTGCCGAGGCCGCGTTTCAACTGCCGCGCCATTTGTTCGGCGCGCAGGTGGACTTGCTGCCGGCGCTGATGATTTACGCGGCCTTGAACACGAACGTCGCGACCGTTTCGCTGCTCGCCGTGGCCGGCGGTCTCTGGTTTGACGCGCTGTCGGCCAATCCGCTCGGCGTCAGCATCCTGCCGCTCTTTGCCGTTGGCTTCCCGATTTGCCTGCGGCGCGATTTGATTTTGCGCGAGCTGCCGTTCGCGCAGATTGTTCTCGGTGCCGCCGCCAGCGCGGCCGTTCCGGTGCTGGGCGTTTTGCTGCTGCTGACCGGCGGACAGGAGCCGTTGCTGGGCTGGGGTTCGCTCTGGCAATGGCTGGTGATGATTGCCGGCGGCGCGGCGGCGACGCCGGTCATTTTCGCCCTGTTCGACTGGTGCCATCACTCGCTCGGCTATCAGCCGCAAACTGAAACCAGTTTCCGACCCGACCGTGAAATCCGGCGTGGAAGAAAATGAAGTTAACGCAAAGACGCAAAGTGACAAAGTCGTGGAGAATTCAAAATCTCTTTGCGCCAAAATAATTTGAAGTTCAAATGTTAATCGTTGACGAACTGAAAAAGAACGACCCGCAACTGCGCCTCGTGGCCGGGATGCTGGCGGCCGGGCTTTTCATTTTGCTGGCGGGCTTGTGGTGGGTGCAGGTTGTTTCCGCGCGCGAATACCAGGGCCACCTGGAAACGCAGTCGTATCGCACCGTGCGCCTCCCGGCTGTGCGCGGGAAAATTCTGGACCGCGAGGGCCGCGTGCTGGCCGAGAACCGCCCGCGCTACAACTTGAGCCTTTACCTCGATGATTTGCGGACACAATTCAAAACCGCCTCCGACGCCGAATACGCCAGCGCCACCAATGCCCGAGCGCGGGTCATCGCCGCGCAGGAGAAACAACTCGGACGCCCGCTGACAAAAGCCGAGCGAAAACGATTTGTGTTCACTCCCGACCAGATGGAACAATTCCGCAGCCAGGCGCGTTACCGCGTGGCGAGCGCCGTCGTTTCGCAGATCGGCCAGAAACTGGGCCAGCCGTTGACGCTCGACCCGGCGAAATTTGAACGCGATTACAAAACGCGGCTGGCCATGCCATACACCGTGGTTCCCGACGCCAGCCCGGAACAGGTGGCGCGGTTCGAGGAACAATTCACCGGCAGCCTCGGCGCGGACGTGGATTTGCAATCCGTCCGCAGCTATCCGCTCGGCACGACGGCGGGACATTTGCTCGGCTACGTGCTTCGCGATGACAGCTCCAAAGAAGGCGAAGATGCCCAGCCGTTCAATTATTATCTGCCGGATTATCTCGGCCAGGTGGGCATCGAGGCCGGCTTCGACGCGCAATTGCGCGGGCAACCGGGCGAGGAATCGGTGTTGGTCAACAACCTCGGCTACCGCCAGTCCGAAAACATTTTGGAAGCACCCGAACCGGGCCGCAATGTCGTGCTGACGATTGACCTCGACATCCAGCGCGCGGCGGAGGCATCGCTTGCGGCGCATCAGGGCGCGCAGGCGCGCGGCGCGGTTGTTGTCATGAACGTGCGCACCGGCGACGTGCTGGCGATGATTTCATCGCCGGCGCTCAACCCGGATTATCTCGCCAACGACCCAAAATATTTGAGCGACCCGAAATTGCGCCCGGAAATCAACCGCGCGACGCAGGATAATTACGCGCCCGGCTCGATTTTCAAACCAGTCGTCGGCCTGGCCGCGCTGGAAAACGGCCTCGATCCCAATGCCAAAATTTACAATCCTGAAAATCCTGAAGACCCGGGGCACGGCTACTATAAATTCTCCGCGTCGTTTTCCAAGCGCGACACGGCGCTGCCGGGCGATTACGATTTCAACCGTGCCATTGAGCGTTCCTGCAACACCTATTTCATCACCGTCGGCCTTCGCACCGGGATAGAAAAGATTGTCCGGCTCGCCGAAAAATTTCATTTCGGCGAACGCATGAATCTGCCAACCCGCCAGGAAACCAGTGGAGATTTTCCGACTTTGGAACAGGTGAGCCGGCGGGATTGGCGCGACGGCAACACGGCGGACGTGTGCATCGGCCAGGAAATTGACGTGACGCCGCTGCAAATGGCCGCCGCCTATTCGGCCATCGCCAACGGTGGGACGGTTTTGTGGCCGCGGCTCGTGGAGCGCATCGAACCACAGGACCCGGCTGGCGGCAGAACGGTGACGAATTTTCCAGCCGGCCTCGTGCGCGACCGCATCGGCGTCAGCGTCCGCAGTTTGAAAATTTTGCGCGAAGCCATGCTCGGGGAAACTGAAGACCCGGAAGGCACCGGCAAAGCGGCGGTGGTGGGGCCGGAAATGCGGATCTGCGGCAAGACTGGCACGGCGCAGGTGAAGGACGAGCGCGGCCAGTTGACCGGCTACAATTTCTGGTTCGCGTCGTTCGCGCCTTTCGAAAATCCGAAATACGCCGTCGTCGTCATGGTTCAGTCGGAGGGCCGCGGCTCCGGCGGTCTGGTTTGCGCGCCGATTGCGCACGACATTTATGCGGAGATTTTGAAAAAAGAAAACGCGCCCGCGCCGAAAACCCTGGCGGAGGCCAACTGAAATGACAAATACCGCGCTCAACGAACGCCAGAACCTGCCCGACCGGCTGCAACTAGTCGCGCTGGCGGGACTGATGTTTCTTGGCGCGGCGTTCGTGTTCAGCGCGACGATGGCCAACGAATCGGCGGCGGCGCTGCCGTGGTTCCGGCAAACTTGGATTCATCAAGTCATCTGGTATGCGCTCGGCCTCGGCGCGGGCGCGGCGTTGTGCCTGGTGGATTATCACACGCTGGCGCGCTGGTCGTTTGTGGCCTATTGGGCGGCGATTTTTTTCCTGGTCATCGTGCTGATTCCGCACATTGGCTCGATGCGGCTGGGCGCGCGGCGGTGGATTGATCTGGGTATTTTCCAATTCCAGCCGAGCGAGTTTGCGAAGCTCGCGTTCATCCTCGCGGCGGCGCATTTTTTGAGCCGGCCGCCGGATGAACTGAAACAGCCGGCGATTTTTTGGAAAGGCATCGGCTTGATGATGATTCCGTTCGTCCTGATTTTGAAGGAACCGGATTTGGGATCGGCGCTTGTCCTGCTGCCGACCGGTTTGATGATGATGCTGGCCGCCGGGACGCCACGGAAATATCTGCTGCGGCTGATCGGCGGCGTCGGCCTCGTGGCCGTGCTGTTCGTGGCGGATATTTTGTTTCTGCCGCCAGGCCGCTGGCAGGTGCCGATGCAGGATTATCAGCGCGACCGGCTGATGGTTTTTTTTGGCCGTGATTACACCCATTTTGCTCCGCCGAACGCCACTCCGGCGGAGTTGCAACGCCTCAGGCAAAAACAGCTTGATGACGAATATAATGTTCGTCAGGCGTTGATTTCCGTCGGCTCCGGTGGGCCGCTCGGAAAAGGCTGGCGGCAGGGAACCCAAAATCGCTTTGGTTATCTGCCGCGTGCGGTGGCGCACAACGACTTCATTTTCTCGGTCATCGCCGAGGAGGAGGGATTTGTTGGCAGCGTGATTGTGCTCACGCTGTATGCGGTGGTTCTCTTCACCGGATTGAGAATCGCCGGCCAGGCGCGCGACCGCCTGGGCAAGCTCGTGGCGGTGGGCGTTGTAACGCTCATCTTCAGCCACGTTTTCATAAACATCGGAATGAACATTCGCATCATGCCCGTGACGGGTGTGCCACTGCCGCTGCTATCGTATGGCGGATCTTCAGTGCTGTGCTCGTTGATCGCCGTGGGCTTGATGCAAAACGTCCATATTCATCGAAAAGGATACTGACATGAGCAACAACAACTTCTCACGCCGCCACCGCGGCATGCGCTTCCGCCCCAAAGGCGGTCTCGGCCACAACCCGCAAAAGCCGGATCGGGAGGCTACGCAGGCGCGCGCCGAGGTGGTGAGCGAACAAGGCGGCAACGAACGCGTTTTTGAAAAACGCCACACGAGCGAGATCGAACGTGCCGAAAACATCGCCGCCGGCCTGCCGCCCGAAGAAGCCGCCGCCGTGGAAACGAGCGCCGGAACGGAACGCAAGGATTTTCGCGAACCACACGCTGAAATTCCGGCGCAGCTGGAGGAAAAAAAAGAATTCAAGCCGGTGGAAGTCAAGGAGCCATCGAAGGGCATTTTGGATTCCATCAAAAATGTCGCGACAACGCTTGTCAAAAAAGTCCAGCGGCTCATCCGCCCGGAGAAAAAAATCCACAAGGAGGTCGTCATCAATGCCGAGACGCTCGAAACGCGCGTCGCCGTGCTCGAAGACGGCAAGCTGGAGGAATTCACCATTGAGCGCACGACCGAGGAACGCCTCGTCGGCAGCATTTTCAAAGGCAAAGTGCGGAATCTTCAGGATGATTTGAAAGCCGCGTTCGTGGACATCGGCTTCGAGAAAAACGCCTTTTTGCACTACTGGGACATCGTGCCCAACCAGTTCGACAGCGGCGTGGAAATCGTCGAACGCCCCGCCGGTCGCGACCGCCGCCCGGCCCGGCCCAAAATCACCCAGCGTGATATCCCGCGCCTCTATCCGCCCGGCGGCGAAATCATCGTGCAGGTCACCAAAGGCCCGATTGGCACCAAAGGCCCGCGCGTCACGACCAATCTCGTCCTGCCCGGACGCTATCTCGTCCTGCTGCCGAACTCGGATCAATCCGGCATTTCGCGCAAAATTGAAAATCAGGAGGAGCGCAAGCGGCTCAAGAAAATCCTCCGCGAACTGGCGATTCCCGACGGCATGGGCGTCATCATGCGCACCGCCGGCGAAGGCCAGCGCCGGCCGTATTTCATCCGCGACCTGGCGATCCTGCTCGAGGAATGGCGCGGCGTCCAGGAACGCATCCAGAGCCAGCCGATGGCCACGTGCGTTTTTCAGGAACCGGATTTGATCGAGCGCACCGTGCGCGATTTTCTCACCGAGGATGTCGAGCGCGTGGTGGTGGACAACCCCAAGGCGCACGACCGGATGCAGGCGATGATGCTGAAAATCAAGGCCCGCTGGTCGGCGCACAAGGTCAAGCTTTACACCGACTCGCAGCCGATTTTCGACCGGTTCAACGTCAGCAAACAATTGGAAAGCACCTTCTCGCGCCAGGTGCATCTCAAGGGCGGCGGCTATATCGTCATTGATGAAACCGAGGCGCTGGTGGCGATTGACGTGAACACCGGCCGTCACAAGGGCGGCAAGGACCAGGAAGCCACAATCTTGAAGGTCAACCTCGAAGCCGCCGAGGAAATTTGCCGCCAGCTCCGGCTCCGCAACATGGGCGGCCTCATCGTGCTCGATTTCATTGACATGAAACACCAGCGCGACCGGCAGCAGGTTTATTCGCGGATGAAGGACGGCCTGCGCCGCGACAAGGCCAAGACGCACATCCTGCCCATCACGCAGCTCGGCCTCATGGAAATGACACGCCAGCGCCACACCGAAAGCGTCCGCTCCGCCGTCTATGACGACTGCCCGTATTGCAAGGGGCGCGGCAAGGTGAAAAGCGCCATCACCATGAGCGTGGAAATCCAGCGCAAGCTCCAGGAAATCCTCAAGAAACGCACGCGCGACGAAACGGATTTCCAACTCCGCATCGTCGTCAATCCCACCGTGCTGGACCGGCTCCGCACCGAGGACGAGAAGCACCTCATCGAGATGGAAAAACGCTACTTCGGCAAGCTGTCGTTCCGCGCCGACACCGGGATGCACGCCGAACAGTTCAAGATTGTGAACGTCGAGAACAACGAGGAACTGGCCAGCGTCGGCTCATAAATCGGTGGGGCTGCGTTGCCGCGCAGCCCAAACCAGTCGGGGCGGCGCGGCAGCGCCGCCCCGCCAAAATCAAAAAACGCCTCGCGGAAAACAGCGGGGCGCTTTTATTTTGCGGGATGCCGGTCCCGCTTAGAGCAATTCCATAAAACATGTAGCTTTACATGGGCGTGATGGTGTGGCAGGGTGTCTCCATGCGAGCCATACCATTGCCGATCCGCGAACGCATCATCCACCTCTACCGACAAGGCAAA
>Ga0302319_10016269_pt1 | contig 13719 bp, 14 predicted proteins | sample Bog_T0_2_FD_203319 | JGI IMG/M metagenome (GOLD analysis project Ga0302319, IMG submission 203319) | Peat permafrost microbial communities from Stordalen Mire near Abisko, Sweden - Bog_T0_2 | ecosystem: Environmental > Terrestrial > Soil > Wetlands > Peat | place: Sweden: Abisko, Stordalen Mire...
GGCGGTGCGGGATTTTTCGAGGTCGAGTTGGGTGGCTCGCCAGTGGAGGGCTTGTTCGAGGCGGAAATGGAAGGCTTTCATGGGTTATTGGGGGGGTGTGGATAGGGATGAGGTGTTTCGGCAGGCCGGCGAGGCGGATTGCCAATCCGCCGCAGGTTGCCAACCTGCCCCACAAGGCTGGGGCCCATGAAGTGTGGTGAAAGCCCGGGGGGAAAGGCGTCGAGTGAGACTCGACGCGGCACGCTGAGAGCGTGCGCCACATTGTGGAGGGTGCGTGTCCATGCGGGGGTTCATTTAGGCTACCAGGGCGGCTAGTTGGTTGAGCTGCTGCATGGTGTCGGCCACGGTTGAGACGTCCTGCGGGCCCTGGCGGAGGAAGCGGATGATTTCGGAGCGCGTTTTGATGGCGGTGTCGAGGCGGGCGTTCGAGCCCTGGACGTAGGCGCCGAGATTGATCAGGTCCTCGGACTGGCGGTAGATGGCGAGGGCTTCGCGGATGCGGCGGGCGTTTTCCGATTCCTGCGGGGTGGCCAGTTTCGACTGGAGGCGGCTGACGGAGTCGAGGATCTCGATGGCGGGGTAGTGGCCGGCGGAGCCGAGATGGCGCGCGAGGGTGATATGGCCGTCGAGAATGGCGCGGACAGCGTCGCAGATGGGTTCATTGAAATCGTCGCCTTCGACGAGCACGGTGAAGAAGCCGGTGATGGAGCCGGTTTCGAAGTTGCCGGCGCGCTCGCAGACTTTGGGGAGCAGGCTGAAAACGGAGGGCGTGTAGCCTTTCTGGCTGGGGGGTTCGCCGGCGGCGAGTCCGATCTCGCGCTGGGCCATGGCGAGGCGGGTGATGGAGTCCATGACGAGCAGGACGTCTTCGCCCCGATCGCGAAAGTATTCGGCGACGGCGAGGGCGACGAAGCAGGCGCGGACGCGGAGGGGGGCGGGGCGGTCCGAGGTGGCGACGATGACGACGGAGCGCTTCATGCCTTCTTCACCGAGATCGTGTTCGAGGAATTCGCGCACTTCGCGGTTGCGTTCGCCGATGAGCGCGATGACGTTGACGCCGGCCGAACTGGAGCGGGCCATGGAGCCGAGCAGGGTGCTCTTGCCCACGCCTGAGCCGCCGAAGATGCCGATGCGCTGGCCTTTGCCGCAGGGGAGAAGGCCGTCAATGGCGCGGATGCCGGTGGCGAGGCGCTGGTTGATGTGGGCGCGGTCAAGCGGATTGGGCGGCTGGGCAAAGAGCGGGCGCGTTTCGGTGGCGTGGAGGGGCGGACCGCCGTCCATGGGGTTGCCGAAGCCGTCGAGAACGCGGCCGAGCAGCAGGGGCGAGACGTTGAGTTCGCCTTCGCCGCCGCGGGCGACGATGCAATCGCCGAGCGAGAGGCCGCCGGTTTCTTCGAGAGGCATGGAGAGGACGCGGCCGTCGCGGAAGCCGATGACCTGGGTGCGGATGCGGCGGCCGGAGCGGGTGCGGATCTCGCAGAAATCGCCTATGGCGGCGGCGGGTCCGCGGGATTCGACGATGAGGCCGACGAGTTCGACCACTTCGCCTTCGCTGAGGATGGGGTCCATGCGATTGAGGAAAGCGATGTAGCGGGAGAAATCGAGGGCGTCTGTGGTTTCGATGGCGGTCATGATTTACCTCCGGTGAGGCGGTCGGTGAGGCCGCGGGAAATCTCTTCGAGCTGGGTGTCGACGGAGGCGTCGAGAAGGCCTTCGTCGGAGCGCACGACGAGGGTGCCGGGCGCGCAGTTGGGGTCGGGATCGATATGGATGCGGGCGTTTTGGCTTTGCGAGAGCGCGGCGGAGAGGGCGGGCGCGAAGTGCGGGTGGACGGTGACGCGGAGGGATTCGCCGCGGACCATGCGGTCAAAGACCACGCGGGCGAGGGCGGTGAGGGCGCCGGGGTCGGTGGAGAGTTCGCGATGGAGGATGCGGCGGGCGATGAGGAGCGCCAGTTGCACCATGTCGGTTTCGGCTTTGCTGCGAAGCTCCTGGCGGAGGCGGGCGAGCTGGACGATGGAGGCGGTGAGGCGTTCGAGGATGGGGGCTGTTTCGGCGCGGGCCTGCTGCTCGCCCTGGCGGCGGCCGGCTTCGAAGGAATCGCGTTTAGCGGCGGCAACTTCGGCTTCAAGTTGATGGATACGGTCGTGAAGCAGGTGGTTTTCGTCGCGCAGGCCGGTGGTTTCGGCCGGGTCGGTCTTCGGCTCCTGATCCGGGTTGCGGTTCAGCGAGACGGAGGCGAGATTGAGAGGCTGGGCGCGGTCGGTGGCGCGGCCCGTCAGGACTTTAGAGAGCATGGCGTGCCGGGAAGGCGCGGGGCTTAGACCACATACTGCTCACCGACGGTTCCCTTCATGGTGATGACGCCGTCGTTTTCGAGCTGGCGCACGGTGGCGATAATTTGCTGCTGGGCCGTTTCGACTTCTTTGATCTTCACGGGCCCCATCGCCTCGATATCGTCCTTCATCATTTCCTTTGCACGGCCCGACATAGTGCCGAAGAAGTGTTCCTTGAGCTGCTCGCTGGTGCCTTTGAGCGCGTACGTCAGGACTTTGCGGTCGACGCGCGACATGATTTCCTTGAGCTGGTTGACGTCGATGAGCAGCAGGTCTTCGAAGACGAACATCAGGTGGCGGATGGTCTCGACGAGGTTCGGGTTGTGCTTTTCGATGACCTCGAGCATTTCCTTGCTGGTGCCGGAATCGAGGCGGTTGAACATTTCCGAGACGGCGCGAACGCCGCCGTAGGATTCGCGGCTGAATTCGCCGATGGCCTGGAGTTTCTGGCCGATGACGGAGGCGATTTTATTGACGATTTCGGGCGAAATCTGATCGAGGTTGGCCATGCGGAGAGCGACGTCGGCGCGCAGTTCGGAGGGAAGCGAGACGAGAAGGGCGGCGGCCTGCGAGGCGCCGAGGTGCGAGAGGACGAGCGCGATGGTTTGGGGGTGTTCGTTGTGGATGAATTTGGCGAGTTGCTGGGGGTCGGCCTTCTGGAGGATGTCGAGGTTCTCGTAGTCGGCGCCCATGGCTTTGGAGAGCCGGTCGATGAGCTTGGTGGCGACATCGGGGCCGAAGGCGGAGATGAGCATTTTCTTGGCGTAATCCATGCCGCCGCGCACGACGAAATCGTGCGCCATGTTCATCTGATAGAACTCTTCGAGCAGGGCTTCGGCCTGTTCGGCGGTAATCGCTTCGAGGCGAGCGACCTCTCGGGAGAGGAGTTGCACCTCTTCTTCGGACATCTGCTTGAGCAGTTCGCCGCTGACTTTGTCGCCCAGCAGCACCATCAGCATGGCCGCTTTTTTAACCCCGGTTACCGGTTCCGTCGCTTTGACGGCAGCGTTGGAGACCATCTATCTCTTGCCCTCCGTATCGGCAACCCAGGTGCGCAGCACGTTGGCCGCGGCTACGGGATCGTGATGGACAGACTCGCGAATATGGCGAACCAGTACATCGCTCTTTCGGGTGTTGGCGGCCAGCTTGATGTGACCGAGAGCCTCGGCTTCGATCTGGGCCTGTTCGACTTCGTTATCGGCGATATCCTGCTGCAAACGGTCCTCCGCGGTTTCGGCGTCGATGAGGGCGGGCGTGATCGCTTCGGAGCCCTCGGGCAGCGCGGTTTCGGCCATATCCTGAGCGGTAGCTTTTCGTGCGCTCGGGCGGCGGAGCAGGAGGAAGACGACGGCGAGCAGGAGCAGCAGGATCACGGCCGCGCCGTACAGGAACATGGGCTGCTTAAAGTCGAATCCGGTCACGGTTTTCGGGGCCGGTTGCGCCGGGGCGGGCGGTTCGGAGGAGAGCGTGGTCTCAAAGGGCAGAGTTTCGATGGTGATCTGATCGCCGCGCGTATCGCTGAAGCCGATGATGCCCGCGACGACGTCGTGAATGCCTTTCAGGACTTCGGGCGAGGGAGGCACGAGAGTTCTGCGCGCCTTTGCGCCTATGCCTTCCCATTTTGCGGTCTGATCGAGCAGAACGGCGGTTGAGATGCGGCGTATCGTGCCTTTAGGCGAGAGCGTTCGACGAACGGTTTTGCCGGGTTGATAGGAGACGTTTTCGGTTTTTCGGATCAGGCCGGTGGCTGGGGCGGCGGCGTCTTTGGCGGGAGGGTTGGGCAGGTTGGAAGAAGTGCCGGGTTTGCCGCCCGAGGTTCCGGAGATATTCGATTCCTCGGTGGTTTGGGTTTGCAGGAGGGTGGAGTGGGAGGAGTCGTAGATCTCGTCGCTTTGCTCGCTGCTGGTGAAGTCGCAATCGACATTAATGCCGGCGTGGAAATGCCCAGCGCCCACCAGCGGCTCGATGGCGGTGTTGATTTTGGCGATCAGTTCGGCTTCCACCTGGCGGCGGTAGTCGAGATTGGCGTCGGCATTGGAGGCGTCGCCGGCGTCGGTGGGCCGGGGGCGGTTGAGGAGGCGGCCGCTGCCATCGATAATGGCGACGGCTTCGGGGGCCAGTCCGTCGACCGCACTTGCGATCAGATTGGCGATGGCGGTCACGCTGGGCTGCGGGAGCACGCCGATGCGTTTGAGCTTCAGGACGACGGTGGCTTTGGCGGGCTGGCGCGCGTCGAGGAAGACGGATTCCTTAGCGAACGTGATGTGAATGCGAGCCTGATCGATCTCGGCCAGGGTTGCGACGGTGCGCTCGAGTTCGCCTTCGAGGGCGCGGCGGTAGTTGACCTGTTCGGTAAAGTCGCTGGCGCCCAGATTGGCGCGGTCGAAGAGTTCAAAGCCGATGCGGCCGCTGCGGGGCAAGCCGGCGCCGGCAAGGGCGAGGCGGGCTTCGGCGACGGAGGTTGAGGGAACGAGGACGGTTGCGCCGGTTTCGTCGAGCCGGTACTCGATGCCGGCTTCGCGGACTTTTTGGGTGACGGCGGCTGCGTCTTCAGGGGTCAGCGAGGTATAGAGCGGCTTGAAATCGCTTTCGTGCCGCCATTTTACGAGCCCGTAAACAGCGGCGCCCAACAGCAAAGGGACCACGATCAGCGAGATTCGCTGCGCGGCGCTCATGGAATTCCAGATTCGGGCGAGTTGATTCATTCTTGAGATTGGTTACCCGTCACATCGGCATTTTCATGATTTCCTGGTAGGCCTGGACAAATTTGTTCCGGACCTGCTGGAAGAGCTCGAGCGAGAGTTCGGCTTTTTGGGCGGCAATGGCCACGGTATGCACGTCGCCTTTTCCGCCCACGAGGAGGTCGCTGGCGGCGGTCGCGGCGGTGGACTGGGCGCTTTCGACCTGGCTCATGGCGGCGCCGATCGCTTCGACGAAACCGCCGCCGGAGGACGGGGCGGACGGGTCGGCGAGGGGCGTCAGGGCTGGCGTACTCAGCGTTGCGGAGAGGATATTCATGGCTTACTTGAATAAGTCCATTGACCGGGCAATCATGTCTTTGGCGGTGGAGATGGCGGCGACGTTAGCCTGGTAGCCTCGCGAGGCACTCATGAGATCGACCATTTCCTCGGCCGGGTTGATTTTGGGGAATGCGACATAGCCATCGGGGTCGGCGTCGGGATGGCCGGGAAGGTAGCGGCGCTCGGGTTCGCTGTCGTCAACGACGACTTGTGACACGGAAACGCCCTGGGCGGGATAGCCGGAGAAGTCGGACAGCGCCTGGGCGAAGGATTGTTCGGCGGGGGCGCTGGTGAAGACGGCGTCTTTGCGGCGGTAAGGTCCGCCTTCGGGGGTGCGGGTGGTGTCGGCGTTGGCCAGGTTCTCGGTGATGAGTTCGGCGCGGGTGCGCTGAGCGTCCATGCCCGAGGCGCTGATAGCAATGGCGCTGAAAAGGCTCATGAGGAGTGTCCTTCCTCGATAGCGGATCGGATGTCTTTGATCCGTCCCCTCAGCAACTGCGCGGCGAGATTGAACCGAACCGTGTTTTCGGCAAGGAGCCTGGCCTCGCGGTCGATGCTCACGTTGTTACCGTCGTTTTTGGAGCTGAGCCCGGGGACCTCCACAATGGCGTCGCGGGCCTCGGCGAAGGCGGCCGAGAACTCAGTCTCAATGTCGCGGGTTTTGTACCCGGGGGTATCGGCATTGGCGATGTTCGAGGAAACGACTTCCTGGCGCGCGGAGAGATAGCTCATAAAGCGGCCGAGATCGAGTGGAGCTGTATGCGCGAGGTGCATGCTTCCGTTCAGGCACGAAAACCGCCAAAGCTAAGTGGTTGAGTGCACGGGGGAGGGGGAGGACGCCGGGCGACTAAAATCCGTCGCTTCGCCAGGATTTTGGCAGTTTGACTGGAACTTTGCCGCTGCGCGCACGCGCGCCAGGGAAGAGGCCGCGACCGATCTGGCCGCTTTGGCAACTATTATCGTCGCTTTGAGCGCGTCCAGGTATTCGGCGAGTCCATGCTGGGACAGAGGGAGCGGGCAATCGGCCAGGCTTTGGGAGAAGGACTCGGCCGCATCCCAGTTGCCGCCTCGAATTGATTCCCGGACCTCGGCCAGTCGGGATGTTGCGTCAGAGTGTTTGTAATCCACTGCTTTGTGTACTCGATGCGCCTGTATATTGGGCGAATAAACCTGTGACATAGCTGACCTGGCTTTCCAGCGAGGCGATCGTGGAATCGGCTTTTGATATTTCGGCCGTCAGGTTCGTCTGAAGGGTATTAACAGTTGCCTGCTGCTGCGCAATCTGACTTTGCTGGTTCGTGATTTGAGCCCCCAGCTGGGTTTGTTCCGTAGGGATAATCCCCGTAGTCGTGTCTTCAACGCCGGTCAGAAGGTTAGTAGCGGTCTGAAGGAACCCGCCGGTCGTCGAACCGCCTAAGACAGACAGGAGACCGGAGAAGTCTGCGGTCGCGGCGGTGGAAAAGGCACTGGTGTCGACGGAAAGCAAGCCGGTCTGATCCACCGTGATTCCGTAGTTGGCGAGTGCGGTCGACGGCGAACCCGAGTTATAGGTCCCCAGTTGCGTGAGCACTCCCTGAAGGGTCTGAATCAGACTATCGCCCGCCAGTGCGCCCGGCGAGGAACCATGTTGCTGGGCCAGGGCGGTTGCAGCGTTGTTATAGGCTGTCGCGAAACTCTGGAAGGAACTGGCCAGTGCCGTAGGGTTGTTTGCCACGGTTATCGTGGCGGCTTGTCCGGAGGCGCTTTGGCCGATAAGCGTTGCGGTCAGCCCGGGCGCCAGAGTCACCGTCCGTGAAGAACTGGAGATAGGCGTGCTGTCCCCGTTAACCAGGTAACTGGCCGGCGTTCCCGCGGTCGAACTGGCAATGAGATCGTTGCCCGAGCTATCCTGCAGGTCGATCGAATCCGTTCCCAGCTTGACGGCCTGCAGAGAAAGCCTGTAATCCGGAGAACTGGTGGATCCTACGTTGACGATCGTGGCCTGAACCTGGCCCGAGGCCTGGCTGTTCAGGGCAGTCACCAGATCCTGCAGAGAGGTCGAAGCCGGCTTAATTGTTGTAGTGGTGGTGCCTACAGTCAGGGTGAAACTGGTGTCACTCGAAATTCCGCCGGTAGTCGGATCGGTCACCGCGGTCGGTCCCGCGTTGCTGAGGGCCGTGGAATAAGCGCCGAGATTACTCACGTCGATCGAGTACGTCCCGGCCAGCGCTCCAGTCTGAATATTGGCACTGACAACGCTGGCATCGGAAACGGAGGAATTGAGCAACCCCGAGGTAACCGTGGTTTGAAGGGATGTGACAGATTGCTGCAGGGCCGAAAATGTCGAATTCAGGCTGGTGACCGCCGACTGCTGACTCTGAAGCGTGGTCAGTTCCGCCTGAAGATTATTGAGAGGCAAAGAGGCGATGCCGACGGCGCGGGTGAGAACCTGCTGCAAACTGGCGGCGAACTTACTTACCCCTGTGAAGGTAGGCGGCGCGGTCAGAGACGATAGCGACGATGACGAAGTAGCCATGATTTTCAATCGCTCGCCGGGAGCGATTGCTCACTCCCGGCGAGTACTGCCGTTTTAAGAGTTACCCCTTCAGGAGCGAGAGCACTGCCTGAGGAGCGGAATTGGCCTGAGCGAGCGCCGCCAGCGACGCCTGCTGAAGAACCTGGGCTTTAGTCAGATTAGCCGCTTCCTGGGCCACGTCGGCATCTTTGATACCCGATTCGGCTGCCGAGAAGTTCGTGATCTGCGACTGCGCGAGATTGATGGCATAGTTCAGCTTGTTTTCGCCGGCGCCGACGATACCTTGTGTCAATCCCAGATTGTTGATCGCCGTGGAAAGCGACGACAAAGCCGCAATTGCGTTTCCCGTAGCGGAGGAAGCAGCCGTTGGAGCGGCCACTGCCACCGCGCCAGGCGCCGCAAGACCGAACAGATCTCCCGTTGCGTTGGTCGTTTCGTTGATGTTGAAGGAACTGGAGCTCTGGAACGAAATGTCGGTTGTATTCGGCGCCTCCACAGCATAGATTCCGGTTCCGCTCAACTGCGTATTTATTGCGGAGAGCGCATTAGCCGTGGTGCCGGCGTTTGCCGAGGTCAGGGTAACCGTGGTGCTTCCCGTGCCGGTCTGGAATACGGCAGTCTCCGTGCCGGCGGTGATTCCGGCGAAGCCGGTTGAGGTTACGTTGTAATTGCCCGTATTGACAGCCGTCGACAGGGCGGTAACTGCCGCAGTGCCCCCGCTGGCAGCCGCGGCGGCGACGGTAAAGGCCGATGTTCCGCTTAACTGAAGCTGACCGTTCGAGCCAATGGCGGCGCTGACCCCTAACGCGGCGAGCTGCGTATTATTGTTCAGGGCATTCACAATACCGTCCCCGGACAATCCGCTCGCCCCACCGTTCAGAGTGACCGCAACCTGCTGGTTGCCTGTCGAGGTGCCGACGTTAAAGGTTAGTACCTGTGTGTTGCTGCCGGAAAGAAATGAAGTGGCTGTATCGGAAAGAAGAACGGAGTTCCCGGTCAGAGCTACGCCGCCGCCCGCTACACTGGTATTCGCAATGCCAAGGGCAGTCGCGTCCACGGCGTTGTTGGTGCCCGTGAGATTCACCGAAACCTGCGAATTTGCCGCATTGTTTCCGCCGCCCACATAAGTAACCAGGTTCGCGTTGTAAGTTCCGCCTGTATTGAGGTTGATCGACGAAGCCTGCCGGTTGATTTCCGTCAGCAGCCCCTGGTACTCGTTATTGACCGTCGCACGGTTGCCGGCGAAGGTCGATGACGCCGATTCAGTGGCCAGTGTCTGCAGCCGGTTCAGAATGGTGGAAATGTTGCTGATGCCGCCATCGGCGATCTGCAGAGTATTCACCGCGTTGTTAGCGCTCAGGACGCCCTGGGTCAGAGTGGAAATCGTTCCCGCATACTGATTCGCCACAGCGAGTCCGGCGGCATCGTCACCCGATGAATTGATCCGATACCCCGACGACAGTTGCTGAATGGTATTGTTCTGAAAGTTATTGTTGATGCGAATGAAATTCTGCGATTCGAGAGAAGCTACGTTGGTTTGAATTGATAACGACATTCTTTGCGTCCTTTGCCTGATACCTGCCGGCGTCATACCGGGCGCGGGCTGGCGCGATTCGTTCGCGTTGCCCGCAGTACCGCTCTAAGTTACATATCGGCCCCGACCTGAGATGTTTGAGAAGAATTTGCCGTAACGCTACCGAGGAGGCGAAGCAAGTCTCCTACCGTCTCCGGGTGCTGCATCAGTAAACTCGCCGCGCTCTGGTTTTGCTGCGCCAGCACCGCCGACTCCCGGCGGAGCACGGTTACATGACGCGGCGCCCTGACCCCGAGCTTTACCCGCGTGCGGGAGATCTCGATTACCTCGATTTCGATTTCGCCGCTCAGTACAATCGCTTCCCCGGCCCGGCGCCTGACGACTAACATACCGGCTCCCAGCGGCCTTCCTCGCCCAGGCGGTAATGACAGGGCACGGACTCATTCGAGGACTGCACGCAACGCAGATTGTGCAGATTGATTACGATCGGCGCCCCGAGATTGGCTTCCAGTCTGTTTTCCGAAGGAAAAAGCAAAGCCAGACAAATCAAATCGGCGCCGATCTCGGGATGTGCATCGTCAGCGATGTGGAGCGCGGCCCTGTCTTCGTCGCTGAGCGCGACGTTGTAATCCGGCTGAATGGTGCGGACCGGCAGCGATACAAAGCAGATTTCGGGTTTCTCCGCGCTTTGAAGGAAAACCAGCGGCCGCTGCGCGGGTACTTCGACCGCCACCATCCGCCGCTCGTCTTCAAACCCGGGTAGTCCCCCCGGCAGCACTAACTCGCAGTCCGGATTCCACTCTATTTGTCCCAGATGTTCCGACACCAGAACTCTCGTCCCGTCGATTACCAAAGCGATTCCTCTTTTCCGGCGGTCTCTTTATCTTCAGCAAATTCCTCAGTCCAGGACCTCATGCCATCTGATCCAGGAAACGGTCGATGACTCTGAATGCGGCGCGGCGCCCCGCGTTTACGATTTCTCCCCGATACTTCTTTTCGCCGTTCAACACCAGGTCGAGCGGCCGCGATGTCGGGTATTCAAAGCTCACAATGTCGCCTTCTTCAAGATTCATCAGATCTCTCAGAAGAAGATGCGGCCCGTTCAGGACTACTTCCGAGCGAAGGGCCGACGTCCGGATCAGATCTAGCACGCGCGATTGTTCCTGGTCGGTCGAGGCGCTTTTGCGAAGCGACCATTGCTGGTCGAACTTCTGCCGCATCATCTTGATGATGATCGACGGCATGGCGATGTTCATCATCCCGATGGAATCGCCGATGCGAATTTCGATCGCTACCGCGACAACGGCTTCGGTGGGCGCAAGGATCTGCAGAAACTGCGGTTCGGTTTCGATCGTGTCGATGGCGAAATCGATCTGTGTCACGAACTTCCAGGCTTCACGCAGGTCGCGCAGGATCAGGCGGAAAAGGCCGTCGAGAAGAACCTGCTCGATTTCGGTAATCTCGCGCTGAGCGCTGAACTGGAGCTTGCCGTCCCCGCCAAGGAGAATCTCCAGAATCGGAAAGATCAGCGAAGAGTTCAATTCGAGGACGGCATTGCCATCATAAGGCTTCAGGCTCAGAGACGCGATACAGGTAGGCGACGGTAGGCATTCGAGGAATTCCGAGTAAGACAACTGCTCGACGCTGACCAGATTGATGATGAGGTAGGAGCGGAGGTAAGCAGAGAGACTCGACACCAGATTGCGGACGAAATTGTCGTGAAGCTGGTGGATCGCGCGCAACTGCGATTTCGCGATCCGGTCGGGCCGGCGGAAATCGAACAGCGCCGCCCGCTTGCTGCCGGCGCGCTCGGCGGTTCGCCCCGCCGTGCTCTGGAAAACCGCATCGATTTCCTGTTGGCTCAGTTGTCTTGACATGCTGATTCGTCTTTACCCCAGATAATCGAAAAGGCTCTTGACCGGAATAGCCGCCTGCGCGGCATACGCGGCCGATTGATCGGTAGCCAGCTGCGTAAGCTGGGTAGCCGCCTGCGTTACGTTCGTATCTCTGATACCGGAGATCTGTACCTGAAGGGCGGTCGACTGATTCGCCGCCGTGTTCTGTTCGCTCGTCAACCTCTGCTCGGCGTTCCCGTAGTAAGCCTGCTGCTGGTTGAGGTACGTGGAAGAGGCGCTCAGCGAGGTAATCGCGGTCGCGATTCCGGTCGTGTCGTTGGCGTTCAGCGCGGTAACCAGGGACTGGAGGGCCGCGAAAGTGCTGTTTGCCGTGGGTGCACCGGTGTTGTCGACCGGTGCGAAGATTTGCTGCGCCGAGAGCGGCTGATAAACCGTTACGCCGGCGGGGTTCGTTATCACGCGTGTTGCGGTCTGAGGAGTCAGCTGGTCCACTCCGGTCGCGGCTGTGGCGTCGTATTGATACGGCGCCGACGTATCGCTGTCTCCCCCAAAGATAAAACGCCCCTCCACCGTGGTGTTGGCGATCGAAACCAGTTGCTGCTGAATGGACTGTACCTGTTCGGCCAGGGTTTGGCGGGTGGCAGCCGTGGTGATCGTATTGGCGCCCTGGGAAGCCAGCGTCTGCGCATTCTGAACCAGAGAAATGGCGGTTCCGAGCGATTGGTCCGCAGTAGACGCCTCGGCCTGCACCCGTGTCAGATTGGTCTGATAAGCCTGTACCTGGGCGAGGCTGGAACCGAGGTTCACCAGTTCAGGCGTCTGAGCCGGTGCGTCGGAGGCATCGAGGACCTGGTAGCCGGAGGATAATTCGCGCTGTACCTGCGTTTGCTGCGCCTGCAGCGTCGCGATACCCTGGAGAAACCAGGCTGTTCCGGAGCTTGCGGGACCGATGAGGCTCACAGGGCGGTACCGCCTGCGCTGAGGAGATTGATAGTGTCGCTGGTCAGCTGATTTATGACAGAGACCACCTGGGCATTGGCCTGATAGGCGCGCTCATAGGTGGAGATGTTGGCCGCTTCCTGATTGAGAGAAACCCCGATCTGCTGCTGACGATTGTTTTGCGCCGAGGTGAGCGATGCCTGGTCCGAGGTGGATGCGGTCTGAGCGGTAGAAAGCTGTTGTCCCACGGATGCGGCTATGGAGCTGAAGTAATCCGTTGCGGACAGACCTCCGATCTGATCGGCGGTGGCTGTCGACGAGGGCAGGGCGGCCAATGAGTTGGCAATGCCATTGGACTGGGCCGAAGCACCCGTCGATGCCAGCGCCAGTTGGCTCCCGGTCACCGATGAGTTGAGCGTCAGGGTTCGCGCCGCGTTGGCCGGGTCGGTCGCGTCGAAAGAGAATATCGGAACACCGGCGGCCCCTGTTGACGTTACGCCCGAAGTCAGCAGGGAATTAACGCGGGAGGCGAAGCCTGAAGCAAGCGTACTCAGGGTTCCAGGAGCGCCGGTGGGACCGGAAGATCCGAGCAACTGACTCAGCGTTCCGTTGCGGGTCTGCAGCAGCGCTCCCAGCGTGCCGGAGAAATCTGTGGGGGAGTTCCCGCCGCCCGAGGATGAGATCTGCGATCCCGGAGCGGCGGCGGGATTGGCGGTCAGGGTGTATGCCTGGCTTCCCAGCACCAGCGGCAACTGGCCGCCGGTCAAAACGGAAACGGTCCCGTTTTGGCCCGTTGTCACGGTGATATCAACCAGTGAAGATAACTGATCCAGGGTGGACCGAAGACTGGCATCTGTCCCGGCATTGGGCTGCGTCTGGCTCTGCTCCTGAGCGTTCAGCTGCGCAACCTGAGCCGCAAGACTGTTGATCTGCGCGGTGGTGCTCTGAATCCCGGAATCGACCTGCGTCTGCTGCGAATCGAGGCTGGCCGCCACGCTCTGAAAAGCGGACGCAACGTTGCCGGCGGCTGAAAGCGCGTTGGCCTGCAGCGTCGAGTCGTTGGGGGTCACGGCAAGGCTGGAAAACGCGGTGCTGAATTGCTGCAGTGCCGCGAGAATGCCGCTCGATCCGGTAATGTCGAAAAGCTGATTGATGGGCGAGAGTTGCTGCGCCTGCGTTTGGCTCGAAGAGGCCTGGGAGCTGGATGCCTGCACGGTTGCGTCGGCCAGTGCACTGGAGTTCGACGTTATCGAAATGTAGTCGGTGCCGGAGCCGTCTCCCGTGAGGTCGATCGGCAGTATGTTGGCTTGCTGGGCGGCATAGCCCGGAGTAGACGCATTGGCCACGTTCGCCTGGTCGGTACCGAGCGCGCGGCTGAAAACGTCGAGAGCCGTCGATGCCGTCTGCAGAGATGAGAATAGGCCGGACATTGGTTTCTCAGGAAGCCGCGTGGGAAACAATGGAACTGCTCAGAGCCGCGCTCGAGACGCGATACTGGCCGCTTTGGACGGCCGCCGCA
>Ga0302319_10016270_pt1 | contig 13719 bp, 5 predicted proteins | sample Bog_T0_2_FD_203319 | JGI IMG/M metagenome (GOLD analysis project Ga0302319, IMG submission 203319) | Peat permafrost microbial communities from Stordalen Mire near Abisko, Sweden - Bog_T0_2 | ecosystem: Environmental > Terrestrial > Soil > Wetlands > Peat | place: Sweden: Abisko, Stordalen Mire...
TCACTATTGCCAAAACATTCACCTTCGTTCGATTCATCCGTACTGTGGGCTGCCGAAAAACCCTGGACTTGTGGAAAACGCTTCCCTTTATCTATGAGGTCTATCAGAAATCATTGGAAGATGAAATTGGTGATTCCCTGCATGATTTCCTTTCCCAATCCGCTGAAAGCTTAGCTGCTATTTCGCCGTCACGACTGCGACTCTGGGTCGAGGTATCGCACCGGTCTTTACCGAATGAGTCGATCGCCTCATTCGGCTTCTCGCTTCTTTTGCTCGCGAAGGTGGTAGGCCTCTCACGCTTTCATCATGTCCAAGGCGCAATGGAACTCGCAATCGAAGTCTGCACTGTCGCAGAGGCATACTGTCCGAAAGCCGATTCGCCCGAGTTATGGGCTGAAATCGTCGTTTGGAAGGCTCGCTGCCTGATTCTCCACAACCACGACAAAAGCCGCAGGCAATTACAATCTGCTGTCAGAATGCTGGAAGACTGCCTTGAAACCATAAAAGTCGCAGACTCACCCGCCCTCTTTGCGCACGCCAAATATCTTTTAGGTTCAGCGGCTTTAGCCGGTGGAGAATTCGGCGAGTCTCGGTTTGAAGTTTCGACCTCAGCGCTAAATGTTGCAATTGCCGCAATAACGTTTGAAGAAAGTCCAAATCTTTTCATCGACATCCTTCATCAGTTGGGGCTTGCCTACCTGGGCTGGGCAAAAAAGTTGGCTGGCGTGGATTCCGAAAGTGATCGCTGCCAACAGCAACTCGGCCTGGCGATTGCTTCCCTCGAGTCAGCCGTGGGAGCATCCCAGCGTGTTGAACGACATGAAATTATTCCCGCCCTCGCACTGAACGTCGCCGAAGCCTATTTGCACCTGGCAAACTTCCACCCCAAAGAGGCGTTGAGTGCGCTATCAACCTGGTGCAATGCCGGATTGAACATCTCAGGTGAGGAAGAAGACGCCGTCCGCTGGGCGCAGTTTCATTTGATTCTTGCTCAGGCCAGTCGGCTTCCTGCAAACGAGCCATCCACCTCTATCTACGAACACGTAGATAACGTGCTACGCATTCTCTCGCCGCAAGACTATCCCGACGAATGCTTTCGCGCTGGGTCGATCGCCGCGCAATCCGCTTACCAGCAACGTGATTTTACTTCGGCTATTCGCTATGGAGAGATCGCCCTCTCCGCATGGGAGTTCAGGTTTAGCGCCGAAACCTGGAGAGAAAAAAGGCAGGCGATGCTTGACGACGTGGCATCGCTAACCGCCCTGGTCGTCGCTTGCTGCGCTCGCCACTCAGCAGATCCGGCCTTCGCCCGCCGTGCCCTCATTTACGCTGACGCCGCCAAGTCAAGAATTCTCGAAGACCAGATGTCCCTTTTCAGCGATTCGTCCAACACTGAATCGCTCAAGCTCGCAAATGAGCTGCGAGTTCTGGAAGAACAACGGGCGGGCGCAGATGTCGTGTTTTCGGACCGCGGGAGATTTGCTGATCCTCTCGAAAACCCGATGCTTCACAGCCTCTCAGCGATGATCCAAGAACGCAGGGATAAGCTAAACACCATCCAAAAGACCAGAGCAAATATTCGTCGGGTGGAAGAGTCCCGTGCGGCGGCGGATTCTTCCACCCGCGAAGGTGGCTTCCTCGACGATCCTCTCGAAAACTCCGCATATGGACTTTGGGCGGACAAAGTAAGAGAGCAAATGCTGACGCATCAGCACAAGCCCACCAATCCCCAAAAGTCAACTCACCTTCCACTTCAGCCGCCCTCAGCCGGACGTGCCGCCTCCGATTGGGCCGGTATCCAATCCTTGTTGAACCGTTTTCCCCAAGGCACCTTAATTGCTGAGTTCTTTGATACCGGCTCGGAACCCCTGCTCTTCCTTGCGCGCGCCGATTGGGATGCGCCCAAGATCATTCACATTGGCGTCTCCATGAATTCGCTGAACAAACACTATCTGCTCCCGCTAATGAAGGAGATTTTAAACGGGGGGCACCTGTCACCGAATTCTAGTTGGTCCCAAATCGGCGAGCTATTACTCGGTCGCGCAGTTGACGATATTGTCCAAGCGAGTCTCTTGTATCTGATTCCGCACGGAGAACTTCATCAAATACCCATTCATGCCCTCACAGTCGCGGGCCGCTTTTTGATTGAGACTGTGCCCGTTTGTTACATACCCTCTTTGTCAGTGCTCTTACAGATCAGCGAGTCCGCCGGCGTCACTCCATTTGCTAACCCTCGCTTCGCGCTTTTGATGGGTTACACGCCCAAATTAGAGGAAGAAGAGTTGTTCCATCGGGAAGTAGCCTTGCTGGGAAACAAAACAGGCAGCCCTGAATTCGTCGGATCTGCCGCATCGTGCAAGACCCTTATCGAACATGCCGGCAAAGCCTATTTGATCCATATCTCATGTCATGGCGCTTTCGATCCTGTCAATCCTCTCGACAGTGCCATTCGACTGTCTGATGGAAGATTCTTTGGGCGGCGATGGATCGGATTGGATCTCAACGCCGATCTGGTGACCTTGAGTTGCTGCCAAAGCGGCTCTGCGGAGATTCGCACCGGTGATGAGGTTACCGGGCTCGCCAGGGCGCTCCTGATTGCTGGAGCGCGATCAACAATATTAACCCTCTGGTCGGTACCGGCTGATTCCACAGCACGTTGGATGGAATCGTTCTATAACCGTGCCATCGACGTACCAAATGAGTGCCTCCGCGGCAAAGCGCACGCGTTTCAACAAGCCACCCTGGGCCTGATACGAGAGGGATATCCGCCGATTTCATGGGCACCGTTCGCTATGATCGGGCTTCCTTAGTAAGAGTCTGCTCTAAGCGCACATCCCCCTCAATCCCACCTGCCCGAAATTCTACTATCATCCTTTCGGTTGACAGATCCGCTTAAGAAGGATAAGTTACGTAAAGTACTGTTTGAGGGGCACTATTCCATGCTGAATCTTTCAAGGAAGAACGTTCTTATCTTTACGTGTTTGTTCGTGTTAGGCGCCGCCAGCCTACTCGGACAAGCACTGTTTGCCACTCTGACTGGAGTCGTCACAGACCCCAGTGGCGCCGTCGTAGCAGGCGCGAAAGTGACTTTGGTCGATGCCGATTCGGGCAGTTCACGCGACACAGTCACCGATAACCAGGGTTACTACACGTTTGCCTCGGTCGCTGTCGGTCGATACACAGTAACCATCCAAGCTCCTGGTTTTCAGAACGTCAAACTCACCGATATCAATTTAGGTGGTGGTGAAAAGCGCAACGCGAACGCCAGCCTCGTCCTGGGAAATACCAATCAGACCGTCGAGGTCAAGGGAGCGGCCGACATGGTCACTCCGGAAGACTCCGGCGAAAAGGCCGACGTTCTAGGCACGGCGCAGTTGGAAAACTACGTGCAAGTGGGCAGTAATGCCGCCGAGTATCTGAAGATTCTGCCGGGCTTCTCCAACTACAACGGCGCTAACAATAAGTCAAATTACAGCGGCCAAGTCATCGGCATCAACGCCAACGGCGACGGCGGTAGCCAGAGCCCCCTCAACAACGCCTTCTCTTATAACGGCCTCCCCGGCAACACACTCGATATCGTCTCCGACGGCGCGCACGTCTCTGATCCCGGCTGTAACTGCGACACACCAGTCAATCCCAACTCCGATTTTCTCTCTGAGTTTCGCGTCCTAACCTCCAACTTCAGCGCCGAAGAACAAAAAGGGCCCATGGTCATCACCACCATCACCAAGTCCGGCGGCTCGCAGTTTCACGGTGTAGGGTTTTTCCAAGCGCGCAATTATGAGTTGAACTCGAACGACGCTTTCGCCAACGCCACCGGCGTCACACAGCCGAAGGACAAGTTCTATTATCCCGGCGGTGCCGTTGGCGGGCCAGTGCTTCTGCCCTTCACGCATTTCAACCATGACCATAACAAGCTGTTCTTCTTCACCGGCTACGAATATTTCTTTCAGACGGTAGATTCCGGCGTGTTGACGGCCACCGTGCCAAGCGCCAACGAACGCAAGGGTAATTTCTGTAACGCGCCTTCCGAAGAAGGCGTTCTGTTCAACGGCAAAAATGCCGTCGTTCCGAACCTCAGCCAGTTCGGAACCGCGGGCTGCCAAATGCCGGCCAGCGCCATCAATCCCAGCATGCAGGCTTTGATGAACCTTTATCCGCTGCCAAACACGCAGGGCAACGGCTTCAATTACTCCAGCGCTGTCGTTTTCAATCAACCGAACCAACAGTGGGCGCTCCGCAGCGATTGGAACGTCAGCGACAACACCAAGGTATTTGTTCGCTACAACCTGCAGCACGAAACGCAGCCCTTCCCTGTGGGCTTGTGGTGGCGCAACGGCGGCCAAGTCCCCTACCCAACACCCATTGAAGGAAAGAACAGTTCACAAAGCGTTACCGGCACCATCACGCACGTCTTTAGCCCCACCATGACGAACGAAGCCGTCTTCGCTTATACCTTCGTCGGCTTCCCGAATGTCTTCGCAGACCCTTCTAAAGTAAATCCGTCCAAAGTCGGTTTCACTGCGCCCTTGTTACTTCAGAACAAGGCAACTAGTTTCCAAATTCCCTCCTTCGGCAATTTCGGTCCCGCCGAAGCTGCATTGATTTTCAACCCAGGCGGGTTTGAAGCTGGCGGAGCGACTTCCGGCTTGTATGCCAATAAATACATGCCGAGCGTCAGCGATACAGTGACGAAAGTTTGGGCCACGCACACTATCAAGGGTGGGTTCTTTTATGAGTGGATTCGCAACGCCCAGCCGGCCAACAACAATACCAATGGCGAGCTTCTCTTCAATCCGCTCGACACGGGTTCCGGCGTTTCCGCTTACACCACAGGCAACGCCTATTCAGACATGTTGGGCGGAGTCCTCGACAGCGTTAACCAAGCAAATTTCAACCGGGTTAACGACATTTCTTACAACACCTATGAGTTCTTCCTGCAAGACGACTGGAAGGTAACTCGCAAACTGACTGTGAACCTCGGCCTCCGCTTCACGCACTTCCAACCCTGGGTTGATGGTGAAAATTACGGCTACTCGGTATTCATTCCCGGCCAGTATCAAGGCTCGGCTTGTACCGCGGCCCCCACATTCTGCGGCTTTAACTGGCATTCCAGAGACAACGCCGTGCCGGTCGGCGGATTCCCCACCCGCGCGCTGTTTTATCAACCACGCTTCGGTTTGGCGTACGATCTGCGGGGTAGCGGCTCAACCATCATTCGAGGCGGCTGGGGCCGCTTCTACTATCACTCGGGTCAGTTTACCAGCGGCTTAGATACCTCTGCGGGATCTGCCAACATCACCGTAACACCTAACAGTCTTGGCACAAATGGTGTCCCGAAGGAATTGGTTCTGGGCAGTTGCCCCATCGCCAATTGCGTGTCGCTGGGCAACGTCGGATTCGCCGGACAACCTTCAGCGCCAGGGTCCGTTCTGCCGAACGATACCGCACAACCGTATTCCGATAGCTACAGCTTCACCATTGATCAAAAAACCCCTTGGAAGGGGCTATTGGAAGTCGGCTACATAGGCAATCAAAGTCATGACCTGCAGAACACCGCCGGTTACGGAAGTTCCATTAACCTAGTCCCGATCGGCGCGTTTTTCAAAGCCGATCCAGTGACCGGGCAAGTGGTGGCGAATCCGGCCAACGCCAATTCCAACGATTATCGCCAGTATCTCGGCTATGGTGCCATCAATCAGGCAGCCAGCAATTTGTACTCGAACTTCGACGCTCTCCAATTGAAGTGGGCTCACCAGGACTCACATACTGTGATTCAGTTTAATTACACCTACGGTAAGTCGCTGGGTATCTGCTGTGGCACCACCTTGGGTGGCGGCTCAGCTAGCTACAACCCGTTCAATCTGCGAGCCAACTACGGAGCGCTTCCCGGCGACCGCCGCCAGATTTTCAACTCCGCTTACTCCTTCGACTTGGGCAGCCCCTATAAAGGCAACAAAATCCTGGCGGGCGTACTGGATGGCTGGCAGCTCTCCGGAACCACCGAAGTCCAAAGCGGTGCGAACTTGAGTGCTGCCACAGGTGAGAGCTTCAACCTGTCGATCACCGGTTCGGCAGTCGTGCCCGGCACAAACTACAGTTACAACGGCCAGGCGCTCTATGGAACCGATGCCATCGGCATTCACCCCACTCTGACCTGTAATCCAACTTCGGGTCTGTCTGGTTCGCACACGTTCATCAACTCCAGCTGCTTTGGCCTCCCAACCTCACAGGGCCAGTTTGGACCGTTCATGATGCCGGAAATTTTTGGCCCGGCCTTCATAAACAGTGACCTTGGCCTGTTTAAGAACTTCAAAATCAGAGAGAGCATGAAGCTGCAGCTGCGCGTCCAAGCGAGTAACTTCCTCAACCACCCTCTCTGGTCCATGTCACAGGGCTCCGCGCTAAACCTGCAGTTCTCGCAAAACGCCTCGGGCGCATTCTCGCAGACCAACCCGCAATTTGGTATTGCGCAGTACAAGACGGGCCAGCGCATCGTCTTGCTGGAAGCGAAGTTCTACTTCTAATCGGCCTCCACGTCAACTCCATCGGTGGGCTCGGGATTCTCCTCTCGAGCCCACTCTTATTTTTGAGAATTATAATAGTTTTCGCAGATGTACCGCCTCTTTTTACTGACGCTCCTGTGTGGTTTGCTGCGGACCGCCGCCGCCACTTCAGATCCAAACCAGTTGCTTAGAGAGGCCATGGCCGCTCAACAAAACGGCGATCTCGAAAAAGCAGCCACGATCTACCGCGAGCTCATCGCAGCCTATCCGTCCATCGCCGAAATTCACTCCAACTTTGGAACCACCCTCGCCGCGCAAGGAAAATATAACGAGGCTATCACTGAATACAAAACCTCGTTAAAGCTAAAATCGAGCCCCCAAGCCACGTTGAACTTGGCCTTGGCCTACTATAAGCAAGGCGACACTGCATCTGCCATTCCAGAATTACAACGCGCCCGCCAGCAAGTGCCCGGTAACTTACAGGTCATCACTCTGCTCGGCGATTGCTATCTGCGCACCGACCGCAACAAAGACGTGATCGCCTTGCTCACTCCCATTCAGCAAGCCAATCCCAACGAACCTGCGTTCCAGTACATGCTTGGCATGGCTCTCTTACGAGACGGACAAGTAACCCGCGCTCAAACAATCATCGATCCCATCCTGCGCGATGGCGATTCTGCCCAAGCCGACCTCCTCATGGGAATCACTAAGTTCATGTCCGCCGACTTCTCCGGCGCCCGAGACGATTTCGCCAAGGCCATCACCCTCAATCCGAATCTCCCAGAAGCCTATAAGTATTCGGGCCTCGCTCTGCTCTCCACCGGCGATCAGGACGCGGCCAGATCTGCATTTGAGAAAGCATTGCAGAAAGATCCAAACGACTTCGATGCGAATCTCCATTTAGGAGCCCTCATTTGGCACGACGAGAAATATGACGAGGCCTTGAAATACCTCCACCACGCGCTCGATATTCGACCCGGTGATCCCGGCGTCCGCTATCAAATCGCCACCATCGAGATGGCACAAGATCGTTTGGACGCCGCCTGCCGCGATTTGGAGTCGCTCACCAAAGATCGCCCCAATTTTATTGAGGCCCACGCCTCTCTCGCCACCGTCTACTTCAGGCAGAAGCGCAAGGCCGACGGCGAACGCGAACGTGCGATTTTCACCAAGCTAAACGCGACAAGGACGGCCAGCGACGAAATCGCCGCCAAGCCAAGCGCCCAATGAAATGGCTGGTCGGCTTGCTGTTCTTCGTCGGCTCCGCATGGGCTCAGAATCAACTGCAGAGTCCGCAGGCCTGTGTCAAATGTCACCAAGTGCAGTCCGCATCACAGCCCTCCACGTCAATGGGCCACGCCCTCGAATTGGCCGCCAACTGTTCCATCCTCAAGTCTCATCCGCTTCTCACTTTCAAGAGCGGACCCTACCAATACAAAATTGAGCGCCACGATGAACGAAGTCTTTATACCGTGAGCGACGGCCATGACACATTTTCGGTTGAGATTCAATACGCCTTCGGACTCGGCACCGCTGGCCAGACCTACGTCTACACCACCGGCGGGCAAATGTACCAGTCGCGCGTGAGCTTTTACAGCAAAATCGATGGCCTCGATTCCACGCTCGGCGTTGTCGATGAACCACCCCGCGATCTCCTCACAGCGGCCGGACGCATTATGGATCGATCTGAACAGGCTGGCTGCTTTGGCTGTCACAGTAGCGGTGCCGTTGCCCCGGGGAAGACTGTTCATTTGGAACGGATGCTCCCCGGCGTTCACTGCGAGAACTGCCACGGAAACGCCGAAACCCACGCCACAAATCTTTCGCCCATGAAATCACTGCGCCACTTGACCGCCGAAGAGTCCGCCAACTTTTGTGGCCAGTGCCATCGCACCTGGGACGATATTGCCAGTTCGGGAAACCGCGGCATCGCCAACGTCCGCTTCCAACCCTATCGTTTAACTAACAGTAAGTGCTTCGACCCCGACGACAACAGAATCGCCTGCACCACCTGTCACGATCCGCACAAACAAATCGATTCGAACGTGCGCACCTATGATTCAAAATGCCAAGCGTGTCATGCTGCTGCCGGCGCCAATGTCGAGCACTGCCCGCATGCCGCTTCCGGAGCTTGCGTGACTTGTCATATGCCCAAGATCGAGTTGCCCGGCTCCCACAAGCAGTTCACCGATCATCAAATTCGCATCGTGAGGTTGAATGAGCCTTACCCGAATTAGCGCGTTGCTGCTCTGCATAGCATTCACCTCCTCAGCGCAGGACGCTGCCACGCTGGCGCGAAAAGCAATGAGTCTGCAACAGGCGGGAGACTATGCGGCGGCGGCTCAAAACTATGCCACCCTGTTGAAGATCATTCCGAACGATGTCCCAACCCACGTCAATTATGGCGTCGTCCTCGTGCATCTCGATCGCTATCAAGAAGCGATCAATCAATATGAGCTCGCCGAAAAGCAGTTACCGGGAGACCCGCGTATCGAGCTGAATCTCGCGTTGGCCTATCAGAAAAGCGGCAAGCAGGCGGAGGCTTTGCAAAGGTTTGAAAGTTTGCACACGCGTGATCCGCAGAACCCGCAAGTCTCTCTTCTCCTAGCCGATTCATATTTGCAAGCGGGCAATTATCCACAGATACTAACAGTCCTCGATCCTCTCAAAGACTCAACTGATCTCGGCGTGGCGTACCTTATGGCCACCGCGCTGCTCCGCACACAAAAACCCGCAGCAGCGAAAACTTATCTCGACCGCGTCGTTGGCAACGGCGATACGCCAGAAGCCCACTATCTTCTCGGCATCCAAGCGTCAGAATCCGGCGACTTTCCCTCCGCCGCAAAAGAGCTCGCCGCGTCCGCCGAAAAAGGGACCGATCTCCCCGGCCTACAGTCTCTCCTCGGTCACGCTTTACTAAATACCGGCGACCCCGACGCCGCTCTCCAGTCCTTCGACAAAGCTCTAAAACAAAATGCCAACGACGCCGGTGCCTTACGTGAGAAAAGCGAAATCCTCATCGCTCGCAAACAATTCGCCGCCGCCGAGCCATTGATTCGACGCGCCGCCCTTTTACTCCCAAACGACCTGGAAACCAGCCTCGCACTAGCCGAGGTCTTATTGCATGACAAAAAGCTGGCAGACGCTCGCCATTACGCCGAGCAAGCCGTCAAAGCCGAACCCGCAGACCTGCATGCGCATCGCCTATTGGCCCAAATCTATCGACAGCAAGGCATTGTCAAGAAGGCCGCCTCCGAAGACGCAGCAGCAGATAAATTGGCAGCCGCGCTCGATCCCGGCCCTCCGCTAGGCGAACCCGCTCCCGATTTTCAATTGCCCGAAGTAGCCATCGGCCGCTTGATTCATCTCGCCGATTACCGCGGCAAGAGCCCCGTGGCCCTTGTCTTCGGCAGTTACAGTTGTCCCAATTTCCGCGAATCCGCCGACGCCCTGAAACAACTGCAGAAGCGTTATGCGGACCGCGTCCCATTCTTTCTTGTTTATGTAAAGGAAGCCCACGCCGCAGGCCAATGGCAAAGCGGCCGCAACACGCGCGCCGACGTGACGTTACCGGCCGCCACCAATTTCGCCGACAAACAGCAGCACGCCGCCATGTGTGCCCGCACCCTGCACCTGCCCTTCCCCGCCCTGGTAGACGGCATGGACGGCGCCATCGAGTCTGCCTACAACGCGTGGCCCAGCCGCCTCTTTCTCATTGACAAAGCCGGTAACATCGCTCTCAGCACTCGCCTAACCGAACTCGATTTCCAGCCCGACCGCGTCCAAGCGCTTCTGGAAAAACTCACCGTCAAATAGCCGAAACGCGCCGCTCGTTAGAACACGAATTTCAAGGCCAGTTGCAACAATCGCGGCGGTGCAGCCTGTAAAATCTGACCGAACTCCGGCGAGGCTAGGTCATTCTCCGGCAGCATAAAATTTGGGTGATTCAGCGTATTGAAGGCTTCTGCTCGGAACTGAATGCGGGTTGATTCTGTCAGCGAAAAGTTCTTGAATAGAGACAGATCCACGCTCGCAATGCCCGGTCCGCGAACCGCATTGCGGCCTTCGTTTCCGAATTGGCCAGGATTGGCTTGCGGCGTCAATTCCTGAAACACGCTCGCGCTTACCCATTGGTTCGGCGTGTGTGGGCCGTTGTTCGGATTCGACAACACATTGGGCCGGCTTGAATAGAAGCCCGTAATCTCCGGCGCAGAGCCTTCCTCAGGAGCGTTGTCGCTATCGTAAACCGTAAATGGAGTACCCGACGACAGGCTCACAATGGTGTTCAGTTGCCAGCCATTGACCAACTGATTCGCCGCTCGTGAGGTCGTTTGCCATCTGGGGATAGCGTAAGTGCCACTGAACACGAATCGATTCTTGGCATCGAACAGCGAGGGTCCATGTTCAGCGTGCAGATTGAAGGGATTTTGCGCAAGGTCGTTTTCACCCGCCACCAGAGTGGGCGCGGACCCGGCAATATTAAGCGATGAGATGTAATCCAGGCTCTTCGAAAACCAATAAGACGCGAGGAAGGTAAAGTTCCTGGTTAACTGCCGCGAGAGCGAAACCTGCAAAGCATGATAAGTGGAACTGTTGTTGTCGGCAATCAGACCTACGGAAGCAAAGGCGCATCCTCCCGATGGCGCACAATCGGCATACGGGCGGCGTTGATCGGCGTTGCTGGTAGTCGCGCCCGGTCCGAAAATGGCAGGGTTCGCCTCAATGAATCGCGGCAAATGCGTTCCCTTGTTCCCCACATAACGGATGTCAAATAAATAGCTGCCGGCGAACGCATGCTCTATCGAGAAATCCCAGTTCTGTGAATACGGCGGCTGCATTCCCGATTGAACCGTGAGCACGGTAGCCGGTCTCACAAACTGTTGCGTGACGAACGGCGGTGTGCTGCCATTGTAGGGATTCGCAAAATTCATGCCCGGGCCAGGCAGTTGGTACGCCTCCGTCCAAGGCAGTGCGCTCACTCCAGCTTGCAGCGGACCGCCGGTTCCGTTTGTGTATCCATCGTAGAAAATGCCATAGCCGCCGCGGACGGTGGTGTGCGCACTTCCGGTTGGATCCCAGGCGAAACCCGCACGCGGCATAAACTCTTTGTAATCGATGGCCGCAATGCCGGCTGGCACGCCCTTGTCACCCGGAAACAACAGACCTTCGGGTGCGCTCGGATTAACCGTCGATTGCTGGCCAGGCGCCCACGCATTCAAACGGTTGCGGATATCGGTATATGGTGTGTTGACTTCGTAACGCAACCCATAAGTCAAGGTCAGTTTCGAAGTGACTCGCCATTCGTCTTGCGCGTAACCCGCCACAATCCACTTGCGTAGCCCGCGATTGAAATCGCCCCCGCCCTGAAAGAATTGTACTGGTTGGCCCAGCAGAAAACTGGCAAAGCTATCGCTCGCCGGGAAAGGCGCGAAAACGAAGAAACCATTCGTCGCAATACCAAGCAACACATTAATCTGCTGACGGTCAATATCCGCACCGAATTTGAGATTGTGTTTTCCGCGCGTCCACGCGAGGGAGTAATAGCCTTGATAGTCGTTCTGATAAGTGTTCTGCGGACCTGTGATCGGATTGCCTATGTCTGTGTAGCCGCTGATGATCAGATACGGATCGCCCAGTTCCGAAGCGAGCGTGGGCTGGTAGGTGAAACCCAAATCACTGGCCGGACTGTGATTAGTCGCCGCCCCTTCCAGGAAGACATTTCGAAAGAACGCAACGCGGGCCGTTTGCACCAGCGACGGCGAGAAAAGGTGAACGTGCGACATCGTAATGGAATTTGTGCTGACGTCATCCGTCACCGGGAACCCGGGAACGCCAGATCCGTTGATCGGCAGTGGATCAAGCTCATGCTGCCTCGATGTAGCGTACCGGGCAAAGAACTGATCGCTATTGCCAAAATAGTGATCTAACCGAAAGCCACCTTGATCATAGTTATCCGTCAATAATTGAGTAGAAGAAAAAAGTGAAGGCCCGATGTTCGGCAACGGGATCAACGACTCCGCTTTCAACGAAATCGGGCTCAACATATAGGGAGCAAGTTGATTGGTCGCACTAAAAGGCTGGCCGGTAAATTCATTGATAAGCGGCCCGGATAACCCGGAAAAGTCGCCAGCGCGTTCCGCCGCTGTTGGCACAATGGCTGTCCGAGTCTCACCCTCGCGAGTGCGCTGCCCTTCGTAATAGGCAAAGAAGAAGTCTTTGTCATGTCGAATGGGACCACCTAAAGTCGCGCCGAATTGATTCTGATGCAGCGGCTCAGTGGACGCGGCGAAGAAATTACGGGAGTCCATGGCGTTGTTGCGCAGGTAATCGTAAACGTCGCCATGGAATTGATTGCCGCCCGACTTAGTAATCACCGTAGTGGTAGCGCCACTCGTCTCCCCATATTCGGGCGGCGCGTTCGATGTGAGAATGCGAAACTCCGAAACCGCGTCCGGTGGCGTGCGCAGGGCGAACCCACCGTTCACGCTGTCCACATTGGTAACCCCATCCAACAAATAATTGTTTGACTCGGGTGGCTGTCCGTTAACCGCGTAGGCCTGGTTGGCGCGGGCAATGCCGCCAGCTTGCAGTAAGCCGAAAGTTAAAGGCGCAACACCTGGCTGGAGCAGGCCGAGTTGCGTCAAGTTACGGCCATTCAATGGCAGATCGACGGCATCGTGCGTCGACACCACAGTTCCCAGTGTCGAGCTAACGTCAACGCTGGCGGCTGTCGCGTTGATTTCGACCTTCTCTTTATTTCCTGCAATCGACAGTGTAATCGGGAGATTGACGACGCGGTTCACGTCCACCCGAATCTCACGAGCGTCGAGCTCGGCGAAGCCCTTCCCATTTACATGCAGGTTGTAGCTGCCCACCGGCAAATACGAAAAGCGAAATGCCCCGGAAGCAGAAGACTGCTGGCTTGCGGTGAAGCCAGTGGCGGAGTTCGTAATCACTACCGAAGCGTTGGGAACAAGTGCTCCCGATGGATCGGTAATCTGGCCCTCCAGAATTCCAGTGGGATCTTGGCATAGCGCAATCGAGGCGCAAAAGCACAGTGCGGAGAGACCGACGAAGGTCCGGTTCAAAAGTTTAGACATGAAGCGTTCTCAGTAGAGTAGAGCAAAAACCGCTGTCCGTCTTGGACCCTTGGATGGGACTTTACGCCCAACTTTCGATGGACTGCTCAGCGTGCGCGACGCTGGCCAGCGGC
>Ga0302319_10016271_pt1 | contig 13719 bp, 11 predicted proteins | sample Bog_T0_2_FD_203319 | JGI IMG/M metagenome (GOLD analysis project Ga0302319, IMG submission 203319) | Peat permafrost microbial communities from Stordalen Mire near Abisko, Sweden - Bog_T0_2 | ecosystem: Environmental > Terrestrial > Soil > Wetlands > Peat | place: Sweden: Abisko, Stordalen Mire...
GCGAGGACTGGCAGGTGCTGCCCGGCGGCCTCGGCTTCGGGCTGGAGGACAAATCCAACCCCGCCGCCGGCACCATCAAGGACATCTGGGTCCTTGACGCCGACGAACCCCAGTTCTTTTCCGGCGCCGGCGCGGTGGAACCGCCGGAGCGCCTGCCCTTCCTGCCCGCAGCCCACCTGCCTTCTCGTGTCGCCGACAACCTGTTCTGGCTCGGCCGGTCCGCCGAGCGCCTGGAAACCGCCGCCCGCCTGATGATGCTGGCCCTGCCGCGCCTGGAATCCGGCACCTCGCTGCCGCGCGACGTCGCCGAGCGCACCCTGATCGCCCGCTGCCTGGCCAAATCCCGCCTGATCCCCGCCGAACTCGCCTCAGGCGCCATTTCCGGCAAATTTTTGCGCCAGACGCTCGCCCGGAGAAAACCCTTCGCCGGCCTGGTCAAGGAAGTCGCCCGCCTGCTCAACGCGGCCAGCGAACGCCTGAGCCCCAGCATGCTCGCCACCGTGCAACTGGCGCTGGACCAGGTCGAAGACGCCCTCGTCCCCAACGAGGAAACCGCCTTGCCCGCCATCCTCGGCTTCTCCGCCACCTTCGCCGGCATCGCCGCCGAAAACATGTCGCGCGACGGCGGCTGGCTGTTCCTGGAAATGGGCCGCCGCCTGGAGCGCGGCGAAATTCTGGCCGACACCCTGGCCATCCTGCTCGACGCCGCCCCCGACCGCCTGGAACCCGGCCTCGCTCTGGGCATCGAACTCGCCGACTCGGTCCTCTCCTACGACCTCCGCCACGCCGGCATCCTTGCGCCCGGCCCCGTGCTGGCGATGATTCTGGCGGACAACGGCAACCCGCGCAGCCTGAATTTCCAGTGCACCGCCCTGCGCTGGTCGCTCGAGCGCCTCGGCGCCGACGACGACGCCGAAGCCGCCCGCCTGCTGCAAACCGAAGCGGTCAGCCTGGCCGGCCGCGTCACCGAACTCGCCACCCCGCTCGCCACCATCGCCGCCCGCCTGCGCATGCTCTCCGACCGCGTCCAGCGCCGCTTTTTCACGCTGCTGCCGGAGGCGCATCAGTTGGAAGACGAGGAAGTCATTCCGCCTCCATGATCTACCGCCTGCACCACGCCACCACCTACGACTACGCCCAGCCCGTCGTCCTGGGCACCCATTTCATGCACCTTGTCCCGCGCGAGCGCCCCGGCCAGTTCATCCGCGAATCCCAGCTCGCCATTTCTCCGGCGCCTGAACTGCGCCGCGACGAGACCGATCATTTCGGCAACGTCACCACCACGGTCTCCCTCACCCTGCCGCACCGCCAGTTCGTCGTCGCCCTCTCCGCCACCGTGGACGTCGCGCAGCCCACGCCGCCGCGCGCCGATTTTTCGCCGTGCTGGGAGGAAATTTCCCACTCCGCCTTACGCCGCGCCGAGATCGCCGAATTTTGCCTCCCCAGCCCGCTCGCCGCGCCCACCCCCGACATTCTTTCGCTGGCCACCGATTTTTTCCCGCAAGGCGAGCCGATCCTCTCCGGCCTGATCGCCCTGAACAAAAAGATTTATGACCTGATGACCTACCGCGGCGGCATCACCACCACCGCCACCACCGCCGCCCAGGTTTTCAAGGGCCGCATCGGCGTCTGCCAGGACTATGCCCACCTGATGATCGCCGTATTACGCGCCCTGAACCTCCCCGCCCGCTACGTCAGCGGCTACCTGCGCACCCTCCCGATCGAAGGCGTCGAAAAACGCCGCGGCGCCGACCAATCCCACGCCTGGTGCAGCGCCTGGTGCGGCGATGGGATCGGCTGGGTGGATTTCGACCCCACCAACAACCTCCTGGTCCATGATGAACACGTAACCCTAGCCTGGGGCCGGGATTTTCAGGACGTGAGCCCGCTGCGGGGGATTATTTTGGGTGGGGGGAGGCATACGCTGAGGGTTAACGTGGACCTTGACCCCGTTCTCACGTAAACCTTCACCATTGGGCGAAATGAAGTCATTCCTAAAGATTAACGATATTTTCATATAAACAAAAGTTTTTTTGGTTACTTTTTTTCCAAAAAAAGTAACGTCTTCCTTCCCTTCCCCACCCCGCTCAGGACACAAAACCTTAAGCATATCCCGCTAATCAAAAACCGCACCCACTCGGAAACACCATGCAGGACGACATCCTCAAACTCGCCTACGAAGTCTCCAGCATCACCGAAAACAAAATCTCATCCATCGATTCGGTCGTGCGCCAGGCGCATTTTCTCGCCATCAACACCCATATCGAAGCCGCCCGCGCCGGCGCCGGCGGCGACGCCTTCTCGGTCCTCGCCGACGAGATGCGCGACGTCGCCACCACCATCACCACCATCAGCGCTGAATTGCGCGCCGCCATCAAGGAAAGCACCGGCCGGCTCGCCAATACCGGCTCGCAGCTGGTGCTCGCCAGCAAGGGGGAGCGTCTGGCCGGCCTCGCCCTCAACGCCATCGACATCATCGACCGTAATCTCTACGAACGCTCCTGCGACGTGCGCTGGTGGGCGACCGACCTCGCCGTCGTCGCCGCCCTGGAATCCGGCACCGCGGCGGACCTTGACTTCGCCACCCAGCGCCTGCGCACGATCTTGAGCTCCTACACCGTCTATCTCGATATCTGCATCGTCGATCCGAAAGGCCGCGTCGTCGCCTGCGGCCGGCCAGACCTCTACCCAAAAGTCGTCGGCGGCGACGTCAGCAAGACGCCCTGGTTCAAGGCCGCGATGCAGACGCGCTCGGGCGAGGACTACGCGGTCGGCGAGGTCCGGCGGGTCGGTGACCTGAACGGCGCGGTCTCCGCCACCTTCTCCACCGCGATCCGCGCCGGCGCCCAGGTGAACGGCAAAATCATCGGCGTGCTCGGCATCTCGTTCGACTGGGTGCCGCTCGCCACCGGCGTCATCAAGGCCGTGCGCCTGACGCCGGAGGAACAGCGCGGCAGCCGCGTGCTGATCATCGACGCCAATTACCGCATCCTCGCCACCTCCGATCAGGGCGGCATCCTCTCCGAATCCTACAACCTGGAACCCACAAGTCCGACCGGCTACTATGTCAAGGAAAACCGCCTGATCGCCTATGCCCTCACGCCAGGCTACGAAACCTACAAAGGCTTCGGCTGGCACGGCGTCATCGAAGTGAAACTTGAAGACAATTTTTAACAATCGCCGACAGCGCCGGACGGCGCCATCCGCGGATTTCGCCTATTTGCAAAAATAACCCGCCAGCGCCGCCTGCGCGCGCGCAAAACTATCCGGCGCCGCCGTCGCGTCATAATCCGAGCCCGACATGATAAAATCATGCCCCGCCGAGGGATACGTCACCACCGTCAGCGGCGCACCCGCCGCCGCCGCCGCGGCGGCCAGCGCATTCGCCTGCGCGATCAGGCAGCAATTCTTGTAGGTATCCTGCGCGCCCGCGAACATCAGCACCGGCACCTTCACCTTCGTCACAAACGCCGCCGGATCGGCAATGATCGACGTCAGCGGATACCAGGCCACAATGCCCCTCACCAGGTCCGGCCACTGGCTCGCATAAGCCAGCGCCAGCCCGCCGCCCAGCGAAAACCCCACAACCGCCACCTTTCCCGGCTCTCCATTCGGCGAAGTCTGGGCCTGCACCACCGCATCATGCAGCGCCTGGCCATGCGTGCCCGTCAGCGTGTTGGCGTCCAGCAGCACCACATCATAGCCCATCGCCGCGATCGCCTGCGCCGGCGCCAGGTAGTAGCCGGCGCCCTTCTGGCCGGAAACCACCACCACCACCGGCCCCTTGCCGGCCGGCGGCGGAATTTCCTGCTGCGCGCACGCCGCATGCAACGGCAGGGCGAGGACCAAAAAAAACCATATCCACGCGCGCGCGAAAAGCATTTTTGCGGTCCCCCGTTTTTTCACCGCAATGTTTTAGGTCGAATTCATCATCAACCGCAACGAAATTATCGGCGCAGCGCCTTACCCCAAAAACACAAACCGCCGCTCCGCATCACGGCGCAGAATCTCAATGTCGCGCTTGCCGATGGATTTTTCGTCCGCCGGCGGCAAATCGTCGGGCACGTAGTCATCCGGCACCTCCATCGCCGCGCCGTCGGCCTGCTTCACAATCCCCTCATGCTCCAGCTTCAGCAAATGCGCCAGCACATTGCGCTGCGCCGCCATCTTCAGCCGGAAATCCACCTTGTGATACAAATGCGCCGCCAGTTCCGCCACCGTCCAATCCTGCACCTTCACCGCCTCCAGAATCGAGGCCTCGCGCATCTTGCGGTGATCAAGCAGCTCCTTCACCGAGATCCGCGGTTCCGGCAGCAGCGGTCCGTGCCCACCCAAATAAAGCACCTCATCGCGTGCCAGCAGCAACTCCAGCGACCTGTAATACGCCACCATATCCCCATCCGGCGGCGAGACGATGGACGAAGACCAGCTCATCACATGATCCCCGGAAAACAGAATTTTCCCCGTCCCCGCCACAAAATACTCAAAACTCAAATGGTCCGCCGCGTGTCCCGGCGTAAACAGCGCCTTCAGCCCCGCCACCTCATCCCCATCATCCAGCGGAAACTGCGGCGCAAAATCCCGCCGCGCGCTCTTCTTGTACCCATAAACCGCCGCCCCCGTTTTCGCCGCCAGCGCGGGCAGCGCGCCATAATGGTCCGAATGCGTATGCGTCAGCACAATCCGCCGCACCGGCACATCGCCCGCCGCCCGCAGCACATCCGCCACATGCACCTCATCCGCCGGGCCCGGATCGATCACCGTCAGCCCATCATCGCCATCGAGCAAATACGTATTCGTGCCCTGATACGTCATCACGCTCGGGTTTCGCGCCACCACCCGCCGAATGCCAGGCAGCACCGCCAGAGCCACCCCGCGAGGCGGCTCCTCTTCTGTCAAAAACGCCATGCCCGCATTCTCACCCGGGCGCCAGGCGATGTAAAGAAAGCAGCGCTTTTTTGAAAAAAAGCGCGCGCGGGCCGCGGGACAAAAACTTTTGCTCCTGGGGGAGTTTTGGCCGGGATTGCCTTTAATCGTCCCCGATGGAGGCGATTAAAGGCGATCCCGGCCCAAACGCCTCCAGGAGTCCCAGGGAGGGGCGCCCTTTTTCAAAAAAAGTACCTGCTTACTTCGCCTTGCTATCCGGCGTGAAACAGCACCGCCAGCAGCGCAAACACCCCCACCACGCACACCGCGCCCAGAAACGCGATGCCGACGCTCAACCCCTTCTGTTCGCGCCGGCCATTCTGGTGCCGCGAGTCGCGGGCGGACAGATCATAAGAATCCTGTAATTTCATCGGTTTGCATCCTGGAACGCGGTTTCCATACCAAGGCAGATGGCGGCTTTTTCCGCTCTTCCGGCCGGCACATTGCGCCAAACCTTGATAAAAAAGCAACTAAAACCATTAGCCGCCCCCTATTCGCTTTCACCCGCCGCTCCCCTTATATCTTGGCGCGTATGACTGAGTTCGATCCCGACCTCTTGCTCCGCCGCCAATTGGCCCGGCACAGAATTTTCGCGACCGGACTTTTGGTTTTCATGGCCGCCCTCGCGGCGGCGGGCTATGCGCTAAAGCTCAATCTTTGGACCGGCCTGCTGCGCGACGCCGGCCGCGCCGGCTTCATCGGCGGCGTGGCGGACTGGTTCGCCGTCACCGCCCTGTTCCGCCATCCGCTCGGCCTGCCCATCCCGCACACCGCCATCATCCCGGCCCAGCGCGAAAAGCTCGGGCAGGCCCTGGGCCGCTTCGTCGCCAACCATGTATTTACCGAAGCCGACGTCCGCCGCTTCCTGGACCAGCTCGATAGTCCCGGCCTGCTGCAAAAATTCCTCAACGACCCGGCCGCCTCCGGCCCCGCCGCCGCGGCTTTGGCCGGCATGCTGCCCAAACTGCTCGCCACCATCGAGGACGGGCGCGCGCGAAAACTGCTGGCGCGCCTGCTGCCGCGCCTGATCGGCGGCAAGGCCGCCGGCGTGGTGGTCGCCCGCGCCCTCTACGGCCTGGTGGAAGGCGGCCGCCACCAGGAAGTGTTTTCCTTCATCATCAGCCTGTTGAAGGACACCCTTGTGGCGCGGGAAGAGATTCTGCGCGACGCCATCAAGGAGCGCGTGAAGGAATAGGGCGGCAAGCTCATCGGCTGGGCTTTTGGCGCCACCGTCGCGCAGCGCGTGCTCAAGGGCGTCAACCTGGAACTCGAGCGCATCAGCCCCGACAGCTCCGAAATGCGCGACGCCTTCGACGAATGGGTCCGCCGCGAAATTTCCCGGCTCGAAACCGACCCCGCCCGCGCCGCCGAACTGGCGCAGGCGATGAAGGGAGTTTTGACGCACGAAACCGTCCAAGCCTGGGCCTGGGACGTCTGGTCCCGCCTGCGCCACGCGCTGGAGCAGGACGCCAAAAAGCCCAACGGCCGCTCCGTTTCCGTCATCGAGGCCGCCCTTTCCGGCCTCGGTAACGTATTGGGCCAAGATCCCCAGGCGCGAGACAAAGTGAACATAGCGGTGCAAAACATTGTTTTAAAAGTATTGCCCATGGCCCAAGTGGAGCTCGCGAGATTTATTGGAAAAGTTATTGGGCAATGGGATACCGCTACCATTACAAATAAGTTAGAACTGCGTGTGGGTAAGGATTTGCAATACATTCGAATTAACGGAACCATCGTGGGATTCATTCTGGGCGCCCTGATTTACGGTTTGACGATACTGGCGGGGAAACCATGAGCGGACCTGTGATCAAGACCCTGCGGATGTTTCTGGAGCCCGTCACGCCGGCGCACGCGCCCAAAATGTTCGCGGGTCTCTCCGATGAGCGGGCCTACCGGTTTCTGGCCGATGAACCGCCGGAATCGGTGGATAAACTACGCGCGAAATTCGAGATACTGACCGCTGAAACCTCGCCCGACGGCAAGGAAATCTGGCTGAACTGGATGCTAAAACGCCGCGGCGGCGAGCATTACGTCGGCTATGTGCAGGCCACCATCATCAAGGCGGACAAGGTGGCGGTGATCGCCTACCACATCTTTCCGCCGTTCTGGGGCCAGCAACTGGGGCGCGAGGCGGTCAAGGGCATGCTGAACGCGATCGCCGCGGAATACCGCATCCGCGAGGCGCGGGCCTATATCGACACGCGCAATCTCGCCTCGATCAAAATGGTCCAGGCGCTCGGCTTCCAGCTCGCCGCGACGGTGGTCGCGCCTGATGATTTCCGCGGGATCTCGCACGAAGAGCACCTGTACGTGCTAAAAATCGACAGCTGATGCGCATCCATTTCCACGACACGCTGGACCACGACAAATTGCCGGTCCTGCCCGCGGAGTGGGAAGCCGCCAGCGCGCTCGCGGGAGACATCGGTGCCGGGCACGAGGTAAGTTTTCATATCGATTGGGCCGCGGTGCGCGACGAGGTGGAAGTGGTGGTGGCACCGCCCTACCGCCTGAAGCAAATCGACCTGTCCGCCGCGCCAAAACTGAAACTCGTGCAATCCACCTGGGCCGGCATGGATGGCCTGTACCCGTTCGACATGATTCCGCCGCACGCGATTCTCATGAACAACCGCGGCGTGCACGGCAAGCGCGCCGGCGAGTTCTGCGCCATGGCGATTCTCATGCTCACCAACAAAATGCCGTTGTTCACCACGCAGCAGCGCGAACAGAAATGGCAGAGAGAAATCGGCTCCCTGGCCTCCGCCAAAAAGCTGACGGTTGTCGGTCTCGGCGCGATCGGCACGCAAGCCGCGCGGTGGGGCAAAAAATTTGGCATGCACGTCACCGGCGTGCGCCACGGCGAGGCCCAACACAACGATTGCGACGTGACAGTCCCGTTCGAGCGGATCGACGAAGTCATTCCGCATGCCGACATCCTGCTGCTGGCCTGCCCTCTGACGCCTAAAACCAAAAATCTGCTGTCGCGCCCTCGACTCATGGCGATGCCGCCAGGCGCCGGCGTGATCAATGTCGGGCGCGGCGGGCTGGTGGAGCAGGAAGCACTCTGCGACGCGCTGGAGCAGAACCGACTCGGCGGCGCGGTGCTGGATGTGTTCGCCGAGGAACCGATCCCGGCCGGCGACAGAATCTGGACCACGAAAAACGTGGTGATCACGCCGCACATGTCGGCGGACGATCCGGAACGCTATAACGCCGACACGCTGGCGATTTTCTTCGAAAATCTGACTGCGTATCTGGCCGGCAAAGCGCCGCCGACGGCGGTGGACCGGGCTAAAGGGTATTAGGAACGAGAAAGAGGCGCTTTTTTGAAAAAAAGGCTCCCCGCCTGGGGCGCGCAAAAAACTTTTGCGTGGGGGCGGGCGATTTACTCTTTTTCAAAAAAAGTAACTACTTCCTTCACTAACGCAGGACAAAAATGCCAAAATACGTCGGCGCCATCGACCAGGGCACCACCAGCTCGCGCTTCATCGTCTTCGACGAGCGCGGCCAAATCATCGCCTCCGCGCAAAAAGAACACGCGCAAATCTATCCCCGGCCAGGCTGGGTGGAGCACGATCCGGAAGAAATTCTCAAAAACGTTTTTGAGGTGGCGGGCGCCGCGCTGGGGCGCGCGAATTTGACCGCCAAGGATTTGGCGGCGGTCGGCATCACCAATCAGCGCGAAACGACTTTGCTATGGGACCGGCGCACCGGCAAACCGCTGTGCAACGCCCTGGTCTGGATGGACACGCGCACCGCCGACCTGGTGCACGATTTTTCCCGCGGTTTCGGCCAGGACCGGTTCCGCGCCAAAACCGGCCTGCCGCTCGCGACGTATTTCTCCGCCTTAAAATTGCTGTGGATTTTCCAAAACGTCCCCGGCGCCCGGCACCAGGCGGAGGCTGGCGATGCGCTGTTCGGGACCATGGATTCCTGGCTCGCCTGGCATCTGACGGGTCAGCACGTCACCGACGTCACGAACGCCAGCCGCACGATGTTAATGCATCTGCACACCTGCGACTGGGATGAGGCGCTGCTGCACACCTTCGAGATTCCGCGCGCCTGCCTGCCAAAAATCCTCCCCTCGTCGCAAGATTTTGGAACCATCACCGCCTCGCCCCTGGCCGGCACCGCGCTCGCCGGCATCCTGGGCGACCAGCAGGCCGCCCTCGTCGGCCAAACCTGCTTTTCCCCCGGCGAGGCCAAAAACACCTTTGGCACGGGATCGTTCATGCTGATGAACACCGGCACCGCCCCGGTCGTGTCAAAAGCCGGGCTGCTGACCACCCTGGCGTACCAGTTCGGCGGCGAAAAGCCGCACTACGCGCTCGAGGGCGCGATCGCCATCACCGGCGCCCTGGTGCAGTGGCTGCGCGACAATCTGGGACTTTTTCAGCACGCCTCTCAGATCGAGGCGCTCGCCGCCAGCGTGCCGGATAACGGCGATGTCTATATCGTCCCCGCCTTCGCCGGCCTGTTCGCCCCCTATTGGCGCGACGACGCCCGCGGCGTGATCGCCGGTCTCACGCGCTTCGCCACCAAGGCCCACCTCGCGCGCGCGGCGCTGGAGGCGGCGGCCTATCAGGTGCGCGACGTGGTGGAGGCGATGCAGGAAGATTCCGGCATCGCGTTGGCCACGCTCAAAGTCGATGGCGGCATGGTCGGCAACGCCCTGCTGCTACAATTCCAGGCGGACATTCTGGGCGTGGAGGTCGTGCGCCCGCTGGTCAGCGAAACCACCGCCCTGGGCGCCGCCTATGCCGCCGGCCTGGCGGTGGGCTACTGGCCAAACATCGAGGCGCTGCGCTCAAACTGGGGCGTTGACCGCGTTTTCACGCCGGCCATGGACGCGGCCTCGCGGGCGGCATTCTACCGCCGCTGGCAGCAGGCGGTGGAACGCTCCTTCGGGTGGGCGGCAGTGTAACGCAAGCCGCAGCGTGATCGAGGTCGAGGGCAACATCGGCACGGCGCGGGCGCCAAACCTGTCTCGCCCCGCGCGCTTTGTAAGGGTTTAATGAACCAAACCTCTATTTAAATTAATGATTCTTCCGTAGTTCCAAAAAATAGGACATGGTATTAATATTGTCATGGTCGGACAATCTGAACCGAAATATCCAGACATAGAAGTCGATCTTTCCGAAGCCGCTGGAAATACAATTTCTGTGATGTCGCAAATGCGGATCGCCCTGCGGGCGGCCAAGGTGCCGGCCAGCGAGGTCAGCGCATTTTTCGATGAAGCCATGAGCCAGGGTTATGGCCGCCTGCTGGAAACCTGCGCGCGGTGGGTGCGCGTCAAGGCCATGCCGGCGGATCAGGATGAGCCGCTCGAGGCGCACGAGCTGGCGGCCTAGACGGCAACTGTTGACGCCGCGTTAGCGCAGAAGAAAGAAGTCGCTTTTTTTAAAAAATCGACCTCTTATTGAAAGTTCGTAAGATCAGGTTGAACGGGGGTGTCCTGTGCCAATGTGATAGCGCATGGCGGATAAGGACGATGTCGTGGAAATGCCCGGGGTGGCGGTGAGCGAAGCGACGCCGGCCGGCAGGGCTTTGCCGGTCTCAGCAATCTATTATGTCCCGCGGGAGATGTTGGCGCCGCGAATGGACGAGCACGTGAGCCGCGCCGCGGCACTTGGATTTGACGCGGTGCTCGCCGCGACGCCGTTTCTGGCGGAGGGGCCGGACGCCGGCGGTACGGTTTTCGTCAACGACTTTGAAAAACTGGCGTTACATGTAGGCGGCGGCGACGCCGAGTCATGGCTGCGCGAGTCCGCCGGTGCCACCCGCCGCGCCGGCCTGGCTTTGCTGTTGGATGTGCAGCTTGGCCGGGTGGCCCAGGATTCGGGGCTGATCGGCCAAAATCCGGATTGGTTCGTGCATGGCGGAGACGGCATAAAATTCCGCTATTTATCGGCGGCGGACGCCACGGTTGACTGGTGGGACGAGCGCCTGGCGGCGTGGCAGGCGGCTGGCGTGCGCGGGTTCCGGTTTATGGACGTCGCCGACGCGCCGGCATCCGTCTGGCGCCGGCTGGTGGCCGGCGTGAAGCGGCGCGACGCGCAGGCATTATGCGTGGCGTGGAGCCCCGGTGTGGCGCCCGACATTTTGTCGGGTTTGCGCGATTGCGGCTTTGATTTCGCGTTTTCCTCGCTGGCATGGTGGGATTTTGCGGCCGGGTGGCTGAATGACGATGCCGCACGGGTGAGCGCGGTGGCGCCGGTAATGGCGATGCCGGCGCCGCCGGGAACGGCTGGGTGGCCGCCCGAGCGGGTGGTTCGCGGCATGCGCCTGGCCGCCGCCTATGGCGCCGGATGGTTGCTGGAGTCAGGCTTTTGCGCCGGTTTCGAGGACGAGGTTTTGGCGCTCAACCTATGGCGCCGGCACCAGGATTTTTTAGCCGCCCCCGCCGCGGAGTTAATTTCCTCCGCGGGCGCGCCCGCCGCGGTGCTGCGGCGGGGCGGGCTGGTGATGCTGGCCAATGCCTCGCTGACCCAAAACACCGTTTTGCCGGCGGACGAAATTTTGCCGCAACTCGGCGTGGCCGGTCTGTCCGCGCCAGACGAGTCCGTGCTGGGCCCGGATGCAAAAATTGCCCTGGGCGCCGCCGAACTGACGATTTTCCGGACGTTGCCGGCCAAGAAGATGATGCTGCCGGTGGCGCTGCGCCTGGATACCAACGCGGCGCGCATCGGCATCGAACAGATCGCGCCGGCGGTCGATGACGGCCGCTTTCCGGCCCGCCGGCTGGTGGGCGAGATGGTGAGCGTCACCGCGGATCTGATTTCCGACGGGCATGGCAAACTGGCGGCGGAAGTGCTGTTTCGCGCGGTGGATGAGACGCGGTTCCGCAGCGTGCCGATGCGCCTGATCGTAAATGATCGCTGGGGCGGCGCGTTTCCACTGGAACGAATGGGGCGCTACGTCTTCGCCGTCGCGGCCTGGCACGACGCGTTTGCCACCTTCGCGGACGAAATCACCAAGAAGGTGAAAGCCGGCGTGAATGTGTCGCTGGAGATTCTGGAGGGCATCGCCCTGGTGGAGCGCGCGGCGGCGCAGGCGGACGAGGCCAAAGCGGCGCTGACGGCGCTGCAACAGGCCGACGAGGCCGGGCGGCTGAAAATGCTTGTGGGGGAGGAGATGGCGGCGCTGATGCGGCGCTGCGCCGCGCGCGATTTCTACACGGTTTCGAGCGAAAGAATTTTGGACGCGGAGCGCCGCGGCACGGCGTTCGCCAATTGGTACGAAATTTTTCCGCGCAGCCAGGCCGGGGACGGCAAAACCCACGGCACATTCCGGGACGTCATCACGCAGCTGCCGCGCATCGCTGACATGGGGTTTGACGTGCTGTATTTTCCGCCGATCCACCCGATCGGGCGCACGAATCGCAAGGGCCGCAACAACACCCTCACGCCGGCGGCGGACGATCCCGGCAGCCCCTACGCCATCGGCGCCAAGGAGGGCGGCCATGACGTCCTGCATCCGCAACTCGGCACGCTCGACGATTTTGCCGCGCTGCGCGCAGCGGCCGAAACCTTTGGCATCGAACTCGCCCTGGATTTTGCGATTCAGTGCGCCCCGGATCATCCCTGGCTGACCGAGCACCCGGAATGGTTCGACTGGCGTCCGGACGGTTCGTTGCGCTACGCGGAAAACCCGCCGAAAAAATATGAAGACATCGTAAACGTGGATTTCTACGCGCCGGGCGCGCAACCCTCGCTGTGGCTCGCCTTGCGCGACGTCGTGCAGTTCTGGGTCAACCAGGGCGTCACTCTCTTCCGGGTGGACAATCCGCACACCAAACCCCTGCCCTTCTGGGAATGGCTGATCGGCGACATCAGGTCGCGCCATCCGGACACGGTGTTTCTGGCGGAGGCATTTACCCGGCCCAAGGTGATGGCACGGCTGGCAAAAATCGGCTTTTCGCAAAGCTACACGTATTTTACCTGGCGCAACACCAAGCGCGAGATCGAGGAGTATCTGACCGAGCTTTCGACCACCGGTCTGAAAGACTACTTCCGGCCGCATTTCTTTGTGAACACGCCGGATATCAACCCGGTGTTTTTGCAAACCTCCGGGCGCGGCGGCTTCTTGATCCGCGCCGCGCTGGCCGCCACACTGTCCGGGCTGTGGGGCGTGTATAACGGCTTCGAGCTTTGCGAGGGCGCCGCGATACCGGGCAAGGAGGAATACGCCGATTCCGAAAAATACCAGTTTCGCGCTTGGGATTATGACCGGCCTGGAAACATCGTGGCGGAAATTTCGCAGCTCAATCGCATACGCCGGCAGAACGCGGCGCTGCATTCGCATATCGGCGTGGAGTTTCTGCCTTGTTTCCACGACAGCGTGGTGTTCTTCCGGAAATTTGGCGCGGATGGCAACAATTTGCTGATTGCGGTCAGCCTGGACCCGCACAATATCGTGGAGGCGACCCTGGAAGTGCCGCTATGGCGCTTTGGCCGCGCGGATGATGGGGAACTGCCGGTGGAGGATTTGATGCGCGGCTTTGCGTTCACGTGGCGCGGGAAATACCAGCCGGTCCGGCTGAACCCGTTCGAGCAGCCTTTCTGCATCTGGCGCGTCGATGCGCGTGAGGTGGCACCCGCATGAATGAAATGCGCGTCGAAAATCCCGTGATGGTGACCAGCGCCGATGATCCGCTGTGGTACAAGGACTCGGTCATCTACCAGGTGCACATAAAATCGTTCTTTGACGCGACCAATGATGGCGTGGGCGATTTTCCGGGGCTGACGCAAAAACTGGACTATATCGCGACCCTGGGCGTGAACGCGATCTGGCTGT